>JADGMW010000114.1_pt2 | contig 26077 bp, 20 predicted proteins | sample 8641801 | NCBI WGS metagenome assembly JADGMW01 (sample SAMN16272018, study PRJNA661076) | feces metagenome | isolation source: fecal sample from diarrhoea affected cattle A | host: Bos taurus | place: South Africa: Lokaleng Village, Mahikeng | collected 2019-09
GCGAGCCAGCTGCCCGGGGTGACTGGATTGCACTCTCACGCCAGGAAGGGGAGGGGCGGAGGGCGAGCCAGCTGCCCGGGGTGACTGGATTGCACTCTCACGCCAGGAAGGGGAGGGCAGAGGGCGAGCCAGCTCCCGGGGTGACTGGATTGCCATCTCACGCCCGAGGAGGGGGGGTGGGGGGTCCGCGTGTGCGAGCATCTGCGACCATGCCGATCCACCCGTTGATCACCGACCTGCTCACCACTGTCACCGACTGGGACTCGTGGGGTGCCGGTACCGCGACGCTCGCCGTCGGGTACCGCCTGCCGGACGTCCACGTCGAGGACCTCGCGGTCGACGGACCGCACGGGCACGTCGCCGTGCGGCTCTACCGGCCGACGACGCGGCCGGCGTCGGGGGCGGGCCTCGTGTGGGCGCACGGCGGCGGGTTCGCGTACGGCGACCTCGACATGTGCGAGGCCCACGTGGTGTCGGCCGAGCTCGCGGCGCGGCACGGGATCGTCGTGGCGTCCGTCGGCTACCGGCTCGCGACGCCCGGTGCGGGCTACCCGATCCCGCTCGACGACGTCGACGCCGCGTGGACGTGGTTCGTCGAGGCGGCGCCCTCCCTGGGCGTGGAGCGCCTCGGCATCGGAGGCGCGTCCGCGGGCGCCGCGCTCACCGGGGGCGTCGCCGTGCGCGTCCGGGACCGCGGGACGCGCGCACCCGACGCGCTGCTCCTGGCCTACCCGGGCATGCACTTCCCGTCGCCCGCGCTGCCTGACGAGCAGGTCGACGACCTGCGCCGCCTGCCCCGCGGAATCCGCTTCCTGCCCGCCCCGATGCTCGACATGACCCGGACGTACCTGGGCCGGCTGTCGGGGTTCCCCGCCGAGGCGATGGCGGGCAACGGCGACGTCGCGGGCCTGCCGCCCACGTCGGTGGTGCTCAGCGAGGTGGACGACCTGCGGCCGTCGGGCGAGATGTTCCTCCTGCAGCTGCAGGACGCCGGTGTCCCGACGCGTCAGATGGTCGCGACGGGCATGCTGCACGGCCACCTCGACATCCCGCCCGTGCCGGCGCTGCCCGTCATCGGGGAGTCGCTCGACTTCCTCGCCGACGCCCTCCTGCCGGGCTGAGGCGCGCACCCGACAGCCCGCGAGGGCTCCCGCGGGCAGCCCTCCGCGTGCGACGCTCGGGCATGGCCGGTCGCACGCGCTCGTGGCGGGTCCGCTGTCGTGCCGTCGGCCCGGTCGTCGGCCCGGTGCGCGGCGCCGCCCTGCCCCGGGTGCCCGCACTCCTCGCGCTCGGGGTGCTCGTGCTCGGGGCGTGCGGGAGCGCCGAGCCGACGGCCGTCACGTCCGCGTCGTCGCCTGGGTCCCTGCCGACGTCCGTCGCGTTCGACGTGGAGGTCGCCCAGGCGCGCAGCGACCGCGTCGCGCGCGTCGTCGAGCTGCAGGTCCGCAACGCCGGGCCGCTCGACGTGAGCATCACGCGCGCCCGCCTGACGAGCGCGTCGCTGGCGGGGGAGTCCGAGGCCGGCCGGGAGATCAGGGCGGACAGCATGCGCCGCCTGCGGGTGCCGCTCGACGCGGCGGTGTGCGGGGCCGCGGCCCACGACGACCCACCCCCCAGCGTCGAGCTGGACGTGAGCACCGCCGACGGCCGCACCGGCACCGTCGTGGTGACGCCGACCGACGAGACCGACGACCTGCGGCGCATCCAGGGCGAGGACTGCGCGGCCGAGGCCGTCGCCGCCGGGCTGCGGGTGGCGCTCGCCGACGACCTCGCCGTGCGGGACGTCGACGGCACGTCGGTCGCGGACGTGACGCTGCTCGTCGAGCCGGTGCCGGGCGGGCCGCACGTGCGGCTCCTCTCCGTGCACGCCACCACGCTGCTGCGGCCGCTGGGGACCACGGGGCGGTGGGACCTGGACGTGGACTCGGCGGCGCCGCCGGCCGACGGGCGCGTGGTGCTCGCGACCGTGCCCGCCCGCTGCGACCTGCACGCGATCGCCGAGGACAAGCTGGGCACCGTGCTGGGCGTGCAGGCGGTGGTGGACGGGGTCGAGCAGCCGCTGTTCCTCGTCCCCGCGCCGGACGCGTTGCGGGGTGCGCTCTACGACTACGTGGTCACCACGTGCGGGCAGGCCAGCGACGCGCGGACGGGATGACGCCCGCCCGGTCAGCGCGCGGGGGTCGCCTCGACGAGGTTGCGGCGGCGCGGCAACGGTCCGTCCGTGCTGCTGGTGGCCAGCAGGTCCTCGACGCCGACCATGTGCATGGCCATGCGGAGCCGTGCGCGGTCCGGGTCCCGTGCCGTGATCGCGGCGAGGATCGCGTCGTGCTCCTCGAACGTGCGGTCCCCGGCGAGGTCGTACATCTCGTCCCAGACCCGCCGGCGCGGGCCCTCGCCCGCGAGCACGTCGAGCAGCGCCGCGAGCACGGGGTTGCCCGACGCGTCGGCGACGGCACGGTGGAACGCGAGGTCCGCGGCGGCCAGCCGCGCGGGCTCCGCGCGCGGTGCGACGAGCGCGCGGGACATGTCGTCGAGCGCGGCCCGCGCCCGCGCGACGTGCCCGTCGGTCAGGTGCATGGCCGCGAGCCCGGCCGCCTCCGTCTCGAGCGTCGCGCGCACTGCGTGCAGGGGTGCGTGGTCGCCCGGCAGGTCGGCGAGGAACGCCACGGGCGCGAGCAGCGTCGCGGGATCGAGGTCGGTGACGTAGGTGCCGTTGCCGTGCCGGGCCTCGAGGATGCCGAGGACGACGAGCGCGCGCACGCCCTCCCGGAGCGACCCGCGGGACACGCCCAGCTCCGAGGCGAGCTCCTTCTCGGCAGGCAGCCGGTCGCCCGGGCGCAGCCCGCCGTCGAGGATCAGTCGCTGGACGTCCTCGACGACGTCCTGGGTACGTGACACGTGCTCGTCTCCGTCGTCGTCCGCCGCGGCGGTCGGGTGGTGCGGGGTGTCAGCGCTCGGGGACGAGCGGCGGGATGCCGTAGGTCTCGACGGCGGTGCGTCCCATGACGCGGGCGACGGCCGCCTCGTCGAGGCCGGCGAGCGTCGCGCGCAGGCCGCCCCACACCTCGTCCCACGAGCCGTGGGCGTCGAGCGCGGTGGGCCAGTCGCTGCCCGCCATGAGGCGGTCGGTGCCGAACGTGGCGATCGCGTGGTCGACGGCCGGGCGCACGTCGTCGACGGTCCAGCCCGGACCGGCGGCGCGGCCGAGGCCGGCGAGCTTGGCGACGACGTTGGGCGCCTGGGCGGCGATCTCGAGCGCCTCCGTCCAGCGCTGCCAGGTGGCGGTGTCACCGGCGCGTAGGGCGGCGAGGGGCGGAGACCCCAGGTGGTCGACGACGACCGTGAGCTTGGGGTGCCGGTCGGCGATGGTGGCGACGTGGCGGAGCAGCTCGGGTGTCGTGGCCGGCAGGTCGAGGACGAGTCGACGCTCGGTCAGGAGCGTGAGCCCCTCGTCGACGCCGTCGCTGAGCAGCCACCGGGTGTCCGGCTCGCGGTCGACGTGGTGGCTGATCCCCACGATGGGCTCCACGCGCCACTGGTCGAGCTGGGTCGCGGCCTCGTCGGGTGTGTCGAGGGGCACCCAGGCGACCACGCCCAGCACGTGCGGCGAGCAGAGCGCCTGGAAGAGCAGGTGCTCGCTGTCCGCGCGGTTGTCGGCGGACTGGACGAGCACCACGCCGTCCACGTGGTGCTCGTCCAGTGCTCCGCCGAGGTCGCGGACTCGGTAGGTGCGGTGCAGGAGCGAAGGATCCTGCGACATCCACGGGTAGTGGACCGACTCGGGGTCCCATACCTGAAGGTGCGCATCCACGACGTCGTAGGGCATGTCTCCGACGGTAACGGTGCTCCGATGTCTGAATCGTCCTGGCGGTCAATTCCTCACTGAACCCTCATGAAGTGGCCTATGACAGCCCGAGACATCGGATGTCTGATTCGTCCCGATGTTGAGCGTTCACATGAAAGTCATCGTGACGGGTGGGTCCCTGTGACCCCCCAGGTCACGGCCGTGTCACGGCCCGGGCGCCGTTCCGGCGACGTCACCGGCCCGCCGCGTACCCTTGCTGCCCGCGGGCGTTCGCCGCCGCGCACAACCACCCGTTCGGCGCAACGCCGGCAGCACTCAACCGGCCCAGCGACCACGCTCCGGCGTCCACCACCGCGTGACCTCGCGCCGCGAGCGCGCCCGGGACGTCGGGCCCCAGCCGTGACTCCACGACCACCCCGCGCGGGGTGTGGGCGCGCGGGTGGAAGGACCCGTGCACGTGCGTCGAGTGCCACGTCGGCGCGTCGATCGCCGCCTGCAGGTCCGACCCGCCGACGAAGTGCCGGAGCAGGAACGGCACCGGCCACTGGTCCTGCTGGTCGCCGCCGGGGGTGCCGAACGCGAACCCGTGGCCGGACCCGAGCACCAGCGCCGGGCTCAGCGTCGTCCGGGGGCGACGCCCCGGCACGAGGCTCGCGGGCAGGCCGTCCTCCAGCCAGCACATCTGGGCGCGCGTCGGCAGCGCGAACCCCAGGCCCGGGACGACGGGGCTCGACTGCAGCCAGCCGCCCGACGGCGTCGCGGACACCTGGTTGCCCCAGCGGTCGACCACGTCGACGTGGCAGGTGTCGCCCCGGTTCAGGCCGGTCGGTGAGACGGTGGGCTCGCCCAGCCCGGCCCCGAGCGGCCCGTCGCCGCCGGCCGGCTCGCCCGCGTCGGCGAGCGCGCGCGCCGCGACCAGGGCCCGGGCCAGGTGCGGCGCGCGGCCGGCCGGTGCACCGGGTCGGAAGCCGTCGTCGGCGCCGGCGCCCACCAGACGCGCCCGCTCGGCCGCGTACGCCGTGGACAGCAGCGCGTCCAGCGGCACGTCCGCGCTGTCGCCGTACCAGGCGTCCCGGTCGGCGAACGCGAGCTTCGCGACCTCGACGACGACGTGCACGAGCTCGGCCTGCGGGCCACCGCGGTCGTCCGCCTCGCGTGCCTCACGGTCCACGACGTCGCGGACCAGGCCCTCGACGCCGAGCGCGTCGAGGAGCCGTAGCTGCTGCAGGAGCACCGGTCCCTGACCCCACGGTCCGGTCTTGTGCACCTCGACGCCCGCGAAGGGCACGGCCACGGTGGGCTCCTCGGTCGCCCGCCACGCGGCGAGGTCGTCCGCGCGCAGGAACCCCGTGTGCGCGCGGCCCGTCGCGTCGAGCACCGGCGTCCCCGCGACGAACGCGTCGACCGCCTCGGCCACGAAGCCCTCGTAGAACGCCCGGCGCGCCGCCTCGATCTGCGCCTCGCGGTCGGGGCCGGCTGCGGCCGCCTCGGCCAGGAGCCGCTCGAACGTGCGCGCGAGGTCGGGGTTGCGGAACCGCTCGCCCGCGCCGGGCGGCACGCCGCCGGGCAGGTACACCTGCGCGCTCGTCGGCCAGTGGGCGCGGAACATGTCGGCGACCGTCGCGACCGTGCGCGCCGCGGCCGCCACGAGCGGGTAGCCGTCACGTGCGTAGCCGATCGCCGGCCCGAGCACGTCGGCCAGCGGCAGCGTCCCGTACCGCGCGAGCAGGTCGAGCCACGCCCCGAACGCCCCGGGGACGACCGCCGCGAGGTGCCCGGTGCCCGGGACCTCCTCGACGCCCAGCGCGCGGTACGCGCCGGTCGTCGCCAGCGCGGGGACGACGCCCTGCCCGCACACGACGAACGTGTGCGCGTCCGCGGCCCGGTGCCCGATGACCGGTGCGTCACCGCCGGGGCCGTTGAGGTGCGGCTCGACGACCGACAGGGTGAACCCGGCGGCGGCCGCCGCGTCGAACGCGTTGCCGCCGGCCTCGAGCGTGCGCATCCCGACCGCGCTGGCGAGCCAGTGCGTCGAGGCGACCATGCCGAGCGTCCCGGTCAGCACCGGTCGGGTCGTGAACATCCCTCGATGCTCGCAGCCGACGTCCCGCGCGTCACGCCGTTCACACCCCGCCGGGGAACCCGAGCACGCGCCACGCCTCGTACGTCGCGACGGCCGCGGCGTTCGACAGGTTCATCGAGCGACGCCCCGGCAGCATCGGGATGCGCAGCTGGTCGTCCACGCGCGGGTGGGCCAGGACGTGCGGCGGCAGGCCCTGCGGCTCCGGGCCGAACAGCAGGACGTCGTCGTCGCGCCACGCCACGTCGGTGTACCGGCGGGTCGCCTGCGTCGTGAACGCCCACACGCGCGACGCCGGCAGCGCGGTCAGCAGCGCCTCCAGACCGGGGTGGACGACCACGTGCGCGAGGTCGTGGTAGTCCAGGCCGGCTCGCCGCAGGCGGGCCTCCGTGAGCTCGAAGCCCAGCGGCTCGACGAGGTGCAGGGTCGCCCCCGTGCCCGCGCACATGCGGATGGCGTTGCCGGTGTTGCCGGGGATCCGCGGCTCGAAGAAGGCGACGTGCACCGGACGATCCTGCCATCGTGGTTGGGTGTGGTCGTGACGGACGACGTGGACGCACCGCCGCTGCTGCTGCGGCTGGACGAGCCGGCGCGCACCTGGACGGACGCGTTCCCGGTCGGCAACGGGCGCATCGGCGCGATGGTGCACGGCGGCACCGCGCACGAGCGGCTGCAGGTGAACGACGACACGTGCTGGTCCGGGGCGCCGCTCGACGGTCCCGCCCAGCCCGTCGGACCGCTGGGCCCGGACGGCGCGCCGGGCGTCGTGCGCCGCGCGCGTCGGCTGCTCGCGGACGGCGACCCACCGGCCGCCGAGGCCGAGCTGGCCCGCCTGCAGAGCGGCTGGGTGCAGGCGTACCAGCCGCTGGTCGACGTGCTGCTCGACCAGCCCGACGCCGCGGGCGGCGCGGGCTACCGCCGCACCCTGGACCTCGCCCGGGGCGTGGTGACGACGACCTGGATGTCCACGGCCGACGTGCCGTGGCGGCAGGACGTGCTGGTGAGCCACCCCGACGGCGCGCTGCTGCTGGAGCGTGCCGTCGACGGCGCGGTGCCCGGCGGCGAGGCGTGGGTGCGGCTCACCTCGCGGCACCCGTGGGCGGACGCGCCGACGCCCGTCGCCGCACCGGGCACGGACGTGCGGGCGGCCGTCCTGGTGGCGACGCTCGACATGCCGTCGCACGTCCTGCCCGACTGGGTCGACGGCCCGGACCCCGTCCGGTACGGCGGGCGCGCCGTGCACGCGGCGGTGGCGCTCGCGGTGCTCGCCGACGACGGGTCCGGCGGTGGGTCCGACGGCGGCCCCGATGGCGGCCCCGGCGGTGGCGCCCGGGTGGACGTCGTCGACGGTGCCGTCCGCGTTCGCGGCGCGCGTCGCCTGCGCGTCGTCCTGACCACCGCCACCGACCACGACGTCGCGGCCGGGACGCTGCACGGCGACCGTGCCCGGGTCGCGGCGGACGCGTTCGCGGGGCTGCGTCGGGCGGTCGCCGACGTCGACGGCATCGCCGCACGGCACGTCGCCGACCACGCCGCCCTCATGGGCCGGGTGGCCCTCGACCTCGACGTCGTCGCCCCGGACCTGCCGCTCGACGCCCGCCTCGCGCGGCACGCGCGCGGCGCGGCGGACCCGCACCTCGCGGTGCTGGCCTTCCAGCACGGCCGCTACCTGACGGTCGCCGGCTCGCGCCCGGGCACCCTGCCGCTGAACCTCCAGGGCATCTGGAACGCGAGCGTGCGGCCGCCGTGGAGCTCCAACTACACGATCAACATCAACACGGAGATGAACTACTGGCCCACGCTCGTCGGCGACCTGGCCGAGTGCCACGAGCCGCTGCTGGGCTGGCTCGACCGGCTCGCCGACGCGGGCCGGGGCACCGCGCGCACGCTGTACGGCGTGCGCGGCTGGGTGGCGCACCACAACAGCGACCCCTGGTGCTTCACGGGCCCGACGGGCCGCGGCCACGACTCCGTGAGCTGGTCGAGCTGGCCGCTGGGCGGCGCGTGGCTGGCCCGGCACGTCGTGGACCACCACGACTGGACGGGCGACGACGAGGCGCTGCGCCGGCACTGGCCCGTGGTGCGGGGCGCCGCGCTGGCGGTGCTCGACCTGCTGGTCGAGCTCCCCGACGGCACGCTCGGGACGTCGCCCGCCACCAGCCCGGAGAACCACTACCTGCTGCCCGACGGCCGTGCCGCGGCCGTGTCCGTCTCGACGACGTCGGACCTCGCGATCGTCCGCGACCTGCTGGAGCACGTGCGCCGCCTCGCGCCGGCCGCGGGGGATCACGACGAGGACCTGCGCGCCGCCGTCGACGGTGCGCTCGAGCGGTTGCCGACCGAGCGGGTGGCGCCCGACGGCCGGCTCGCGGAGTGGCGCACCGACGTGCCCGACGCCGAACCGGGGCACCGGCACCAGTCGCACCTCTACCGGGTGTTCCCGGGGACGTCCATCGACCCGGACTCCGCGCCCGCGCTCGCGGCGGCCGCGCTGCGGACCCTGGACGCGCGCGGGCCGGACTCGACGGGCTGGTCGCTCGCGTGGCGGCTCGCGCTGCGGGCCCGGCTGCGGGACGCCCACGGGGTCGCGGACCTGGTCGCGGCGTTCCTGCACCCCGTCGACACCGAGCCGTCCGCAGGCGACGGGCCCCTGCGCGGCGGGGTCTACCGCTCGCTGCTGTGCGCGCACCCGCCGTTCCAGATCGACGGCAACCTGGGCTTCACGGCGGGGGTCGCCGAGGCGCTGGTGCAGGCGCACCGGCGCGGTCCCGACGGTGTCCGCGAGGTCCACCTGCTGCCGGCGCTCCCCGCGGCGTGGCCCACGGGACATGTGCGGGGACTACGGCTGCGTGGGGGGCTACGCCTGACGGAGCTGGCGTGGCGGGACGGGCGCGTCGAGCGTGCGGTCCTCGAGGCGGACCGGCCGGTCGTCGTCGACGTGCGCGAGCGGGGGTCGGACGAGCGTCGGCAGGTGACGCTGCGGCCGGGGCGCCCTGCCGTGGCCGCGGGGCCGGCCTGACGGGGACGACCTAGACGGTGCCTGCCGGCGCCGGTGCCGTCGACTCGCGGACCACGAGCTCGGTCGCGAGGTCGATCCGCAGGTTCGCCGGGTGCTGGCCCGCGGCCAGGCTGAGCACCATCTCGGTGGCGGTGCCGGCCATCTCGCGCAGCGGCTGGCGCACGGTGGTCAGGGACGGGCCGAGCCACTGGGCCAGGGGGATGTCGTCGTACCCGACGACGGAGACGTCCTCCGGGATCGACAGGCCCAGCTCACGCACGGCGCGCATGACGCCCAGGCTCTGGTAGTCGGAGCCCGCGAAGATCGCGGTGGGGCGGTCGGCGCGCGACAGCAGCTCGAGCCCGTGGTGGTAGCCGCCGTCGACGTGGAAGTCGCCCCAGCGCACCAGCTCCGGGTCGGGCCGGATCCCGGCCTCCTCGAGCGCGCTGCGGTAGCCGTCGACGCGCGCGCGGGAGCACAGGACGTCGGGCGGACCGGCGATCACGGCGATCCGGCGGTGCCCCAGCGAGAGCAGGTGGCGGGTGGCGATCAGGCCACCGTTCCAGTTGTTGGAACCGACGGTCGGCACGCCGGCGGGCGGCTCGCCCCAGGTGTCGACCACGACGAACGGGATCGACCGGGACTCGAGCTGGTGACGCTGCGTCGCGTCGAGGCTCGACAGGACCAGCAGGACCCCGAGAGGGCGCCGGGCGAGGATGTCGTCGATGAGCTCCTGCTGGGGCCGGTGGGATCCGCCCAGCTCCGAGAGCACGACACCGACGCGGTGCGCGGCGGCGGCGTCCTCGACGCCCTTGATGACCTCCTGGGCCCACGCGTTGTCGAAGTGGTGGAACACCAGGTCGATGAGGTTCGGGTCGCCCGAGCCCCGTCCGCGGCGGCGGCGGTAGCTGTGCTCCTCGAGGATGGCCTCGACCCGGGCGCGCGTCGACGCCGCGACGTCGGCCCGGCCGTTGAGGACCTTCGACACGGTCGGCACGGAGACGCCGGCGAGCGTCGCGATCTCGGCGATCGTCACCGTCCGCCGGTTGTCGCTGGACGTGGCCACGAAGGTCTCCTCTGACCGGGGCCCCGGCGCGGTCGAGGGAGATCGACGGCGCGCCCAGGACTGCTCGCAAGTTTCGGGACCGACGGTAGCACCCGTCGGTGCGTCGCTGCGGGACGCGTCGGGCATCCGTCCGGATGGTCCGGCGTGCGCCGTCCGGTCTCGGTTCGGTCACGCGGGTTGACGCCACCGCAAACGTTTGCCTAACGTGTCCGCCACACCCGACGGGGGATTGCCCGTCGAGACGTTTCGGCCACGAGGGCGTGGAGATCGATGCAGGCGCAGCAGGACGTGAACCCGGCGCAGACCGGTGCGTCGCCGCACGGCCACGACCGTCACCACCCGAGCGCCCTCGCGGTGCTCCTCACCTCCGAAGGGTGGTGAACGCCTTGTCCACGGACGGTGTCACCGTCGGCTCGGGCGCCTCGCAGGCCGCCCTCGCCCACGACCCTGCCGCTGCCGTCGCCGCGCGCGGCGCGGTCGACCCGCCGCGGGGCCCCGGGGACCGCGCTGCCCGCAAGCGTCGCGGTGGCCACAGGACGTGGCGGCGCGCGCTGCGTCGCGACTGGCAGCTGTACACGCTGCTGCTCCTGCCGCTGCTCTACTTCGCGGTCTTCCGCTACATCCCGATGTTCGGCAACGTCATCGCGTTCCGCCGGTTCCGTCCGGGCGGGTCGATCTTCGGTGAGGAGTGGGTGGGCCTGCACTACGTGCGGATGTTCATCAACGACCCCACCTTCTGGAACGTCTTCCAGAACACCCTGATCCTCGGGGTCCTCAGCCTGGTGATCATCTTCCCGTTGCCGATCGTCCTCGCGCTCATGCTCAACGAGCTGCGCTCGCGGCGCTTCAAGCGGATCGTCCAGACGATCTCCTACCTGCCGCACTTCATGTCGGTCGTCATCGTCGCGGGGCTCGTCTTCCAGCTCACCGCGATCCGCGGCACCGTCAACCAGATCATCACCGCGGTCGGCGGCGACGCGATCGGGTTCATGCAGCTGCCGGAGTGGTTCCGGACGATCTACGTCTCCTCGGAGATCTGGCAGACCGTCGGCTGGGGCACGATCCTCTACCTCGCCGCGCTGTCGACCATCGACCCGCAGCTCTACGAGGCGGCACGCATCGACGGCGCCAACCGGTGGCGCCAGACGTGGCACGTCACGCTGCCGGGCATCCGCCCGACGATGGTCGTGCTGCTCATCCTCAACATCGGGTCGTTCATGGCGGTCGGGTTCGAGAAGATCCTGCTGCTGTACAACCCGTTGCTGTACCCGACGGCGGACGTCATCGCGACGTACCTGTACCGCGTCGGCATCGGGTCCAGCCAGTTCTCCTACGCGACGGCCATCGGCCTGTTCGAGGCGATCATCGGCCTGACCCTCGTCCTGTCCGCCAACGCGATCTCGCGCCGAGTGGTCGGAGCCTCCCTGTGGTGACCGTCGACAACGTCACGCGGCTGGACGAGCGGCTCTCGAAGTCGACAGTCCGGGCAGTCAAGGACACGCGCGCGTACACCGTGTTCCGCATCATCAACGGCACGCTGCTGGTGATCATCGCGGGCGTCACCCTGTACCCGTTCGTCAACCTGCTGGCGCAGGCGTTCAGCTCCGAGTCGTACATCAACGCCGGCCAGGTGAACCTGTGGCCCAAGGGCTTCAACGTCACGACGTTCAACCTGGTGATGAGCGACTCGATGTTCTGGCGCAACTACCAGAACACCGTCTACTACACGGTCGTCGCGACGCTCGTCGCGATGGTCCTGACCACGACCTTCGCCTACGCGATCTCGAAGTACCACCTCAAGGGCCGCAAGGTGTTCATCGGCATCGCCGTGTTCACGATGTTCTTCAACGGCGGCCTGATCCCCAACTACGTGCTCGTCAACGAGCTGGGGCTGCGCAACTCGGTGTGGGCGATCGCGCTGCCCAACGCCATCAGCGTGTTCAACCTGCTCGTCATGAAGTCGTTCTTCGAGAACTTCTCCACCGAGCTCGAAGAGGCCGCCGAGATCGACGGCCTGAGCACCTACGGCAAGCTCTGGCGGATCGTGCTGCCGCTGAGCAAGGCGGTCATCGCCACGATGATCCTCTTCTACGCGGTCCTGTTCTGGAACTCGTGGTTCGCCGCGTTCCTCTACATGGACCACCGCGAGCTGTACCCGGTCACCGTGTACCTCCGGAACCTCATCGCCGGTGCCACCAGCGTCGACGGCGCCGCCGGCTCCGCCGAGGCCACGCAGATCGCGGCCAACGTCAAGGCGGTGACGATGCTGCTCACCGTGCTGCCGATCGTCTGCCTCTACCCCTTCGTGCAGAGGTACTTCGTGTCGGGCGTGATGCTCGGCTCGGTCAAGCAGTGAGGCTCCGGCCACCCCGCACCCCCGCGGTCCTCCCGGACGGCGGTGCACTTCCACGGATGCAGGACGACGACGTTCCACCCCGAAGGAGAATGATGAGGACGACGAAGAAGCGGCCCCTCGCGCTCGCCGCGACCGCCGCGACCCTCGCGCTGGCCCTGACGGCCTGTTCGGGCGGCTCGGACGAGGCGGCGGAGACGCCCGAGGCCAGCGAGCTCGGCCAGGTGGGAGCGATGGAGGACTACGACGTCGGCACGACGTTCGTGGCCACCGAGCCCGTGAGCTTCGGGCTGATGTACCGCGACCACCCGAACTACCCGCTGAAGAACGACTGGGACATCCTCACCAAGCTCGAGGAGAACCAGAAGGTCACCTTCGACATCCAGACCGCCCCGCTGTCCGACTGGCAGCAGGCGCAGTCCATCGCGATCGGCGCGGGCAACGCCCCGGACATCATCTCCGTGACCTACCCGGGTCAGGAGGTGCCCTTCGTCGCGGGCGGCGCGATCCTGCCCGTCAGCGACTACGTCGAGCACATGCCCAACTTCCAGGACAAGGTCGAGAAGTGGGGCCTGGAGGCGGACATCGACCGCCTGCGCCAGGAGGACGGCAAGTATTACCTGCTGCCGGGCCTGCGCGAGTCGGTGCGTCCGTCGTACTCGTACGCCGTGCGCAAGGACGTGTGGGAGCAGCTCGGGCTGAGCCTGGAGCCGGAGACGTTCGAGGACTTCGCGGCGGACCTGGCCAAGGTCAAGGCCGCGTACCCCACCACGTTCCCGCTGTCCGACCGCTGGTCGGCCAACGGCCCGCTGGAGGCCACGCTCAACGTCGCCGCCCCCAACTTCGGCACCGCCGCGGGCTGGGGCTACGGCGAGGGCACGTGGTGGGACGAGGACGCCGGGGAGTTCGTCTACACGGGTGCCATGGACGAGTACCGCGACCTGGTCGAGTACTACCACGGGCTCGTGGCCGACGGTCTGATGGACCCCGAGAGCCTCACGCAGGAGGACGACCAGGCGATCCAGAAGATGGCGTCCGGCCAGACGTTCGCGCAGCTGACGAACGACCAGGAGATCCTCAAGGTCCGCACCGCCATGACCGAGGTCGGCACGCCCGGCGAGGTCGTCATGATCCGCGTGCCCGCCGGCCCGGCCGGTGACATCCAGGCCGGGACGCGCCTGGTCAGCGGCGTCATGCTGGCGGCGTCGGCTGCCGAGGAGGACGACTTCCTCGCGATGCTGCAGTTCCTCGACTGGCTGTACTACTCCGACGAGGGCCTCGAGTTCGCCAAGTGGGGCGTCGAGGGCGAGACGTACACGAAGGACGGCGACACCCGGACGCTCAACCCGGAGATCGACCAGAACGGCCTGAACCCCGGGGCCCCCAAGGCGCTCAACGTCGACTTCGGCTACCACAACGGTGTCTGGATGCTCGAGCACGGCTCCTCGGACGAGCTCGACCGCTCGATGCTGCGCCCGGAGGTCGTCGAGTTCGTCGAGGCGATGTCCGACAAGGAGCTCGCCCCGGTGCCGCCGCCGGCACCGCTCGACGAGCTCGAGCGCGAGCAGGTCTCGCTGTGGCAGACCGGCCTGCGTGACCACGTCCTGCAGAACACGGCCGCGTTCATCCTCGGCCAGCGCCCGCTGACGGAGTGGGACGCGTACGTGACCGAGCTCGAGGGCAAGAACCTGCAGCAGTACCTCGACGTCGTGAACGGCGCGCAGCAGCGCTACGAGGAGAAGAACGGCTGATCGACCGGGCCCGGTCCCCTCGTCCGTACGGACGGGCGAGGGGGCCGGGCCTCTCGCTGCCCGGCGCAGCCCTCGCACCACCACCTGACCGTCGGCGCGTCCGCGACGTGCGAGGGTTGGCCGCACGGCCGCCCCCCGTGGACGTCCGTCACCCCCTGTCACCGTCGCCTGGAGGTCGCCCCCGTGCGCACCGTCGTCCCCACCCAGCCCACCGGCCCCCTGCCCGATGCCTGGCGCGCGTGCGTCGGCACCGGACGCATGAACCTCGCCCTGCGCGCCGACTACCGCGACTCCCTCGCGCAGGTGCAGCGCGACATCGGGTTCCGGCACATCCGCGGGCACGGTGTGCTGTCGGACGACATGGGGGTGCTGCGCACCGACGAGATCGACGGCCGCACGCACACCCGGTACGCGTTCAGCTACGTGGACCAGGTGCACGACTTCTTCCTGTCCGTGGGCATCAGGCCGTTCCTCGAGCTGGGCTTCATGCCGTCGCAGCTCGCGTCGGGCGACCAGACCGTGTTCTGGTGGAAGGGCAACGTCACCCCGCCGCGCGACCACGGCGAGTGGGTCGCGCTCGTGCAGGCGTTCCTGCGCCACCAGATCGACCGGTACGGCATCGACGAGGTCCGGCAGTGGCCGATCGAGGTCTGGAACGAGCCGAACCTCACGGTGTTCTGGAAGGACGCCGACCAGCCCGCGTACTTCCGGCTGTACGAGGAGACCGCCCGCGCGATCAAGGACGTCGACGCGAGCCTGCAGGTCGGCGGCCCGGCGATCTGCGGCGGCTCCGACGACGAGTGGTGGGCGCCGTTCACCGACTTCGTCACCAGCCGCGACGTGCCCATCGACTTCGTCAGCCGGCACGCGTACTCGTCCGGTCCCGTGCAGCGCATCCCGTTCGGCGTCTACCAGACGCAGATGCCGCCGCAGGACCTGCTCCACCAGTTCGACGCGCCGCGCCGGTACCTGGCGGGCACGCCCCTGGCAGGCCTGCCGGTGCACATCACGGAGTTCAACACGTCGTACCGACCGGACAACCCGATCCACGACACCGCGTACAACGCGGCGTTCCTGGCGCCGGTGCTCGCGGGCGGCGGCGACGTCGTCGACTCGTTCTCCTACTGGACGTTCTGCGACGTCTTCGAGGAGGCCGACGTCCCGACGTCGTTCTTCCACGGCGGGTTCGGCATGCTCACGCACCGGCAGGTCGCCAAGCCGACGTACCACCTGTACGCGTTCATGGCGCGGATGGGCCGCGACGTCCTCGCCCGCGGCGACGACCACCTCGTGTGCTCCGACCCGGACGGGCGCGTCACCGTGCTCGCCTGGCAGCCCGTCGGCGGCACCGACGCCGCGGACGTGGCGGCCGAGCACCGCGTCGAGCTGTCCCTGCCGGTGCGGGGCGACGCCGCGTTCGTGCTGCGCGAGCGCGTCAACGAGCACGACGGCAACGCCTTCGCGGCGTGGCGCGAGATGGGACGCCCCATGTCGCCGACCCCGCGCGAGCTGGACCTGCTGCGTGCGTGCGCCCGCCCCGCGGTCGAGCACGACGTCGCCCGCGCGGCCGCCGGCCGCGTCGAGCTCGACCTCACGCTCGCGCGCCACGAGGTGACGTTCGTCGAGCTGACCCCCGTGGCGGCCACGCACCACGAGGGCCTCGACGACCGTCGCCTGCTGGGCGCGGACGACGACCGGCTCGTCGCGGCGCACGAGCGCGGGCGGGCGTGATGGGGTCCCGGCCCGGTGACCACGACGAGATCGGTGACGGCCCGCTCTCGCGCGGTGCCGTCGTCATCCTGTGGGTGCTCGTCGTCTGCGGCCTCGTCGTGCTGACGGGGGGCGTGCCCCTGCTGCTCGTGCCGTTCCTGAGCGACGACCCCTCGAACCTGTGGCTCGCGGCCCTGCTGGCCCTGCCGATGGGCCCGGCGCTCGGCGCCGGGGTCTTCGCGTGGCGGCGGTTCATCGCCGAGCGGGACCTCAGCCCGGCCCGTCACTTCTGGCGGGGGTACCGGCTCAACGCGCTCGACGTGCTGCGCTGGTGGGCGCCGACGGTCGCGGCGCTCGCCGTCATCGGCTTCTCGCTGGCGTACCTCGACTCGGCGGGCGTGCCGTCCGGCTACGGCATCGTGCTCGTCGTCGTCGCCGCGGGCCTGCTGATGTGGGCGGTGCTGGCGCTCTCGCTGTCGTCGCACCTGAGCCTGCGCACGCGGGACCTGGCACGGCTGTCCACCTACTACCTGGCGGCGAAGCCCCTGGTGACGCTCGGCGTCCTGTCGCTGCTGGTGCTGTGCGTGGGCATCGTGCTGTTCACGTCCGACTGGGTGCTCGTCGTGGTGTCCGGGCTGCTCGCGTTCGCCGTCGTGACCACCACGGAGCCCGTGGTGCGTGACGCGACCGCCCGCTTCACGGCGCCCCGGCCCGACGACGCCGCCCCCGTCTGACCCGCCCGACCGCCTGACCCCGCCCGACCCCCGAGGTGCCCGCCATGCCCCTGCCCGTCAGCGACCACGTCCGCTACGGCGGCGACTACAACCCCGAGCAGTGGCCGGCCGACGTGTGGGACGACGACCACGCCGCGTTCGACCTGGCGCACGTCACGACGCTGACGGTCGGCGTCTTCGCGTGGGCGCACACCGAGCCGGCCGAGGGCGCGTACGACTTCACGCGGCTCGACGCGATCGTCGAGCGGGTGCACGCCGAGGGGCGGGACGTCGTGCTCGCGACGCCCAGCGGTGCGATGCCCCCGTGGCTCGCGCGGGCCTACCCGGACGCCTGCCGCGTGGACCTCGAGGGCCGGCAGCACGTGTACGGGCAGCGGCACAACCACTGCCCGTCGTCGCCGGACTTCCGCCGACTGTCGGTCGCGATGGCGGACCGGCTGGCCGAGCGCTACGGCGACCACCCGGCCGTGGTCGCGTGGCACGTCGGCAACGAGTACGGCGGGGCCTGCTACTGCGAGCTGTGCGCGGCGGGGTTCCGCCGGTGGCTGCGGGCGCGGTACGGGACGCTGGAGCGGCTCAACGCGGCGTGGAACACGCTGTTCTGGTCCCACGTCTTCGGGGACTGGGAGGAGGTCGTGCCGCCGTCGATGCTCTCGGAGCACTGGCGTGGGCCGAACCACACGGCGTTCCAGGGCATCACGCTCGACTACCGGCGCTACATGTCCGACCGCCTGCGCGAGGGCTTCGTCGCGGAGAAGGCCGCGATCCGTGCGCACGTGCTCGGCACCCCGGTGACCACGAACCTCATGGGGTTCTACCAGCCGCTCGACTACCACCGCTGGGCGGACGACCTGGACTTCGTGTCGTGGGACAACTACCCGCCGCTGCCAGACGACCCGCTGCGGACCGCCTCGCGCATGGCGGCCACGCACGCCGCCATGCGCGGGCTCAAGGACGGCCAGCCGTTCTGGGTCATGGAGCAGACGCCGTCGATCACGGCGTCGCGCGACGTCAACCCGGTGAAGCGCCCGGGCGTGCTCGCTCTGTGGACGTGGCAGTCGGTCGCGCACGGCGCGGACGCGACCCTGTACTTCCAGATGCGCCAGTCCAAGGGCGCGTGCGAGAAGTACCACGGCGCGCTGATCGACCACTCGGGGCGCACGGACACCCGCGTGTTCCGCGAGGCGGCCGAGCTGGGGGCGGGTCTGGCGACGACGGGTGCGGCGCTGCTCGGCGCGCGGACGCCCGCGCGCGTCGCGGTGCTGCTCGACTGGGACTCGTGGTGGGCGGTCGAGATGACCGACGGCTACAACCGGCACGTCTCCTACCTGCAGACGCTCCTGCAGTACCACCGGGCCATCTGGTCGGCGAACGCCGAGGTCGACGTGGTCCCGGTGAGCGCGGACCTGTCCGGGTACGAGGTCGTCGTGGCGCCCGTGCTGCACCTGCTGAAGGGCGACGTGGTCGCACGGCTGACCGCGCACGTCGAGCGCGGCGGCACGCTCGTGACCACGTTCTACGGCGGGCGCGTCGACGAGGACGACAACGCGTACTGCGGCGTCCCGCCGCTCGACCCGCTGCTCGGCACGCGCGTCGAGGAGACCGACTCGGGGGTCCCCGGCGACGCGAACCCCGTGACGCTGGACCTCGACGGCGAGGTGACCACGCACGACGCGACGCTGGTCTTCGAGCTGCTGGTCCCGGACGAGGGCACGCAGGTCGTCGGGACGTACGGCGCGGAGTTCTACGCCGGGCGGGCCGCCGTCACGCGGGCGCGGCGCGGCGACGGTGCGGCCTGGCACGTCGCGACGGGTCTGGACGACGCGGGCGTGGCGCGCGTGCTGCGGCACGTGCTCGCCGGGCACGGGCTGGTCGGGCCGCACGCCGACGACGAGGGGGTCGAGGTGACGCGGCGCGTGGCACCCGACGGCACGACGTACGCCTTCGTGCTGCACCACGGCTCGCAACCGGTCACGGTCACGGCGCAGGTCGCGGGGCAGGACGTGCTCACGGGGCGCGGCGTCGAGGTCGGGGACGCGCTCACGCTCGCGCCGGCGGAGGTGCTGGTGCTGCGGGCGTGACGCAGGAGCGGACATGTCGGGCGCAGTGGCTAGGCTCTGCGGGTGGGTCGACGGCGACGCCACCGCTGGTGCCGTCGACCCGAGCCGCCACCGCACCCGATCGGGGAGACCATGAGCTTCACCACGGACACGCCCGTCCCGCCGCCGGCGCTCCCGCCGCCGGCGCGCGACCGCATCACCGCCACGCTCGACGCCCGCGGGATGCGGTACGGCATCGACGACGACGGTGACGTCGGCGGCTACTGGGACGGTCACCTCTTCTACTTCTTCCTGCTCGGTGAGAACCACGAGCACCTGCAGGTGCGGGGCCGCTGGAACCGGGAGGTCGGGGTCGACCAGCTCCCCGCGGTGCTCGCGGCCGTCAACGAGTGGAACGTCTCGCACCTGTGGCCCAAGGGCTGCGTGGCCGTGGAGGACGACATGCTCGGCGTGTACGCCGAGCACACGGTCGACTACACGCACGGCGTGAGCGACGCGCAGCTCGACCTGCACCTCGGGTGCGGCATCTCCAGCGCCCTGCAGCTCTTCGCGGACCTCGACGTGCGCTACCCGGCGGCGGCCGCCGCCGCGAGGGCCGTGCAGGACAGGGTGCGGGAGCAGGGCTGAGCGTGAGCGCGGGAGGCGGCCGGGCCTCGTCGTGACCTAGGTGCCGGGTCTTCCTACGGGGCAGCCGTAGCCTGGGGCGACCCACCCCACGACGAGGAGCACCGCATGCCCGCGCTCGACCCGTACCGCGCCGCCGACGACCGGTACGCGACGATGACCTACCGCCGCACGGGCCGCTCCGGCCTCGACCTGCCGGCGCTGTCGCTCGGCCTGTGGCACAACTTCGGGGACGAGACGCCCTTCGGCACGCAGCGCGACATCCTGCGCCGGGCGGTGGACCTCGGCATCACGCACCTCGACCTGGCGAACAACTACGGCCCGCGGCCGGGGGCAGCCGAGGAGAACTTCGGCCGGCACCTCGCGGCGGACCTGCGCCCGTACCGCGACGAGCTCGTGATCTCCACCAAGGCGGGCTACGACATGTGGTCCGGCCCGTACCAGGACGGCGGGTCACGCAAGTACCTGCTGTCGTCCCTCGACGCGTCGCTGCGGCGCATGGGGCTCGAGTACGTCGACGTGTTCTACCACCACCGTCCGGACCCGTCGACGCCGATCGAGGAGACCATGGGCGCGCTCGCCCAGGCCGTGCGCAGCGGCAAGGCGCTGTACGTCGGCGTCTCCAACTACTCGCCGTCGCAGACGCGCGAGGCGCACGCGGTGCTGGCCGACATGGGTGTGCGGCTGCTCATCCACCAGCCCAGCTACTCGATGTTCAACCGGCACGTCGAGAACGTGGCGGAGGGTCAGGGTGAGTCGCTGCTCGACGCGGTGGGCGACCTGGGCGTGGGAGCGATCGTGTTCTCCCCGCTCGCGCAGGGTCTGCTCACCAACCGGTACCTGGCGGGTCACGCTCCGGCGGGGTCGCGGCTCGCCGGTGCCAGCCCGTTCCTGTCCGAGCGCGCGCTCTCGGAGACCTACCTGGCGCGGGCGCGTGCCCTGAACGACATCGCGGCGGCCCGCGGCCAGAGCCTCGCGCAGCTGGCGCTGTCGTGGGTGCTGCGCGACGAGCGCATCACGTCCGCCCTGGTCGGGGCGAGCTCGGTGGCGCAGCTCGAGGACAACGTCGCGGCGCTGTCGGCCCCGCCCCTGACGGCCGACGAGCTGGCGGCCATCGACGAGCACGCGGTCGACGGCACGGGCCGCTGAGAGTGTGAAGCGTTGTTGCCGGTATCCGGCAACAACGCTTCACACTCTCGGGTGCGCCGCCGGCGTCAGTAGATCGGGCGGCCCGTGGCGTCGGGGACGCCGGACTTGCGGAAGAAGTACGAGCGCACCTGGTCGCGCCACTCGGTGGCCGAACGCACCTGCTCCGCCAGGCGCTCGGTGACCCGGGCGTGGAGCCGGTCCGGGACGAGCCCGTCCAGGGCGGCCCACGCGTCGACCCACGACGTCACGACGTCGACGGCGTCCGCACGCGAGTCGTAGATGTGCTGCACGACGGTCTTGCCGCTGTGCAGCACGTGGCCGTACGGCACGTGGTGGAAGAACAGCAGCAGCTCGTCCGGGCACGTCGCGAGGTCCTCGTACATCTCGCGCCACGGGGCGGGGTACTGGCCGGTGTACCCGGTGCCCGTGGCCACGGTCCGGTCGACGCCGATGCCGTCGCGGTCCGCGAAGTGGTACGTGCCCCACTTGGAGTACTCGTACCCGTCGACGTTGGGCCCGTAGTGCATGCGCCCCGGGTCGACCATGAAGCCCACGCCCAGCGGCGCGGTGTACGCCTCGTACGTCAGCCACGAGTGGTCCATGAGCGTGTGCAGCGTCTCGCGCACGCGCGGGTCGGCGCCCGGGAACGTCAGGCCGATCCACTCGTCGAGCAGCGCGACCGGGTCCGCCTCCGGCTCCCAGGCGAGCCGCCCGTACGCGTAGAGGTTCGCCTGGGCCAGCGGGTGGCCCGTCCAGAACTCGTCGTCGCCGACGTTGGAGACCGCGGTGATGCCGCCGGCGGGCAGGTCTCCCGACGGGGTGTCGCGGTGGCCCGGCAACCCGGACACGATCCGTGCGACGTCGCGGGTCGCGTCCTCGGCCAGCGGGAAGCCGAGCACCTGCGACCACAGCGGCCCCAGGTAGCACACGTGCTTCTGGTGGCCCGTGTACTCCTGCGTGACCTGCAGCTCGACCGCCAGCCGCGTGCGGGGCATCGCGGCCAGCACGGGCGAGATCGGCTCCCGGGTCTGGAAGTCGATCGGGCCGTACTTGACCTGCAGCACGACGTTGTCGTCGAACCGGCCGTCCAGGGGGGCGAAGTGGTCGTACGCGGCCCGGGCGCGGTCGGTGCGCCGGTCGCGCCAGTCCTGCTCGTGGTTGTAGACGAACGCCCGCCAGAACACCGTCCCGCCGTGCGGGCGCAGCGCCCGGGCCAGCAGGTTCGCGCCGTCGGCGTGGTCCCGCCCGTACGCGAACGGCCCGGGCTGCCCCTCGGAGTCCGCCTTGACGACGAACCCGCCGAAGTCGGGGATCGTCGCGTAGACGCGGTCCGCGGCGGCGGCCCACCAGGCCTGCACGTCGGGGTCGGCGGGGTCCGACGTCGGCAGCCCGCCGAGCACCACGGGCGACGCGAACGACACCGACAGGTAGGTCCGCACCCCGTGGGGACGGAAGAGGTCGGCGACGCGCGCGACGTCCGCGAGCCCGTCGGTGAGCAGCCGCGCCTCGGTGCGGTGCACGTTGACGTTGTTGATCGCCACCGCGTTGATCCCGATCGACCCGAGCAGCCGGGCGTACGCGGCGACCCGCGAGAGGTCCTCGCGCACGCGGCCGTCGGCGTAGAAGATCGAGCCGCCGGCATACCCGCGCTCGACCTGGCCCATCACGGGGTGGACGTCGATGTTGTCCCAGTGGTCGAGCATGCGGACCGGTGCGACCGGGAGGTCGGTGACGTCGATGGCGCAGTCCCCGAACGCCGTCTCGCCGAGCCTCACCACGTCGTGCATGCCGTAGAGCAGGCCCGTCGCGTCGCCGGCGACGACCACGGTGGTGCCTGCGGCCCGGACCCGCACGAACATGTCCGGGCTGAAGTCCGCCACGCCACCGGTGGCGACGAGCGCGCCGTCGGTGGCCGCGGCGACCAGCGGGTCGTTCGGGTGCGGCGGCTGCTCGGCGAGCGCCGGCGGCGGGACCTGCCGGGCCGCCCCGCTGCCGCGGGTGTGGGCGCGTGACGCCACGACCAGCACGAGGTCGTGCGACCGGACGGACGCGGCGTCGGGCAGCGCCTCACCGGGCGCGAGGACCGTGAGCGACCCACCGTGCGTGGCGGTCGCCCGCCGCACCTCGTCGACCACCGTCGCGCCGACCGGGCCGGCGTCCGGTCCGACGGCCACCAGGACGCGCCGCGAGCCGAGCGGGGCGAACGCCGCGTCCGGCAGCCACGCCGGGTGGACGGTAGCGGTGCCGAGGGCGTTGTCGGTGGCGCTCACCAGTCGTGCACCGTTCCGTCCTTGAGCCGGTTGAACGGCAGGTACGCCGCCTGGTACGGGTGCCGTGAGGCCGCGTCGTCGTCGTACGTGACGCCCAGCCCCGGCTCGTGGCCCGGGTGGAGGTAGCCGTCGGCGAACGTGAACGACGTGCGGAACACCTCGTCGGTCGTCGCGGAGTGCTTCATGTACTCCTGGATCCCGAAGTTGTGGATCGCCAGGTCCAGGTGCAGCGCGGCGGCCATGCCGACCGGCGAGATGTCGGTGGGCCCGTGGATGCCGGACTTGATCTGGTACTGCGCGGCGAAGTCGAGGATGCGGCGCAGCGCCGTGATTCCGCCGGTGTGCGTGACGGCCGAGCGCACGTAGTCGATGAGCTGCTCGCGGATCAGCGTCTGGTAGTCCCAGACGGTGTTGAAGACCTCGCCGATCGCCAGCGGCGTCACGGTGTGCTGCCGGACGAGGCGCAGGGCATCCTGGTTCTCGGCCGGTGTGCAGTCCTCGAGCCAGAACAGGTCGTACGGCTCGAGGTCCTTGCCCAGGCGCGCGGCCTGGATGGGGGTCATGCGGTGGTGACCGTCGTGCAGCAGCGGCAGCTCGGGCCCGAACTCGTTGCGGACCGCCTCGAAGACCCGCGGGATGTGCCGCAGGTACGCGCGCGTGTCCCAGTCCTCCTCGGCCGGCAGGGGAGCGCGCTGGGCGGGCTCGTAGTCGTAGCGTCCCGACGACGACGGCTGCGCGGCGACGCCGTACACGGCCGTGATGCCGGGCACGGCGGTCTGCACGCGGATGGAGCGGAAGCCCTCGTCGAGGTGCTGGCGGACCGAGTCGAGCAGCTCGGGGACGTCGCGGCCCGACGCGTGCCCGTACGCCATGATCCCGCGGCGCGACGCGCCCCCGAGCAGCTGGTAGAGCGGCATGCCGGCGAGCTTGGCCTTGATGTCCCACAGCGCGACGTCGACCGCCGCGATGGCCGCCATCGTCACGGGCCCGCGCCGCCAGTACGCGCTGCGGTAGAGGAACTGCCACGTGTCCTCAATGGTGTGCGCGTCCCTGCCGATCAGGAGGGGGACGACGTGGTCGGTGAGGTAGCTGGCCACGGACAGCTCGCGTCCGTTGAGGGTCGCGTCCCCCAGTCCCTCCACGCCGTCCTGCGTGATGATGCGTAACGTTACAAAGTTGCGACCGGGGCTGGAGACCAGCACCTCGGCAGATCGGATGGCGGTGCCGGACATCGTGACATGCTCCTTCCGCCCGTCGCGTCGTCGCGGAGGGGCACTGGTGAGACTAGGCATGAACACGCTAGGCTGGCAATCGTTTGCCAGCAAGAACGGCTCCGCGCACCGTCGCGCGGGGTCCTGACCCGGACCGGGAGGGTGCATGGCCGTCAGGCGGCAGCCCACGTTGCGTGACGTCGCTGCGGCGGCAGGGGTCGCGGTGTCGACCGCCTCGCGGGCGCTCACCAGGCCGGGTCGGGTCAACGCCGACACGGCGGACCGCGTCGTCGCGGTCGCCAAGGAGCTGGGGTACATCCCGAGCGCGTCGGCGCGCGCCCTGCTCTCGGGTCGCACCGCGACCGTCGCGCTCGTGCTCCCCGACGTCACCAACCCGTTCTTCTTCGGCCTGGTGCGCGGCACGGGCGCGCGGCTGCGGGAGTCCGGGTACGTGCAGGTGCTCGCGGACACCGAGGAGTCCGCCGAGGTCGAGCTCGACACGCTGCGCAAGCTGCGTGGGCAGGTCGACGGCGCGGTCCTCGCCGCATCACGTCTCTCGGACGAGCAGATCGCCGGCGCCGCCCAGGACCTCGCGCTCGTGGTCGTCAACCGCACGATCCCCGGGACGCCCGGCGTGCTGCTCGACACCGCCGGCGGCATGGTCCAGGCGCTCGAGCACCTCGCCGCGTCCGGTCACACCCGCATCGCCTACGCCGCAGGCCCGGCGACCTCGTGGTCGGACCGGCGCCGTCGTGAGGCGCTCGAGCCGGCTGCCGACCGGCTGGGCGTCGAGCTCGTCGTCCTGGGGCCCTACGCGCCGGTCCGTGCGTCCGGCGCCCAGGCCGCCGACGCGGCCGTCGACTCGGGCGTCACGGCGGTGATCGCCTTCAACGACCTCCTGGCGTTCGGCGTCCTGGAGCGGCTCGACGTCCGTGGCGTCCCCGTGCCCGGGCGCATGAGCGTCATCGGGTGCGACGACATCTTCGGTGCCGACCTCGTCCGGCCCGCGCTGACGACCGTGGAGTCGCCCGTCGAGCGCGCGGGGCGCATGGCCGCCGACCTGCTGCTCGCGCGGCTCGAGGGAGGGCGGTCGGACGACGAGGACGCCGGCGGCCTCGACGACGAGCCGGTCGTCCCGGTGCGCGACGCGGCCGACCCGGTGATGCTGCCGACGCACCTGGTGATCCGCTCGTCGACGGGCGCGGCGGGCTGACGCCCGACGCGGAGGCGGGCCGCGCCGCGACCCACCTGCCGTGAGAGTGCGATCCAGCCCCCGGCGGCGGGCCGCGGCCTCCCGGGTGCGTCAGGCGCCGCCCAGCGTCGCCAGCACGCCCTCGGCGTAGCGGTCGAGCTTGGCCGCGCCGATCCCGCTGATCTCGCCCAGCTCGGCGCGCGACGTCGGCCGGCGCGTGACGATCTCCCGCAACGTCGCGTCGTGGAACACGACGTAGGCGGGCACGCCCTGCTCCTTGGCCGCGCCCGCACGCCACGCGCGCAGCGCCTCGAACATCCCGGCGTCGTCCCCGGTCAGGTCCGCTGCGGCGGCAGGCGTCCGGCCCGACCCGCGGCGCTCGCGCGTCGCGCGGCCCGTGCGCTCGGGCTCGCGGCGCAGCCGGACCTCGCGGTCGCCGCGCAGCACGTCGGCCGACGCGGGCGTGAGCCGGATCGTGCCGTACCCGTCGGAGTCCACCGCGAGGACCTCGGCGGCCAGCAGCTGCCGCACGACGCCGCGCCACTCGCCGTCCGACAGGTCCTGCCCGATGCCGAACGTCGACAGCGCGTCGTGGCCGAGCTGCTGCACGCGCGGCGTCGCCTTGCCGCGCAGGATGTCCACGAGGTGCCCGACGCCGTAGCGCTGCCCGCGCTGGTCGAGCCGCACGACGGTCGACAGCAGCTTCTGCGCGGGGACGGTCCCGTCCCACGACTGCGGCGGCTCGAGGCACGTGTCGCAGTTGCCGCACGGCCCGCCGGACTCCTGGCCGAAGTAGGCGAGCAGCTGCGTGCGCCGGCAGTCGACCGTCTCGCACAGCGCGAGCATCGCGTCGAGGTGCTGGGTCAGCCGCCGCTTGTGCGCGGCGTCGCCCTCGGACGTGTCGATCATGCGGCGCTGCTGCACGACGTCCGCCAGGCCGTACGCGAGCCACGCCGTGGACGGCAGCCCGTCACGCCCGGCGCGTCCCGTCTCCTGGTAGTACCCCTCGACCGACTTCGGCAGGTCGAGGTGCGCGACGAACCGCACGTCGGGCTTGTCGATGCCCATGCCGAA
>JADGMW010000039.1_pt1 | contig 26048 bp, 18 predicted proteins | sample 8641801 | NCBI WGS metagenome assembly JADGMW01 (sample SAMN16272018, study PRJNA661076) | feces metagenome | isolation source: fecal sample from diarrhoea affected cattle A | host: Bos taurus | place: South Africa: Lokaleng Village, Mahikeng | collected 2019-09
TGCCGCAGGAGTGGATTCGTTTCGGGTGGTACTTCCTGGTGACGCGCCGCGACCCGGCGGGCCTGCGTGAGTGGATGCGGTTGCGCAAGCTCGGGCGCGAAGAGAAGTTCGAGCGTCCCCACCAGTAATCCTCCCCCGCAAGGGATCCCGCAATTCCGCGCACAGACGGTGGCAGCAAGACCTACACTCACCCCCACCGTCTCTGGGAGCCTGCGATGACATCTCGTCTCGACTCACCGTCAACACTCTGCGAAGCTTTTCAATCCACCGCCGCCGCGTATCCCGACCACGTCGCGCTGCGAACTCCGGACGATTCCGTTCACTACACGTGGCGGGAGTACTCGGAGAAGGTCCGCGCCCTGGCCGCCGGTCTCGCCGGTCTCGGCGTCCGGCACGGCGACACCGTCGGCATCATGCTGACGAACCGCCCGGAATTCCATCTCGTCGACACCGCCGCCTTCCATCTCGGCGCGGTACCGTTCTCGATCTACAACTCGCTGACCGCCGAGCAGATCACCTACGTGCTCGGCAACGCCGGCAACCGGGTGATGATCTGCGAGGAGCAGTTCGTTCCCGTGCTGCAACAGGCGATCGGCGAGACGAAGGTCGAGCACCTGGTGTGTATAGACGCGAAGCCCGACGGCACCCTCTCCCTCGAGGACGTCGAGGCCGCCGCCGACGAGTCGTTCGACTTCGAGGCCGCATGGAAGGCCGTTCAGCCCTCCGACCTGCTCACGCTCATCTACACCTCGGGCACCACCGGGCCGCCGAAGGGCGTGGAACTCACCCACGCCAACCTTCTCGCCGAACTCGCTGCCACCACGACTTTCCTGCCCACCGGACCCGACGACCGCATCGTGTCGTACCTGCCCGACGCGCACATCGCGAACCGCTGGGGCTCGCACTACTCGAGCATCTACAGCGGCATGCAGATCACCACGCTCGACGACCTCAAGAAGGCCATCGCGGTGCTGCCGAGCGTGCGACCGACGCTGTTCGGTGCGGTCCCGCAGGTCTGGTACAAGGTGAAGGCAGCGATCGACAAGACCCTCGCCGAAGAATCCAGCCCGGTGAAGAAGAGGCTCGCGTTCTGGGCGATCGAGGTGGGGCGGAAGGTCGCTCGATTGCAGTCCGAGGGCAAGCCCGTGCCGAAGGCCCTCGAGTTGCAGCACGCGCTCGCCGACAAACTGGTGCTGTCGGCCGTACGCAAGAAACTCGGTCTCGACCAGGTACGCGCTGCTGTGACGGGCGCCGCCGCGATCTCACCCGAAGTACTCGAGTTCGTGCTGGCGCTCGGCATCCCGTGTTCCGAAGTGTGGGGTATGTCGGAGACATCCTGCGTGGTGACCATGAACCGGCCCGGAAAAATCCGGATCGGCACCGTCGGCCAGGCCGTCCCCGGCGTCGAGATCAAGACCGCCGACGACGGAGAGCTCCTTGTCCGCGGCCCGCTCATCATGCGGGGATACCGCAACGACCCGGTCAAGACCGCGGAAGCCGTCGATCCCGACGGCTGGCTGCACACCGGCGACATCGCTCGGATCGACGAAGACGGTTACGTGACGCTCATCGATCGCAAGAAGGAACTCATCGTCAACGCGGCGGGCAAGAACATGTCCCCCACCAATATCGAAGGCGCGCTGCGGGCCGCCTGCCCGATGCTCGGCGGCGCCGTCGTCATCGGCAACGATCGGCCGTACATCGTCGCGCTGCTCGCCCTCGATCCCGACGCACTCCCCCTCTTCGCGGAGCAGCACGGGCTCAGCGGGTCGCACGAAGAACTCGCGCAGCACCCCGCCGTCCTCGCCGAGATCGAGCAGTCGGTGAAGGAGGCGAACACCAAACTGTCGCGTGTCGAGCAGATCAAGAAGTACACCGTGCTGTCGACGGTGTGGGAGCCGTCGGGCGACGAACTGACGCCCACGATGAAGCTCAAGCGCAAGCCGATCGACGCCAAGTATGCGGAGGAGATCGACGCGTTGTACGTGACCGCGTGACGTGATCGGCGCGGTGGACGGGGATCGACGCGTGTAGTTTCGCGCGCTGATCCCCGTTCAGCGCGTGGATTCCATCTGAAGGTCAGACTGCCTCGTCGGCCGGGGCACTCGCGATGCGGTCGAGGGCGGCCCGGGCGAGCCACGTGTTGTGGTGGTCGTCCGATTCCATCCCCTCGAGTTGGTCCGCCAGCCGGCGAATCGGGCGGCCGCTTCCGGAGAGTTCTTCGAATGCACCGAGAGACGAGTCGTCGAACAGGTCCACCACCACGACGACGGCGTCCGATGCGTCGGACTCGTCGGGAAGGAAGCGCACGGCGGGAAGAGCTTTTTTCACGGCGCCGAGCGACGTACCTGCTTCGTCCTCGAGTGCCGAGCGTGAGACTGCGACGGACGCGAGGCAGGTCACCGATCCGTCGGCGCCCGCTGTGGGTTTGTCGAGCCGGAGGACTTCGGTCGATCCGACAGCCAGCGAGAACAGCGGCGCGGCGTCGCCGGAACCGGGAAGGCAACTCACCGTCCATCGCTCGACCTCGCCGGCTGCCGCATCCTCGAACGCGGTGTCCAGGTAATAGGCGAGCAGGTCGAGGGACATCTCGTACAGGTCCTCGTCGCGCCGAAGCTCCTCGAAGTTCTCTTTCGATGCTGCCGGGTTCGTTGCCATCATTCTCCTGCTCGTACGAAACGATCCGTGTCGAGCCTACGAGTTCCCCACGTCGTGAGGCACGGCACGCTCGCGCCGGCAGGAGACCCGAACGACGAATCCGGCCCACACGTGGTCGGGGCGGATTTCCGCGCGGGTAGGCTCGGGCCTTGTGTCTGCACCCACCCATGTCGACGAACCGCTGGGAAAGTCTTCTCGGACGTTCCGGCGCGCGTTCCAGGATCTGCGCGACGGCTTCAACCATCGCGAGTTGTGGCTGCTGCTCGGCTGGCAGGACATCAAGCAGCGGTACCGGCGGTCCGTGCTGGGGCCGTTCTGGATCACCATCGCGACCGGCGTCTCGACGATCGCGATGGGTCTGCTGTACGGCACACTGTTCAACCTCGACATCGCGGAGTTCCTGCCGTACGTCGCGCTCGGCTTCATCATCTGGAACCTGATCCAGGGGTCGATCATCGAGGGTGCGGACGTCTTCATGTCCAACGAGGGGCTGATCAAGCAGCTCCCGACCCCGCTGAGCGTGCACGTCTACCGCCTCGTGTGGCGTCAGATGATCTTGTTCGCACACAACATCGTCATCTACATCGGCATCTTCATCGTCTTCCCGCAGCACCTGAGCTGGACTGCGCTCGCCGCGATCCCGGCCCTCGCACTGATCGCGATCAACGCGGTATGGATCTCGCTCGTCTTCGGCATCCTCTCCACCCGCTACCGCGACATCGCACCACTGCTCGGCAGCCTCGTGCAGTTGCTGTTCTTCATGACGCCGATCATCTGGACGGAGAAATCCCTCGCGGGCACCGGCAACGAAGACCGGGCGCGGATCGCGGAGATCAACCCGCTGTACCACTTCCTCGACATCGTGCGGACGCCTCTCCTCGGCGGCGACCAGCAGCTCTACCACTGGGTGATCGTGCTGATCATCACGGTGCTCGGGTGGGGACTCGCCCTGGTCACCATGCGCAACTACCGGTCGCGCGTCGCCTACTGGGTCTGAGCCGGCTCGAGTTCGATCAGCTGTAACCGGTTGACGAATTCCTGGTCGGTGATCGTGAACCCGGCTTCGGACAGCGCCCGGTAGGTCTCGGTGTCGGTGAACCGGTAGCGGTCGAACCGCCACCACACGTCGTTCGGATGCCACACCGTGAACGCCGTGCCGCGGTCCCGGTCCGCGATCACCCACAACCTCGTGCACTGGGCGGCCGCCCGCTCGGCCAGCACCGGGGGCGCTACGTCGCTCGACCACAAGCTCACCCGATCGGCAGCGGTCTCATCCAGCCCCACGTCCACGAGATCCTCGAACGCGTCGGGGCGAGCGTCGGCGACCGCCCGCGGCGACGTCGGCTGCCACGACACCTTCGGCTCGAACGCCACGCAGTCGCCCGGCCGGGACACCTCCTCCAGCCGATCCGCGACCACGCTGTAGTCCATGCCGCCCGCCTTGCCGAACGGCTGTCGTTGCGTCAGGTAGGCGGGTGCCACCGCGAGCGCCACCGCGACGAGCACTGCGAGCAGCGACCACCATCGCGTCGCGACGCGGCTGACCGCCCACCCCAGGTACAGCGTGACCGCGGGCACCGTGAAGGCGAGATACCGGTCCAGGTACATGTTGCTCGCCAGTACCGAATACGCCAGCAACAGCGCCATGGGCACGAGAAAGCCCGGCAGCGCGAGCCACAGCAATGTCCGCTCGCCCGGTTCGACGCCCCGCACTGCTGCAACGACCGTCCCCACCAGCGCGACGGTCCAGCACACCAGCACCGCCCACGGCGCCCCCGGGAACCACTGCTCGACGAGGATCGTGCTGATGACCGTCTCGTCGAGTTCCGGGATCCACGACACCTGCCGCACCTGCGAATAAGCCAGCACGAGGAAGGGCAGCGACAGCGCGACTCCCGCGGTGGCGGCGAGCACGAAACCGGCCCGGTCGCGTCGACGAGAGTCGAGGCCGCGCGTGAGCGCCCACATCGTCACCGCGTGTGCGACCAGGAGAGTCGCGGAGTAGACGAAGAACATCGTCGCGAGTGCCGCCACGATCGCGTACAGCACCCACCAGCGTGCCCGGTGGGTCCGCAGCGCCAGCACGAGGACCAGCGACAACACTGCCGCGCAGCCGACGGCGAACGCGTAGGAGCGGGCTTCGGTGGCCGCCCACGTCACCCGCGGAAGGATCGCGAACAGCACCCCGGCCGCCACCGCGGCACGCCGTCCCGCCAGCATCTGCGCGGTCGCGGTGACGGCTGCGGCCCCGACACCGAGGGCGAGCACGCCGGGCAGCCGCGCGGTGAATTCACCGGTGCCCACAAGCGCGAACCAGCCGTGCATCAGGATGTAGTACAGGCCGTGGACGGCGTCCCAATCGGCGAGCAGCTCGAGCAGATCACCGAAGGGCCGATCAGCGGCCGAGATCGTTGCTGCCTCGTCCCACCAGAACGACGGAACCCAGGAAAAAGCGGCGCCGACGAGCACGGTCACTCCCCCGAACAGCAGAGGGAGCGGCCAAGCCCTCATCGGTCAGTCGTCGATGCCGTACAGCCGCGCCCAGTTCTCGCGGCTCGTGAGCTTCGGCATCGCTTCCTGCCACACCGTCTTCATTCGGGGAGCTTCCTTGCGGAGCTGCCAGCACACCTTCGCGGCCCGCTTGGTGAGATCCAGCGCGGTGTCCTTGTCGCGGCGACGCACCCGCACCGCGTTCTGCGACGCGTCGGTGACCACGGCGCCGTCGAACAGCGAGACGTGCCACCAGTCCGCGTAATCCGCGGGAACGGTGACGGGACGACGGTCCACCTTGCCCGCGAGCTGCTGCACCGCGCGCTTGAGGAGCACGAGCCCCTCACGCTTCTTGTCGGGCTCGAAGTCCCACACCGACATCTGCGTATGAGGATCGGATTCCTTACCCACCTGCGACGCGGGCAGCGGCTTGGTCTCCGGGTAGCGGTCGCGCAGTTCGCGCAGTTCCTTCAGGACCGACTGACCACCGTCGTACAGGAAATCGGGGCCGGCGAGGAAGTCCTCCGCCGCCTTGATGAACGTGGCGGCCAGACCGTACTGCATCGAAACGATGAGTTCGCCGATCTTGCGGAACAGGTACTTGGAGATGTCGGGTCCGTCGAAACGCCCGTAGATCGCCGAGACGACGAGACCGTTGCGGATGCTGAAGTAGCGCGCCCAGTCGTCGTAGTCCTTGAGGTAGAAGTCGGCGTGCCACACGCCCGCGTTCGGCAGCGTGACCGTGGGGTGCCCGGCGAAACGCGCGCGGATGCCGTACTCGATGTCGTCCCACTGGAAGAACAACGGAATCGGCAGCCCGCAGTCGGCGATGATCTCGGCGGGGAGCAGACACGTCCACCAGCCGTTCCAGCCGGCGTCGAACCGCGGATCCTGCTTCTTCTTGATCAGGTCGACGCCCATCTTGGCGCCCGGGGTCAGCTCACCGGCTTTGATCTCGTCGAGCACCTCGCGTTCGGCGCTGACGTGGAGGACCTGTGGGTTGCTCAGGGACAGCATCTGGGCACCGACGATCGTCGGCTGCACCGTCATGTTCGCGAACGCGTTCAGGCGCAGCACCGACTCCGGCTCGCACAGGATGTCGTCGTCCATGACGATGACGTTGGCGTGCGCCGAGTTGGGTGACCCGGTGATCTCGTACATGCCCCGGGAGAAACCGCCGGCGCCGCCGAGATTGGGCTGGGTCAGGTAGATGAGCTTGTCGCCGAGTTTCTCGGCGACCTCACCGAACGCGGGACGCGACCGCACCTGGTCGGTGCCCTGGTCCACGATGCACACCGCGTCGATGTCGGCCATCGCCCCGTCGTCGGAGGCGAGAGTGCCGACGGTCACGGTGCAGTCGTCCGCGCGATTGAACGTGCAGATCACGACCGCGGCCGGACGCAGGTGTTCGGGCGCCGCAACCGTCCAGCGGGCGTCGGAGACGAGCAGTGAGCCGTTGCTGGCCTCGGCGGCGAACCAGATCGCGCCGCCGTCGACGAACCGCTCGATCGGCACCTCGAGGTCGAGTTCTCCCGATCCGGACACCGTCTCGACCGAGACGATCCGTTCACGGCCCTTGGCGTCGGAGGCGTGGACGACGAATCGTGCGCTACCCGAGCAGCCGTACGTCAGTTGCAGGTTCACCGTCTTCACGTCGGTCCAGCGCTGCCAGAAACTGGCGGGGAACCTGCCGAAATACGTGTTGGTGTGGGCGCTCGCGCCGTCGGCCAGCTGGAGACCGTAACGGTCGGCCGCGGCGTCACCCTTTGTGACGACGTACATCTTTCCGGGCACCCGAGGCGACAGCGACGCAAAGACGCCGCGCTGCGCAATCAACCGATCCCGTCGTACGGGTTCGGTGAGGGCGCTGTCCAGTGCGTCCGCGTTGCTGTCGATCGCTGTCGTGTCGCCGGCAGTTGCCTGCTCCATCGAGCTACTCCCCGCTGTGGTCGATCCTGTTACGGATGCGACAGTAGCAGCGCAAATAGCTGTCTCTACGGCATGCGGGCGGAGGTAGCGCGTTTCGTCGTGATCACACTGTTTGCCGGAATATGCAAGAACCGCAGGTCGCTCAACCACCGAGGATTCGTTCGCTGCGTTCGTACGCGGCTTCGGTGGCGGTTTTCTGTGGCATCCACCACGTCTCGTGGCTGCGGTACCACTCGATCGTCGCCGCCAGGCCCGAGCGGAAATCGCGGTACTGCGGCTCCCACCCCAACTCCGTGCGCAACCGCGTCGCATCGATCGCATAGCGCAGGTCGTGCCCCGGCCGGTCGGTGACGAAATCGAACGCCTCCGGGTCCATGCCGCACAGTTCGAGCACGGTCTCGACGACCGTGCGGTTGTCGGTTTCGCCGTCCGCCCCGATCAGATACGTCTCCCCGATCCGGCCCTTGTCGATGACCGTCCACACCGCACTGTTGTGGTCGTCGACGTGAATCCAGTCGCGCACGTTGGCACCGCTGCCGTACAGCTTCGGCCGCACCCCGGTCAGGACATTGGTGATCTGCCGCGGAATGAACTTCTCCACATGCTGATACGGCCCGTAGTTGTTCGAGCAGTTCGAGATCGTCGCCCGCAAGCCGAACGAGCGCACCCACGCGCGCACCAGCAGGTCGGAGCCGGCCTTGGTCGACGAATACGGGCTCGACGGGTTGTAGGGGGTTGCCTCGGTGAACTTCGCCGGGTCGTCGAGCGCGAGATCGCCGTAGACCTCGTCGGTGGAGATGTGGTGATAGCGCACGTCGTATCGGCGCACGGCTTCGAGCAGCGTGAACGTGCCGACGAGGTTGGTGTGCACGAACGGGGTCGGGTCGGCCAGCGAGTTGTCGTTGTGCGACTCGGCGGCGAAGTGCACCACCAGGTCGGCGTTCGCGACGAGACGGTCGACGAGTTCGGGATCGGCGATGTCGCCGTGCACGAAGGTGATCTTCCCGGCGACGGGGTCGAGTGACGCCCGGTTGCCGGCGTAGGTGAGTTTGTCCAGGACCGTCACGTCGACGTCCGGGCGGTCGGCGACAGTCCGGTGCACGAAGTTCGCGCCGATGAATCCGGCGCCGCCGGTGACGAGCAGCCTCATGACGCCAAACCCTACCGACATCTGCCTGGCATCTCCGCGGACGTGGAACACTTGCCCGCATGCGCGGAATCATCCTGGCCGGCGGGACCGGTTCGCGACTGCATCCCATCACCTTGGGCATCAGCAAGCAGCTCACGCCCGTCTACGACAAGCCGATGATCTACTACCCCCTCTCGACGCTGATGCTGGCGGGCATCCGGGAGATCCTCGTCATCACCACTCCGCACGACCTCGACCAGTTCCGGCGACTGCTCGGCGACGGGTCGCGGTTCGGGATCGAGCTGACCTACGCCGTGCAGGAACACCCGGACGGTCTGGCGCAGGCCTTCGTGCTCGGCGCCGATCACATCGGTACCGAATCGGTGGCATTGGTCCTGGGGGACAACATTTTCTACGGCCCCGGCCTGGGCAGCCAGCTCATCCGGTTCGCCGACATCGACGGAGGCGCGGTGTTCGCCTACCGGGTGTCCGATCCCTCCGCCTACGGGGTGATCGAGTTCGATTCCGCGGGTCGCGCGCTGTCGCTCGAGGAGAAACCCGTCGACCCGAAGTCGCCGTACGCGGTGCCGGGACTGTACTTCTACGACAACGACGTCGTCGAGATCGCGCGCGGGCTGAGACCGTCCGCGCGCGGGGAATACGAGATCACCGACGTCAACCGCACGTATCTCGAGGCCGGGAAGTTGCAGGTCGAGGTGCTGCCGCGCGGTACGGCGTGGCTCGACACCGGCACGTTCGATTCGCTGCTCGACGCGTCGAACTACGTTCGCACGATCGAACAACGGCAGGGTCTGAAGATCGGCGCTCCCGAAGAAGTGGCGTGGCGGCGCGGATTCGTCACCGACGACGAATTACGTGCCCTGGCCGAGCCCTTGGCGAAATCCGGGTACGGGAGATATCTGCTCGACCTGCTGGAACGAGGAAGGGATTTCTAGGGGATGCAGTATCGCGAACTGAAGATCGCCGGGGCGTGGGAGATCACGCCGGCCACATTCGGTGACGAACGGGGACTGTTCCTCGAATGGTTCAAGCAGTCCACCTTCCGTGAGGCGACCGGGCGGTCGCTGGAGTTGGCGCAGGCGAACTGCTCGGTCTCGGCGGCCGGGGTGTTGAGGGGTATCCACTACGCGGATGTGCCACCGGGACAAGCGAAGTACGTCACGTGCGTGTCGGGTTCGGTGCTCGATGTCGTGGTGGACCTGCGTGTCGGGTCGCCGACATTCGGGCAGTGGGATTCGGTACTGCTCGACACGACCGACCGTCGGGCGATCTTCCTGTCCGAGGGATTGGGACACGGTTTTCTTGCCCTGGAAGACAACTCGACCGTGGTGTACCTGTGCTCGACGCCGTACACCCCGGAGCGGGAGCACGAGGTGCATCCGCTCGACCCGGAGATCGGTATCGACTGGCCGGCCGTGGGCAGGGACGGCGCCCCGCTCGAGTACGAGTTGTCGGCCAAGGACCGCGCCGCCCCCACGCTTGCCGACGCGCAGTCGGCCGGCCTGCTCCCCGAGTTCTGAAAACCTGGGTGGGACAGTGCCCGCTAGCCGGGCACTGTCCCACCAAAGACGGGGAGTACGGGAACCTCCCACCGGCACGCCGCGTCGAACGAGACATGAACCGCACAGAGATCCACGCCGTCATGGCCCAGCAGGACGGAGTGATCACCCGCACCCAGGCACTCCGATGCGGCATGAGTTCGACGTCGGTGAGCCGGACCGTCGGGACCGGTGAATGGCTCACCCTCGTACCCGGCGTCTACCTGCGTTCCGACCGCGAGCGCACCGCGGGCGTCGAACTGCGTGCGGCGGTGTACGGAGCCGGGGCCGAGGCGGTCGCGTGGGGTCCGAGCGCCGCGTGGTGGCACGGACTGCTCGATCGCCCACCGGCCCGTCACTACGTGACCGTTCCCCACCACCGGATACGGTCGTGCACGCGATCGACCCGCGTGCGACGACGGGACCTGCACTGGAAGGACACCGTGGTGGTCCGGAGCCTGCCGGTGACGGCGTTGCCGCTCACCGTGCTCGAAGCCGCAACCGAGATGCCGAGTGGGTCGGTGCTCATGGATCGCGCGTTGCAGCGGCACACGTCGCTCGACGTTCTCCAGCGGGTCCACCGCAGAAACTCCGGGCGGCACGGCGCCCGCGCCGCGTCACGCCTGCTGTGCTCGGCAGGCGACGGCGGGCATTCGGAAGCCGAGCGCATCCTGCATCGGCTCCTGCGCGACGCGGGTCTGACGGGCTGGCGCGCGCACGCGTGGAGCTGCGGGTTCGAGATCGACGTGGTCTTCGAGGCGGGCCGGGTGGCAGTCGAAGTGGACGGGTGGGCATGGCACCGCGACGCGCATCGTCAACGCCGGGATGCCGAGCGGCAGAACGTTCTGGTCAATGCCGGGTGGCATGTCCTTCGGTTCACCTGGCACACGCTGGTCGAGGACCCGGACGGGGTTCTCCGGCAGATACAGGCGGCCCTGGACCGCCGCCGCTGAAACCTTGGTCGGAAAGTGCCCGCTCAGCGGGCAGCAACTCACCCGAGTTCAGCGGATGCGGAAGATCACCAGCCGCTGCACCGCGAAGTTGATGACGGTCGCGGTGCCCTGCGCGACGACGAACGCGAACGGCGTGACCCACCACTGGTCGCCCAGCGAGTCGTTGAGCACCCCGTTGATGCCCACCTGCGCGGCGAACGTCACGGCGTACAGCGCCACGACCGCGGCGAAGCGCACCTTGCTCGGTTCGGCCTTGAACGTCCACCGGCGGTTGATGAGGTACGCGGTGGTGGTGCCGGCGACGAACGACAGCGCCTTCGCTCCGTCGCGGGTGACGCCGAGCGCCATGAGCAACACGTACAGGCCGTAGTCGACGACCGCCGACAGGCCACCCGTCAGCACGAACCGCACGAGTTGCGTCTTGAGCGACAGCGCGTCGTCGGCCGTGGAATCGGTCAGCGGCAGTTCCGGAGCGAGCGGCGCGTGATGTTCCGGCAACGGCTGCACGTGGTCATGGAATTCGGGCACGCAGACGAGGGTAACGCCCCGGACCGAAGCGACTGTTGACCTCGAGTCCGCTCGAGGTTGCACCCTCGGATACATGAGCATCGCGCTGAACCACACCATCGTCCACGCGACCGACCCGAAGGGATCTGCCGTCCTCCTCTCGGAGATCCTCGGTGTCGGATCGCCGACCCCGTACGGACCCTTCTTCGTTGTGCAGGTGGACAACGACGTCTCCCTGGACTTCATGGCCGACGCACACCCCGTCCGGTCGCAGCACTACGCCTTCCTTGTCGGGGAACAGGAGTTCGACGAGATCCTCACCCGGATCAAGTCACGTGACCTGGAGTATTGGGCCGATCCCGCGCATCGCCACAGCGGGGAGATCAACACCCGCGACGGGGGCCGCGGCGTGTACTGGTCGGATCCCGACGGTCACAACATGGAGATCCTCACAAAGCCGTACGGGGGGTAACCCTGCTCTTGCAGTGCCGTGCGGTCACGCGGGTAGCCTTTGTCCTGATGTCCACGACAGCTGCAGAGCAGGCGAGTGAGCCTCTCCCCACCCAGACCCGCACCCTGACCGGCTGGGGGCGCACCGCGCCGACCACCGCAGAGGTGCTCACCACACCCGATGTCGAACTGATCGCGCAGGCAGTCGCGCGAGTCGCAGAAGACAACGAGTCCAAGCCGGCGCATCTGCGCCGTGGCGTCATCGCGCGCGGTCTCGGCCGCTCGTACGGCGACCCGGCCCAGAACGCGGGCGGGCTCGTCATCGACATGACGGCACTGAACAAGATCCACAGCATCGACCGCGATTCGCGGCGTGTCGTGGTGGACGGCGGTGTCGACCTCGACCAGCTGATGCGGGCGGCTCTGCCGTTCGGCCTGTGGGTACCGGTCCTGCCGGGAACGCGCCAGGTCACCGTCGGTGGCGCCATCGGCTCCGACATCCACGGCAAGAACCACCACAGCGCGGGCAGCTTCGGCAACCATGTGCGTTCCCTCGAACTGCTCACCGCCGACGGGCAGGTCCGCACCTGCACCCCCACCGGCCGCAACTCCAAGTTGTTCTGGGCGACCGTCGGCGGCATGGGCCTGACCGGCATCATCCTTCGCGCGACCATCGAGATGACGCCGACCGAGACGGCGTACTTCGTCGCCGACAGTGCGCGCACCGAGAGCCTCGACGAGACCATCGCGCTGCACAGCGACGGTTCGGAGGAGAACTACGACTACTCGAGCGCCTGGTTCGACGCGATCTCCGCGCCGCCCAAGCTGGGACGCGCCGCGGTGTCGCGCGGTTCCCTCGCCACGCTCGACCAGTTGCCGAAGAAACTGCAGAAGGATCCGCTGCGCTTCTCGGGGTCGACGCTGCTGACGTTCCCCGACGTCTTCCCGAACGGTCTGGCGAACAAGTTCGACTTCTCGATCGTCGGCGAGCTGTACTACCGCAAGACCAAGAACGCGACCGGCCAGATCCAGAATCTGACGCAGTTCTACCACCCGCTCGACCTGTTCGGTGAGTGGAACCGGGCGTACGGATCCAAGGGATTCCTGCAGTACCAGTTCGTGGTGCCGCCCGAGGCCGTCGAGGAGTTCAAGAAGATCATCCGCGACATCCAGAAGTCGGGGCACTACTCGTTCCTCAACGTGTTCAAGCTTTTCGGTGAGGGCAACAAGGCGCCGCTGAGCTTCCCCATGAAGGGGTGGAACGTCTGCGTGGACTTCCCGATCAAGGACGGCCTCAACGAGTTCGTTCGCGAACTCGACAAGCGGGTCCTCGAATTCGGCGGCCGCCTCTACACCGCGAAGGATTCGCGCACGTCTGCCGAGACGTTCCACGCGATGTACCCGCGCATCGACGAGTGGCTCAAGGTGCGCCGCTCGGTCGACCCCACCAATGTCTTCGCTTCCGATATGTCCAGAAGGTTGGAACTGCACTGATGATCAACGCCGTGGGTAACCCCCAGACCCTGCTGCTGCTCGGTGGCACCTCCGAGATCGGCCTGGCGATCGTCGAGGAGTACCTGCGCAAGGCTCCCGCCCGCGTGATCCTCGCGGCGCTGCCCGGCGACTCCCGCCGCGAAGACGCCGTGAGCCAGGCGAAGGCCGCCGGTGCCACATCGGTCGAGCTCATCGACTTCGATGCGCTCGACACCGCCGGCCATCCCGCGGTCATCGACCGGGCATGGAGTGGCGGCGACGTCGACGTGGCGATCGTCGCGTTCGGCCTCGACGCCGACGCCGAGACGCTCTGGCAGGACCAGCGCAAAGCCGTGCAGGTCGTGGGTGTCAACTACACCGCCGCCGTCTCGGTGGGCGTGCTGATCGGCCAGAAGATGAAGGCACAGGGCTTCGGGCGCATCATCGCGATGTCGTCGGTGGCCGGTGAACGCGTCAAGCGTGCGAACTTCGTCTACGGCTCCACGAAGGCCGGACTCGACGGCTTCTACCTCGGCCTCGGCGAAGCGCTGGCGAAGTTCGGGCCCCGCGTCACGGTGGTGCGCCCCGGTCAGGTGCGCACCCAGTTCAGCGCTCACGTCGACGAGGCACCGCTGACCGTGAACAAGGAGGACGTCGCGAAGCTTGCGGTCGCCGCGTCCGACAAGGGCAAGGAGATCGTCTGGGCACCGGGCACCTTCCGGTTCGTGATGATGGTGCTGCGTCACGTCCCGCGCGCGATCTTCCGCAAGCTGCCGATCTAGGAGTCGTAGGAGGAGCACCGGAACCCGCACCCGCCGGTATGTCCGCGCGCGTTCACTAAGCTCGGCAATCGTGACCGACGCGCCCGTGAGCTCCCCCGCCCTTCCCGTCGCTCCGTTCCGTCGGATCGCGGCCACCGCAGGCGCCATGGTCGCCGCGGTGGTCGTGGCGGTGCTCGTGTCGTCCGTCGGGTTGTTCGCCTTCGGCCGGGTGCAGTGGCCGGCGTTCAACTCGTCGAACGTCACCCAGGCGGTGACGACCGTCATGCAGGTCGCGGCGCTGGCAGCACTGGGCTTGTCGATCTTCCTGCTGCGTCGCCGCAAGTTCGTGAGGGGCGCGCGGGTCCTGTCCTGGGCGGCACTGTCCGGCCTGGTCACCGCCACGCTCGGCATGCCGCTCGCCGCGACCCGCCTCTATCTGCACGGCATCTCCGTCGACCAGGAGTTCCGCACCGAGTTCCTGACGCGCCTGACCGACAGTCCGGCCCTGCGCGACATGACGTACGCAGACCTGCCGCCGTTCTACCCCGCGGGGTGGTTCTGGATCGGCGGACGGGTGGCGAACGTTCTGGGCATGGACGGCTGGGAGGCGTTCAAGCCGTACGCGATCGCGTCGATCGCCGTCGCGGCGGTGCTCGCCCTGGTCCTGTGGTCCGAACTCGTCCGCTCCGACCTGGCCGTGCTCGCCGCGACGGCCACGACCGCCATCGTGCTGGCCTACGGGTCTCCGGAGCCGTACGGCGCGGTGATCGCGCTGCTGCTCCCGCCCGCTCTCGTGCTCGCGTGGGGTGCCCTGTCGCCGGTACGCGGCGACGACGGACGAAGCGCAAACGGCCGGCAGGGATGGGGCGCGGCCATCGGAACAGGCATGTTCCTCGGTGTCGCGGCCACGTTCTACACGCTCTATCTGGGGCTCGCGGCGTTCGCGGTGACGGTGATGGCGGTCGCCGCCGCAATCCTGGCGCGCCGCTCCGGAGGGTCGTGGCGGGCCGCCCTCCCCGTGTTGACGAAGTTCGCAGTGATCGCAGGCATCGCGATGCTGATCGCGTTGATCGTGTGGGCACCGTTCCTCGCCGAGGTCCTCGGCGGCAACTCCCCGTCCGGTTCGGGCACCGCGACGCACTATCTGCCCGAGGCCGGCGCGCGCCTGCCGCTGCCGATGTTCCACGCCTCCCTGGTCGGGTTGCTGTGCCTGCTCGGCACCGTGTGGCTGATCGGCAGAGCCACCTCGTCGCGTCGGGCGCAGGCCCTCGGGCTCGGTGTGGTCGCCGTCTACCTCTGGTACCTCGCGTCGATGGCGTTCACCGTCCTGGGCAACACCTTGCTGGCGTTCCGGCTCGAGGTGATCCTGCTGGTGCTGCTCGGAGCCGCGGGTGCGTTCGCGTTCGTCGACTTCTCCCGCTGGATCAGCTTGGCCACCAGCGACAATCCGCGGGTACGCAGGGTCCTGGTCGCGGTGGGCGCACTGGGTGCATTGGCCTTCGCGCAGAACATCCCGCAGGTACTGACGAACGAGATCAACCTCGCCTACAGCGACACCGACGGCAACGGCGAGCGTGCCGAACAACGACCGCCGGGCGCGGCGTCGTACTTCGGGGAGGTCGACGACGTGCTCACCTCCCAGCTCGGGCCGGAACGCAGCGACTGGGTCGTTCTCACCGCCGACACCTCGTTCCTTGCCTACTACCCGTATTTCGGCTTCCAGGCTTTGACGTCGCACTACGCGAATCCGTTGGCGGACTTCGCGGGTCGCGCCGCCGCGATCGAGAGCTGGGCCGAACTCGGGTCCGCCGACGAACTGATCGCCGCGTGGGACGAGTTGCCGTGGCGAGCCCCCGACGCCATCGTGTTCCGGCAGAGCGCCGAGGGCTACACACTGCGCCTGGCCGAGGACGTGTATCCGAACGACCCGAACGTGCGTCGCTACACGGTGACCTTCCCCGAGGAACTGTTCGACGACCCGCGCTTCACGGTCACCGAGGTCGGTCCGTTCGTGGTGGTCACGCGCGCCGCAGGGGCATAACGGCCCGGACGCCGGCGTCGCGCAGGTACAGGCCTCCCCAGACGAAGATCCCGACGTAGATCGGGAACAGGGTCGTGCTGAGGATCGGCTGTTCGGTGAGCATGTTGGTCGCGACCGCGCCGCCGAGGTACCCGGTGATCAGCACTGCCCCGAGGATCGACGTGACCGGTACGACGTACAGCACCAGGCTCACGAGTAGAACGGCCCCGATGACCCTGTTCAGGCTCGGGTCGAAGCCGAGATCGGCCATTGCGTCCTGCACCTGCGACGTGTTCATCAGATGGATGACCGAGTCGAAGAGCAGGAAAAGCACTACCAGTGCGGTGACGACCAGCCCGGCGATGCGAGCGGGCTTCGACACAACGGCGTAGTCGGTGCGCTGAACTGATTGCGAGGTGGTGGTCATGAGAGTCTCCCGGGATCGATGCGGTGTCACATATCGGTTGTGTCCCTACATCGACCCGCCCCGGGCCGGGAATTCATCGTTTACGGGAGACGCGACGCCAGAAGTTCCGCGAGATGTGTGCCGCGGCGTGAGGTGAGATCGCCGATCTGGGTCCGACACGAGTATCCGTCGGCGAGCACGACGGTGTCGGCCGACGCGGCCTCGACTGCCGGGAGAAGCTGTGCGCCCGCCACCGCGACGGAGACGTCGTAGTGCCCGCGTTCGACGCCGAAGTTCCCCGCGAGGCCGCAGCACCCACCGAGCCGCTGCACCTGCGCGCCTGCGGTCCGCAGCAGTGCGGCGTCGGCGCCCCACCCCATGACAGCGTGGTGGTGACAGTGCGGCTGGGCGACGACCGTGGTGCCGTCGAGTGACGGCGGCGTCCACTCTCCGAGGAATTCGGCGAGCGTAAAGGTACTGTCGGCGACGATCCGGGCCGGTTCGGAGCCGAGCATCTCGACCGCATCCGAGCGCAACACCGCGGTGCACGACGGTTCGATCCCGACGATCGGCGTTCCGATACGAAACAACTCGGAGATAGTGCGTCCCAATATCTTTCGGGCAGTGCCGAGCTGACCGGTGGTGATCCACGTCAAGGCGCAGCACTGCTGCTCCTCGGTGATCAGCACCCGGTGCCCGGCAGCTTCGAGTACCCGCACCGCGGCCACCCCGACCTCGGGGGTGAAGTACTCGGTGAAGGTGTCGACGAACAGCACCACCGGGCGCCCGCTCCGGGACCGCTGCGCAGCGGTGTCGGCGAACCAGCGACGAAACGTGCGGGGTGCGAACGCGGGGACGGTGCGGCGCCGGTCCATGCCCGCGAGCGTGAGTCCCGTTGCGGCGACTCCCGGTATCCGCGTGAGGGTATTGACCACCCGGGGTGCGCGGGATGCGAGGGCAGCCCAGCGCGGTAGCCGGCCGAGACTGTAGTGCGCGACAGGACGGAGCCTGCCCCGGTAGGTCTGATGCAGCACTTCGGATTTCCACGTGGCCATGTCCACACCGGTGGGGCAGTCCGACAGACAGCCCTTGCACGACAGGCACAGATCGAGAGCGTCGTGCACTTCCTTCGACCGCCACGAGTCGGTGACGAGCGTGCCGTTGAGCATCTCCTGCAGCGCCCTGGCACGTCCGCGGGTGGAATCCTTCTCCTCCCGGGTTGCCTGGTAGGACGGGCACATGACGCCGCCGACGGCGGTGGTGTCGGCGCGGCACTTGCCGACACCGGTACAGCGGTGGACCGCCTGCGTGAAGTTCCCGTCGTCCTCCGAATACCGGAAACCCAAGTCGACGTCCACTTTTCGCGCGGCGGGCACTCGCAGGTCGACGTCGACGGGGTGCGGGTCGACGAGCACTCCGGGATTGAGGACGTTGTCGGGGTCGAACACCGACTTCACCGCGCCGAACAATCGGATCGCAGCCGGGGAGTACATCAGCGGGAGCAGTTCGCTGCGGGCCCGGCCGTCACCGTGCTCGCCCGACATCGACCCGCCGTAGCCGGCGACGAGGCGGCCCGCCGCGAAGAGGAACTCGCGGAACAGACCGGGAACCTCGAGCGGCACATCGAGACGGATGTGAATGCATCCGTCGGCGAAATGCCCGTAGGGATAGCCGGTGATGCCGTAACTGTCCGTGAGTTCCTGGAAGTCGCGCAGATAGCTCCCGACGCGCTCCGGCGGTACGGCGGCGTCCTCCCATCCCGCGTGCGCGGGCAGGCCTTGCGGGCTCCGCGCGGACAACCCCGATCCGTCCTCACGGATCCGCCACAGCGCGTCAGCCCGCACCTGATCGTCGACCTGCAGCGTGTCCACCGCCCCCGATGCCGTCGCCAGGCCCCGCGCGCGCTCACGGACCTCGTCGGGATCGTCGCCGGCCAACTCGACGAACAACCATGCGGCGCCGCGCGGCAACGGTGGCACCGCCTGCGGTCCACGACGGGAACGGACGACGTCGACGATCCTCGAGTCGAGTCCTTCGCACGCCGTCGGCCGGAAACACAGCAACGTGTGGGCCGCATTACCGGCCGCAACGATGTCCGGATACCCGAGCACCACCATCGTGCGTACGCGCGGATCCTCGACCAGGCGGAGCGTCGCCTCGGTGGTGATACCGAGCGTGCCCTCGCTGCCGATCAGCAGTCCGCGCACGTCGAAGCGGTTCTCGGGCAGCAGGCATTCGAGCGCATAGCCCGACACCTGGCGGCCGAACCGGCCGAACTCGGTGCGGACCGTGGCGAGGTCACGGGCAACGATCTCGCGCAGAGGTTCGAGGATTCCGTCGGTGCCGGGCAGCGACAGCGGGTGCCCGCTTCCGGTGAGGACCTCGAGCGCCACCACGTTGTCGGAGGTTCGGCCGTACCCGAGTGCGCGGGCACCACACGCGTTGTTGCCGATCATCCCGCCGACGGTGCAGCGGTTGTGGGTGGACGGATCGGGGCCGAACCGGAGTCCGTACGGCGCGGCGGCCCGTTGCACGTCGGTCTGCACGACACCCGGCTGCACGCGGGCGGTACGCGCGTCCGGATCGATCTCGAGCACCTGCCCGAGATGGCGGGAGAAATCGAGCACCACGCCCGGCCCGACGGCGTTGCCCGCGAGCGAGGTGCCGGCACCGCGCGAGGTGAGGGGCACCCCCTCCCGGCGGCAGACGTCGAGAACGGCCGCGACCTCGTCGACCGATCGTGGACGGACGACGGCCTGTGGCGGCACGCGATACAGCGAGGCGTCGGACGAGTACATGGCTCGTGCGGCGGTGTCGTCACAGACCTCGGCGATCCCGGCCGCCCGCAGCGCGCGTCCGATCGGCGTCGCTGTGTCCATGGTGTCCGATGCTAGTGGGGGCCGGTGGTGCACCGGACGGGGTCGGAAGAACCCGCCACGCCGACCGCACCTACCGGTGTCGCGGCGACCACAGCGGCACCCTCGCATAGCATCGGGCCTTGTGCCTGCCGAAACCCGAGCGCCCGAAAACGCCCCTTCACCCGATCCGACGTCGCAGTTCCGCACCGCGCGCGTAGTCGCGATCGTGACGGGTCTGCTCGCTTTCGTCCTGGCGCTGAGTGTCCCGTTCCTCCCGGTCCGGCAGGAAGCGACCAGCCTCGCCTGGCCCCAGAACAACTCGCTCGACAACATCGAGGCGCCGCTGGTCTCGTACACCCCGCTGTCGCTGCGCGTGAGTGTTCCGTGTTCGGCAGCAGAGTCGCTCGGGGAAGACGGCGGGACGCTCGTGTCGACCGTTCCCCCCGGCGCACCCGACGCGACCGACACCGCGCTCGTCATCAGGGCCGTCCCGGGCACGGACGGCAACCCCGGTGCGATCGAAGCGGTGCTGCGCAACTCGGTGCTGGTGTCCACTCCCCTCGACGCACCGTGCACCGCCGTCACGGTCGCATCGAATGCGGAACTGACCGCCGCCGAGGTCGTGGGCGCGGACCCGCGGGTCGCCGTCGAGGTGAAGGGCGATTCCCGGCCCCAGATGGTCGGCGTGTTCAGCGACCTGGACGGATCTGCCACGGCACTGACCTCCGGTGCGGACACCGAGAGGCTGTCGGTGCGCGCCGACCTCGACACCCGGTTCACGTCGACGCCCACGCTGATCAAGTTGGCTGCGATGATCCTGTGCGCGCTCTCGACGGTGATTTCTCTCGTCGCGCTGCATCGCCTCGACAGCGTGGATCGTCGCCGCGCCCGCCGTTTCTTCCCCTCCCACTGGTGGCGGTTCACGATCGCCGACGGCGTGGTCATCGGGACACTGCTCCTGTGGCACGTCATCGGCGCCAACACCTCGGACGACGGCTACATCCTCAACATGGCCCGGGTGTCGGGCGACGCCGGTTACATGTCCAACTACTTCCGGTGGTTCGGTGTCCCCGAAGCGCCCTTCGGGTGGTTCTACGACGTCCTGGTGCTGATGTCGCATGTGTCGACGGCCAGTATGTGGATGCGACTGCCCGCGCTGGTCGCGGCGATCCTGTGCTGGATGGTGATCAGCCGGGAGGTCATCCCGCGGCTCGGCACCGCGGTCCGGCACAGCAAGGTGGCGCTGTGGACCGCCGGACTGGTGTTCCTCGCCTTCTGGCTCCCGTACAACAACGGCCTGCGTCCCGAACCGATCATCGCGGTCGGCGCCCTGCTGACGTGGTGCTCCATCGAACGCGCGATCGCGACCGGCCGCATGCTCCCTGCCGCGATCGCGGTCCTCATCGCCGCATTCTCGCTCGCGGCCGGACCCACCGGCGTCATCTGCGTCGCGGCACTCCTCGCGGGCGCCCGCCCCCTCGTGAAAGCCCTCGTGGCGCGCCGCCCCCTCGTGGGATGGGCGCCGCTCGCCCCGCTCCTCGCGTCGGGCACCGTCGTACTCGTCGTGGTGTTCGCCGATCAGACTCTCGCGTCGGTGCTCGAAGCCACCCGCGTGCGCTCTGCGGTCGGGCCGAACGTGCCCTGGTTCGACGAACGGCTGCGCTGGGACGCGCTGCTGACGGTGTCGCCGGACGGCTCGGTGGCCCGCCGATTCGGCGTGTTCGTGATGCTGCTGTGCCTGGTCGTGTGCGTCATGCTGATTCTTCGCAAGGGCCGCATTCCCGGGACCGCGATCGGGCCCTCCCGCCGCATCCTCGGCATCGTCTTCGCGTCCCTGCTCCTCATGATGCTCACCCCGACCAAGTGGACGCATCACTTCGGTGTCTACGCCGGGCTCGCGGGATCGATCGCCGCGCTCGCCGCGGTCGGCGTCGGGGCGGTGGGCATCCGATCCGCCCGCAACCGTGCTCTCTTCACCGCGGGCGTGCTGTTCGTCCTGGCGATGGCGTTCACCGGATCCAACGGCTGGTGGTACGTCTCGAGCTTCGGTGTTCCCTGGTGGGACAAGCCGCCGTCGATCTCCGGGTACGCGTTCTCCACCGCGCTCCTCGGCCTCACCGTGGTCGCGCTGATCGTGGCCGCATGGTTCCACCTGCGTGAACCGTTCGTCGCGCCACGACCCGAACGCAACGGACGAATGAAGGCACTCGCCTCCGCGCCGCTCACTCTCGTGGCCGCGGGAGTGGTGCTGTTCGAGGTCCTGTCGTTGATCAAGGGCGCGGTGGCGCAGTATCCGGCGTACTCGATCGCGCAGTCCAATCTGTCCGCCCTGCGCGGCGACAGTTGCGCCCTGGCCAACGACGTTCTCGTCGAGTCCGACCCGAACGCGACGATGCTCTCGCCGCTCGACGGGTCGGTCGCCGACGCGCTCGGTGCCGGGACCTCGACCGGATTCACACCCGACGGTGTCGCCTTCGACCTCACCGCCGACGCCGAGACCTCCGCGACAGGTGGCGCGAACACCGTCGACTCCGAAGTCGGTGGCACCACCACCTCGACGGGTGCGGGTACCGGCGGTGGACGAACCGGCAACGAGGGCGTCAACGGCAGCACCGTCCGCCTGCCGTTCGGGCTCGACCCCGCGACCACGCCGATCCTGGGCAGTTACCGGACCGGGGTGCAGCAGGCCGCCGCGCTCGAGTCCGGCTGGTACGTCCTTCCCGAACGCACCGAGGACACCCCACTGCTCGTCGTCACGGCGGCCGGCCGAGTCCACTACGTCGACCCCGACGGCGTGATCACCCCCGGACAGGACGTGCAACTCGAGTTCGGTGTCACCTCGGGTAGCGAGGTGTCGCCGGTCGGCCGGGTCTCCCCCATCGACATCGGCCCGTCGCCGTCGTGGCGCAACCTGCGTGTGCCGACCGACGCCATCCCTACCGACGCGGACGCCGTCCGGATCGTCGTCGACGACGGCAACCTGGCTCCGGACCAGTGGGTCGCGGTCACGCCGCCGCGCATGCCGCGCCTCGACACGCTGAACGAGGTCGTCGGTTCGCAGGCTCCGGTCCTCGTCGACTGGTCGGTGGGCTTGGCCTTCCCGTGCCAGCGGCCGTTCGGTCACCGCAACGGCATCGCCGAGGTCCCGGAGTTCCGCATCCTTCCCGACCGGGTGGGTGCCGATGCGACGAACGGCTGGCAGGACGACATCGGCGGCGGCCCCCTGGGCTGGATACCGCAGCTCCTGGCCGCCGAGACCATCCCCACCTACCTGAACCACGACTGGGATCGCGACTGGGGTTCGCTCGAGCGGTACCGCCCGATCGATCCCGACGCGACCGGTGCGGTGATCGACACCACGGAGGTCACGCGGTCCGGTTTGTGGAATCCGGGGCGTGTCCGTGACGGGGTGCCTGTCCTGCTGGAATGAGGGCGTGTGCCGTCACACGTTGGCTGCCGATACCATCGGAACCCGTGCCCGACGACGTGACGACCGCCCCCGCTCCCAGCGAGACCCCGCTCAGGTCCGTCGGCGAGGATCTTCGTACGCAGTACCGGACCGCACGGCTCGTCGCCGCTGTCGCGGGACTGCTCGGCATCGTCCTTGCCGTAGCGACGCCGTTCCTGCCGGTGCGCGTCACGGAAGCGACCGTGACGTGGCCCCAGAACGGCTCGGTCACCGACATCGAACTGCCGTTGATGTCGCAGGTACCGCTCAGTTTCGAGGCGACGATCCCGTGCGTCGCGGTCGGTGAACTCCCCGACTCGGGCGGGATGCTCCTCGCGACCGCACCCGCGAACGGGCAGGACGCCGCGCTCAACGCGATGTTCGTGCGTGTCGGCGAGGAGAACGTCGACGTGCTCGACCGCAACGTCGTGGTGGCGACGGCACCGCGCAGCGAGGTGGAGTCGAGTGCGTGCACCGAGATCCGTCTCTTCTCGGACGCCGACCGGACGACCGCCGAATTCGTCGGGCTCTCCGACGAGAACGGCCTCCCGCGCGCCGGGGAACTCGGTGGCGACCTGCGGCCGCTGGTCGTGGGCGTCTTCAGCGACCTGACCACCGCGGTGCCCGGACTCGAGGTGACCGTGGACGTGGATTCGCGATTCACGTCGTCACCCACCCTCGTCAAATCGCTGGCGATGATCCTCGCGGTCCTGTCGACCGCACTCGCACTCGCCGCGCTGGCGAAGCTGGACGGCACCGACGGACGCGGGCACCGCCGTTTCCTGCCCGCACGCTGGTGGAAGTTCAGCGGCGTCGACGTCGTCGTGATCGGCACGCTCATCGGCTGGCACTTCTTCGGCGCGAACACCTCCGACGACGGTTACCTCCTGTCGATGGCCCGGGCGTCGGAGCACTCCGGCTACATGGCGAACTACTTCCGGTGGTTCGGTGTACCCGAAGCGCCGTTCGGCTGGTACTACGACGTGCTGGCGGCGTTCGCGAAGATCTCCACGGCGAGCCCGTGGATGCGACTGCCGGCACTGCTCGCCGCCATCGTCTGCTGGATGGTCATCAGCCGGGAGGTCGTGCCCCGGCTCGGGCGCGCCGTCCGGGAGAACCGGATCGCGCTGTGGACCGGCGGACTGGTGTTCCTCGCCTTCTGGCTCCCCTACAACAACGGCCTGCGTCCCGAACCGATCGTCGCCCTCGGCGCGTTGCTGACGTGGTGCTCGATCGAGCGCGCGATCGCCACCGGCCGTCTGTTGCCGGCCGCGACAGCCGTCATCATCGGCGCCTTCACGCTGGCGGCCGCCCCGACCGGCCTGATGTGTATCGCCGCGCTGATCGCGGGCCTGCGGCCCATGACGCGCATCGTGGTCCGCCGTCACCGTGAGGTCGGCACGCTGCCGTTGCTCGCTCCGATCGGCGCAGCCGGTGTGCTCGTCCTCGTGGTGGTCTTCTCGGACCAGACCCTCGCGGCGGTCCTCGAGGCCACCCGTGTGCGCACGATCATCGGCCCCAACGAGGAGTGGTGGAACGACTTCCTCCGCTACTACTACCTGATGGTGCAGACCGTCGACGGGTCGCTGGCACGCCGTTTCGCGTTCCTGGTCATGCTGCTGTGCCTGTTCACGACGATGCTCGTGCTGCTGCGTCGCCGGAAGATCCCCGGCATCGCCATGAGCCCGTCGTGGCGCCTGCTCGGCATCGTCTTCGGAACGATGTTCTTCATGATGTTCAACCCCACGAAGTGGACCCACCACTTCGGGGCGTACGCGGGCATCGCCGGATCGCTCGCCGCACTGACCGCCGTGCTCGTCTCCGCCAGTGCTCTGCGATCGCGGCGAAACCGCACGATCTTCCTGGCAGGTCTGCTCTTCGTCCTCGCGGTGTCGTTCGCCGGCATCAACGGCTGGTGGTACGTCTCGAGCTACGGCGTTCCGTGGTTCGACAAGACCGTCTCGTTCCAGGGCACCCAGTCGAGCTCGGTGTTCCTCATCCTCTTCGGTGCGGCGCTGCTCCTCGTCGCCTGGCAGTACCTGCGCGAAGGCTATGCGGCGCCACCGGAGAAACCGACGACGCGCAAGGGCCGCCGTATCCGGACCTTTGCGGCCGCGCCGCTCACCGTCGTCGCCGCGGTCATGGTTCTGTTCGAGGTGCTCTCACTCCTCAAGGGCGCTGTGGCGCAATACCCCGCCTACTCGCTCGCCCGGTCCAACATCGGTGCCCTCGCAGGTGACACCTGCGGCCTCGCGAACGACGTGCTCGTCGAGATCGACCCCAACCAGGGCCGTCTCGAACCGATCACCGACCCCGCGAATCCTCCGGCCGGCGGAGATCCGCTCGCCGGATCCTCTCCCCGTGGATTCAGCCCGGACGGCGTTCCGTCCGACCTCACCGCCGACTACGTCGAGGTCAAACCCGGACAGGGCAACACCGACAACCAGAGTGTCGGCCCCACGTTCGAGACCGGCTCCGGCGGCGGCACCACCGGTGGACGAGGTGCACAGACCGTCAACGGCAGTACCGCGCGCCTGCCGTTCGGACTCGACCCGGCCGTCACCCCGGTCCTCGGTAGCTACCAGCAGGGCGTGCAGGAACCGGCAAGCCTCACCTCGAGCTGGTACCAGCTGCCCGAGCGTGCCGACGAGTCGCCGCTGATCGTGCTCTCGGCCGCCGGCCGCGTCTGGTCCTACGACGACACCGGTGCCCTGAACTACGGACAGTCGCTGCTCGTCGAGTACGGCACACGGCTGCCCGACGGAACCGTCGAGGCGAAGGGCACCTACCTGCCGCGGGACATCGGTCCGGCACCGTCGTGGCGGAACCTGCGTGTGCCGATCGCAGATCTGCCGGAGGACACCGACGCGGTGCGGATCGTCGCGAACGATCCCAACCTCACCGGAGACCAGTGGCTCGCGTTCACGCCGCCGCGGGTGCCCGTCCTCGACACCCTCGACAGCGTGATCGGCTCGGAGCAGCCCGTCCTGCTGGACTGGGCCGTGGGTCTGCAGTTCCCGTGCCAGCGGCCGTTCGATCACTGGGCCGGTGTCGCCGAGATGCCGAACTACCGCATCCTCCCCGACCGTCCGCTCGCGGTGTCGTCGACCGACACGTGGCAGTCGGCGGACAACGGTGGTCCGCTCGGATTCACCGAGGTCCTCGCCCGTGCCGAACAGATTCCGACGTATCTGAAGAACGACTGGGCCCGCGACTGGGGCTCGCTGGAGCGGTACGTCCCGAACTACCCGGACGCGGTTCCCGCGGAGATCGCGACCAGCGAGGTGAACCGCTCGGGGCTCTGGAAGCCTGCGTCGATGCGCGTGTACGAGTAGCGTCCGAGGCTGCCGCACGGGTAACCATGTCGCGTATCCCTAGAATGCGGGAGTGACCATCGAGAACAGCGC
>JADGMW010000116.1_pt1 | contig 26042 bp, 23 predicted proteins | sample 8641801 | NCBI WGS metagenome assembly JADGMW01 (sample SAMN16272018, study PRJNA661076) | feces metagenome | isolation source: fecal sample from diarrhoea affected cattle A | host: Bos taurus | place: South Africa: Lokaleng Village, Mahikeng | collected 2019-09
AGGTGGACTACAAGACGTCGGGTGGATGCCCGGTGAAGCACTGACACACGGCAGTACCGCGGTCCCCCGCACCTTCGGGTGCGGGGGACCGCGTCGTTCGCGACACCTGCGGGATGGTCAGGGCGCGGCGGTCGGAGACGGGAATGTCCGGCGGCCGTCGCGTGTTCAGGGCTCGAGCCGGCGCAGATCGTCCACCGTGTCGACATCTCCGGCATCCGCAAGGGTGGTGCAGTCCAGACGCCGTACCCGGTCGCGGTGGTGCGCAAGGTAACTGCGGGCGCCCTCGTCCGCGGTGGCCTGCCGGGCCGCTGCGACCGCGTCGGCACGGTCGAACACGACCGGATGACCGGGCCGGTCGTCGAACACCGGCAGCGTCACCGTTCCGCCGTGGTGTTCGCCCAGTACGTGCCGGACCAGTTCGGCGGTGATGCCGGGGAAGTCCACGACGGTGAGCGCCACCGTGGCGTGACCGCCAGCAGCGTCGACGCCGCGGCGCAGCGACGTCGACATCCCGGTGCTCCACTCCGGATTGACCACCACGGTGCTATCCGGCGGACACGCCGCGGCGACCTCGTCGGCGTACGCACCGAGCACCACGATCACCTCGTCGCACCCGCCGTCGGCGAGCGCGGTGGTCACGGTATGCAGCAGGGGACGGCCGCGGTGGGGCAGGAGCGCTTTCGCGCGCCCACCCAATCGCGAGCCGTCCCCTGCTGCGAGAACGATTCCGGCGGTGCTCATCCCCCGACTCTACGAGGGACCGGCCCTACGGGGCCGGACGTACCGTCTTCATGGCTCGGTCCATCTCCCAGAACGCCCGCAGCGACACGATCTTGCCGTCGCCGTTCACCCGGTAGACGAAGGCCCCCTCGGCATCGATGATGTTCCCGGCCATCGTGGTGCGAATGGTGCCGATATTGACGCACTCGTCACCGCACACCAGCACGTCGTCGATGAGGAACTCGAGCTTGTCGGTGTTGGCGATCGTCATGTCGTAGAACGCGGCGATGGCATCGCGGCCCGTGTGCCCCTTGCCTTCCGGGTCGAATCCCGACGGCCCCACCGGGTCTTCGACGCACGCGTCGTCTGCGAAGACCGCGAGCCACTCGTCCTTGCGTTTGCCGCTGGCTGCCGTTTGCGACGCGCGCGCCGCCACCCGTGCGGGGTGTTCCTCGCTCATGCCGCATCCTTTCCGTGGATGTACTTGTCTGCGAACTTCCGCAGCGATTCCTGTTTCGCCTCGAGGGGGGAGTCGAACCCGTGGCCGTCGAAGATCCACGGCACCACGATGATGTCGGTGACGCCCGCATCGGCCAGCTCGGCGTAACCGGACGAACCGAACCGATCGACACACACAGCCTGGATCTCGAACGGCACGTCGGACCGCCCGTATTCGTCGCGCAGGACCCGCAGCCGGTCGATGACCGCCACCAGGTCGTCGAACCCGATCATGGCCGACGTCCAGCCGTCACCGACCCGTGCGGCACGACGCAGCGCGATATCGGTGTGCCCACCCACGTAGAGCGGCACCGGGGTACTGGGAGCCGGACTCATCTGAAGCCGGTCGAATTCGAAGAACTCGCCGTGATGCTCGACCATGCCGCCACCGAGAATCAGCTTCAGCACATCGATCATTTCGTCGACGCGCTTGCCGCGCCGGGCATATGGGACGCCGCACCACTCGAATTCTTCCGGTGCCCAGCCGATGCCGACTCCGAGACCGAACCGGTCTCCCGTCAGATTCGCGACGGAGCCGACTTGGCGAGCCAGCAGAACAGGGTTGCGCGACCCCAACTTCAACACCTGGGTATAGAACCGGATGGTCGAGGTCGCCGCGCCCATCGCGGCGGCGGCGATCAGCGGATCCACCCACGGTGTGTCTGCCGTCCACATCCGGGACCCGTCCGGGGTGTACGGATAGTCGACGGTCTGCTTCTCCATGAAGAACAGTGAGTCGGGAAGGGCGATCGACGAGAACCCGCACTCCTCGGCGGTGCGCGCGATACCGCTCAACTGATCGAGCGGCGTCATCGCGACCCCGACGGTGAAATCCACCATGTGACGCTCCTAGTTCGTCGGTCGATCGGAAGAAACCACCCACATCGAGAAGTACTGCGAACCACCGCCGTAGGCGTGACCGAGTGCTTTGCGGGCACCGTCGACCTGGTGGTCGCCGGCCTTGCCCATGACCTGGATCGCGGCCTCGGCGAAGCGGATCATGCCGGACGCGCCGATGGGGTTGGAGCACAGGACCCCGCCGGACATGTTGATCGGCAGTTGTCCGCCGATCGCGGTTTCGCCGGACTCGGTCAGCTTCCAGCCCGATCCCTGCGGAGTGAATCCGAGGTTCTCGAGCCACATCGGCTCGAACCAGGAAAAGGGGACGTAGATTTCGGCGCAGTCGATTTCGGTGAGCGGATCGGTGATGCCCGCCTGCTTCCACAATGCCGCTGCCGCGTCCCGGCCGGCCTGGGGGTCGACCTGGTCGCGGCCCGCGTACGTCGTGGGTTCGGTCCGCATCGCGGTGGCGTGGATCCATGCCACCGGGCGCCCGGCGGCCTCTGCCGCGGCGGCGCTGTCGGCATCACCGATCACCACGGCACACGCGCCGTCCGACGACGGGCAGGTTTCGTCGTAGCGGATGGGGTCCCACAGCATCTGCGATGCCTGAACCTTCTCCAGGGTGATGTCCGGCTGCCTGAGGTGTGCGTACGGGTTCTTCGCACCGTTGAGCCGGTCTTTGACCGCCACCATCGCGCCCACGTGCTCCGGGGCGCCGGACCTGCGGATGTAGGAGCGGACGTGCGGGGCGAAGTAGCCGCCCGCGCCCGCACCGACCGGCATCGTGAACGGCACCGGTGTCGACAGCGCCCACATCGCGTTGGATTCGGACTGCTTCTCCCACGCCACGGCGAGGACTCGGCGGTGGACGCCTGACTGCACCATGCTCGCCGCGACGTTGGCGGTGGATCCTCCCACCGATCCCGCCGTGTGTACGCGCAGCATCGGTTTGCCGGTGGCGCCGATCGCATCGACCATCGACAACTCGGGCATCATGACGCCCTCGAACAGGTCGGGTGCCTTGCCGATGATGACGGCGTCGATGTCGTCCCAGCCCACCTGGGCGTCGAGCATGGCGCGGTCGATCGCCTCGCGCACCAGGCCGGACATCGATACGTCGTGACGCTTGGCGACGTAATGGGTCTGCCCGGTGCCCAGGACAGCTGCGGGTTGCTTGGCCATCAGTTACGTCCCTCCAGGACAGCTACCAGATTCTGTTGCAGCAGTGCGCCACTCGTCGCGTGGGCCAGCGCGCGACCCGCTGTCCCGTTCATGATCGCTTGTGCGGCGTAACCGATTCGCTCGAGGCCGCCGGAGAACATCGCGTTGCCGCTGAGCGGACCGCCCGACGGATTGACGGCGGTGTCGTCGCCGAGTCCGATCTCCTCGCGCAGGATGAGTTCCTGATGGGTGAACGGGGCGTGCAGTTCGGCGACGTCGAACGCGGTGTCGCCGCCCGTCACGGCGCGTGCCGCGGCACGCGCGGACGGCGCGGTGGTGAGGTCGGCGGCGCCGAAGTTCGGCGAGTCGATCCGATGCTCGATTCCGGTGATCCAGGCGGGGTTCTCGCACAGTTCGCGTGCGCGGTCTCCTGTGGCCAGAACGATTGCGGCGGCGCCGTCGGTGACGGGAGCGCAGTCGTGCTTCCGGAGCGGGTCGGCGATGTACGGGCGGGACAGGAGTTCGTCGATGTCGAGGTCGCCGGAGAGCTGGGCCTTCGGGTTGTTCTTCGCTGCGGCGAGAGAGCGCACGGCTACTTCGGCCATCTCGCGATCCGTCCACTTCCCGGATTCGAGACCCATCCGGGCCTGCAGTCCGGCAAGGGAGACGGAGTCGACGCCGAGCGGCGCGACGAGATACGGATCGAGTTGCAGCGACAGTGTCCGCCGCAGGGTGCCGGCCGACGACTTGCCGAAGCCGTAGACCAGTGCGGTGTCCACTTCGCCGGTGATGAGTTTGACCCACGCCTCGTAGAGCGCCCATGCGGCGTCCATCTCGACGTGTGACTCGTTGATGGGCGGGACGGCGCCGATGGCGTCGATGGCCGAGATGAACGAGAAGGCGCGCCCGGCCAGGTAATCCGAAGACCCGGAGCACCAGAAGCCGATATCGGACTTCGTGATGCCGAGCTTGTCGTAGAGCTCCTGGAAACAGGGGACGAGCATCTCGACACCGTTGGTGGTGCCGAATGTCTCGCGCACGTGGGGGGCGTGCGCGAAGCCGACGACTGCAATGTCTGTCATGGTGCTCGACGCTCCTAGAGGTGGTGTTTGAAGGTGTCGAACTCGGCGTCGGGCTCGCCGGTCGGGCGGAAGTATTCGATGTTGCGCAGCGTGTGGTCCCACTCTTCCCGCGGTCGCCACTTGGCCTCGACACGCATTCCCATGCGCACGTCGGTGGCCTCGCACTCGAGAATGAGGTGGAGGAACGGGATGTCGGCACCGTCGAGCAGCACATATGCGGCGACGTAAGGAGGCTTGATCTGCTGGCCCATGAACGGCACGTTGACGATGCAGAACGTCGTGACGGTGCCCTTGTCGGGCAACTCGACCGGTTCCTTGGTGGGGACGCCGTCGGTGGGGCTCGCCCCGCGCGGCGGCACGTACACCTTCTCACCGGGACCCGTGCGGCCGCCGATGATCTTGCCTTCCTTCAATCCCCGGAGATACCAGGATTCTTCGGGTGACGCGCTGTGCCGGTAGTGCAGGTCGACGGGAGTGGTGATCATCGAGACGGGCTCGCCGGGCTCGGACGGTGTGTCCGCGGTCGCTTCACCGGGCTCGAAGGCCGCGATGTCGTGGATTCCGCCGGTGCGTTCGGAGGCCCAGCGGACCCGGACGCGCATGCCGGTGTCGATGTCGTCGGGGGAGGCGACGTCCACTGCGTGGAGCATCGAGGTGTCGGCACCGTCGAGGCGGACGAGAGCCCATGCGAAAGGCCGGTCGAAGGGCTGGCCCGGCAACGGGTCCGCATTCCACGTCCAGCTGACGACGGTTCCCGTCAGGCCCACCTCGACGAAATCGGTGAGCGGTTCATGGGTGACGGGGTCGTATTCCGGGGGCGGGACGAAGATCCTGCCGTCGGATCCGCGCGCACCGACGATGCGACCGTCGCGCAGTCCGGTGACGAACGCGCCCACGGTCGGCCCGGTGGATCGTGTGTAGTCGAACTTCAGATTCAGCGGTGCATTCAGCGGTGGCTCGGCGACCGCACTCTTTCCCAGGCTCACAAGTTCGAGTAGAACAGGTTCTAGTGTTGCTGGCAAGGGTACCGTGTGATCTGCACCTTGCCGCGCTTGGTCCGACCCGAAAGGCGTGCAATGAAACTGGGACTGCAACTGGGATACTGGGGTGCGCAACCCCCGGGCAACGGACCGGAACTCGTTGCAGCAGCCGAAGCCGAGGGGTTCGATGCGGTGTTCGCAGCCGAGTCGTGGGGCTCGGATGCGTTCACCCCGCTCGCATGGTGGGGGTCGGCGACCGACCGGGTGCGGCTGGGTACCTCCGTCGTCCAGATCTCGGCGCGTACGCCGACCAGTTGCGCGATGCACGCGCTGACACTCGATCACCTCTCGGGCGGCCGGCACATCCTCGGTCTCGGTGTATCCGGTCCACAGGTGGTCGAGGGCTGGTACGGCGCGCCGTTCGAGAAGCCGCTCGCGCGAACCAGGGAGTACGTCTCGATCATCCGTCAGGTGCTGGCCCGTGAAGCGCCGGTCACGAGTCCGGGGCCGCACTACCCGCTCCCGTACACCGGAGCCGGAGCCACCGGACTCGGGAAACCGCTCAAGCCCATCACCCACCCGTTGCGTTCGGACATACCCATCTGGCTGGGCGCCGAGGGTCCCAAGAATGTCGCACTCACCGCGGAGATCGCCGACGGGTGGCTCGCCATCTACTACACGCCGCGGCTCGCACCGATGTACAACGAATGGCTCGACGAAGGGTTCGCCCGTGCCGGCGCACGTCGCACGCGCGAGGACTTCGAGATCGCCGCGACGTGCCAGGTGGTGGTGACCGACGACCGTGAGGGCACCGTCGCCGCGATGAAACCGGTGACGGCGTTGTATGTCGGAGGGATGGGAGCGCCCGAGCTGAACTTTCACGCGCAGGTGTACCGGCGCATGGGGTACGGCGACGTCGTCGACGAGGTCACCGAACTTTTCCGCGCCGGCCGCAAAGACGAAGCAGCCGCGGCGATTCCGGACGAGATGGTGACCGAGACGATGATCGTCGGTGACCTGGCAGAGGTGCGCGAGGGGGTGCGCAGGTGGGAGGACGCCGGCGTCACCATGTTGCTCGTCTCGTGCCGCGACGCCGCCCAGATCAAGGAGCTGGCCTCGGCCGTGCTGCAGTGACCGGGGCGGCTGTCGCGCACGCACCTCAGGACGAGTAGGCCGCCTTCAGCTTCCCCTTCACGAGCTTGCCCGTGGGAGTGCGGGGAAGCCGGTCGACGAAGTCCACCGACCTCGGCACCTTGAAGTGCGCGACCCGCTCTCGAACATACGAGAGCAGTTCCTCGGCGAGCTCCGGGGATTCGGTGGCATCCGGGGACAGTTCCACCACCGCCTTGACCTCCTCACCCATCTCCGGGTGGGGGACGCCGATGACGGCGACGTCGTCGATGGCGGGGTGAAGCGCGAGGACGTTCTCGATCTCCTGCGGATAGATGTTCACGCCGCCCGAGATGATGGTGAAGGACTTGCGGTCGGTCAGGTACAGGAACCCGTCCTCGTCGAGGTACCCGAGATCCCCCACCGTCGTCCACGTCGGATGCTCGGGATGCTGTGCGGTCGAGGTCTTCTCGGGATCGTTGTGGTAGGTGAAGGGCACGTGATCGGCTTCGAAGTAGATCGTTCCGATGTCGCCGGCCGACAGCACCGTGCCGGCGTCGTCGCAGATGTGGGCAGGGCCGATGACGCTCTTGCCCACCGAGCCGGGATGGTCGAGCCATTCCTGGCTGTTGATGAACGTGATGCCGTTCGCTTCGGTCGAGCTGTAGTACTCGTAGATCACGGGGCCGAGCCAGTCGATCATGGCGCGCTTGACGTCGGGTGGGCACGGCGCTGCGGCATGGATGAGTACCCGCAGGCTCGAGAGGTCGTGGCGGGCCCGGATCTGCGGGTCGAGTTTGAGCATGCGCACGAACATCGTCGGGACCATCTGCCCCGCGGTCACGGAGTACTCCTCGATGTGGCGCAGCGCGGTCTCGGGGTCGAACTTCGACGCGAGCACCACCGTGCCGCCGAGCGCGTGGACCGCCGCACCCCAACGCAGGGGCGCGGCATGGTAGATCGGTGCGGGGGAGTAATAGACGTCGGCGTCGCTGATGCCGAACATGTACTGCGCCACCATCACCAGCGATTCACCCGGTTCGTCCACGCGGCGGTCGGGCAACGGCGGCTGGATCCCCTTGGGAAATCCGGTGGTGCCCGACGAGTAGAGCATGATCGCGCCGGACGGTTCCTCGTCGAGTCGTGGTCCGGCGCTCGCGATCGCATCCTCGTACGACTCGAAGCCGCGAACCGCGCCGCCGAAGGCGAGCCGGGCCGACCGGGCGGCAACCGTGTCTCCGACGTGTTCGGCCAGGTCGCCGAGAGTCGCCGAGACGACGAGCGCCTTCGCGCCGCTGTCCTCGACGATGTAGGCGACTTCACCGGCAGTGAGATGGCTGTTGACCGCCGTGATGTAGAGGCCCGAACGCAGTGCTGCCCAGAAGACCTCGAAGGCTTCGACCCGGTTGTCCGTGAGCAATGCGACGACGTCGCCCGGCCGGAGTCCCGCGTCGTGCAGTACCCGTGCCAATGCCGCCGAACGGTCGTCCAATTCGCGATAGGTCAGGCTGCGGTCGCTGTCGGCGAGAACGACAGCGATTTTGTCGGGTGTGTTGCGCGCGTGGACGCCGGGGTACATGGGGCTCCTTACCGCCTGCACGAACAGTGCAGGCCTGTGTCCTGGATCACAACGGAACGTAGCAGAGGCCGGGATGTCGGTGTGGTCCAGGTCTCACAGGCTCGTAAGGCCGCGCAGACGAGCGCGCCCGCGCACGAAGTTGTGCGCGGGCGCGTCGCCGGTTCGATGGGGAATCAGGCTCCGGTGAACTTCGGGGGCCGTTTCTCGGCGAAGGCACGGGGACCTTCTTTTGCGTCGGCACTCTTGAAGACCGCGGCACCGAGTTCGGCGTCGATCCGGAACGCCTCTTCCTCGTGGAGGCCCTCGGAATCGCGAATCGTGCGCAGGATGGCCTGGACGGCGACCGGACCGTTGTTCGCGATGGTCTCCGCGATCTCGAGTGCCTTGTCGAGTGCGGTGCCGTCGGGGACCACGTAACCGATGAGCCCGATCTCCTTGGCTTCGGGCGCCTTGATGTGCCGGCCGGTGAGCAGGATGTCCGCTGCGATCGTGTACGGAATCTGGCGGACGAGGCGCACGGCGGAACCGCCGAGGGGGAACAGTCCCCACTTCGCTTCGGAGACACCGAATTTGGCGCTTTCGCCGGCGACCCGGATGTCGGTGCCCTGCAGGATTTCGGTGCCACCCGCGATGGCCGCGCCTTCGACTGCGGCAATGAGGGGCTTGGTCAGCCGGCGGCCTTTGAGGAGGGCGGGTAAGCGGGACAGGTCCCAGCCACCGCCCTCGAACTTGTCACCCGGTGCCGACTGGTTCATCGCCTTGAGGTCGGCGCCTGCGCAGAAAGCGCCGCCGGCACCGGTGAGGATCGCGACGCGGATCTCGGGATCGCTGTCGACTCGATCCCAGGCGTCGGACATGATCGCCATCATTTCGCCCGACAGCGCGTTGCGTGCCTCCGGCCGGTTGAGCGTCACGATGAGAACGTGACCGCGTTGCTCCACGAGGCAGTGGGGAGCGCGGGACGAAATGTCCGAATCGGCTGCGCCGGGGGCTGCGGGAGAGGACACTGGGGACTCCTGGCGGGTGTTGTGAAATAGGTCTCAGTAAAGTCTTGTCAATAACGGTAACACGTTCTACTTTTGTGGCGTGCCCCTTAACATCGCAGACCTCGTCGAGCACGCAATCGACCTCGTTCCCGACCGTGTCGCACTGGCCTCGGACGGCAGGGAGGTCACCTACGGACAATTGGAGGAACGAGCCAACCGACTCGCCAACTACCTGGCCGAACAGGGTGTCCAGCCCGGTGACAAAGTCGGGATCTACTCCCGCAACACCATCGAGGCCGTCGAGGCGATGGTCGCGGTGTTCAAGATCCGGGCCGTCATGGTCAACATCAATTACCGGTATGTCGAGAACGAGTTGCAGTACTTGTTCGACAATTCCGATACGGTCGCCCTCATTCACGAGCGCCGGTACTCGGACAAGGTCGCCAACGTTCTGCCGTCCACGCCGCTGGTCCAGACCGTCGTGGTGATCGAGGACGGCACCGACGGCGACTTCTCGTCGTACGGAGGGGTCGAGTACGAGACCGCGCTGGCCGGGAGTTCGGCCGAGCGCAACTTCGGTGAGCGCAGCCCCGACGACCTGTACATGCTCTACACCGGCGGCACCACCGGCCATCCCAAGGGCGTCATGTGGCGCCACGAGGATGTCTGGCGCGTGCTCGGTGGCGGCATCAACTTCATGACCGGCGAGTGGGTGAAAGACGAGTGGGAACTCGCCAAGCAGGGTGCCGAGAACCCCGGGCTCGTGCGGTATCCCATTCCCCCCATGATCCACGGCGGCGCGCAGTGGGCGCTGTTCCAGTCGCTGTTCAGCGGCGGCAAGGTCGTCATGCACCCCGAGTTCTCGGGCCACGAGGTATGGCGAATCATCGACGAACACAAGGTCAACGTCATCTTCATCACCGGTGACGCGATGGGCCGCCCGATGCTGGACGCACTCGAAGAGGGCAACCCGAAGACGGGTCAGCCGTACGACCTTTCGACTCTCTTCGCGATGGCGTCGAGTGCCGCGCTGTTCTCTCCTTCCCTCAAGGACCGCTTCCTGGAGCTGCTTCCCGGCAAGGTGCTCACCGACTCGATCGGCTCGTCCGAGAGCGGGTTCGGCGGTCTCGGAATCGTGGAGAAGGGCAAGACCCGCGGCGGCGGCCCCACGGTGAAGATCGACGAGTCGACCACGGTGCTCGACGAAGACGGCAACCCCATCGCTCCCGGCTCGGGGCAGGTCGGCCTGATCGCGCGCAAGGGAAACATCCCCCTGGGCTACTACAAGGACGAAGAGAAGACGAAGGCGACGTTCCGCGAGTACAACGGCGTCCGTTACTCGATCCCCGGCGACTACGCCCGGGTCGAGGAGGACGGCACCGTCACGATGCTCGGGCGCGGTTCGGTCTCGATCAACAGCGGCGGCGAGAAGATCTACCCCGAAGAGGTCGAGGGCGCGCTCAAGCAGCACCCGGCTGTCTTCGACGTGCTCGTGGTCGGCGTGCCCGACGATCGGTTCGGCGAACGGGTCGCCGCGGTGATCGCGCTTCGGCAGGGCCACACCGCGACTCTCGACGAATTGGTCGCGAGCGCCCGCACCAAGATCGCGGGCTACAAGGTGCCGCGCAGCGCATGGTTCGTCGACGAGATCAAGCGCTCGCCGGCGGGCAAGCCCGACTACCGGTGGGCCCACGAGCAGACCGAAGGGCGCCCCGCCGACGAGCACTGCACCCCGAGCGCTTCCGGCGCGGTGGGCTGAGAGGCAGGGAGATGCAGACCAGCCTCGGCCGGAAGTTCGGAATCGACTATCCGATCTTCGGGTTCACTCCCTCCGAACACGTCGCCGCGGCCATCAGTCGCGCCGGCGGACTCGGTGTCCTCGGATGCGTGCGCTTCAACGACGCGGAGGAACTCGACGCCGTCCTGACCTGGATGGACGAGAACACCGACGGCAAGCCGTACGGCGTGGACATCGTGATGCCGGCCAAGGTGCCCACCGAGGGCACCGCGGTCGATCTCGACAAACTGATCCCGGCGGAACACCGCGCGTTCGTCGACCGGACCCTCGCCGAACTCGGTGTTCCTCCACTGTCCGATGACGTCGAGCAGGCGAGCGGTGTACTCGGCTGGCTGCATTCGGTGGCGCGCTCCCACGTCGACATCGCTCTGGGGCACAGGATTTCGCTGATCGCGAATGCTCTGGGTTCGCCCCCGAAGGATGTCATCGACCTCGCTCACGAGAAGGGGGTGCCGGTAGCGGCATTGGCGGGGGCGGTGGAGCACGCGCGCCGGCACGTCGAGAACGGTGTCGACATCGTGATCGCCCAGGGATACGAGGCCGGGGGGCACACCGGTGAGGTGGCGTCGATGGTGCTCTGGCCCGAGATCGTCGATGCCGTCGGCGATTCCGCGTCGGTACTTGCCGCGGGCGGCGTCGGGTCCGGCAGGCAGGTTGCGGCCGCATTGGCGCTGGGGGCCGACGGGGTCTGGATGGGTTCGTACTGGCTCACCGCCGCGGAATACAAACTCGGCTCCGCGGCCGACGGCCCGTCGTCGATCCAGCGGGCGCTGCTCGGTGCGACGTCGTCCGACACGGTGCGGTCGCGCATCTATTCGGGCAAGCCGGCGCGACTGCTCAAGACCAAGTGGACCGAGGCGTGGTCGCGGCCGGACGCACCGTCGCCGCTGCCTATGCCGCTCCAGAACATCCTCGTCAGCGAGGCGCACCAGCGCATTTCGGCCGCGAACGACCCCGAGGTCGTCGCAATGCCGGTGGGCCAGGTGGTGGGCCGAATGAACGACATCCGTCCCGTCGCCGACATCATGAACGAACTTGTCACCGGCTACGACCAGGCGGTCGATCGTCTGAACGAAGCCCGATAGTCCGGGGGGATGGAACTGTGCCCGGGAGGTGAATCCTCCCGGGCACAGTCTTCTACTTGCGGACCAGAATCGTGAGCAGCGCCTGAATCTGCTCGACCGTGGGGGAGGGCAATCCGTCGCGGCCGTACACGAATCCGATCCCCGCGTACACCAGTGTCCCGGCGCGGACCCGTGCCTCGTCCTTGTCGAAACCGAGTTCGAGGAACGCGTTCTCGACCACCGTCATGATTCTCTGATCGAGGGCGCGCACGGATTCGGCGACCTGCGGGTCGCTCCGCGCCCACTCGCGCACCGCCACCTCGGCCTCCCAGGCGCGGTCGTCGACGAGCATCGTGCCCATGCGCGTCAGCCGTTCCCGGACGGGCAGTTCTTCGACGCTCGTCAGGCCGCGGGCAGCGTCGTTGTCTTGTGAGGTGTACCGGGTGGCGATGGCCTTCATCAGGTCGTCGATGTCGGTGAAGTGCCAATAGAAACTGCCCTTGGTGACGCCGAGTTCGTCGCACAATCTGGAGATCTTCACGGCAGTGCGGCCTTCGGTGACGAGCAACTGCAACCCGGCCGCGGTCCAGTCGTCGAGGGAAAGCCGGGGGCGCCGCCCGGACCGCGAGCCGTCCTTCGTCGGTTGCTGCGCCACGGGGTCGTCACCTCTTGTCTCTCGCTGTACGCGTCGAGCGTACATGTCGCGGGAAAAGAGAAGGTGGGCGAGCGATACCGCGCACCCCGGGAGGGTATCGAACGGCCTTCCGGCACACTGCAATACAGATCATCATGTCGACTACAGCGATCGCGGCCAGGACGGAACGTTGACCACACCATACCGTATGGTATTGTGACGGCAGTCACGAAATGTGCTCCCTTCTCGGCTGCGGTCGCGTGAAAACGGAAGCCTGGTCCATGCGGAATATCAGTCGCAGAACTCTTCTCGCCGGAATCGCAGCCGGCGCCGGCGCAAGCGCGCTGGTCGGCGGTCGTGCGGTCGCCGACAGCCCCGACCTGCCCCGTCCTATGCTTTTCCCGTCGCCCCGGCTGACGCCGTTCGTCGACGACCTTCCCATCCTCCCGAGGCTCGAGGGCTCGTCGCTGACGATCGACGCGGTGAGCGCGACACACAGCTTCCACCGCGACCTCGCGCCCGGTCCGACCCTGGCCTACGGAGACAGCACGTATCTCGGTCCGGTGATCACCGCGCACCGCGGACAGGAAACGGCGATCGAATACCGGAACCGGATCACTGTGCATCCGTTTGCTGCCGACGTCGACACCACCCTGCACGGGCTGAGCGAGCGGGACCGCACCGAGGTGCCCACATCGATGCACCTGCACGGCGGCGTGACGCCTCCCGAATTCGACGGTCACCCTCAGAAGATCGCGCGACCGGGAGAGGGATCGACGTACCGCTTCCCGAACAGGCAGGATGCGGCCGGGCTCTGGTACCACGACCACGCCATGGCTGTTACGCGCCTGAACGTCTATGCCGGGCTGGCGGGTGTGTACCTGCTCCGCGACGACTACGACACCGGAGAACGCGGCAACCCGCTCGGACTGCCGGCCGGTGAGTTCGAACTCGAACTGGTACTGCAGGAGAAGATCGTCCACGGCGACGGACGCCAGAGCATCCGCTCCACCCCGATCGTTCCGCAGGGTAGGTGGGAAGGCGGCGCGGTCGGTGACGTCGGCGTCGTCAACGGCAAGATCTGGCCCGAGGCGCGGGTGGCACGGGGCCTCTACCGACTGCGGTTGGTCAATGCCGCGTCCTTCAGTGTGTGGGATCTGCGTTTTTCCAACGGCATGCCGTTCTGGGTCATCGGGATGGAAGGCGGACTGCTCGACGCTCCCGCACCGACCACCCACGTACGGCTGGCACCGGGCGAACGCGTAGACCTGCTGGTGGATTTCGGCATGCTCGAACCCGGCGCCACCGTCGAACTCCGCAACACCGAATCGGCCGCACCCCAAGCCGCCCAGATCGGTGCCGTGCACATGCCGATGTTTCTGCGTTTCCGGGCCGAGGCCGCGCGCGGCTTCACCGGACCGGTACCGGACCGACTGCGCGGCGGCACCGGGCAACCGCCGATCGTGGGAGCCACGCCGGAACCCGCGCACATTCGCAACGTGTCGCTGAGTCAGCCGTCGGACGTACGGCTACCCCCGTCGATCATGTCGCTCAACAATCTCAGATTCCACAGCGACGATATCGAGATGCCCCGGCAGGGCACCGTCGAGCAGTGGAACATCGTCAACGCGACACCCGACCCGCACCCGATCCACCTGCACCTCGTGCACTTTCGCGTCGTGGGACGCCAGGCGATCGACACCCTCGCGATGTGCGCGCGGCAACCGCAGCCGCCGATCGGCACCAAGTGGACCCCCGACGCCGATCCGTTCGTCGTGGAACCACTGCGTGGCCCCGAGCCGTGGGAGACCGGATACAAGGACACCGTGATCTGTGATCCGAATTCGGTGACCCGCATCGTCGCCTACTTCCCGACCGCCGACGAACTGGGCTTCGATCCCGACGCGACGTTCCCGGCTGCGGTCGGCACCGCAACGACCGAGAGTGCCGGGCACCACGAACACAAGGAACACCGGGACGACCACCGGTTGCAGGGCTACGTGTGGCACTGCCACGTCCTCGACCACGAAGACCACGACATGATGCTCGAGTATCGGACGGTGCGATGAACCCCACGACAGGCCCCGAACCCCGCGACCACTTCCAGCGCATTCCCTACGAACCGGCGACGGACGGCCGCGTCGAGATGCACTCCGGTCTGAGCCGCCACTATCCGACGCTCCACGGCAACCTCGTAGCGGCACCCGGATACTCACGCGAGGTCGGCGTGATCATGTGCCATCCGGCGTCGAACTTCCTCAGTCACTTCCTGCTTCGCGCGTTCGCCGGCGCCGGCATCCCGGCGATGGGCCTCAACACCCGGTACGCATCCAACGAACCCGCTCTCATCATGGAGCGCGCGGCGTTCGACCTCGGTACCGGCGTGCGATGGATGACGGACGAACTCGGTTTCGAGAAGGTGGTGCTGCTCGGGTTCAGCGGCGGGGGCTCGCTGGCCTCGTTCTACCAGTCGCAGGCGGAGAACCCCACGGTCACGCAGACCCCCGCCGGCGATCCCGCCCGGTTCGCCGACGCGAAACTGCGCCCCGCCGACGGACTGCTGCTCGTCGGAGCTCACCCCGGACGGGCGCGGGTGCTGCGGCACTGGATCGACGGCGCCGTCGTCGACGAGGCCGACCCGTATGCGACCGATCCCGACCTCGACCTGTACGCGCCGGGCCGGACGGTACCGCTCGACCGCGAGTGGGTCGCCCGCTACCGCGACGCGCAACTCGCCCGGATGCGCCGCATCGACGCGTGGGCTCTCGGGCAACTCGACGAACTGAACCGGATGGGCGCGTCCGACCGTGGGTTCGTGGTGCATCGCACCGTCGGAGACCCGCGGTTCGTGGATACCACCCTCGACCCGTCGGACCGGGAGGCCGGCAGCATGTACGGCGATCCGGCCGCCGCGAACACCGCCGCCGGAGGACTCGCCCGATTCGTAACGGTGCGCAGTTGGCTCAGCACCTGGAGCGTCGACCACACGCACGCCGACGCACTGACCGATCTGAGCAACGTCACTGCGCCGGCGCTCGTGATGAGCCTGCTCGGCGACCAGGCCGCTTTCGCCGAGGATTCGCGTCTCATGCGTGATGCCCTGCCGGGAGAGGCGGAACTGATCGAGATGCGCAACCTCAACCATTACCTGGTGGACCAACCGGGTGGCCTCGATGACGTCGTGAGCCGCCTGACCGGATGGATCCGCCGCACGGTGACAGACGACCGAGCCGAGGAGGCGTCGGCATGACCGGAACACTGGAAACACGCGCATCCGGGGAATCGGATACCCCGGACCGCTGCCCGAGCGCGTTCCCCTACTGGCAGGCGAAGGCCCGGCCCGGTGTCCGGCGGGTACGGGGACTGATTCGCGCCGTGACGGGCTTCGACATCCTTCCCACCGACGAGCAGGCTCGCGCACTGTGCAACGACCTCTACAGTGGCGACCCCACCGCGGAGCGCTTCGTGGACGAGGTCTACCACGGTGACCTCGGCCCCCAGGCGGCCCGCGCACTGCTCGAGCGGGCCCTGACGGAGGGCATCGACTCCGTTCCCGAGGCACCCGACGCGATGAAGGCGCTGTTCGACGAGTTCGAGACCGTCCCCGAATGGGTGCAGCCGGAACTCGTGGAACAGGGCGCCGAGATCTGGCGGCGCTGGGGCACGATGCTGTTCAGCTTCGCAGGTGCGGAAACTCTCGAAATCTATACGGAATCCGCTGTCGCGACACCGCTCTCGCTCGCCGGCGGTTACGCGGGCGACAACGCTCTGCGCCGATTCCTCGAAACCTCGCGGTTCTGGATCGACGTGTCCGAGCCCGGCGCGCTTCTCGCCGCCGGATCGCGCGGCCGGGCCACGGCGCTGAAGGTGCGGATCATGCATGTCTCCGTACGTGCCCGCGTGGCCGGGCACCCCGAATGGGACGCCGCCAAATGGGGACTTCCCATCAGCCAGACCTACATGCTGCTCACGCTCATCGCGGGCAGCGTGACTCCGGGGCTGGCACTGTGGACTCTCGGCTACCACACCACACCGCGAGAAATACGGGCGCTCATCCACTTCCAGAAGTACATGGGCTACCTCCTCGGTGTGCGGACGACCTGGTACCCCGAGACGATCGGCGACAGCGTGCGGACGTTGCTCACCACCGTCGTGTCGCGGTCGTACGACTCGGGGGAGTACGGCAAGGAACTCATCGAGTCGTATCCACAGGCGTTCGCTCCGCGAGAAGGGCAACGTGGTCTCGCCCTGCTCCGTGCGAAATACAATTTCCGCATCAACTCGGTGTACTCGGCGATGTTCATGTCGCCCGGCACCCGGCGGAAATACTCGATGCCGAAGGTGCTGCCGTGGATCCTCATCCCGGTTGTGCGGTTCCCGCTGATCACGCTCATGGAACTCGCCCGGCGATTCGTGCCGGGCGTGGGCACGCTGCACGAGAAGATCATGGTCGTCCACCGGGAGAACTGGTACCGAGCCCAAATGGACGGCCGCGAAGCACAATTCGACGCCAGCGGTGCGCTGCGTCGTTGATCGGACATGCGATCGAGCGGGCGGCTCGACCGCACAGTGTGACAACTACCCCGCCGACACCCGAACTCTTGGAGACAACCCATGCCCGCTCTACAGATCGTCGAAGCCTGGAACGGACCGGGACGCCGTGACGGCGAGATCACCGTCGTCGGACCGAAAGACAATGCCGCTCATCCTTCCAGCGAGAAACACGCCTTCGAACACTGGTATTTCGACGCGCATCTCGACGACGGCCGGATCGTCGTCGCGATGGTGCAGACGCGGGAACTGGTGCACCGCAGACCCGGAGTGGAGATCCACATCTACTCGCCCGACGGGCAGCGCAGGGAGGAGATCCGGCAGTACCGTGACTCGGACCTCACGGTGTCGGAGGAACGCTGCGACGTGCGGGTCGCGCACAACACGGCACGTCTCGTCGGAGAGGACGAGGGCAAGCCGATCTACCGTGTCGCCGTCTCCGAGGGCGGCCTCGGATTCGATCTGACGTTCACCGCCCTGATTCCGCCGTGGATGCCGGGCAGGGGCCGGACGAGTTACAACGACCGCGAGTTCTTCGCCTGGGTCGTGGGCGCGCCTCGGGCCTCTGTCGTCGGCACCGTGACGGTCGACGGCGTCACCACCGAGGTCACCGGTCGCGGCTACCACGACCACAACTGGGGTGTCGGTGACATGAAGCGTGTCATCGACAAGTGGTACTGGGGCAGGTTGTACACCGACGACTTCTCCCTCGTGTACGCGATGGTGCACACCCAGAAGAAATACGGTGCCCACTGGTCGCAGCCGGTGATGATCGCCCGGGACGACCGGATCGTGCTCAGCAACGGCGAGGTCGAGATGACCGAGGGCCCCGCGGTCTTCGACCCGGTCGCCGATCGCACCTATCCGTCGTGGCTGCAGATCCGTGTTCCGGGCTCGCTCGATCTGAAGCTCACCGTCCGCGACATCGTGCACGCCCACAATCTTCTCGAAGACGTACCGCTCGCCTCGAGCGCGCTGGTGAAGCCGATCGTCAATCGACTCATCGGCCGCCCGGGGTACTTCCGATTCCGGTCGGATTTCACGATGACGGTCACGGTCGATGGCGAGGAGTACGTCCGTACGGGGACCACACTGCACGAGATGGTCGCGCTCACGTGAGCGGAGGCAGCGACGGTCGCGTGGAGGTCGACGATCCGCCGGGTCTTTCCTATCTGCGGGGATTCGGCAACGAGCATCACAGCGAGGCCGTCGAGGGTGCGCTGCCGTGGGGGCAGAATTCCCCCCAGCGTGCGCCGTACGGTTTGTACGCGGAGCAGCACTCGGCGACCGCGTTCACCGAACCACGCGAACACAACCGCAGAACATGGACCTACCGGATCATGCCGTCTGCCGCGCACGGGCCGTTCGAGCGCGTGGACAGCCGTGGCTGGGTGTCGGCGCCGGTGTCCGGAGGCGTGCTCACCCCCAACCGGATTCGGTGGGATCCGCTGCCTCCACCGGCACCCGGGACGGATTTCGTGGACGGGATCATCACCTACGCCGTCAACGGCGACGTCCACGCCCGCACCGGCATAGCCGTACACCTCTATTCCATGTCGTCGTCGATGACCGACCGGTACTTCGTCGACTCCGACGGGGAACTGCTGTTCGTCCCCCAGGACGGGGAACTGCTGCTCTGCACCGAGTTCGGGCGCCTCGCGGTCGGTCCGGGCGAGATCGCGGTGATCGGCCGTGGCGTGCGCTTCCGCGTCGAGCTGCTGGGGGAACGGGCGTCGGGCTACGTCTGTGAGAATTACGGGTCTGCCTATGCGCTGCCCGAACTCGGCCCCATCGGGGCGAACGGTCTCGCACACGCACGCGACTTCCTCTATCCCACCGCCTGGTACGAGGACCGGAACGGACCTGTCGAACTGGTGAACAAGTTCGGTGGACAGCTCTGGGCGACCGAGCTGGATCATTCCCCACTCGACGTGGTCGCCTGGCACGGCACGCACGGTGCCTACAAGTACGACCTCGGCAGGTTCAACGCGATGACCACCGCGGGGTGGGACCATCCCGACCCGTCGATCTTCACCGTGCTCACCTCCCCGACGCCGATACCGGGCCAGGCGAACGTCGATTTCTGTGTCTTCCCCGACCGGTGGGTGGTTGCGGAGCGCACCTTCCGGCCACCGCATTTCCACCGCAACGTCATGACCGAGTTCATGGGACTCGTACGCGGGCGCCACGATTCGAAGGCCGAGGGGTTCGTACCCGGCGGTGCGTCCCTCCACAACCAGTGGGGCGCGCACGGTCCCGATGCGGAGACGTTCGACCTTGCCACCGCGGCCGACCTGGTACCGGTCAAGCTCGAGAACACCCTCTCGTTCATGTTCGAGACGCGATCGGCGCTCACCGTGACCGACGCCGCCTACCGCTGTGCGCACCGTCAGACGGACTACGACGCGTCGTGGTCCGGGCTCATCCGTCGCTTCACCCCGCCTTCTTCCTGAGGAGTCCCGATGACCGACCTCTCCACCCCCGTCCCCGCCCCCGTCACAATTCCCGACTCCGGCCTGCGTATCGGAGGGCGGACCGTCCCGGCGCAGTCCGGTGCACACTTCTCGTCGATCAATCCGGCGACCGAAGAAGTCGTCGCCGAAGTGGCAGCGGGCGGCGCCGCAGACATCGACGCCGCCGTCGACGCGGCCCGCGACACCTTCGAGTCCGGAGTGTGGTCGCGCATGCCCGGCGCCGAGCGTGGGCGAATCCTCACGCGCGTGGCGGATCTCCTCGAACAGCACGCGCCCGAGTTGTCCGCGCTCGAGACAGCGGAGATGGGAAAGCTCTACGCCGACACCGTGGCCGGTGACATTCCCGCTGCCGCCGCGTCGTTCCGTCATTACGCCGGCTGGGCCGACAAGATTGCCGGCGAGGCGATGATCCTTCCGGATGTCGGCCCCCAGCACCGATTCGGATTCACGCTGCGGCAGCCTCTCGGCGTGGTCGGTGCGATCACACCGTGGAACAACCCGACCGTGGTTGCGGCGTGGAAGATCGCACCCGCGCTCGCAGCCGGATGCTCGGTGGTGGTCAAACCCGCAGAGGACGCATCGCTGGCGACGCTCAGGCTGGCCGACCTGCTCGCCGAAGCCGGTGTGCCTGACGGCGCGTTCAACGTCGTCCCCGGGCTCGGTCCCGAGGCCGGTGCTGCGCTCGCCGCGCACACCGGCATCGACAAGATCACTTTCACGGGAAGCCCCGCGGTCGGAAAGACCATCACCTCGCTCGCGGGCGAGAAGTTCCGGAAGGTCACCCTCGAGCTGGGCGGCAAGGCCCCGCAGTTGATCTTCCCGGACGCGGACCTCGACGCGTCGCTGCCGTGGATCGCGATGGGCAACTTCTACCACCAGGGCCAGGTGTGCGCGGCGGGTACGAGGGTGATCGTGCACGAGTCGATGGCCGACCAGGTGGTGGAAGGGCTCGTCGAGTTCGCCCGCAACGCGGTCGTCGGCGACCCCTTCGACCCGGCCAGCACCCAGGGCACGATCGTCAATCGCAAGCAACTCGACCGCATCCTCGGCTACATCGAGAAGGGGCGCAGTGAGGGCGCCCAGCTCGTCACCGGAGGATCCCGCATCGGCGACCGCGGTTTCTTCGTCGAACCCACCGTGTTCCGCGGCACGAACGACCTCACCATCGCGCAGGACGAGATCTTCGGCCCGGTCGCCACGGTCATCACGTTCAAGACCACCGACGAGGCGGTCCGGCTCGCGAACACCACCAAGTACGGCCTCAACGCCTTCATCTTCAGCCAGAACCTCTCCACGGTGCACAGCGTCATCCCGCAGTTGCGGGTCGGAACGGTGTGGGTCAACGGCTGGGGAGTGCCCGACCCGGCGCTACCCTGGGGCGGGCGCGACGCCAGCGGTATCGGCCGCGAACTGGGCCGCAGCGGCCTCGAAGCGTTCACCGAGGAGAAGACGGTTCACCTCGGTTACTGACCGAAGGAACAGGCAACACAGTGCAATCCGGTAACGCAGGTACGCAGGGTGATTCGGCGCAGACGACGGCAGGCACCGGTGCGCTCGCGGACATCAGGGTGCTCGAACTGGGCACCCTGATCGCGGGTCCGTTCGCCGGACGCCTGCTCGGCGACATGGGCGCAGACGTCATCAAGATCGAGGATCCCGCTCGTCCCGACCCGCTGCGTACATGGGGACAGGGCGAGCGGGACGGGCACCGATTCTTCTGGACGGTGCACGCCCGCAACAAGCGCTGCATCACTCTCGATCTGCGCGCTCCAGACGGTCAGGAACTGTTCCGGCGCCTGGTCGCCGAATCGGACGTCATCGTCGAGAACTTCCGGCCGGGCACCCTCGAGAAGTGGGGACTCGGGTACGACGTGCTGTCCGAGATCAATCCGGGCCTCGTCCTGGCCCGCGTGTCCGGGTACGGGCAGACCGGTCCCAAGGCCGGGCACGCGGGTTACGCGTCGGTCGCCGAGGCCGAGAGCGGTCTGCGGCACCTCAACGGCTATCCCGGGCAGGCCCCGCCGCGACTCGCGCTGTCCCTCGGCGACACCCTCGGCGGCATGTTCGCCGTGCAGGGGGTGCTCGCCGCGCTGCTCAGCCGCGAGCGCACGGGACGCGGACAGATCGTGGACGTCGCATTGACGGAAGCGTGCTTCGCGGTCCAGGAATCCGTGGTGCCCGACTACGACGCCGCCGGCGTGGTGCGGGGCCCGTCCGGCACCCGCCTCGAGGGGATCGCCCCCTCGAATCTCTACCGGACGTCCGACGACATGTGGATCGTCATCGCCGCCAACCAGGACACCGTCTTCCGGAGGCTGTGCGCTGCGATGGACTCCCCGGAACTCGCAGACGACCCGCGTTTCGCCGACCACCTTTCCCGCGGCACCAACCAGGACGAACTCGACGCGCTCATCGGGCGATGGGCGGCGACCTGGACGCTCGACGACCTGCTCGCACACCTGTCTGCGGCGGGCGTCGTCGCCGGTCCGGTCAACACGGTTGCGGAAGTGGTGCGCGATCCGCAGTTCCAGGCCCGCGGAATGCTTGTGCCGCACCACGACGAGCGCACGGGCCGCGACGTGCTCGGGCCTGGTGTCGTGCCGGTCCTCGCCGGCACACCCGGATCGGTTCGCATGGCGGGCGCACCGATCGCCGGTTACGACAATGCCGCCGTCTACGGCGACATCCTCGGACTCGCCGAGGCCGAGCAGGACGCGCTCCGCGAGCGCGGGATCATCTGAGTTCGGGCGAGACGCCGCTGGGCATGTTCAATCCGCCGCGCGCACTCTAAAGTGGAACCTGTTCCAGTCTTCCACTGTCTCCCGAGGAGTGCCGAATGCACACGCCCCTTTGCGACGAACTCGGCATCGAGTTCCCCATCTTCGCCTTCACCCACTGCCGTGACGTTGTCGTCGCCGTGTCGAAGGCGGGCGGGTTCGGTGTCCTCGGCGCCGTCGGGTTCACCCCCGAGCAGCTCGAAGTGGAGCTGAACTGGATCGATGAGCACATCGGCGACCGTCCGTACGGCGTGGACATCGTGATTCCGAACAAGTACGAGGGTATGGACACCGACCTCTCGGCCGAAGAACTCACCAAGATGCTGCAGTCGATGGTGCCGCAGGAAACCCTCGATTTCGGGCGCAAGATTCTCACCGACCACGGTGTGCCGCTGCCCGAAGGAGACGATAACGCGTTGCAGCTTCTCGGCTGGACGGAGGCAACGGCCACCCCGCAGGTCGACGTTGCGCTCCAGCATCCGAAGGTCACGCTCATCGCCAACGCACTCGGGACGCCTCCGGCGGACATGATCGCGCACATCCACGAATCCGGGCGCAAGGTCGCCGCCCTGTGCGGATCCCCCTATCAGGCGCGCAAGCACGCCGACGCCGGAGTCGACATCATCATCGCCCAGGGCGGAGAAGGTGGCGGACACTGCGGCGAAGTCGGCTCGATCGTGTTGTGGCCACAGGTGGTCAAAGAGGTTGCGCCGGTGCCTGTCCTGGCAGCGGGCGGTATCGGCAGCGGCCAGCAGATCGCGGCCGCCCTGGCGCTGGGCACGCAGGGCACCTGGTCCGGTTCCCAGTGGCTGATGGTCGAAGAGGCCGAGAACACCGCCGTGCAGCAGGCGGCCTACGTCAACGCCACCAGTCGCGACACCGTGCGCAGCCGCTCGTTCACGGGCAAGCCCTGCCGGATGCTCCGCAACGACTGGACCGAGGCGTGGGAGCAGGACGACACCCCGGAGCCTTTGGGAATGCCTCTGCAGTACATGGTCTCGGGCATGGCCGTCGCTGCGACGCACAAGTACCCGGACGATTCCGTCGACGTCGCGTTCAACCCCGTCGGGCAGGTCGTCGGCCAGTTCTCGAAGGTCGAGAAGACCTCCGCGGTCATCGAGCGGTGGGTGCAGGAGTACCTCGACGCGACCGGCACGCTCGAGCGGCTGAACGAGGCCGCGAGCGCCTGACCGGGACGATCACGTGGCCGCTGCGCTCCGGCGCGGCGGCCACCGTTCGTTCGCCGGCTGCCCGCGGTCGTGTTCTGCCCGCGCTCTTGCGCAGTGCCGCTCCCGGCTCCTGCTCAGCCCGTCGGCGTCAGCAGATCTTCCAGCCCGGTGGCCGGGTATCCACCGTCGCGACACAATTGCACGGTCGGTGCCCGTCGTCCCGGGTACTCGATGCACGGCATGTTCCGTGCCCCGCGCACCGCGACCGGCGAATCGGCCGGCAACGTGCAGTACAGATCCGGCGGGGTTTCCGGAACGTCGAGTTCGGTGGGCGACCGGCGTTGCTCCGGTGGCAGGAACCCGCTGATACACGGCGGCGGATCGTTGTACGAATTGACGAAATACGTGTTCTGCGCCGGGTTGTCGACGTTGGGCAGGCCGGCGGACTGTGTCGACGCCATGATCGAGGGGAAGAGCACGAGTATCTGCTCGAGCGACGGTTGATACACCGCCGCGACCTGCTCGACCGTGATGAGGTTCGCCAGGAGCAGGGGCAGGGTGGGTTCGGCGTCCTCGAACAATGCCTGCACCTGCGCGGCGGCAGGCGCGCCGACCCCGAGCAGGGTGCGGATATCGGTGTCGGAGTCACGGAGTTGCCCGGTCGTGCCGGCGAGTGACGATGCCCATCGGGTGATGGCGTCCGAGGATGCCACCTGTGTCTCGAGCAGCGGCCCGACCTGATCCAGCAGGGTCGCCGTGCTGTCGATGCTCGCGGCTGCCTCACCGCTCACTGCCGCCGCAGACTCGATGAGCGTCCGCAACGCGTCGTCCGAATCGGCGACAGCGGAGTGGGTTTCGTCGAGCAGCACGGACAGACGGTCGGTCCCGACCGACTGCAAGGTGCTGTCGAGTTGGTCCAGTGCCCGCCCGATGGGCTCGGGCACCGACACACGGTCGGACCCGACGACGTCACCGTCGCCCAGGTACGGCGCGCCGGCGCCGGCAGGCAGGAACTCGACGTACTGCTCGCCGATGGCCGACATGCTCCGGACCTGCACCGCGGCGTCCGCGGGGACGGGGACGCCCGAATCGAGGGACAGCACGGCTTCCGCACCGCCGATCGTCATCGTCACAGCGGTCACGCGCCCGATCTCGACTCCGCGGTAGGTCACGTTGGCCGACGGGTACAGACCCGCTCCGTCGGTGAGTTCCAGCCGGACGTCGTAGCGGCCGATGCCGACCAGGCGAGGCACCTCCACGACCCAGAGGGCGACGACGAGGACGGCGGCGAGTCCGATCGCGAAGAATGCGAGCAGCCGGGTTCGCAATGCTGCGGTAGGACTCATCGCGGGCCCTCCCCGGTCGGGGGAACGAGCAACGACACCAGGTCGGGGAGGGGAGCGGCAGCGCCGGTGAGCGCACCCTCGAACGGAGTGCCGAGCAGCAACGCGTTCTCGAGCGTGGGCAGGGTGAGATCGAGAATGACGGTGCCGTTCGCGTAGTCGCCCCGAACCGCGTTGCGGTACGTGTCGATCGGGAACGGGAAGGTCAGCAGGTACCGCAGCGATTCGGTCAGCGAGTCGCCGGAGGCTGCCAGTGACGACAGGATCGGCTCGAGATCTCGCAGATTCGCCACCACGTCGTCGCCGCTCGCCTCGACGACCTCGGTGGCGACCCGCCCGAACTGCCCGAGGGAATCGGCGGCACGGGTCAGTTCCGCGCGCTGAGCCGCCAGCACCTCGAGCGCAGGTGCGAGTTGATCCGCGGCCGCGGCGATCCGGTCGTTGTGCACGGCAACCTCCGCGGCAAGTGCGTCGATGGACTCCATCGCGCTCACGATCCCGTTCCGCTGGGCATCGAGTCCACTCAGTACGGCGTCGAGCCGGACGAGCACCGCACGCGTCGATTCCTGTCGTCCGTCCAGCGCGCGGTTGAGCTCGAGGGAGATCTCCTGAGCCTGCGCGAGCCCGCCGCCGCTGAGGACCAGGGAGAGCGACGAGAGCGTCTGTTCGGTGGTGGGAAAAGCACCCGACCGTTCCAGGGGGATGACGTCGCCGTCCGCGAGACGGCCGCGTGCGGGTTCGCCTACCGGCGGTGACAGTTCGACGTGTGCGGAGCCGAGCAGGCTCGTCTGACCGATTGCGGCGTTCGCGTTGGCGGGCAGCACGGTGGAGCCGTCCAGCATCACCGTCACCTCGGCGTGCCCGTTGCTCAACCGAAGCCCCGACACGCGGCCGACCGTCACATCACCCACCCGTACGCGCGAATTACGTTCCAGTGTCGTCACATCCGGCATCTCGAGGGTGACTTCGAAGGCGTCGGCCCCGTGCCCGCGCGTGCCGGGCAGGTCGAGCGAGTTGAGTCCTTGCCAGTCGCATCCGGTCACCACGAGAACACACGCGAGCATGCCTGCCGCTACCGCCGGGCGCGTACTCACGGCGACCCCGGCGAGAGGAGTTCGGTCAGGTCGGTGGGTGCCGGGGCGCCCGGTGCGAGATCCGGCTCGGTGTAGACGAGTTGGTCGGGCAGCGCGCCCACACCCCGGGTGGGATTGATGCGCGCCGGCGGATACTCCGTCGCGAGCAGCGGAAGGATCGGGCCCAGGTATTGCACGCA
>JADGMW010000292.1_pt1 | contig 25892 bp, 26 predicted proteins | sample 8641801 | NCBI WGS metagenome assembly JADGMW01 (sample SAMN16272018, study PRJNA661076) | feces metagenome | isolation source: fecal sample from diarrhoea affected cattle A | host: Bos taurus | place: South Africa: Lokaleng Village, Mahikeng | collected 2019-09
GCACCCAGCTCGAGCGGGTCGTGGGCCCGGACGGGCACACGTACCTCGTGGAGCGGCAGGCGCCTGCCCAGCGCGCCTCCGAGGAGCACTCCCGGCCGGAGCCGGGGGCCGACGGCTCCTAGCGGGCCTGGGCCAGCGCAGCCCGGGCCCATCCCAGGGCGGTCTCGTCGTCGAGTCCGAGCTCGCGCGCGCGTCGCGCGAAGGCTGTCGCGGCGGCCATCGCCTCGCTGTCGTGCACCGCGTCGGCGGCGCGGACGAACGTGCCGTTCCTTCCCCGCGTCTCCACGACGCCGCTGTGCTCGAGCTCGCGGTAGGCGCGGGCGACGGTGTTGGCGGCCAGGCCGAGCTCCTGCGCGAGGGCGCGGACCGGGGGGAGCCGCGTCCCCGGGGGGACCTGGCCGGATCGCACCTGCTCGGTGATTTGCGAGCGCACCTGCTCGAAGGGCGGCTGCGCGGCGTCGGGGTCGACGGCGAGGTGCATGGGCGGGGCCTCCGGGCGGGTGGGGCAGCGGTCCCGCTCAACGTAGCCGTAGACCCCGTGGCGCCGGGGCGTCGACGGCGTCGGCGGCGTGGCCCGGCGCGCCGGATACTGTCGGCAGGCCGCGTCGGCGGCGTCCTGGGGGAGGTGTGCCGGTGGAACGGCGTCCTTGGCTGGTGTGCTGCGGACTGGTCACGCTCGATGTGCTCCAGGTGGTCGACCACGTGCCCGCGCCCGACGAGAAGGTCGTGGCCCGTGACCTGCGGGTGACGTTCGGCGGCCCGGCGGCCAACGCGGCGGCCACCGCCGTCGCGCTGGGCGTGCCCACCCGGCTCGTGACGGCCATCGGCTCGGGGCCGGTGGCCGACGTGGTGCGGGCGGGGCTCGCAGAGGCGGGCGTCGAGGTGGTCGACCTGCGCGCGGGCGGGGCGGCGTCGCCCGCGGTGTCGACGGTGCTGGTCACCGGCGCGACGGGGGAGCGCGCGGTGGCGTCCGTGAACGGGCAGGGGATGGGCGGCCTCGGGGACGAGGCCCGCTCGGTGCTGCCCGGGGTGCTGGACGGCGCCACGGCGCTGCTCCTCGACGGCCACCACCTCTCGGCCGCGCGCGCGCTGGCCCAGGGGGCCCGGGAGCGCGGCATCCCGGTCGCGCTCGACGGCGGGAGCTGGAAGGACGGGCTCGGCGGGCTGTTGGCCCTGGTGGACCACGCGGTGCTCTCAGCGGACTTCCGCCTGCCCGCGGGGCTGCTGGGCGGGAGCCCGGCGCCGCCGCGCGGCAGCGTCGAGGACCTCCTGGCGGTCGCCGCGCTCGGGCCGCGGACGGTGGCGCGCTCGGCCGGCGCGGGCCCTCTCCGCTGGATCGAGGCCGAGCGCGGGCAGGCCGTGGTCGCCACGGGCGGCGCCCCCAGCCCTCACGTGCGCGCCGTCCTGCCGCCGGTGCTGCCACCCGGCGCGGTGGTCGACACCCTCGGCGCGGGAGACGTGCTGCACGGGGCCTTCGCGGCTCGGCTGGCCCAGGGATGGCCGGTCGAGGCAGCGCTGGAGGCGGCCGTCGAGGTCGCCACCCGCTCGGTGCGCCACGCGGGGGCGCGCGGCTGGGTGGAGGCGGTCGCCGCCGAGATGCCGGACGCGGCCTGGGGCACCACGATCGATCGATGACCCCGCGTCATCCCGGGATGCGCGAGCGGCTCGGCGCCGCTCTGCTGGGGCGTGTCGCGGGCGAGGACGCCGACGCGAAGCGCCACCGCATCCACGGCGCGCCGGGACCGCGATGGTTCGCCCCGGGCAGCCCGGTGCAGCAGGTGCACGGCGACGCCTCGATGTTCGTGGGCGGGCTGCGGGCGCTGCTGCTCCAGTCGCTGCACCCGTTGGCGATGGCCGGCGTCGCCGGCCACTCGGGCTACCGCGGCGATCCCTGGGGCCGGTTGCAGCGCACCAGCACCTTTGTGGCGGTGACGACGTTCGGCACGGCGGAGGACGCGGAGGCGGCGGTCGCGGCGGTGCGGCGCGTGCACGCGCGGGTCCGTGGGCGCGCGGAGGACGGCCGGGCGTATGCGGCGTCGGATCCGCACCTGCTGGAGTGGGTGCACGTCGCCGAGGTGGACAGCTTCTTGCGCGCCCACCAGGCCTACGGCGCCCGCCCGTTGGACCCCGAGGGGTGCGACGAGTACGTGCGCCAGACGGCGAGGGTCGCCCGCGCGCTCGGGGCGCGGGACGTGCCGACCAGCGTGGCAGGCCTCGGCGAGCGGCTCGAGCGCTTCCGTCCGGAGCTGGAGGGGACCGCGGCCGCGCAGTCCGCCGCGCGCTTCCTGCTGCTGCGCGCCCCGTTGCCCGTGGCCGCCCAGGGGCCGTACCTCGCGTTGGGCGCCGCGGCCGTCAGCCTGCTGCCGCGGTGGAGCCGGCGTCCGCTGCGGCTGCCGTCCGTCCCGCCGCTGGAGCGCACCGTGGGCAGGCTCGGGGGAGTGGCGATGACGTCGGCGATCCGGTGGGCGCTGGCCGCGACGCCCCCGCCCGCGGCCTCGGTGGGGGCACGTGCGACGGGGGAGCACCCCAGGTCCTGACCGGAGGAAACCCCGCAGACCCCCACATCACGATGTGATCACAGTCACAAGGATCCGTTGACCCGCGATTAGTAAGGGAGGTTCACTAACAAATGTGACCCCGATCACCGCACCCCGCGGCAGCGGCGCCGCACGAGCGCTCGGCGGCGCGCTGCGCCCCACCGCCAAGCTGCTGCCCGAGCACGCCCGCGCCCACCACCGGTCCATGGTGCTCCAGCACCTGTTCCACTCCGGCGCCACGTCCCGGGCCGACCTCGCACGCAGCACGGGCCTCACCCGCGTCACCGTGTCGGACCTGGTCGCGGCGCTGCTCGCCGAGGGCCTCGTCGAGGAGCTGGGGGTGCGGCAGGAGGGCAAGGTGGGCAAGCCCGCGATGCTCGTCGGGATGCGCACGGCCGGGTTCCAGGTCGTGGCCATCGACCTCGCCGACGACGAGAGCCTGCGCGGCGCCGTCATGACGCTCGTGGGGGACGTGATAGCCCGGCGCTCCGCGCGGCTCGAGGGCCGCACCGGGACACCCGCCGTCGACGTGCTCCGCGAGCTCTGCCGCGACCTCCTCGCCGCCGCCACCCGGCCCGTGATCGGGGTGGGCATCGGGTCGCCCGGCGTCATCGACGCCGACGGCGCCGTCGTCGAGGCCCCGAACCGCGGCTGGTACGACGTGCCCCTGGCCGCCGACCTCGCCCGCGAGCTCGGCGTGCCGGTGCACGTCGCGAACGACGCCAACACCCGCGCCCTGGGCGAGCTGACCTACGGCGGCGCCACCGGAGACGGCCTGATGGTCGTGACCGTCGGCCAGGGCCTCGGCGCCGGGCTCGTGGTGGACGGCGCCCTGGTGCGAGGGCGGCACGACGCCGCCGGGGAGATCGGGCACGTCACGGTGGTCGACGAGCGCGAGGAGGCGTTCGGGGGCGACCCCGCGCTGCCGTGCGCGTGCGGGCGCCGCGGCTGCCTGGAGACCGTGCTGTCCGTCCCGGCGCTGCGCCGCCGTGTCGCCGGGCTGGCCCCCGAGGACGCCGCTGCCGCGCTCGCCTCCGCGGGGCGGCTGCTCGGCACCGCGCTGGCGCCCGTCGTCAGCGCCCTGAACCTCGCCGAGGTCTTGCTCTCCGGGCCGCCGGAGCTGCTCGACGGACCACTGCGAGAGGCGGCGCTCGACGCCGTCCGGCAGCGCACCATGCCCGTCATCGGGAATGACCTGCAGGTGCGCACCACCTCACTGGGAGAGGACGCCGCGCTCTTCGGAGCCGCCGTCCTCGTCCTGTCCGGTCAGCTCGGGGTCTCGTGAGGACCCCGAGCCGACCACCTGCAGGTCGGATGCACCACCCTCGGCGACGCCAGACGGCGATCGCCTCGCACCTGGGAGGAACACCAACGTGAAGATCCTACGGACGGCTGCCGTCGGAGTGGCCGCAGCGCTCGCCCTCGCGGCGTGCGGCAGCGGGGACGGCTCGACCGGCTCCACTGGCGACGGCGGCTCCCCCGAGCCCGCCACGATCACCCTGTGGCTGGCCGGCGGCGACACCCCCGACGAGCTGCGCGAGTACCTGACCACGACCTTCGAGGCCGAGAACCCCGGGTCGAAGCTCGTCATCGAGCAGCAGGACTGGGGCGACCTGGTCACCAAGCTCACCACCGCGCTGCCCGACGCGGCGAACACCCCCGACGTGGTCGAGCTCGGCAACACCCAGTCCTCCACGTTCACCAACGTGGGCGCGTTCCTGGACATCAGCGACATGTACGAGGAGCTCGGCGGCGACAAGCTCGTGCCCGGGTTCGTGGAGGCCGGGGCCGTCGACGGCGCCAACTTCACGCTCCCGTACTACTTCGGCTCGCGGTACGTCTTCTACCGCAAGGACCTCTGGGCCGCGGCCGGCGCCGACGTGCCCAAGACCCTCGCCGAGTTCAACGAGACCGTCGCCGCCATCACGGCCGCGCAGCCGAACGGCATCCCGAACCTCTCGGGCTTCTGGATCGGCGGCCAGGACTGGCGCAACGCCATCTCGTGGATCTTCGCCAACGGCGGCGACCTCGCGGTCCAGGAGGGCGGCGAGTGGGCGTCCACGATGTCCGACCCGAAGTCCATCAAGGGGCTCGAGCAGCTCCAGGAGATCTGGACGAGCGCGTCCAAGGCGCCGCGCGACGCGACGGACGCCAACACCTACAACCACCTCAACGACTCTGACGCCGTCGAGGGCGAGGACGGCAGCACGACCTCCTACTCGCTCGACGCGGCGACGGTCATGGCGCCGGGCTGGGCGCACTGGTCCATCGGCGACCTCGTCACCAAGGACGGCAAGGACGTCCGGGAGTGGAACGACGAGCGGTTCGGGGTCTTCGTGCTGCCGAACGCCGAGGGGACGGGCGCCGCGCCGGTCTTCGCGGGGGGCTCCAACATCGGCATCTCGGCGAAGTCCCAGCAGCCCGAGCTCGCCAAGAGCCTGATGCGGATCATCTTCTCGGACGAGTACCAGCAGCTGCTCGGGGAGAACGGCCTGGGCCCGGCGAACACGGACCACGTCGACGCGCTCGGCGACGACCAGTTCGCCACCGCGCTGGTCGAGTCCGCCCTCAACGCGAAGCTCACCCCGGCGGCGCCCGGCTGGGCAGCGCTGGAGAACAGCAAGAAGCTCGAGGAGTTCTTCGGGCAGATCGCCGGCGGGGCTGACGTCACGGCCACCGCGAAGGCGTTCGACGCCGCCGCCACGCCCATCCTCAACGGCGCGGCCGGCTGACCCTGCCGCTGTGCGGGCCGGAGGGCGCGGGCAGCGCCCTCCGGCCCGGGCGGCCGGCGTCGGACGAAGGAGACGACCATGCCCCACACCCTCGACCACCCTCCCCAGGCTCCCGCGCTGCGCGCCCGGCGCCGCCCACGCGTGCCGTACGCGCTGCTGGCGCCGGCCGTGGTCCTCCTGCTCGCAGCGCTCGCCTACCCGGTGGGCTGGCAGCTGTTCACGTCGCTGCACCAGTTCGGCCTGGCGCAGCAGTTCGGCGCCAGCGCCGAGTTCGTGGGCCTGGGCAACTACGCCCGGCTGGTCACCGACCCCGGCCTGTGGTCGGTGGTGCTCCGCTCGCTGGCCTTCTGCCTGGTCAACGCGGTGGCGACGATGGCCGTCGGGGTGCTCCTCGCGCTGCTGATGAAGGCCGTCCCGCGCGCCGTGGCCCTGGTGCTGCAGGTGTCCCTGCTGCTCGCCTGGGCGATGCCGGTGGTCGCGGCCATGACCGTGTGGCGCTGGCTGTTCGACTACCGGCGCGGGGTCGTCAACCACCTGCTCACCCAGCTCGGGTTCGACTTCGTGGGGCACTCGTGGCTCGAGCAGCCGCTGTCCTTCTTCTTCGTCGCCACCGTGGTGATCGTGTGGATGTCGGTGCCGTTCGTCGCGTTCTCGGTGTACGCCGGGCTCACGCAGGTGCCCGACGAGGTGCTCGAGGCCGCGCAGATCGACGGCGCGAACGCGCGCCAGCGGTTCACCGGCATCATCCTGCCGATGGTGCGACCCGTCCTGGCGCTGGTGCTGCTGCTGCAGGTCATCTGGGACCTGCGGGTCTTCGCGCAGATCAAGCTGCTGCAGGACGCCGGGGGAGTGCCCAGCGAGACCAACCTGCTCGGCACGTACATCTACCAGGTGGGCGTCGGCTCCGGTGACTTCGGCGCCGCGTCCGCGGTGTCGGTGTTCGTGCTGGCCCTGACCATCACCCTGAGCTGGCCCTACGTGCGGACACTGCTGCGAGAGGAGGGGCCATGACCACGATCCCCGGCGCGCCGGCCAGGCCCGCCGCCGTCGTCCGGGGCCCTGCGCCCACGACCTCTCGGCCCCGCCCAGGACGGCGTCGGCCGCCCGCGCGGCTGCTGGTCCGCGGGGGCCTGAGCGTGCTGGCGCTGGCCGTCGCCGCGCTCTGGGCGTTCCCCGTCTACTGGATGCTCATCTCCTCCCTGCTGCCGAACGTCCGACTCACCTCGGGCTCCCCGGTCTTCTGGCCGACCCGCGCGTCGCTCGACAACTTCACCGCCGTCCTCGAGGCCGGCACGTTCCTGCCCGCCCTGCGCATGAGCCTGGCCGTGACGCTGCTGACCGTGGGCGCGGCGATCGTGCTGGCGTTCCTGGCGGCGCTCGCGGTCAGCAGGTACCGGTTCCGGGGCCGGCGCAGCTTCGTCTTCACCGTGCTGATCGTGCAGATGCTCCCGGCGGAAGGCCTGTTCATCGCGCAGTACAAGCTGCTGGGCTCGGCGCAGCTGCTCAACTCGGTGATCGGCATCTCGGTGCTCTACGCGGCCGCGGTGGTCCCCTTCACCATCTGGATGCTGCGCGGGTTCGTGGCCGGGGTGCCGGTCGAGCTCGAGGAGGCCGCGATGGTGGACGGCCTGAGCCGCACCCAGGCGTTCCTGCGGATCACGCTGCCGCTGCTCGCCCCGGGGCTGATCGCCTCCGGCGTGTACGCGTTCCTGCAGGCCTGGAACGAGTTCACTCTCGCCTTGGTGGTGCTGCCGGCGGAGTCGGCGAAGACGCTGCCGGTGTGGCTGCGCGGGTTCGTGCAGGCCAGCGCGAGCCGGGAGGTCGACTGGGGCCAGGTGATGGCGGCCTCGACGCTGCTCGCGCTGCCGGTGATCGGGTTCTTCCTGCTGGTGCAGGGGCGGATGACCTCCGGGCTGGTCTCGGGGGCGGTGAAGGGCTGACGTGGACGCGCATCATGACGAGGCCTCGGCGGGCGCCGGGGCGCAGGCGAGCTGGACCGTGGGGCTCGACGTCGGCGGCACGAAGGTGCTCGGCGTGCTGCTCGACGATCGCGGCGCCGTGCGCCGGCAGGTGCGGCTGCCCACGGTGCCCGGCGGGCCCGGGGTGGTCGACGCGGCGAGCGCCGCGGTGCTCGAGCTCACCGGCTGGGCGGGGGTCGACGTGCGCGGCCTGCGCGGCGTCGGCGTCGGGGTCCCCGGGGTGGTGGACCCGGTCGGCGGGGCTGTGGAGCACGCGGTCAACCTCGGCATCGCCACGCGCGTGCCGTTGGCGGCGCTCCTGGGGGACGCGCTCGGCGGTGTCCCCGTGCTGCTCGAGAACGACCTGAACGCGGCCGTGCTCGGCGCGGCGCACGTCTCGCCCGAGCCGGTGCGCGACCTGGCGTTCCTGGCGCTGGGCACCGGGGTGGCCGCGGGGCTGCTGCTCGACGGCACGCTGCGGCGCGGCGCGGCGCGCTCCGCGGGGGAGATCGGGCACGTGACGCTCGTCCCCGGAGGCCGTCCGTGCGAGTGCGGGCAGCGCGGCTGCCTGGAGCGGTACGCCTCGGGCAGCGCGATCGCCGCGTCGTGGCCCGGCGCCGGGCGGCCCGCTTCCGTGGCGCTGTTCGAGGCCGCCGACGCCGGGGACCCGCGCGCCGTGGCCGTGCGCGACGAGGTCGCCTGGGCTGTGGCGTCGGCGGTGCGGCTGCTCGTGCTGACCTGCGACGTCGAGCGCATCGTGATCGGGGGAGGGGTGAGCGAGCTGGGCGCGCCGCTGCTCGACGCCGTCACCGGGTCGCTCGTGCGCGAGGCCGCGACGTCGCCGTTCCTGGCGTCGATGAAGCTCGAGGACCGGGTGCGGCTGGCGCCGCGGGGCGTGCCGGTGGGCGCGGTCGGTGCTGCACTGGTGGGACGGGGGGAGGGCTGATGGAGGTCGTGATCGGGGCTGCCGACGAGCTCGCGCGGCTCGCCGCCGACGCCGTCGAGGAGCGGGTGCGCTCGCGTGCCGCCCTGGGCTCGCGTGCCGTGCTCGGGCTGGCGACGGGCTCGAGCCCGCTCGCGGTGTACGACGAGCTCGCGCGGCGGCACCGCGAGGAGGGGCTGTCCTTCGCGGGGGTCGAGGCGTTCCTGCTCGACGAGTACGTGGGCCTGGCCGCTGACGACCCCCGCCGGTACCGCAACGTCATCGACGAGGAGCTGGTCTCCCGGGTCGACCTGGACCCGGCCGACGTGCACGGGCCGGACGGCCTCGCCGAGGACGTGCCCGCGGCGTGCGCCGCCTACGAGATCGCGATCGTCGCCGCCGGGGGGATCGACGTGCAGCTGCTCGGCATCGGCGCCGACGGCCACCTGGCGTTCAACGAGCCAGGCTCGTCGCTGGCCTCGCGCACCCGGCTCAAGACCCTCACCCGGGGCACCCGGGCGGACAACGCCCGGTTCTTCGACGGCGACGTCGACGCGGTGCCGCAGCACTGCCTGACGCAGGGGCTCGGCACGATCATGCAGGCCCGGCACCTGGTGCTGCTGGCGGCCGGGCGCGCCAAGTCGGAGGCGGTCCACCAGCTCGTCGAGGGGCCGGTGAGCGCGATGTGGCCGGCCACGGTGCTGCAGCACCACCCGCACGTGACGGTGCTGCTCGACGAGGCCGCCGCGAGCCGGCTGCAGCTCGCGGGCTACTACCGCGAGGCGTACGCGGCGAAGCCGCCATGGCAAGGGCTGTGACGCGCCCCGGCGGGACCCTGGACGGGACCCTCGACGCGTCCGTCGACGCGAGGATCGACACGGCGGAACGCGTGGACGCACACCGACCTGGTCGGTGCGCCGCCGTAGACTCGTGGGCATGAGCGAGCCCCAGCCTTCCCCTGTCGAACCGGACGACCCGTTCAGCTCGGACCCGGGCGCGGGCACCTCCACGAGCGTGCTCGAGCGCACCGAGACGACCGAGCAGGTCGAGCCCGGCGACCATGAGCGCTTCGCGCATTACGTGCGCAAGGAGAAGATCCTCGACTCCGCGATGAGCGGGACCCCGGTCATCGCGCTGTGCGGGAAGGTCTGGGTGCCGGGCCGCGACCCGAACAAGTTCCCCGTGTGCCCGCAGTGCAAGGAGATCTACGAGGGCCTGCGCGAGCCGCAGGACGGCGACTCGGGCGGGTCTGGTGGCGGTGGCGGCCGACGCTGGGGCGGGTTCGGTCGCGGCAAGGGGTCGGGCGACTCCTCCGGCGGGAAGTGAGCGCGCTCCGCCAGCCAGCGTCCTCCGCCGCCAGCCACGCGTCGTCGTCGGCAGCCTCGCAGCTGCCGCCGGCGTTCCCGGCCCGTGCCCCGTGGGGCACGGCGGGGAAGCTGCGTGCCTGGCAGGCCGAGGCGCTCGAGCTGTACCGCGTCCGGAACCCCCGAGACTTCCTGGCGGTCGCCACGCCGGGCGCCGGCAAGACGACGTTCGCGCTGCGGGTGGCCACCGAGCTGCTCGAGGCCGGCGTGGTGCGCCGCGTCACCGTCGTGGCGCCCACCGAGCACCTGAAGAGGCAGTGGGCTGACGCCGCCGCGCGGGTCGGCATCAAGATCGACCCGAACTTCAGCAACGCGCAGGGCCGCCATGGCCACGGGTTCGACGGGGTGGCGCTGACCTACGCCCAGGTCGCCAGCAAGCCGGCGCTGCACGCGGCGCGGACCGCCGCGGCGCCCACCCTGGTGATCTTGGACGAGATCCACCACGGCGGCGACGCGCTGTCCTGGGGCGACGCGGTCCGCGAGGCGTTCGAGGGGGCGACCCGGCGGTTGGGCCTGACCGGCACGCCGTTCCGATCGGACACCGCGGCGATCCCGTTCGTCACCTACGAGCGGGGCCCGGACGGCATCCGGCGCAGCATGTCGGACTACGCCTACGGGTACGGCCAGGCGCTGCGCGACCATGTGGTGCGCCCGGTGATCTTCCTCTCCTACAGCGGGTCGATGCGCTGGCGCACGAAGGCCGGCGACGAGGTCAGCGCGCGGCTGGGGGAGCCGCTCACCAAGGACCTCACCGCGCAGGCGTGGCGCACCGCCCTGGACCCGAACGGGGAGTGGATCCCGTCGGTGCTCGCCGCGGCGGACCGCAGGCTCAGCGAGGTGCGCCGCTCGGTGCCCGACGCCGGGGCGATGGTCATCGCCACCGACCAGAACGACGCGCGGGCGTACGCGGGCCACCTGGCCCGGATCACGGGGAAGTCGCCCACGGTGGTCCTCTCGGACGACGACGGCGCGAGCGACCGGATCGACGAGTTCTCCGCCTCGGACTCGCGCTGGCTCGTCGCGGTGCGCATGGTCTCCGAGGGCGTGGACGTGCCGCGGCTCGCGGTGGGCGTCTACGCGACGAGCACCTCGACGCCGCTGTTCTTCGCGCAGGCTGTGGGCCGGTTCGTGCGGGCCAGGCGGCGCGGCGAGACGGCGTCGGTGTTCCTGCCGAGCGTCCCGCAGCTGCTCGCGCTGGCGAACGCGCTGGAGGAGGAGCGGGACCACGCTCTCGACCGCCCGCTCACCGCCGAGGAGCAGGGGGACGTCTTCTCGCCTGAGGACGCCCTGCTCGGCGAGGCGAACCGGGAGCGCAACGGCCCGGACGCGGTCGGCCCGGACGGCCTGGTGGGCTCCTTCGAGGCGCTCGAGGCCCAGGCGTCCTTCGACCGGGTGCTCTTCGACGGCGGCGAGTTCGGCACGGGCGCGGACGTCGGCTCCGAGGAGGAGCTGGACTTCCTGGGGCTGCCCGGGCTGCTCGACGCGGACCAGGTGACCACGCTGCTCAAGCAGCGCCAGGCCGAGCAGCAGAGCGGGCGCCGACGGAAGAGGTCGGCGCAGGAGCAGGCCGACCAGCTCGCCGAGATGGACCATCGCCGGCAGGCCGAGCTGCGCAAGGAGCTGGCCCAGCTCGTCGGCGCCTGGGCCCGTCGCAGCGGCCAGCCGCACGGCACGGTGCACACCGAGCTGCGGCGCCGGTGCGGTGGCCCGGAGGTCGCCCTGGCGGACCCCGCGCAGCTCGCGGCGCGCATCGAGCTGCTGCGGAACTGGTTCGTCGGCAAGCGCTGACCGCCGGGCGCCGTCCGGGGCAGCCTCACGCGCCTCGAATTCGTCTCAGATTATGGACGCACCCTTGACTTGCGTTTCCGCAGGTCAGAGCGCTGGACAAGTGACCACTTAGCAAACCTCGCCCGTTTCGCAACTCTTGTCCTCAGGATGCCGAGTCGGCGCCGGGGCGCCAGCCTTCTTGGCGTGCCACCGACTCCGGATCCCCCGGGAGTCGGAACAGAGAACAGCGAAAGGGTGTGCACTATGCCGTCCTGGCTCCTCCTCATCATCGTCGGCGCCGTCCTGGTCATCCTGGGCGTCGCCACGAACATCGGGCAGTTCCTCATCTGGATCGGCGTCATCGTCCTCGTCGTGAGCCTGATCCTCGGGCTCGTGGGGCGTGGTCGCGGCGCAAGGATCTAGCGGTGCGCTGCGCCTGACGGTCTGAGCGCAGCCCCCTGCACGACTCAGCCGGCCAGGTGCAGCGTCACCGTCGGGACCGCGGCCTCGTCCGCGGACAGGCGCCGGGCCCCCCGTGGCAGCTCGTCACGGGAGGCCCGGTGCCGGCGTGCCGCCCGGCGCAGCCCTTCCGGGCCCGTCCACCCCGCGTCGACCGCGCCGTCGACCACCAGCGGCACCTGCAGGGCGCGCAGCGCGTCGTCCTGCGACACCCAGGCGGACACCTGCTCGTCCGTCCCGGTGACCAGCACCTCCTCCACGGCCCGGCCATCCGGGCCCAGCCTGCGGGCAGCCGCCTTGCGGCCGCCCGTCCCCGCCTTCGCGCGGGACGTCTTCGCCACCGGCTCCATCTGCCCGGAGCGGCCCTCCCGGGCCACCAGCTTGTAGACCATGCCGCACGTCGGCGCCCCCGAGCCGGTCACCACCGAGGTGCCCACCCCGTAGGAGTCGACAGGCGCCGCCGCGAGCGCCGCGATCGCGTACTCGTCCAGGTCGGACGTCACCACGATCTGCGTGCCGTGGGCCCCCAGCGAGTCGAGCTGGGCCCGGACCTCCTGCGCCAGCACCCCCAGGTCGCCCGAGTCGAGGCGCACGGCGCCCAGCCCCGGTCCCGCGACGGCCACGGCCCGCTCCACGCCCGCGCGCACGTCGTACGTGTCCACCAGCAGCGTGGTGCCCGGCCCAGCGGCCGCGACCTGGGCGGCGAACGCCGCCTCCTCGTCGTCGTGCAGCAGCGTGAACGCGTGCGCGGCCGTGCCGATCGTCGGGATGCCGTAGCGGCGCCCCGCCTCCAGGTTCGACGTGCCGGCGAACCCGCTCACCGCCGCCGCCCGCGCCGCCGCCACCGCGGACTCCTCGTGGGCCCGGCGCGAGCCCATCTCCAGGCACGGCCGGTCGACCGCCGCACTGGTCATGCGCGAGGCCGCGGACGCCACCGCCGAGTCGTGGTTGAGCACCGACAGGGCGACCGTCTCCAGCAGCACCGCCTCGGCGAACGTCCCCTCGACCACGAGCACCGGCGACTGCGGGAAGAAGACCTCGCCCTCCGCGTAGCCGGTGATCGACCCGCTGAACCGGTACCCGGCGAGGAAGTCCAGCGTCCGGTCGTCCACCACGCGCTCGTTCGCCAGCCACTCCAGCTCGGCCGGGCCGAACCGGAAGTCCTCGATCGCCTCGAGCAGCCGCCCGGTCCCGGCGAGCACCCCGTACCGCCGCCCGGCCGGCAGGCGGCGCGTGAACACCTCGAACACGCAGCGGCGGTCCGCGGCGCCGTCGCCGAGGGCCGCCTCGAGCATCGTCAGCTCGTACTTGTCGGTGAGCAGCGCGGTGCTCGGTCGAGGGGGCGTGGACGCGAGGGGGGCGGTCACGGCCGACGTGGCCTCGGGAGTGCTCATGGGCTCAACGTAGGACGAGTTCCTCCGCCGTCGCACCTACAGTGATCGGGTGTCAGTCCAGATCGCACCCGAGGAGACCGCCGAGTCCGAGGCGGGCCAGCGGCTCGGGGACGCGTGGGTCACCATCGTGTGGAACGACCCCGTGAACCTCATGAGCTACGTCACCTACGTGTTCCAGAGCTACTTCGGCTACTCCCGCGCGAAGGCCGAGAAGCTCATGCGGCAGGTCCACGAGGAGGGGCGGTCCGCGGTGTCCACCGGGAACCGGGAGCAGATGGAGGTGGATGTGCAGGCCATGCACTCCTTCGGCCTCTGGGCCACCCTGCAGCGGGGAGGCGAGTGATGCGGGCCTTCCGGCGGGAGCGCGGCTCCCTGGTCGCCGAGCTCGACGCCACCGAGCGGGGCGTGGTCGCCGCCGTCGTCGCGGACGTCGCCGACCTGCTGGGCGCCGGCCGCCTCGAGGAGCGCGCGGCCCGGGCCCCCGACGCGGACCCCGCGTCCGGAGGCCTCGGGATGTCGCTGCGCACCCAGGAGATCGAGCCGCCCGAGGACGACGCCGTGCGGCGGCTGCTGCCGGACGCCTCGGTCGACGACGAGGAGGTGGCCGCCGAGTTCCGCCGGCTCACCGAGGACGACCTGCGGCGGGTCAAGGTCGAGCGGCTGACCTGGCTGTGGGACATGCTCACCACCGGCGCCGGCGAGGGATGGCCCGCGGACTCGCTGGTCGTGCCGGTCGAGCGCGGGGGCTCCGTCGCCGCCACCCTCACCGACCTGCGGCTGGTCCTCGCCGACCGGCTGGGCCTGCACGACGACGAGGACGCCGAGTCGCTGTACGTCGAGCTCGACGGCGACCCGTCCGAGGAGGACGACGACCCGCAGAGCGAGGTCCGCCAGTACCTCGGGGCGGTGTACGTCTCGCTCAGCTGGCTGCAGGAGACCCTCATGGCGGCGCTGCTCGACGACCTGGGCCGCTCCGGACGGCCTGGGAAGGGCAGGCAGGGTGCATGACTAGGCTCCCTTCCGTGAACGACGCTCCCATCGGGATCTTCGACTCCGGCGTGGGCGGGCTGACCGTCGCCCGGGCCATCCTCGACCAGCTGCCGCAGGAGTCGACCCTCTACATCGGCGACACCCTCAACACCCCCTACGGCACGAAGCCGCTCGCCGCGGTGCGCGCCCACGCGCTCGAGGTGATGGACGACCTGGTCGACGCCGGCGTGAAGATGCTCGTCATCGCCTGCAACACGGCGTCCTCGGCGATGCTCCGCGACGCCCGCGAGCGGTACACGCAACGCCGCGGCCTGCCTGTCGTCGAGGTGATCCTGCCGGCCGCCCGCCGCGCCGTCGCCGCCACCCGCACCGGCCGCATCGGTGTGATCGCCACCCGGTCGACCGTGCAGTCCCGCGCCTACGACGACGCGTTCGCCGTGGCGCCGGGCGTGGAGCTCACCACGCAGGCGTGCCCGCGGTTCGTGGAGTTCGTCGAGGCGGGCGTCACGTCCGGCCCCGAGATCCTCGCGGTGGCCGACGAGTACCTGGCGCCCGTGAAGGCCGCGGGCGTCGACACCCTGGTGCTGGGATGCACGCACTACCCGCTGCTGACCGGGGTGATCTCCTACGTCATGGGCGAGGAGGTGACGCTCGTCTCGAGCGCCGAGGAGACCGCGAAGGACGTGTACCGCACCCTGGTGGCCCACGACCTCGAGCGGTCGCCCGCCGCCGGGCCCCCCGAGCACCGGTTCCTCGCCACCGGCGACCCCGCGTCCTTCCACGTGCTGGCCCGCCGGTTCCTCGGTCCCGAGGTGCTCGCCGTGGAGCCGCGAGGGGCGCTCAGGTGAGGCTCGTGGTGGTGGGCTGCGCCGGGTCGTTCCCCAGCGCCGAGTCCGCGGCGTCGGCGTACCTGGTGCAGGCGGAGGACGCCGACGGCCGGACGTGGACCGTGCTGCTCGACCTGGGCAGCGGCGCCCTGGGCCCGTTGCAGGCGCTCGCCGACCCGACCGCGCTCGACCTCATCGGGATATCCCACCTGCACGCCGACCACGTCGCCGACCTGGTGGTGCTCAACGTGCTGCGCCGGTACCGCCCCGAGGGGCCGTGCCCGCCCGTGCGGCTGCTCGGCCCCGAGGGCACCGTCGAGCGGCTCGCCCAGATGGCCGGCAAGGACCCCGCCACCGAGGTCTCGGGGCAGTTCGTGTTCGAGCCGTGGCAGCCGGGGGCCGCCGTGACGGTGGGCCCGCTGACGATCGAGCCGGTCGCCGTCGACCACCCGCTGCCCTCGTTCGGCGTGCGGGTCACCGGCCCGTCCGACGCGGACCCGGCCCGGTCCGTGACCCTCGCCTACACCGGGGACACCGACGAGTGCCCCGGGCTGGCCACGCTCGCCGACGGCGTCGACCTGCTGCTCGCCGAGGCCGCGTACATCGAGGGGCGCGACGACGCGCTCCGGGGCGTGCACCTCACCGGCCGCCGGGCGGGGGCCGCCGCGGCGGCGGGGAAGGCCGGCCGGCTCGTCCTGACGCACCTGGTGGCCTGGAACGACCCGCAGGTCACGCTCGCCGAGGCCGAGGGCGAGTACGACGGCCCCATCGACCTGGCCCGGCCCGGCGCCGTCTACACGATCTGAGGCTCGTCGGCGCCCCACGCTCGCGCGGCTAGGCTCGTCGCCATGACTTCTGCTACCTCGACCCCCCAGCCCTCGAACACGGCAGAGCCGGGCGTCTGGCTGCGGGCCGACGGCCGCCGCCGGGACCAGCTCCGGCCCGTGACCCTCACCCGCCGCTACCTCGACAGCGGCGAGGGCAGTGTGCTCGTCGAGTTCGGCGGCACCAAGGTGCTCTGCGTCGCCTCGTTCACCGAGGGCGTGCCGCGCTGGCGCAAGGGCTCGGGCCAGGGCTGGGTCACGGCCGAGTACGCGATGCTCCCGCGCGCCACGAGCACCCGCTCCGACCGCGAGTCGGTGCGCGGCAAGGTGGGCGGCCGCACGCACGAGATCTCCCGGCTCATCGGCCGGTCGCTGCGCGCCATCATCGACGTCTCGGCCCTGGGGGAGAACACGATCGTGCTCGACTGCGACGTGCTGCAGGCCGACGGCGGCACCCGCACGGCGTCCATCACCGGCGCCTACGTGGCACTGGCCGACGCGGTCGCCTGGGGCGTCGAGCGCGGGGCGATCGACCGCAAGAAGACCGTGCTGCGGGACTCGGTGTCCGCGGTCAGCGTCGGCATCGTGGACGGCGTGCCGGTGCTCGACCTGCCGTACGTCGAGGACGTCCGCGCCGAGACGGACATGAACGTCGTGGTGACCGGCTCCGGCAAGTTCGTCGAGGTGCAGGGCACCGCCGAGCAGGCGCCGTTCGACCGCGCCGAGCTCGACGCCCTGCTGGACCTGGCCCTGGCGGGCGCAGGAGAGCTGAGCGCGCTGCAGGCCGCCGCGCTCGCCGCGCCGTCGCCGGCCGCCGCTCCGTCGCTGGGCGCCGGCGCGTGAGCGCTGTGCCACCGCGCCTGGTCCTGGCCACCCACAACGCGCACAAGATCGGCGAGCTGCGGTCGATCCTGGCCCCCGTGCTCCCCGGGCTGGACCCCGCGGCCGTGGTCGGCGCGCGCGACGTGGGGGCGCCCGAGCCCGTCGAGGACGGGGTCACCTTCGCGGAGAACGCGCTGCTCAAGGCGCGCGCCCTCGCGGCCTTCACCGGGCTTCCCGCCGTGGCCGACGACTCCGGGCTGTCGGTGGACGTGCTGGGCGGCGCCCCGGGGATCTTCTCCGCGCGCTGGGCCGGGCGGCACGGCGACGACCGCGCCAACCTCGACCTGCTGCTCGCCCAGCTCTCCGACATCGCCCCCGAGCATCGGGGGGCCCGCTTCACCTGCGCTGCCGCACTCGTGACGCCCGACGGGTTCGAGCACGTCGAGATGGGCCACCTGGTGGGGTCGCTGGCCACCGCGCCGCGCGGCGACGGCGGGTTCGGCTACGACCCCGTGCTCGTGCCCGAGGGCGAGACCCGCTCGTGCGCCGAGCTGTCCCCGCAGGAGAAGAACGCGATCAGCCACCGCGGGCAGGCGTTCCGTGCCCTCGTCCCGGTGATCGTCCGCGCCCTGGGCCGATGAGCCCGGGGGCCGGCCCGGTGCACCTGGTGGCCGACGCCGTGAGCGTCGGCTACCCGGGGCGCGCCGTGCTCGACCAGGTGGACCTGCTGGCGTCGGCCGGGCACCGCGTCGGCGTGGTGGGGGAGAACGGCGCCGGCAAGACGACGCTGCTGCGCGTGCTCGCCGGCGACCTGGCGCCGTTCACCGGCGAGGTTCGCCGTGCCGGGTCCGTCGCCGTGGTCGAGCAGGAGCTGGGCGTGGCCCCGGGCGCCACCGTCGGGACCCTGGTGGCCGAGGCGCTGGGGCGCTCGCGGGCTGCGGCCGAGCGGCTGGCGACCGAGATCGAGGGGTTCGACCACGAGCGCGGGGACCTGGCGGCCCTCGCGGACGCCATCGCGCGGGTGGAGCACCTGGCGGCCTGGGACGCCGATCGCCGCGTCGACGAGGCGCTGAGCCGCTTCGGCGCGCCGCGGGACCTGACACGGCCGTTGGACCGGCTGAGCGTCGGGGAGCGGTACCGCGTGCGGCTCGCCTGCCGCATCGCCGAGCGGGCCGACATCCTGCTGCTCGACGAGCCGACGAACCACCTCGACGCGAGCGGCATCGACTACCTCACCGCCCAGCTCCAGCAGTGGCCCGGGGTCGTGGTGATCGTCACGCACGACCGGCGCCTGCTCGACGACGTGATGACCTCGATCCTCGACCTCGACCCGTCGATGGACGGGCGGCCCGTGCTGTACGGGGCGACGTCCTACGCGGCGTACCGGTTCGCCAAGGACCAGGCCCTGCGCCGCTGGCGCGCCCGGCACCGGGCCGAGCGCAAGCGCGCCGAGCAGCTCGCCGCCCGGCTCGACGCGTCCTACGAGGGGCTCTCCGACGAGTGGCGGCCGCTCAAGGGCTCGCAGAAGAACCGTCGGGCCACGCGGGCCCGGATCCACGTCAAGGCGGCCGACCGGCTGGTGCAGCGCCTCGAGGAGCAGGCGGTCGAGGTCCCCGCGCCACCGGTGGAGCTCGCGTTCCCGGACCTGCCCTCGCTGCCCCGCGACTACGGCGGCGGCCCCCTGCTCGAGCTGCGGGCGCCACGGGTCGCGGGGGACGGCGGGCGCGCGCGGCTCGACCTGCCCGGCACCCGGGTGGACCTGCCGCCATGCGGCCGCCTGCTGGTGACCGGGCCGAACGGCTCCGGGAAGTCGACGTTCCTGGCCGCGCTGGCCGGCGCCGTCCCCCTCGACCGGGGCGCGCGGTCGCTGGCGCCGGGCGTCCGGGTGGGCGTGCTCGGCCAGGAGGGCGAGCCGGGGGAGCGGCGTCCCGCCCCGGGCGGCGCACAAGGCCCGCACGGCCCGCACGGCCCGCGGGGCAGCGGGTTCGAGGCCTATGCCCGCCGCGCGCTGGACCTGCTCGAGCGCGGGGCGCTCGACCCCGAGCAGCTCGTGCCGGTGGCGGCGCTCGGCCTGCTCAGCGAGGAAGACCTGGAGCGGCCGCTGGCCGACCTGTCGGTGGGCCAGCGGCGCCGGTTCGACCTGGCGTGCGCGCTGCTGGCGGCGCCCCACGTGCTGCTGCTCGACGAGCCCACCAACCACCTGTCGATCGGGTTGGTCGACGAGCTGACCACCGCCCTGCGCGGCACGTCCGCGGCCGTGGTCGTCGCGACGCACGACCGGCGGATGCGCGCCGACCTGGCGGACTGGCCCGAGCTGACGCTGGGCTGAGCGGCGGGCGCCGCCCGGTCAGGGCAGGCGGCCCACGTGGGCCATGGCCTGGCGCAGCAGCAGGTCCTGGCCGCCGTTCATCGCCATCTGCACCTGCTCCGAGGTCGCCTCCTCGGGGGTCAGCCACGCGAGGTCGAGCGCGTCCTGCTGCGGGCGGCAGTCCCCGGAGACGGGCACCACGTAGGCGAGGGACACGGCGTGCTGGCGGGGGTCGTGGTACGGGGTGACACCCGGGGTCGGGAAGTACTCGGCCACCGTGAACGGCTGCGGGGACGCCGGGATCTGCGGGAGGGCCACCGGGCCCAGGTCCTTCTCGATGTGCCGCAGCAGGGCGTCGCGGACCCGCTCGTGGTACATCACACGCCCTGACACGAGCGCCCGGGACATCACGCCCTCCCGGGTCACGCGCAGCAGCAGGCCCACGGCGACGACGTCGCCGGCCTCGTCGACGCGCACGGGGATCGCGTCCACGTAGAGGATCGGCAGGACGGTGCGCACGTACTGGATCGCGTCGTGGTCCATCCACCCGGCGGGGCGCTCGGGCTCGTGCTCGCGGGGGAAGTCGGCTGTGTCGGTCACTGCTCTGTTCTACCCTCCGTGGCCGGTTCGGGCGGGCCGACGCGCGTCGGCCAGGGAATACTCGGGAGGGTGGGCGTGCTCTACGTGCGCAGACTCACGGACTTAGGGAGGAGCGGCCATGGCTACCACGGAGCTGACCGCAGACACGATCCAGCAGACCATCACCGACAACGACATCGTGCTCGTCGACTTCTGGGCGGAGTGGTGCGGGCCGTGCAAGCGGTTCGGGCCGATCTTCGAGGCGTCCTCGCAGGCGCACCCCGACGTCGTCTTCGGGAAGGTCGACACGGAGGCGGAGCCGCAGCTCTCCATGGAGCTCAGCATCACGTCGATCCCGACGCTGATGGCGTTCCGCCAGGGGATCTTGGTGTTCAACCAGGCGGGCGCGCTCCCCGCGCCGGCCCTGGAGCAGGTCATCAGCGCCGTGAAGGCGCTCGACATGGACGACGTCCGCGCCCAGATCGCGGCGCAGGAGACAGCCTCGCAGAACTGACGGCGCACACGGACGGCCACCGCGCGACCCCTGGTCGGCGGTGGCCGTCCGTGTGTCCGGAACACCCGGATGACGCGCATCCGTGACAGTTTGCGGCGGTGTCATCCCGCGCTTACGGTGCGAAGTGACCGTCCTCACGGCGACGTCAGCAGGTGGCGGGCCGGGAGAGGTCGGTCAGCGAGGGGCTCCTCATGGTGTCGACGATGACGACGACGAACCGCGCGGGCACGGCCGGGGGCGCCCATGGAAGGCGTCGGGCGACGCGCGCGTATCCGAGAGGGCCGGTGGCATCGGTGGCCGCGGTGGTCCTCGCCCTGAGTGGGCTCAGCGTGGTGGTCGCGGGAGCCGCGCACGCGGAGCCGGTGGCCATCGGTTCGGGCGGGTACACCACCGACCGCGTCGGCCCCTCGCCCGAGGGGTGCGCGCCGTTGGCGTCGGATCCGCGCGCCTACCTGACCAACGACGCGCCGACCGGCGCGATCCCCACGAACGACTGGTGGTCCTCCCTCGTCTTCAAGCGGTGGAACTGCGTGGGCAGCGAGCCGCTGCACGCCCACCCGGTCTCCTACCAGCCCACCGAGGCGGGGCTCGGCCTGTCCAGCACCCGTGAGCCCGTGCTCTCCGGGACCCCGGGCGGTGTGGGGGAGTTCCACTACCCGTACGCCCAGGACGTGCTGGTGGGCGTCGCAGGGCTGGCCGCGCCCGTGGTCGAGGTGGCCGGCTGGACCGACTGGACGGTGACGCCGTCGTGGGACGACGGCGCCCGCTCGATGCGCGCGACCATCGGCCACGGCCTGCCGTTGAGCTGGTACCACCTCAGCGGCGGGCAGGCCCAGCTGACCGTGACCGGCGAGCCGCGGGTGTGGCAGCAGGACGGCCCGGTGATCGGGTTCACGGCCAACGGCCACGACTACGCGGCCTTCGCGCCCAGCGGCGCCGCCTGGACGGTGTCCGGGACCACCCTGGCCAGCGACCTGGCAGGTCTCGGCTACCTCAGCGTCGCGTCGCTGCCCACCGGCGCCGGGTCCGACGACGCCGCCCGGCGCGCCGCGCTCGCGCAGTACGCCCCCTACGCCTACGCCGAGGTCACGGGAGCCCAGGCCGACTACGCGTACGACGAGGCCGCGGGCAGCGTCTCGACGACGTACGCGGTGCAGACCACGCCGCTCGAGGGCTCCGCGCAGGGCACAGTGCTCGCGCTGTACCCGCACCAGCAGCAGCACCTCGCCTCGGTGGCCGGCCAGGCGACGCCCGCCCTCGCCGCGTACCCGTCGCCCCGCGGCGACATGACCGCCTACGTGGGGGCCACGGCCTTCACCACCGAGACGCCGTTCACCGGCGTCCTCCCTGAGCTGCCCGCTGTGGCGACCGGCTCGGGCGACGCGGCGGCGCGCCTCGACGCGTTGCTCGCCGAGGCGGCCGCCGACCCGATGCAGCAAGTCTCCCCGGACACGTACTGGACCGGCAAAGGGCTGGGCAGGGCCGCCCGCATCGCCGAGATCGCCGACCTGACAGGCCGCGTGGACGTGCGCGACGCGGCCCTGGCGCAGATCCGCGCGACGCTCACCGACTGGTTCACCGCCACGCCCGGCAAGACCGAGCAGGTCTTCGCCTACGACGACCGGTGGGGCACCCTCATCGGCTACCCGGCGTCCTACGGCTCCGACAAGGAGCTCAACGACCACCACTTCCACTACGGCTACTTCATCGCCGCCGCGGCCACGCTCGCCAAGTTCGACCCCGCCTGGGCGGCGGATGGCGCCTATGGCGGGATGGTCGACCTGCTGATCCGCGACGCCAACGGGCATGACCGCTCCGACCCGATGTTCCCCTACCTGCGGGACTTCGACGTGTACGCCGGACACGACTGGGCGTCGGGCCACGGCGCGTTCGCGGCGGGCAACAACCAGGAGTCCAGCTCGGAGGGCATGAACTTCGCCGGGGCGCTCATCCAGTGGGGCGAGGCCACCGGGGACACGGCCACCCGGGACGTCGGCGTGTACCTGTACGCGACGCAGGCCGCCGCCATCCAGGCGTACTGGTTCGACGGGGCGGGCGCCATCCCCGAGGCGTTCGGGCACAGCACCGTCGGGATGATCTGGGGCGACGGCGGGGCCTACGCCACGTGGTTCAGCGCGGAGCCCGAGATGATCCAGGGCATCAACACCCTGCCCATCACCGGCAGCCACCTGTACCTGGGCCAGCGGCCCGACGACGTGCGCCAGAACTACGCCGAGATGGCAGCCGTCAACGGCGGGCCGCCGACCGTGTGGCAGGACATCTGGTGGGAGTACCTCGCGCTCGGCGACGGGCCCGCGGCGCTCGCGGCCCTCGACGCGCAGCCCGGCTACGTCCCGGAAGAGGGCGAGAGCCGCGCGCACACCTACCACTGGGTCGCGAACCTCGCGGCACTCGGCCCCCCGGACGCGACCGTGCGGGCCGACCACCCGCTGGCGGCCGTGTTCTCGCGGGACGGCGCCCGCACGTACGTCGCCGCGAACGTCACCTCCGCGCCCCTGACGGTGGAGTTCTCCGACGGGACATCCCTCGACGTGCCGCCCGGGCGCACCGTGGCCAGCGGCGCGCTGACCTGGTCGGGCGGCTCGGGCTCCGGCGGCGGCCCCGAGCCGACCGCGACCCCGACCAGCACCCCGACGGCAGAGCCCACGTCGAGCCCGACGCCCACACCCACCCCGACGCCCACACCCACCCCGACGGGCCCCACGGAGCCGGTCACGCTCTACCCGCAGTCCGGCGGCGGCCTGACCGGCGCGGCCGGGCCGACGACCCCGGTGACGCTGCCCGCGGCCCGAGGCGTCGACGGCGTGGCCGAGCCGTCGGACGCCGCGGTGTTCACCGCGACCGGCCTCAGCGGCTCGACGACGGGCGGGTCGACGGTATTCGAGCTCGCGGTGGACGCAGGCCTGTCGGTGGGCAACGGCACCCGCGCGTCGGTGTCCTACGACCTCACGGGCGACGGGACCTGGGACCGCGTCGAGACGTACCGGTACTTCGCCACAGACCCGGCGCCCGGGACGGAGCGGTACACGCAGGCCGTGGGGATCGAGCAGGCGACGGGGTCACTGGGCCCGCTCGCCGGCGGCTCGGTGCGGGTCGCGGTGTGGAACTCGATCGGGTCGGCGTCCAGCACGCTCGAGCTGGGCCCAGGCTCCCTGGTGCGGCTCCCGTTCCAGGCCGCGGGAACGCCCGCCGGGCCCGTCCAGCCGGGGGCGCCCGGGCAGGCGCCCGCCGTGGGCCCGCCCGCGGGCGAGCCGGCCGAGGCAGTCCCGCCGGCCGTGCCCGCCGCGCCTGCCGCGCCGGGCGCCCAGGTCGCGCCTCGTGCCGGGAGCCCGCAGGGCGGCGCCGTCCGCCCGCCCGCCGATCGCGGCTCGTCGTCCGCGACGCGGCCGCGCAGCCCGGCGCCGTCCGGTGACCGGGGCGCCGGAGCAGCCGAGCGGGACAGGGGCCGCTCGCTTCTCGACGCCGAGGAGGGGCCCGCGGCGTCGGGCGCCGCGTCGGCGCCGAGGGTCCGGGCGGGGGACGGGGCGCCGCGCAGGTCGCCCTCCGCCACCGCCGACGAGCCCGCGCAGCCCGCGGCCCAGACGCTCCTCACGCTGTCGCCGGCCAGCAGCGCCGCAGACCTCGCGGCGCGGCGCACCGTGCTGATGGAGCACGACAGCGGCGGGGCGCGGGGAGCGGAGCCTGCCGGCGCCCTCGTCTTCGTCGCGCGAGGCCTCACCGGCAGCTATCTGAGCACCACCACCGTGTTCGACCTCTCGGCCGGGCCGCGGGTGCTGGTGGGCAACGGCACCCGCGTCTCGGTGTCGTACGACCTCACGGGCGACGGCACGTGGGACAGGGTCGAGACGTTCCGGTACTCGGCCACCGAGCCGGGCGCCGTCGAGCGGCACGCCGTGGGGCTCGAGGCGGCGGACGGCAGGCTCGGCCTGCTGGACGGCGGAGCGGTGCGGATCGCCGTGTGGAACGGCCTGGGGCTCGATCCCGGGTCGCTGGAGGCGGGCGGGGCGCACGTCCGACTGCCGTTGCGCTGAGGCAGGGCGGGGGAGGCGGGGCGGGGGAGCCACGGTGGTGCGGGAGACGGGACTCGAACCCGCACGCCCTTTCAGGCACCAGGACCTAAACCTGGCGTGGCTACCGTTTCACCACTCCCGCGCCGGTGACTATGCCACACCGCGCGCCCAGCGGGCGCGCGGTGCGGCAGTGTCCGATGTCAGCCGATTCCGAGGTCGCGGCGGAGCTTGGCCACGTGCCCTGTGGCCTTGACGTTGTACTGCGCGAGCTCGACGCGTCCCTCGGGGTCCACCACGACCGTCGAGCGGATGACCCCGGTCACGGTCTTGCCGTAGAGGGACTTCTCGCCGTAGGCGCCCCACGCCTCGAGCACCGCGCGGTCGGGGTCGGAGGCGAGGGGGAACGTGAGCGCGTCCTCCTCGGCGAACTTCGCCAGCTTGTCGACCGGATCCGGGGAGACGCCGACCACGGAGTAGCCCGCCCCCTGCAGCGACGCGAGCGAGTCGCGGAAGTCGCACGCCTGGGTGGTGCAGCCCGGGGTCATGGCCGCCGGGTAGAAGTACACGACGACGTGGCGGCCCCGGAGGTCCGAAAGGGTCACCGTGCCGCCGTCCGCGGTGGGCAACGTGAAGTCGGGGGCCTGGTCGCCGACGGTCAAGCGGGGCATGGGTCTCCCAGAGGGTGTGGTCGGGCCGGTGCGGGTCGTGCCCGGATCGCCGGCGCAGCGTGGTCGATCGGGCCGGCGCAAGCCTACGTCGGGGTAGCGTCAGGCCTGTGAGTGATCCTCGTCCCACGGCCCCCGAGCCACGCCCGTCCACGCTCCCCATCCGGATGCTCAACGACCGTCTGCTCGTCCAGCTGGACGTCGACGCCGCCGAGCGCCGTTCGAACGCGGGGATCGTCATCCCCGCGACAGCCGTCGTGGGCAAGCGGCTCACCTGGGGGCGGGTGGTCGCCGCGGGCCAGCAGGTGCGGCAGGTGGAGGTCGGCGACCGTGTGCTGTTCGACCCCGACGAGCGCGCCGAGGTCGAGCTCGAGGCGACCACGTACCTGCTGCTCCGGGAGAAGGACGTGCACGCGGTCGCCCAGCCGCGCCCGGGAGCCCCGGGAACCGGTCTCTACCTCTAGCCCCCGTTCGACGGCTCCCCGGCGCCCGGATCCGCGAGCGATCCACCAGGCGATCAGGTGACGTCCAGGGCTTGCACAGGGGTGCGCTCGATGGTCCGATGTGGGTCGACACCCCGCACGACCAGGAGGCCTGATGAAGGAGCACATCGAGCGCGGAGCCGAGACGGCGCCCGAGCCGGGCCTCTCCGACGCGGTCGCGGCCGCCGGCGCCGGCCCAGAAGCCGACGCGCCAGCCGTGGTGATGGACCTCCTGGCCGAGCACGTCCCGCTGGCGCTCCTCGCGGACCTGGCGGCGGTGGACGGCCCCGTCTCGCAGGCCATCCTCGAGTCCGAGGGACTGCCCGAGGACGAGTGGTGGGTCGACCCGGGCTCGGCGACGGCCTGAGGGGCTCAGGCCTCTCGGGCGCCGGTTCGCTCCCTGAGCCGAGCCGGTGGTAACGTTTCGCCCCGCGCGCCATTAGCTCAATTGGCAGAGCAGCTGACTCTTAATCAGCGGGTTCGGGGTTCGAGTCCCTGATGGCGCACAGAGGAGGGCCTCGGGCGGCGGAGACGTCGTCAGGGGCCTTCGTCATGGGGCCGGTGCCGTGCTGTCCCGCGCGGACGGCGTGGTTCGGTCCTGTCATGTGCGTCACGTTCGGCTGGTTCGCAGGGCCCGACCAGCCGATGGTAATGTGTGGCCTCGCGCGCCATTAGCTCAATTGGCAGAGCAGCTGACTCTTAATCAGCGGGTTCGGG
>JADGMW010000294.1_pt1 | contig 25746 bp, 23 predicted proteins | sample 8641801 | NCBI WGS metagenome assembly JADGMW01 (sample SAMN16272018, study PRJNA661076) | feces metagenome | isolation source: fecal sample from diarrhoea affected cattle A | host: Bos taurus | place: South Africa: Lokaleng Village, Mahikeng | collected 2019-09
CCGCTTGCGGCAGCCGCAGCATCCGAGTCCCCGGCACAGGCCGCCGAGCCGGAGGTCGAAGTCGAGGCCGCGCCCCCGGCCGCGGCCGAAGTGCCGCAGACCGGCGACGCCGCGCAGGCCGAGCCCGAGGCCCACGAGCCGGAGCCGCAGCCCGAGGCCGAACCGGCGCCGGGAGCAGAACCGGACCCGGACCCGCCGCACGGCGACGCCGGCCGACCGACCGAGGCCGCCGCATCCTTCGCCGTGGCAGCCACGGGTGTCATCGACATCGTCCTCCCCGCCCGCGACGGCGACCTCGTCGCCGATCGTGAGCGCCACGACTCCGAGGGGGGCCGGCGATGAGCCTCGTCACTGCGAGCCGATCCGAGCTCACGAAGCAGTTCACGACCGCGATCTGGTGGATCCTCGGGATCGTCCTGGTGATCTACGTCGGTCTGACCGCCGCGGGGTTCGCCCTCCTGCTCACCTCCCTCGCCACCGGCGCGCTGGGCGGCACGGAGACGCCGCTGGTCCCCTCGGACACCCTGCCCGCGGTGATCTACAGCACCGCCACCTCGTTCGGGTACGTCTTCCCGCTGCTGGTGGGCACGCTCATGGTGACCACCGAGTTCCGGCACAAGACCCTGACCCCCACGTTCCTCGCCGTCCCCCGTCGCGGTGTCGCCCTCGCCGCGAAGGTCGTCATCGGCGTGGTGATGGGGCTCCTGTTCGGCGTGCTCGGGCTCGTCGCCACCGTCGGCCCCGGCGCCGTGATCCTCGCCGCGTCGGGCCTGGAGACCGGGCTGGCGTCGTCGGACACGTGGGCGCTGGCCGGGCGGATGCTCCTGGCCTTCGTGCTGTGGACCCTCGTCGGCATCGGCGTGGGCTCGGTCGTGCGCAACCAGGTGGTGGCCATCGTGATCGTGCTGGCCTTCACGCAGTTCATCGAACCGCTCGTGCGCCTGGCCGGCGGATTCGTCGAAGGCCTCCAGCCGGTGATCAACGCGCTCCCGGGGGCCGCCGGCGACGCCCTCGTGGGAGCGAGTGCGTTCTCGCTCGGCATGCCCACGGCGACCGATCCGCTGTCGTGGTGGGGCGGCGGCCTGGTGCTGCTCGCCTACGCGCTGGCGTTCGTGGTCCTGGGACAGTTCACCAGCTGGCGGCGCGACGTCAACTGACGCCCCCCTCAGAGGGCTCTGCGCTGGGCGACCAGCGGGCAGTCGAAGGGATCGCGTTCGCTCAGACCCACCCGGTTGATGTACGTGATCACGATCGCGTACGACTCGATCAGACCGGTTTCGGTATACGGCAGGTTCCGCGAGCGGCAGTACTCCGACACGATGCGCGCAGCCTTGCGCAGATGGGGGCGCGGCATCGAGGGGAACAGATGATGCTCGATCTGGTAGTTCAGACCGCCCATCACGGTGTCGATGAGGCGGTTGCCGCGGATGTTGCGGCTCGTGAGCACCTGACGCTCCAGGAAGCCCAGCTTGGCGTCCTTGGGCACCATCGGCATGCCCTTGTGATTGGGCGCGAACGAGGCCCCCATGTAGAAGCCGAACACCCCGAGCTGCACGGCGAGGAAGGCGACCGCGATCCCCGGGGAGAGCACGACGAAGACGAGCACGCCGTACCCGATGAGGCGGATGCTGAGGAAGACGATCTCCACCCAGCGGTGGGGGACGGGCTCGCGGGCGAGCACGCGCTGCACGCTCGCGACGTGCAGCGCGATCCCCTCCAGCGGGAGGATCGGGAAGAAGAACGCACCCTGGTGGCTTCCCAGCCAGCGGACGAGCCGGTTGCGGTCCCGGAGGCGTTCGCGGGTGACCTTGACGACCGGGAGATCGATGTCGGGGTCGGAGCCCTCCTTGTTCGGGTTGGCGTGGTGGCGCGTGTGCTTGTGCCGCCACCATCCGTAGCTCATCCCGATGAACAGGTCGCCGATGATGAGGCTGGTCCAGTCGTTCCACTTGCCGGACACGAAGATCTGACGGTGCGCCGCGTCGTGTCCGAGGAAGGCCACCTGAGTGAAGACGACCCCCAGCACCGCCGCGGTGATCAGCTGCCACCACGTGTCGCCGATCATCACGAAGGCCACCAGGATCGCGAGAACCAGGAGGGGCAGGCCGATCAGCTTGGCCCAGTAGTAGCCGTAACGGCGACGCATGAGGCCGCTGGCCTGAATCGTCTTGGCGAGTTCGGTGAAGTCACTGTTGACGTGCGCGCCCTTTCGCGCGGCACGGGTGGGGGCGGGTCGCGGTTCGACCGTCGTCATGGGCACGCTCCATCGGTGTCGGATCTCCATCCGACCCGATCGGCCGCAACCGGTGCAAACGCTGGCGCTGCAGAGCGTCGATCCGCTTGAATACGCTCAGCCGACGCCGGGGGCCACGATCGGGCGGCGCGGCCGCACCTTCGGCTTGCCCTTCACGCGCTGGGCCAGCACGGCGACGTCTTCGGGCTCGTCGGCGACCTCCAGCCGCAGCGCACGCATCAGCGCCACACCGTGCCGGGTCGTGAGGATGAGCCGTTCGAACTCCTCATGACCGGACAGGTCGATCACCACGCCGGGGCGGCGACGGCGGATGAGGGCGAAATCCGCCCCGAAGGCCGACTTCCACGACCCCATCGCGACCGCCGACGGCAGGTAGGTGCCGGGGCTGGGCACGCCGCGCAGCCACGTCCACGCATCGTCGGTCAGCTGCGCCTTCACCATCTGCTCACGCGGCACGACGATGTTGCGCCGGCGGAACGACAGCGCACGCTCGACGGTCGAGAGCACGACCTCGAGCTGCGTCGAGTCCAGCAGCAGCGTCACCATGCAGACAGTCTGCCAGCGGCGCCGGACCGCCATGTGCGCGGATGCTCACAGGTCGGCAACGATCCGTCGCCGACGCGACCGTCCATCCCCCGTTTCCACGGAGCCCGCCCCGACCGATCGGGATAGCCTGAAGGCATGACCACCGGCAGCGTCGAGCCGCAGGTGACACCCCGGGGCCTGCCTCAGACCGCCGTCCGCGATGTGCTCGCGCGGGCCGCGGCGGGAGCACCGCTGAACGCGGACGACACCGAGGTGCTGCTGGCGGCGACCGATCACGACCTCGAGGCGCTGCTGGATGCCGCGGGCGCCGTGCGCGACGCGGGGCTGGCCCACGCCGGCCGGCCCGCGGTGCTCACGTACTCGCGCAAGGTGTTCGTCCCGTTGACGACCCTCTGCCGCGACCGCTGCCACTACTGCGTCTTCGTCGACACCCCCGGTCAGCTGCTCAAGAAGAACAAGCCGGCGTACATGTCACCCGAACAGGTGCTCGCCGTCGTGCGGCAGGGCCAGGCGCTCGGCTGCAAGGAGGCGCTGCTGACCCTCGGCGACCGGCCCGAGGACCGCTGGCCGGAGGCCCGCGCATGGCTCGACGAGCACGGCTACGCCTCCACGCTCGAGTACGTGGGGGCCATCGCGCGACTCATCACCGCCGAGACCGGCATGCTCGCGCACCTGAACCCCGGCGTCATGAGCGCCGAGGAACTGCGGATGCTGCGCCCCACCGCGCCGTCGATGGGCATGATGCTCGAGACGACGTCGACGCGGCTGTTCCTCGAGCCCGGCCAGGTGCACTTCGGCTCGCCCGACAAGGATCCCGCGCTCCGTCTCGCGGTGGTCGAGAACGCCGGGCGGCTGCGGATCCCGTTCACCACCGGCATCCTCGTGGGCATCGGGGAGACGCTGCGCGACCGTGCCGAGTCGCTGATCGCGCTCCGAGACCTCCACGCGCGGTACGGCCACGTGCAGGAGGTGATCGTCCAGAACTTCCGGGCGAAGCCGCACACCGCGATGCAGGGGGTGGCCGACGCCGACCTGCGCGAATACGTCGCCGCCGTGGCCGCGGCCCGGCTCGTGTTCGGGCCGCGCATGCGCATCCAGGTTCCACCGAACCTCTCCGATCCCGCGGAGTTCGATCTCCTCATCCGCGCCGGCGCCGACGACTGGGGCGGGGTGTCGCCGCTGACCGCCGATCACGTGAACCCCGAGCGCCCGTGGCCGCAGATCGACGAACTCGCCCGGCTCACCGCCGACGCCGGCTATGCGCTGCGCGAGCGGCTGACGGCGCATCCGGAGTTCGTGCGGGACGCCGCGGAGTGGATCGATCCCGCGCTGCATCCGGCCGTCTCGGCCCTGGCCGACGCCGACGGCCTGGCGGCCGATGTGCACCCGTCGCCACTTCCCCCCGTTCAAAACTCAGGAGACACGCCGAGCGGAGGCGCCCCAACGACCCCGGATGCCCCGGATCTCCTGAATTCTGCGCAGCCGAGCGAGGTGCGGCGGCTGGTCGAGCGCGCGGCCGGCGACCCGCTCGCCCTCGACGACGCGGAGTGGGAGATGCTGCTGCGCGCCACCGGCTCCGACCTCGGCGCCCTCACCGCCACCGCCGACGACGTGCGGCGGTACACCGTCGGTGAGACCGTGAGCCTCGTCATCAACCGCAACCTCACCTCCACGGGTTACCGCGCGGCGGGGCGGGAGGGGGCGGGCACCTTCGGGCTCGCCGATGCCGCGGCCATCGCCGCCGATGCCGCGAGCCTGGGCGCGACCGAACTGTGCATCCAGGGCCGGTTGCCCGACGAGGAGGATCCGCAGGCCTACCTGGAGCTCGTGCGTGCCGCCAAGGGCGCCGCCCCCGGCCTCCACGTCCACGCCTACCGTCCGCAGGACGTGTGGGACCTCGCCGAGCGCGGGGGGCTGGGGCTCGAAGGCGCGCTCGGCGCCTTGGGAGCCGCCGGCGTCGACACCGTGCCGGGTACCGGCGTGAAGGTGCTCAGCGAACGCGTGCGCGCCCTCGTCGCGCCGGGCGACCTCGAGATCGACCGCTGGATCGAGGGCATCACCGCGGCCCATCGCGCCGGTTTCCGCTCGACGTCGGTGCTGTTCTACGGCCACGTCGAGTCCGCGCGGGAGCGTATCGCGCACCTCCGCGCCCTCCGCGGCATCCAGGACTCCACGGGCGGCTTCACCGAATTCGTCCCCATCCCGCTGCCGGGATACGGCACGCCCCTGGTTCCCGGTCGCCCTCGCTCCGACGAGCACCGGGCGATGGTCGCGGTGTCACGGCTTCTGCTCTCCGGCAGCATCCCGCACATCCAGATCCCCTGGACGCGCGTCGGCCGCGGGGTCGCGTCCGAGCTGCTGCGCGCCGGCGGCGACGACCTCGGCGGCACGCTCCTGGACGGCCGCGTCCTGCCCGACACCGGCATCGAGCAGGGGCTCGAGTTGCCGGTCGCGGATGCGGAGCGCATCGCCGCGCGCCTCTTCCGCCCGTTCCGCCAGCGCACCACCGACTACCGCACGCTCCGGCAGGCTCCGCGATGACCCGCACATCGGTGGCGATCGTCGGCGCGGGATTCGCCGGGCTCGGGATGGCGATGGCGCTGCGCCGCGCAGGACGGGACGATTTCGTCGTGCTCGAGCGCGGAGCATCCGTCGGCGGCACGTGGCGCGACAACACCTACCCCGGCGTCGCGTGCGACGTGCCTTCGCACCTGTACGGCTTCGCCGCCCACCCCAACCCGCACTGGTCGGCGACGTTCGCGCCGGGCCCGGAGATCCACCGCTACCTCTCCCACGTCGCCGAGACCGAGGGACTCGGTGACCGCGTGCGGCTGCGCACCCCGATGCTCGGCGCCGAGTGGGACGCGGATGCCACGGTGTGGCGCATCCGCACGGGCGGCGAGCCGGTCGTCGCCGAGACCCTCGTGCTCGCGTGCGGGCGCCTCACCGAACCCGACGTCCCCGCGATCCCGGGGCTGGAGACCTTCCCCGGCCCGATCTTCCACTCCGCGCGATGGGACCACGACGTGCAGCTCGCCGGCCGCAGGGTCGCGGTGGTGGGCACCGGCGCGAGCGCCGTGCAGCTCGTGCCGCAGCTGGCGCAGCTCGCCGGTGCGGTGACGCTGTTCCAGCGGACCCCGGCGTGGATCGTCCCGCGCGGCGAGTCCACGTACACGGCGGACGAGCAGCGCCGCTTCGCCGAGCACCCCGGCGAGCTGGCCCGCCTCCGCGCCGAGCTGTACGCCGAGGGCGAGGCGCGCTTCGCCTCGCGTTCGGGCGACGCCGGTGCCGCCGCCGCGGCGCGGGAGATCGCGCTGGCGCACCTCGAGTCCCAGGTCGCCGACCCGGCGCTGCGGGCAGCGCTCACGCCCGACTACGCGTTCGGGTGCAAGCGCGTGCTCCTCTCGGACGACTTCTTCCCCGCCGTGGCCTCGGATGCGGTCACCCTGGAGCCGTCCGCGCTGGCGGCGGTCGAGGGCTCGACGCTCGTCTCCGCGAACGGGACGCGCGTGCAGGCCGACGTGCTGGTCCTGGCCACCGGATTCGCCGCATCGCAGCAGCCGTACGCCGATCTGGTCCGCGGGGAAGGCGACCGGACGCTCGCCGAGCACTGGTCGAGCGGTATGACGTCGTTCGCCTCGACGGTGGTATCCGGCTTCCCGAACATGTTCGTGCTGAACGGCCCCAACGCGAGCCTCGGCCACAACTCCTCGGTGCTCATGGTCGAGGAGCAGGCGGCATACGCCGTCCGCGCCCTCGCCCTGCGTGATCGCCGCCCCGGCTTCGTCCTGCGCACCCGCCGCGAGGCCGAGGAGGCCTACACGCGCGAGATCGTCGAGGCGGCCGCATCCACGCCGTGGGTCACCGGCGGATGCCGCAACTGGTACGTCGACGCCCGCTCGGGGCGTCTCACGCTGCTGTGGCCGGGAACCGTGCAGGCCTTCCGCGAGCGCCTCGCCGCCGCCGACGGGTCGGAGTTCGAGATGGAGCACGCCCCCGTCCGCGGGGCGAGGGGAGAGGAATCATGACGGTACCGCTGCGCTTCGGGTACAAGGCCTCGAGCGAGCAGTTCGGCCCGACCGAACTGCTGGAGTTCGGGGTGCTGGCAGAGGAGATGGGGTTCGACTCGGTCTTCCTCTCCGACCACTTCCAGCCGTGGATGCACGACGGCGGGCACGCTCCCGCGGCGCTGCCGTGGCTCGGGGCGCTCGGTTCGCGCACGTCGCGGATCGTCATGGGCACCTCGGTGCTCACGCCGACCTTCCGCTACCACCCCGGCGTCATCGCGCAGGCGTTCGCGACGCTCGGCGTGATGTACCCCGGCCGCGTCATCCTGGGCGTGGGGACCGGTGAAGCGCTCAACGAGGTGACCCTGGGCCTGGAGTGGCCGGAGCCGCCGGAGCGGTTCCAGCGCCTGAAGGAGGCGATCACGCTCATCGAGAAGCTGTGGGACGGCGAACGCGTCACCTTCGAGGGCACGTACTACTCGGTGAAGGATGCCACGATCTACGACCGGCCCGCCGCCGACGAGAAGGTGCCGATCTACATCGGTGCGTCCGGGCCCGCCGCCACGAGGCTGGCCGGCCGCATCGCCGACGGGTACATCACCACGAGCGGCAAGGCCCCCGAGCTGTACACCGACACGCTGCTGCCTGCCCTGCACGAGGGGCTGCGCAAGGCCGGCCGCGCCGAGAACGCGATCGACACGATGATCGAGGTGAAGGTCTCCTACCACCCCGACGCCGACACGGCGCTGAACAAGTGCCGCTTCTGGGCGCCGCTCGCGCTCTCGGCCGACGAGAAGATGGGCGTGCACGACCCCATCGAGATGCAGCGCCTCGCCGACGCGCTGCCCATCGAGCGCGCAGCATCCCGCTTCATCGTCTCCACCGACCCCGAGGAGCACGTCGAGCGGATCGCCCGGTACATCGAGCTCGGCTTCCGACACCTCGTCTTCCACGACCCGGGTGAGGACCAGGCGGAGTTCCTCCGCATGTACGGGGCGGAGATCCTCCCGCGCCTGCGCGCACGCTACAGCTGACCCCCTTTCTCCCTTCGGCGCCCGCGCGGCGCAGACTCGACACACGCAGGACGGACGACCCGCATGACCCCGACATCGCCCCTGGAACCGCTGGCGAACGAGCCGGAGCACCGCCCGGAGGGATGGGTGGTGATCGTGCCGGTGAAGCCGGCGACGGTCGGGAAATCGCGCCTCGCCGACGCCGCCGTCGACCGCGCGGCGCTGGCCCGCGCGATCGCCCTGGACACCATCGCCGCCGCCGCCGGCGCGACCCGCGTTGCGCGCGTGGTCGTGGTCACCGACGATGAGGAGCTGATCCGGGCCGCGTCCGGCCTGCCGCGGATCACGACCGTGCCGGAGACCGAGGCGGCGGGCCTGGATGCGGCGATCGCCCTGGGCGCGGCGGCCGCCGGTCAGGGCACACCCCGGGCCGCACTCCTGGGCGACCTCCCCGCACTGCGTCCCGCCGACCTCGACGCGGCGCTGACGGCGGCCGGGTCGGTGGAGCGCGGGCTCGTCCCCGACGCCGAGGGCACCGGATCGACGCTCGTGACCGCGCGCGCCGGCGCGGTGTGGACGACGGCGTTCGGCGAGGACTCCGCCGCGCGGCACCGCCTGCTCGGCTGCACCGACCTGGACGTCCCGGAGGACTCGACGCTGCGCCGCGACGTGGACACGCCCGCGCAGCTGGCGGAGGCGGAGTCCCTGGGCCTCGGGCCCCGCACCGCCGCGCTGCTGAGCACCGCACCCGTCGCGTAGCCCCCAGGCGTCAGGACGCGCAGCCCGGCACGGGCCGTCCCGCGCGGGGCGTCAGGACGCGGCGGCGAGGGCGGCGTCGACGATTGCGGCCGAGGCGTCCACGTCGGTCATCCACAGCGGCGTCACCACCGGCCGGATGCCCGCAGCCTCCACCGCCGGCGCCGTGGCGGCGTCCTCCTCGGCGATCAGCCACGCGTCGAGCAGGCCGCCCGCGCGTCGCGCGCCGTAGTGCGCGGCGACGGCGGCCGCGGAGGTCTCCACGCCGATCGCGGTCAGGCACACGTCGGCCATGCCGCGCACGACGCGGCCGCCGATGATGGGCGAGACGCCCACGACGGCGGATGCGGCGGCCAGAGCCTCCCGCATCCCCGGCACCGCGAGGATCGGCCCGATCGAGACGACCGGGTTCGACGGCGCCACGAGCACGACGTCGGCGCCGGCGATGGCCTCGACCACGCCGGGCGCCGGAGAGGCGGCGGCGATACCGGGGTTGCCGAAGCGCACGGGCGTGAGCGCGGCGCGATGACGCGTCCACCACTCCTGGAAGTGCAGGTCGCGCTCGGCGCCGTCGGTGTCGCGCACCGTCACGATCGTGTCGGCCTCGGCGTCGGTCATGGGCAGCAGTCGCGCGCCCAGGTCCCAGCGGCGCGCCATCCGCTCGAGCACCTGCGTCGGGGTGAGGCCCTCGCGCAGCCATCCGGTGCGGGCCAGGTGCGTGCCGAGATCGAGGTCGCCGAGCGTGAACCACGGCCAGCCCGCGCCCCACTCCTGGAGTTCGGCGTGAACGCGCTCGGTGTCGCCGGCCCGACCCCAGCCGCGGGAGGTGTCGTTCACACCCGCGAGGGCGTAGGTGATCGAATCGACGTCGGGCTGCAGCCGTACGCCCGAGAGCCACAGGTCGTCTCCGGTGTTGACCACGACGGTCGCCTCCGGCGCCCCGCGGCGGGCGAGGGCCGCGCGGACGCCGAGCGTGAACTTCGCGCCGCCGACCCCGCCCGCCAGCACGACGACGCGCGGTCCACCGTCCCCCGCCGAAAGTGCATCATCCTGGCGAGAGTGCACGGGATCCGGTGCACTTTCGCCGGGGTGGTGCACGCTCGCGGCGGCGGCCCCGGGATCGGTCACGGTGCGACGGCGGATGCGGCGGCCCGCGCGGCGGCGGGGAGGGCCTCGATCACCCGTCCCACGGCGTCGTCGTCGTGCGCGGCGGTGAGGAACCACGCCTCGTACACGCTCGGCGGCAGGGAGACGCCGGCGTCCAGCATCGCGTGGAACAGCGGCGCATAGCGCCACGACTCCTGCGTGAGCGCGGTGGCGTAATCGCGCGGGGCATCGGGGAGGAACGCGACGCCGAACAGCGACCCCGCCCGCGGCACCGCGTGCACGACGCCCTCGGCCGTGAGCGCCGAAGACAGGGCGTCGGCGATGGCGGATGCCGCGGCATCCACGCGCGCGTAGACCTCCGGTGTCGCCCCGCGCAGCGTCGCCAGGCCCGCCGCGACGGAGAGCGGATTGCCCGACAGCGTGCCCGCCTGGTACACCGGTCCGGCCGGGGCGAGGGCGTCCATGACGTCGGCTCGTCCGCCCAGGGCGGCCAGCGGCATCCCGCCTCCGACGACCTTGCCGAAGGTGAACAGGTCGGGCGTGTACTCCTCGCCGGCGTCCTGCTGCAATCCCCAGAATCCGGCCGGATGCACGCGGAATCCGGTGAGCACCTCGTCGAGGATGAGCAGCGCGCCGTGGGCGTGCGCGATGTCGGCGAGGGCGGCGTTGTAGCCGGGCAGCGGCGGCACGACGCCCATGTTCGCCGCGGCCGCCTCCACGATCACCGCGGCGATGCGGTCGCCGTGCAGCGCGAAGGCCTCGCGCACGGCGTCGAGGTCGTTGTAGGGCAGCACGAGGGTCTGCGCGGCGATGGGCGCGGGCACGCCCGCCGATCCGGGCAGGGCCAGCGTCGCGATGCCGGAGCCGGCCGCGGCCAGCAGCCCGTCGGAGTGGCCGTGGTAGTGGCCGGCGAACTTCACCAGCAGGTCGCGCCCTGTAACTCCGCGCGCGAGGCGGATGGCGGTCATGGTCGCCTCGGTGCCGGTGGACACCAGCCGCACCTTCTCCACCGGGCGGCGCGCGCCGGCGGAGACGCGGGACGCGATGACATCCGCCAGCTCCACCTCGGCCGAGGTCGGGGCGCCGAAGGAGAGCCCGCGGGATGCCGCATCCTGCACCGCGGCGACGACCTCGGGGTGGGCGTGTCCGAGCAGGGCCGGACCCCACGAGGCGACGAGGTCGACGTACGTGCGGCCGGCCTCATCCGTCACCGTCGCGCCGCGCGCCGACGCCAGGAAGCGGGGCGTGCCGCCGACGGACCCGTACGCGCGCACGGGCGAGTTCACCCCGCCGGGGATGACGCTGCGCGCCCTGTCGAACCACTCGTCGTTGCGGTCGGTCATGTGCGGTTTCCCTTCCACCCACGTCGGAGAATGTCGCGAAGGTCGGAGGATGCGGGGGACATCCTCCGACGTCGGCGCGATCCTCCGACGTTCACAGATCGGCGCGGAGCCAGCGGGCGGCCTCGGCCGCCCAATACGTCAGGATGGCGTCGGCGCCGGCGCGACGGATCGACAGCAGGCTCTCCTCGATCGCGCGGCGACGGTCGATCCAGCCGTTCGCGGCGGCGGCCTCCACCATCGCGTACTCGCCCGACACCTGGTACGCCCACACCGGCGCGTCCACGGCGGCACGCACGTCGGCGAGGACGTCCAGGTACGGCAGGGCGGGCTTGACCATGACGACGTCGGCGCCCTCGTCCACATCCAGCAGCGCCTCGCGCACGCCCTCGCGGCCGTTGCCCGGGTCGAGCTGGTAGGTGCGGCGGTCGCCGGTCAACTGCGAATCGACCGCTTCCCGGAACGGCCCGTAGAACGCCCCGGCGTACTTGGCCGAGTAGGCCAGCAGCAGCGTGTCGGTGAAGCCCTCGGCATCCAGCGCCGCGCGCACGTGCGCGACCTGGCCGTCCATCATCCCCGACAGCCCCAGCATCGCCGAGCCGGCGCGGGCCTGCGCGAGGGCCATCGCGGCGTATCGCTCGAGGGTCGCGTCGTTGTCGACCGCGCCGCGAGCGTCCAGCACGCCGCAGTGGCCGTGGTCGGTGAACTCGTCCAGGCACAGGTCGGTCTGCACCACCAGCGCGTCGCCCACCTCGGCCACGAGCGCCTCGGTGGCGACGTTGAGGATGCCACGGGGATCGTCGGCGCCGGAACCGACCGCGTCGCGCACGGCGGGGACGCCGAACAGCATGACCCCGCCCAGACCCGCGTCGGCGGCATCCACGGCAGCGGCCCGGAGGGAATCGAGGGTGTGCTGGTGCACGCCCGGCATCGAGGAGATCGGTGCCGGCTCGGTGATGCCCTCGCGGACGAACAGCGGAAGGACCAGCTGCGAGGGGACGAGGTGCGTCTCACGCGCAAGACGGCGGACGGCCGGGCTCTGGCGGAGGCGACGCGGGCGATGCTGCGGGAAGCTCACGGCTGCAATTCGTCGGAGGCGTGCGGGAGGGGGAAGCGGGAGACGGCGTCGATGAGGGCGTCCACCGTCTGCTGATCGGCGATGACGTCCACGCTCAGACCGGTGCGTCGGGCGTCCTTCGCGGTGCGGGGGCCGATGGCGGCGATCACGGTCGCCGGCGGGATGTCGGGGAACTGCGCGTGCACCTGCTCGGCGACCGACCCGCTCGTGACGAGAATGGCGTTGATCCGGCCGGATGCCACGTCGGTCGCGACCTTCTCGGACACCGGCACCCCCACCGTCCGGTACGCGACGACGCTGCGCACCCGGTGCCCGGCCTCGGACAGCAGCCGGGTGAGGACGGGCTTGGCGATCTCGCTGCGCAGGGTGAGCACATCGCGCGGCTCGCTCTCGCGCGCGATCATCTCCTCGGCCAGCCCGGCGGCGGAGTTGTCGCGCTCGGGGACGAGGTCCACGCGGTAGCCGACGGCCTGGAGGGCTGCTGCGGTGGTCTCCCCTACGGCTGCGATCTTCGTCTTGGCGGGGATCTGCGCACGGTAGGCGTAGAGCACGTCCACCGTCGTGGCGCTGGTGACGGTGAGCCAGTCGAAGGCCCCGGCGGCCAGGTCGGCGAGCGCCTGGTCGAGAGCCGCCTGATCGTTGGTCGGGGCGAAGTTGATCAGCGGGGCGATCACCGGCACCGCGCCCTGCTGACGGAGGGTCGCCGCCACGCCGTCGCCCCACGGGCCCCCGCGCGGCACGAGCACGCGCCAGCCCGCGAGGGGCTTGCCGGGTGCCGGCGTAGACCGGGAGCTGTGATTCATGGGGTCGACTCTCGTGGTACCAGGTCGGCCGCCCCGCGTTCGAGCAGCCGACGTGCGATGTCGAACCCGGTGCGCGTAGCACGCGCGATCGGGTCCGCGCCGTCGGCAGCATCCGCACCATCGCCGCTACCTGGGTACCCACCATACCCCCGCTCCGCCGGGGGAGGGAGTTCCAGCCGCACGGTGCGGTCCAGACCCACCCGGTGCGCGCCGTCGAGGGCGTACACGATGGCGCGCACGCGCAGATCCCCGTCCGTCACCTCCGCATGCGTTCCGACCGGCGCGGAGCATCCGGCATCCAGTCCGGCCAGAACCGAGCGCTCGGCGGTGACGGCGATGCGCGTCGCGGTGTCGTCGAGGAGGGAGATCGCCGCGAGCAGTTCGGGGTCGGCATCGGTCGTCGTCTCGACGGCGAGCGCGCCCTGGCCGGGGGCCGTGGGCCAGTCGGCCAACCCCAGCGGCTCGGCGTGCAGCCCGCCCAGGTCGCCGCCGAGCCGGGAAAGCCCTGCCGCGGCGAGGATGACCGCATCCAGCTCCCCGTCGCGCACGCGGGCCAGGCGGGAGTCGACGTTGCCGCGCAGGTCCTGCACGCTCACGCGGGGGTTCCGGCGCCGCACCTGGGCGATGCGCCGCGGGGATCCCGTCCCCACCACCGCGCCGTCGGCCAGGTCGCCCAGCGGTGTTCCGTCGCGGGTGATCACGACATCGCGGGCGTCCTCCCGCGGCGGGGTGGCGGCGATCACCAGGCCGGGAGGCTGAGCGGTGGGCAGATCCTTCAGCGAGTGCACGAGCAGGTCGCAGCGCCCCGCCAGCAGCGCCTCGCGCAGCGTCGTGGCGAACACCCCGCGCCCGCCCAGCTGCGAGAGCGACGCCCGAGAGACATCGCCCTCGCTGACGATGGGGACCAGCTCGACGGGCCGGCCCGACGCGGCCGCCAGTGCGTCGGCGACCTGCTGGGATTGGGCGAGGGCCAGCGCGCTGCGCCGTGTGCCCAGACGAAGGGTCATCCGCGCCTCACTGGAGCACCTCGGGCACCTCATGCACCTCGATGAGGCGTCCCGTGAAGAACGGCACCTCCTCGCGGACGTGGCGGCGCGCCTCGGTGTACCGCAGCTCGCGCATCATGTCGACCAGATCGGTGAGCACGTCGGCTTCCATGGGCAGCAGCCACTCGTAATCGCCCAGGGCGAAGGATGCGACGGTGTTGGCGGTCACGCCGGTGAAGGCGGCCCCCTTACGGCCGTGGTCGGCGAGCATCGCGCGACGCTCGGCCTCGGGAAGGAGGTACCACTCGTAGCTGCGCACGAACGGGTACACCGTGAGCCACTGCTTGGCCGGAACGCCGCGGAGGAAGCCGGGCACATGGGCGCGGTTGAACTCGGCGTCGCGGTGCACGCCCATCGCGTTCCACACCGGCAGGAGCGGCCGCAGCAGCTCGGTGCGGCGCAGCCGGCGCAGATCGCGCTGCAGCGCGACGGGGTCGGGGCCGTACAGCCAGATCATCAGGTCGGCGTCGGCGCGCAGACCGCTGACGTCGTAGAACCCGCGCACCGTGACACCGCCGCTCTCGATGAGGGCGACGATGTCGCTCAATTCGGTGTCGTCGGGCTCGGCAACGGGGTTCTCCGGGTCGCGACGGAGCACGGCCCAGAGGGTGAACATGGATTCGGGAGAGTCCTCGGACATGCCTCCAGTCTGCTCCGCGGCGCCCGAGCGACCAAACGCGCTCACCTGGTGTAGAGCCGCACCAATCCCCAGACCGCCAGGCCGGTCGCCACGGCGACTCCGACGACGGCGGCTGCCGCGCCCGTGGGGTTGACGCGCGCGAACTCGCGCACCTGCGCCACACCGCGGTCCACGCCATGGCCCACGCGCTTGGGCACGTTCGCCTTGATCTCGATGGCTGCCAGGGTCGCCTTCAACTCGGCGCGCGCCTTCTCGACGGGATCGGAGATCCCCAGCGCGACGGCGGTGCGGGGGACGGGAACGGGTCGATCAACGCTCATTCGCGTGCCTCCTTCACGATCCGGATGTCTTCTGCGACGGCCTGGCCGGGATTCTCCCCGGAGCCGAGTCGACGGAATCGCATGATGCCCAGGAGCGCGAGGATCGCGACGAGAACCAGCATCACGCCGAACACCACGAGGGCCGACAGCCACACCGGCCACCACGACGACAGGCCGGCGATCACGAAGGCGAAGAACACCGGCAGCGACCAGAACAGCACGAACAGGGCGCCGACGAACCAGCCGGCCCCGATCCCGGCCTGCTTCGCCGTGTCACCCAGCCACTTCTTGGCGGCATTGATCTCGGCGACGACGAGATTGCGCACGAGCTCGGGGATGTCCCCGAGCAGGGTGAACAGACTCTCGTCGGCGCGGTCGCGGAACCCGCGCGGCGTGGTCATCTCAGTCAGCTCCCGGCGCTGGTGGCGTTCTTGGTTTCGCCGGCCTGCGGCTGACCCGACGTCTTCGCGTCGTCGGAGCTCTTCGTCCCGGCGGAGTCGGTGTCACCGGACGTCGAGCCGCCGGCGGCCTCTTCGGCGTCTTCCAGCGAGTCCTCCACGGCTTCTGCGACATCGCGGGCGGCCGACTTCGCCGCCGCGGCGGCGCGCTGCGCCTTCTCCGACACGCTGCCCGAACCGCCGGCTGCCGTGGTGACGCGCTTCGCGCCGTCCCACAGGACGCCGGGGACGACCTTGGCCGCCGAGGTGCCGAACGCCTTGGCCTTGTCGACCTGCTTCTGCACCGGGTCGGTGTGCCAGGCCTTCAGAGCCTGTTCCTTGATCTGCTCGTAGCGTTCGCGGCCCGCGCGACTGCCGAGCACGTATCCGGCTGCGAGGCCGATGACGAGTCCTACTTTGCCCTTCATGGGGCTCTCCTCACGATCGATGATGGGAGGTGCGGTGCGCTCCCACAGTAGCCCCGTATTCCTCTCGCGGCATTCGCCCTTGACATCCTCCGACCGGGAGGGCAGGGTCACGCGCCCGAGGCCGGCTCCCGCCACAGCAGCGCCGAGCGGATGCGTTCGGCTTCGGCGCGCGCGTCGGGAACGACCTGGGCGAGGCCCGTGCCGGACAGCCACGCGCCCGTCGCCCCCAGGCCTGCGACAGCCCTGACGGCGCCGCGGGCCGCGGCCGTGGTGGCGGCGCGGCCGATCGTGGCCGCCGGCTGCGCCTGCGCGTACCGTTCGCGCCGCGCGCCGCGCAGGCTCGCCGCATCCAGTTCCACGCCCAGCATCCTGGCCGCCTCCGCGAGGGCGAGGGATGCGGCGGCGTCATCGTCGAGGGCGGCGGTGGCCGGTTCCTCGCCCTGCGCGCCGAACGAGACCCGCAGCACGTGACGACCCCCGCCGGCTGCGGCCGCGACCCAATCCCACTTGGCGGTCGAGTGCGTGAGCGCCTTGGCCGGTCCCGTGCCCGGCACGGTGAGCACGCCGGATCCGCGGGGCGCGGCGTCGAGGGCGGCGGAGTCGACGACGAGGGTGACGACCTCCACGACGGGCGCGGGCGCGGCCTCGCGATCCAGCAGCGGCGCCACCGGGGAGAGCAGTTTCCGCGCCGCACGCTCGGGCACCGCGAGGATGACGGCGTCGGCGCGGATCGGGGAGACGGCCCCGGCCGCCGCATCCGGCTCCGCCGCGGCATCGCCGTCGGCCACGTGCACGGCCCACGCCTCCCCCGTGGCCTGCAGGCCGGTGACGCGTGCACCCGTGCGGATCTCGCCGTCCAGTTCCCGCACGCGCTCGGCCAGAGCGTCCACGAGCGTCGACATGCCCCCGCGCAGACCCTCCACCGCGCTTCCGGGTGCCGCCGTGCGGCCGCCGCGCAGCTCGGCGACGGCGCCGCTGAGCGACCCCGTCCGGGTCAGCGCGGCGTTCAGCCCGGGTGCCGCCAGGTCGACGTCGATGTCGTCGGGCCGGGCGGAGTAGACCCCGCTGGTGACAGGAGCAACGAGCCGGTCGAGCACGCGCGCGCCCATGCGGCTGCGCACGAGCGCCCCCAGGCTCTGCTGGTGCCCGATCGTGAGCGGCGGGCGCAGCCGGTCGAGGTACGCCCGCCATGCGCCGCGCCATCCGATGATGCGCCGCACCTCCGGGGCCCACGGGTTGTCGGGGATCCCCAGCACGCCGCCGCGCGGCAGCGGTGCCGCCGCCCCGCCAGGCAGTCCGGCGACCCATGCGCCGGCGGGGCGGGGGGTGGTGACCGCCTCGCTCAGCCCGAGTTCGTCGACCAGGGCGCGGACGGTGCCGCCGCGGGTGGCGTAGCTCTCTGCACCCACGTCCAGGACGAGGCCGTCGATCTCGGCCGATCGCACGACGCCGCCCACCCGCGGATCCTGTTCGAGCACCGTCACGCGCACGCCGACCTTCGCGCATTCCCACGCGGCGACGAGGCCCGCGACACCGCCGCCGACCACCACGACGTGCTTCTGGCGGGCCTGCGCGGCGAGGCGGTCCAGTGGGCCCTCGCTCATGCGGTCTCCTCGTGGGCGAAGGCGACGATCCGGCTCAGGACTGCCGGATCGGTGTCGGGCGGCACGCCGTGGCCGAGGTTGAGGATGTGCGCGCGCGCACGCCGACCGCGGGCCAGGACGTCCGCGACATGCGCGAGCAGGACCTCCTCGGGGGCCGACAGCAGCGCGGGGTCGATGTTGCCCTGCACCGTCGTGTCCTCCCCGAGCACCGCGGCCGCCTCATCCAGCGGCTGGCGCCAGTCCACGCCGACCGCGTCGGCGATCCCGTCCAGGCGCATGTCGGCCAGGAACGGCCCCGTGCCCACGCCGAAGTGGATGCGGGGCACCTCCACCCCCTCGAACGCCGCGCGCGAGTGCGGCGCGGCGAACTCGCGGTAATCCGCGCGGGACAGCGAACCGGCCCACGAGTCGAACAGCTGCACGGCCGAGGCGCCGGCTGCCACCTGGGCCTGCAGGAACGCCGACGACACGGCGGCGAGCCATCCGGCCAGGCGGTGCCACGAGGCGGGATCGGAGTGCATCATGGCGCGCGCACGCAGGTGCTCCTTCGACGGGGCACCCTCCACGAGGTACGCCGCGAGCGTGAAGGGGGCGCCGGCGAATCCGATGAGGGGCGTGTCGCCGAGCTCGTCGGTGACGATCCGCACGGCCTCGCGCACGGGGCCGGCGGCCAGGGCGACGGCGGCCGGATCGATCGCGGTGACGCGCGCGACGTCGGATGCGGTGCGCACCGGGTCGGCGAAGACCGGGCCGCGTCCGGGCTCGATCTCCACGTCGATGCCGGCGAGGCGCAGCGGGATGACGATGTCGCTGAAGAAGATGCCCGCGTCCACGCCGTGGCGGCGCACCGGCTGCAGCGTGATCTCAGCCGCCAGGTCGGGCGTCAGGCACGCGTCCAGCATGCGCGTGCCCACGCGCAGCTCGCGGTACTCCGGCAGGGAGCGGCCGGCCTGGCGCATGAACCACACCGGGGTGCGGTCGGGTCGGTCGCCGCGGAGGGCGCGGAGGAGGGGTGCATCGGGTGAGGCCACGTCTCCCATCCTCGCACCCGCCGTCCGGGCGCCGGCTGGGCGTCAGGCCGGGGCGCCGCGCCCCGCGAAGTCGGCCAGCAGCTCGGCCGGACAGGCGGCACGGGCGTGCTCCGCTCCGGCGAGCGCGCCGAGCCGGTCGAGGGCGGCCAGCGTGCCGATGCGGTCGGATGCCGCGGCCAGCGCGCGTACGAGCTCGTCGGCCGCCGCGATCTGGCGTGCGGGATCGCGCGCGTTCGTGGCGATCTCGAGGGCCTCGCTCAGGTGCCCGATGCGTTCACGGGGCTGGGCTGCGGCGGCTCTGAGCATGAGGGCGCGGTGCAGGCAGCGGAGGTCGCCGAGGCGGCGGAACGCGTCGACGAGGTCGCCGAGGTCGCCGGCCTCCGCCAGCCCGAGGCTGGCCTGCACCAGCTGCGCGTGCGCGGTCTCGTGCGGGTTCTGCATCGCCTCGGCCGCTGCCCGCGCCTCCGCGGCCCACCCGATCGCCCGCTCCCGGTCGTCCGGGTGCTCGGCGGCGACGGAAGCCATCATGTACCGCACATTGTTGACGTGCACGAGATCGCCCGCCCGCGCGTACGCGCGCATCGACGCCGCGAACGCCGCCAGCGCCGCGGCCCGGTCCGGCGTGGCGCCTGCCCGCAGCGCGATCCCGCGCGCCTGGAGGATGGCCCCCCGGTCCCAGTCCCCGCGGTGCTCGCCGACGAGCCGCTCCGCTGCCGCACAGTGCATCAGCGCGGTCTCGACATCGCCCCGGTAGGCGGCCGCCCACGCCGCCAGCTGCTCCGCGGCGCGTGTGCCGTCGTCGTCCGCGGCTCCGGCAGCCGCCCGATCGGCGAGGGAGCCGACGAGATCGATGTCGACGAACGCGAGCGCCATGCCCACCGCGAGCAGCTGCTGCGGCGTGGCCGAGGCGAGCACTCCCTCATCCCGGGCGGCGTCGGTGAGCGCGTCGATGCTGTCGATGTCGGCCCCGTACTGCTCGACGCCGACGGCGAGGTCGGCCGCGAGTGCGATCGCATCGGGGTGACCGGCCGCGATCATCCAGCGCAGGGCGGCGTTGACCTCCGGGCACAGCACCGCCGATCGGTGCGACGCCGACGCGCTCGCGTCGGTGCGCGCGGTCCGGATGAACGCCCGGGCGGTCTCGGTGACGGCGACGGCGTGCAGCTCCAGGACCTCGCGGATGGTCGCCGCCTCGGTGCGGGCGTGCACGAATTCGCGCATCACGGCCAGCAGCCGGAAGCGGCCGGGGTGCGTGCGCGTCGGGACGATCAGGGAGTGATCCAGCAGCCGGAGGACGACGCCGGTCGCGCCGGGGCCCGTCACAGCGGCGGCGAGGTCCATGTCGAACGTGCGGGGAAGAGCGGCCAGGCGCCGCAGCACATCCTGCTCCTGCGCCGACAGCAGGTCCCACGTCCACCCGAAGGCGGTGTCGAGGCTGCGGTGGCGCCCGGCCGGACTCGCACGGTCCAGCGTCGCCAGGTCACGCGCCAGGCGCGCGTCCAGTTCGGCGAGGGGAAGGTGCCGGGCCACGGATGCGGCGAGCTCGAGGGCGAGCGGAAGTCCGTCCAGCCGCTGCGCGATCCTCGCCACCAGGGCCGGGTCGCCGGCGTCGGCTCCGGCCGCGCGCAGGCGATCGGACAGCAGGGCGCACGCCGGCGAGTCCGCACCCTCCGCCGCGAGCGGGCGGAGCGTGTGCACCGCCTCCCCCGGGGCGCCCAGCGGCGTACGGGAGGTCACCAGCACGCGCACGGACGGGACCCGCATGCGCAGGGCGCCGACCACCGCGACGGTGGCCGGTCCGACCCGGTCGGCGTTGTCCAGGAGCAGCAGGTGCGGGCGCGCGGCCAGCGCGACCGAGACGGCGCCCTGCAGGTCGCCGGGGGTGGCCTCCAGGCCCAGCGCGCGGGCGATCCGGGTCGCCACGTCATCGGGGGCCGCGTGCTCGAGCTCCACCACGAGGGGCGTGCGCGCGCCGTCGCCGTGGGCCGTCTCCAGCCCGAGGCGGGTCTTGCCGACCCCTCCCGGTCCCACGATCGTGACCCACCCGTGGCGTTCGAGGAGCGCGCGCACGGCGGAGAGGTCGTCGTCGCGGCCGTGCAGCGTGTCGGCCGGCACCGGTACCGATCCCTCGTGCCGTGCGCGGGCGGCTGCGGCGAGGGCCACGCGGCTCTCGGCCGCGAGCTTGCGCCGCAGACTCGCGATGTGACTCTCGACGGTGCGCACGGAGATGAACAACTCCGCGGCGATCTCGGGGTTGGTCTGGCGCCGCTCCACCGCGGCGAGCACCGCGCGCTCGCGCGGTGTGAGGGCGGACCCGCTCACGGGCGCCACTCTACTCAGGCCCGGCGCGGGTGGAAGACCGTGCCAGGTGGGACCGTGGCCGGACGGGCAATGACCCGCCCGGCCACGTGCGGCGGATTCGCCGCCATCCCCCGGCATGCCGCCCTGGTCACCGCACGGTGGCGGTCACCAGGAGGTACTCCCACTGCATCCGGCCGTCGACGATCGCCGCATCGGCCAGCGCGTCCAGCGCCGCATCCAGCGCCGCGACCTGCGCGGGGTCGTCGGCGATGCGCCGGTAGACCGCGATGGTGGGCCCGTAGTGCGAGGCGAAGTACTCGCGGAACCGGCCGCCCGCATCGAAGCGGTCGATCGTGACCGTCTCGCGCACAGCGGAGAAGTCGGTGACGGATGCGCCGAACAGCTCGCGCACGTGCGCGTCGTCGCCCCACAGCGGTGCCGGCTGCGCTCCCGGCGGGGGCGGCGCGTTGAACGGCTTCATCGTGGCGAACATGCGGCCCACGAATCCCTGCGGCGTCCAGCTGAGCACGCCGATCCGTCCGCCGGGGCGCGTGACGCGCAGGATCTCGGTCGCAGAGCGCTCGTGGTGCGGCGCGAACATCACGCCGACGCTGGAGACGACCGCATCGAACGCATCGTCGGGGAAGGGGAGCGCCTCGGCGTCCGCCTCGCGCCATTCCAGTTCGGCCCCCGCCTCCCGTGCACGCCGGCGACCGGCGTCGAACAACTCCGGTGTGAGGTCGGAGGCGACCACCGTGGCTCCGCGCAGCGCCGCGGGGATCGCGGCATTGCCGCTGCCGGCGGCGACGTCGAGAACGCGGTCGCCGACCTGGACGCCGACGGCATCGACCAGGCGCGGGCCGAGCGACCAGATCAGATCGCTCGCGAGCGCCGGGTAGTCCCCCGACGCCCACATCGCACGATGCTTCGCCTTGAGCGCGCGATCGGCCTCATCGACGACGGATGTCTGCGTATCGGTCATGTCCGTTCCTTCCTTGTCGTTCGAACACGGCCCACCCTCCTCCCCGTGCGCGACCGCGGCATCCGTGCACCGCACGGAGATCCGCACGCAGGCGCACGCGCGGATCGCTCGGCGTCGAGGCATCGGGCCGCCCGGTTGTGGCACGCGGGTAGAATCTCCTCTCGTGCTGCTGTGCGTCTCCGCGAGTCACAAGACCGCGTCCTTCGAGCTCCTCGAGCGCCTCAGCGTCCCCTCCACGCCCGTCGCCCCCCTCATCGCGGCGCACTCCGAGTGCGTGCAGGGCGCCGTCGTGGTCGCCACGTGCAACCGCTTCGAGGCCTACGTCGACATGGACGAACCGGTCACCGCCTCCCGCGTCGTCGGCGTGGAGGCCACGCTCGCCGCGATCGAATCGGCCACCGGCGTCTCCGCCGCCGAACTGGAGGGCTCGTACCGGGTCCTCGGCGGCGACGAAGTCGCCGAGCATCTGTTCGCCGTGGCATCCGGACTGGAATCGGTCGTCATCGGTGAAGGCGAGATCGCCGGACAGGTGCGCCGGTCGCTGAAGGAATCGCGCCGCCTGGGCACGACCTCGGGAGAACTCGAGCGGCTCTTCCAGCGCGCCTCGGAAGCCCAGCGCGGCGTGAAGAACGCCACGGCCCTCAGCCGCGCCGGCCGCTCGCTCGTGCGTCTCGCCCTCGAACTGGCCGACAGCCGGATCGCCGACTGGTCGGCGCTGCGCGTGCTGCTGGTGGGCACCGGCGCCTACGCCGCCGCCACCGTCGCGGCACTGCGGGACCAGGGCGCGCAGGACATCTCGGTGTACTCGCCGTCGGGCCGTGGCGCGAAGTTCGCGGCGAAGTACGGCCTGCACAACCTCGCCGCCGAGCGTTATCCGTCCGTCGCCGCCCACGCCGACCTCGTCATCACGTGCACCTCCGCGGAGCATCCCGTCCTCAGCGCCGACACGCTGGCAGCCGGCCGGACCGGGTCCGAAACGGTCGGCCCCGCAGCCGAGGTGCCCACTGCCGGCCCCCTCGCGCGCCGGCTCGTGATCGACCTCGGCCTGCCGCGCAACGTCGATCCCGACGTGGCCGGGGTCCCCGGCGTCGACCTGCTCGATCTGGAGACCATCCGGCTGCACGCTCCGGTGGAGGAGCTGCAGGCCACCGACGCCGCCCGCGAGGTCGTGCGCGACGCCGCGCGACGCTTCGCCGTGGTCGGCGAGCGCCGCAACGTCACCCCCGGGATCGTCGCGCTGCGCACGCACGCGTTCGGAGTGCTCGAGGGTGAGATCGCGCGCGCCCGGGCGCGCGGAGACGACGACGGTCGCACCGAGCAGGCCCTCCGCCACCTCGTCGGCGTGCTGCTGCACGCCCCCACGGCGCGCGCGCACGAGCTCGCCGAACTGGGGCGCGGCGAGGAGTACTTCGCCGCCCTGTCGACGCTCTTCGGTATCGAGGTGGCCGACGAGGAGCCCGACGCCGCCGCATCCGAGACCGGCGCCGCCTGATCCGATCCAGTCCCTACCCGCTCGTGCAGCCGGGGGGTTGGATGGTCGTGCACGGGATCCGGGCCTCCCGGCCGATGCCGATGCCGATGCCGATGAGAGGAGTGAACGAGTGACGGAACCGACGGCAGTACGGGTGAGCGTCATCGTTCCCGTGTTCGAGCCCGGTGCCGGCTTCGACGACCTCATCGCGTCGCTGGACAGGCAGACACTGGACGCCCGTCGGTTCGAGGTGCTCCTGTGCGACGACGGCTCGGGCCCGGAGACCCGGGACCGCCTCGCGCGCGTGGCCCGGAGCCGGCCGAACGTGCGCGTGCTCACCCTCCCGCACACCGGGTGGCCCGGCGCTCCGCGCAACGCCGGCATCGACGCCGCCCGCGGGCAGTACGTCTTCTTCTCCGACCAGGACGACCGCCTGTTCGAGGGGGCGCTGCAGCACTTGTGCGACTACGCCGACCGTAACTCCTCCGACGTGGTCATCGGCAAGGTGGTGGGGGTCGGCCGGCGCATCCCGCAGATGTTCCGGCGCGACATCCCGCACGCACAGCTCGGCAGGGACCCCCTCCTGGAACTCCTCACGCCGCACAAGCTCTTCCGCACCTCGTTCCTGCGCGAGCACGGCATCCGCTTCCCCGACGGCAAGGTGCGCCTCGAGGACCACCTGTTCGTGATGCAGGCGTACTTCGCCGCCACGACCATCTCCATCCTCTCCAGCGAACGCTGCTACGCGTGGCTGAAGAACCCGGGGAGCGCCAGCTCGTCCCGGATCGATCCGGAGACCTACTTCCCCCACCTGGAGGCCGTGCTCGACATCGTGGAGGAGCACACCGCCCCAGGCCCCCTGCGCGACACGCTCCTGCGGCACTGGTACCGCGGCAAGATCCTCAAGCGGCTGGGCGGACGGCGCATGGTCCGCTATCCCGACGACTACCGCGCCCGGTTCCTCGACGTCGTCATCCCGCTGTCGCGCCGCAGGTTCGGGCCCGGCGTGCAGCAGGGCCTCGCCTTCCCGCTCCGCGTGCGGTCGGCGCTGCTGCTCGGCGATCATCGCGACGAGCTCGTCCGCCTGGCCGAGTTCGAGGCCGCGCTCACGTGCACCGCCGACGTGACCGCAGCCCGGTGGATGCGCCGCGGCAAGCTCGTCCTCACCGTCCGCGTCGGCGCCCTGACCTCGGGGGACGAACCCGTCGTCTTCGAGGAGCGGCCGGCCGCGGCCGGCTCCGGCGCGGCCGGCCCGGCGCTCGTGTGGCGGCCCCCGGCGCACCTGGGCCTCGACGTCCTGCCGGAGGAGACGTTCGATGCGACGCGTGACCTGCGGGACGATCAGGTCGAGCTCTTCCTGCGCGACCGGCGGGGCCCCGCCCGCCGCGTCCCCGGCCCGGTGGCGAGGAGGCTGGACGCCGCGACGCTGACGATCGATCCGCTGCACACCTTCAGCCGTCGCAGCACCTCGCGCGGCGGCCCGCTCCGCGTGCGCGTGCAGCACGCCGGCTGGAGCGTCACGGTGCCGCTGCGGGCCGATCAGGCGACCGTCGACGCCGTCGGACGCTCGCCCCTGCTCGCCGGCCGCCGGTGCACGCTGACCCGCAACGACGACGGGACGCTGGCCCTGAGGCGCGAGTGGCCGCGCGGGCGGGCGCGCGACACGGTGGCCCGTGCTGTGCGCCGCGCCGGCCGGGCGGTGCGCCGCATCCGCCGGCGGGGCTCCGGTGCCGGTGGAAGGATGGCAGCATGAGCCTGCACATCACCGCCGACGCCGACGCCGACCAGCTGCTCAGCGAGAATCCGCTCGCCCTCCTGGTCGGGATGCTGCTGGACCAGCAGATCGCGATGGAGACGGCCTTCACCGGGCCGCGGAAGATCCGCGATCGCATCGGGGCGATGGATGCGGCCACCATCGCCGGGTACGACCCCGACGCGTTCGCCGAGGCGTTCAAGACGCCTCCCGCCGTCCACCGCTTCCCCGGGTCGATGGCCGGTCGCGTGCAGGCGCTGTGCGCGGCCGTCGAGCAGGACTGGGGCGGTGACGCCGCCGCGATCTGGACGCAGGGCTCCCCCTCCGGCGCCGAGGTGCTCGCGCGGCTCAAGCGGCTGCCGGGCTTCGGCGAGCAGAAGGCGAAGATCTTCCTCGCGCTGCTGGGCAAGCAGTGCGGCTTCGACGGACCCGGCTGGCGCGACGCATCCGCCCCCTACGGCGAGGAGGGCTCGTTCCGCTCCGTCGCCGACATCACCAGCCCCGAATCGCTCACGAAGGTGCGTGAGCACAAGCGCGCCATGAAGGCCGCCGCGAAGCAGCAGTAGCGCCGCCGGTCACATCCGCGCGCGCAGCGGTCAGGCGCCGCGCAGGCGCTCGGTCAGGTACGCGTGGAGGGCGTCCAGGGGCACGCGCTCCTGCGCCATCGTGTCGCGGTCGCGCACCGTGACGGCGCGGTCCTCGAGCGAGTCGAAGTCCACAGTGACGCAGTAGGGCGTGCCGATCTCGTCCTGCCGGCGGTACCGCCGACCGATGGCGCCGGCGTCGTCGAAGTCGACGTTCCACATGCCGCGCAGCCCGTCGGCGACCT
>JADGMW010000297.1_pt1 | contig 25623 bp, 21 predicted proteins | sample 8641801 | NCBI WGS metagenome assembly JADGMW01 (sample SAMN16272018, study PRJNA661076) | feces metagenome | isolation source: fecal sample from diarrhoea affected cattle A | host: Bos taurus | place: South Africa: Lokaleng Village, Mahikeng | collected 2019-09
GGACTCCTCGGTGGTCGCCGCGCTGCTGCACCGCGCCATTGGCGATCAGTTGACCTGCGTGTTTGTCGACAACGGCCTGCTGCGCCTGCACGAAGGCGACACGGTCATGAAGATGTTCGCCGACAACATGGGCGTCAAGGTCATCCGCGCCGACGCCGAAGCGCAGTTTCTTGGCAACCTGGCCGGTGTCAGCGATCCGGAGCAGAAGCGCAAGATCATCGGCCGTACCTTCATCGATGTGTTCGATGCCGAGTCGAGCAAGCTGGACAACATCCAGTTCCTTGCCCAGGGCACCATTTACCCCGACGTGATCGAGTCGGCCGGCACCAAGAACGGCAAGGCCCACGTCATCAAGTCGCACCACAATGTCGGCGGCCTGCCGGAGGACATGAAGCTCAAGCTGGTCGAGCCGCTGCGCGAACTGTTCAAGGACGAAGTGCGCAAGATCGGCCTGGAACTGGGCCTGCCCTACGACATGGTCTATCGCCACCCGTTCCCCGGTCCGGGCCTGGGTGTACGCATTCTCGGCGAAGTGAAGAAGGAATACGCCGACCTGCTTCGCCAGGCTGACCATATCTTCATCGAAGAGCTGCGCAATTTCGACTGGTACCACAAGACCAGCCAGGCCTTTGTGGTGTTCCAGCCGGTGAAGTCCGTCGGCGTGGTGGGCGATGCCCGTCGTTACGCCTGGGTTGTCGCCCTGCGCGCAGTGGAAACCATCGATTTCATGACCGCGCGCTGGGCGCATCTGCCCTACGAGCTGCTGGAGAAGGTTTCCAACCGCATCATCAACGAGATCGAAGGCATCTCCCGCGTCACCTACGACGTGTCGAGCAAACCGCCGGCGACCATCGAGTGGGAGTGACTGCCTGACATTGGCCAGCACCCATAAGCCACACACCCGGAAGCCCGCGTAATTGCGGGCTTTTTGTGTTTGTATCTTGTCTTGCATGGAAGGGGCAACGGTAGGAAATACCCGGCGACATATCGCCAGGTTCTCAACCAGAAAGTTGCCGCAGTTGTATGTGTTTGGGGGTGAAGAGTAAGCGCCTAGATAACTCAAGCCGGAGAGGTACTCTCAGTGCCCTCAGCGGCCTGCCTCGAACGTTAACGCCTTCGAAACCCAGGCGTCGCATTGGCGGTACGTGTCGAACACCGATTTCGATCACTGAGGAGTTTTTGAGATAACGGCTCCTGGGTTATCTCATCGACGGCTCGGCAGCGGACGCGCCCTGCCCGAGACACATGACGCGATTGAACAATCAGCTATCGGGAGTAATCTGAAATGACAGCATTTTCCATCCTTGAACTGGTCCGCGTGACTGAAGAGACGGACGCGGGTGCGGCCCTTAACAATGCGCGCGATATGGCGGCCCATGCGGAGCGTTGTGGCTACAAACGTGTGTGGGTGGCCGAGCACCACAACATGGAAGGCATTGCCAGTGCTGCTACCTCCATTGTCATCGCCCATATCGCCGGGGGCACCAAGACAATTCGGGTAGGCGCCGGTGGCATCATGTTGCCCAATCACGCGCCCTACGTTATTGCCGAACAGTTCGGCACTCTGGAGCGGCTCTATCCCGGGCGCATCGACCTGGGCCTTGGCCGCGCGCCGGGGACCGATCAGGTTGCGGTTCGCGCCATGCGCCGCGCTGCCAACGCATCGGATCAATTCCCCCAGGATGTCCGGGAGCTTCAGGCGTTCCTTGGGCCGGCCACACCCGAGCAACGTATTCTCGCGGTACCGGGCACCGGCACCAACGTACCGCTGTGGATACTGGGGTCCAGCCACTTCGGGGCGGCCATGGCGGCCGAGTTCGGACTGCCTTATGCCTTCGCTTCGCATTTTGCACCCGACCTGCTGATGCCTGCGCTGCAGATCTACCGCAGCCGCTTCAAGCCGTCCCAGCAACTTGCCAAGCCCTATGCGGTTGCCGGTATCAACGTTATCGCCGCCGAGACCGACGCCGAAGCAAAGCGGCTTGCGACGACCCAACAGATGTCTTTCGCTGATCTGTTGAGCGCGCGGCGCGGGCTGAGCAAGCCGCCCATCGACGATATCGAAACCTACTGGTCGGGACGTGAGAAGGCCCAGGCCATGCATATGTTGGCGCGTTCGGTCATTGGTTCGGTTGAAACCGTGCGTACCGGGTTGCAAGACTTCATTACCGAAACGGGCGTCGACGAGGTGATGATTGTCTGCGATGTTTACCAGCATCAGGCACGCCTGCGCTCGCTCGAACTGATCGCCGAGGCGATGAAACCCTAAGTTCTTGGCTGTGTCTGCGTTAAGTGGTGCCAGCCCGTCGGACAGATCTAGCCTCCCACAGGTTGCGTGTCAGGCAACCTGATGGTGTGGAGTCGACGACGGAGCAAGAAAACGGCAGCACGATCCCTCACTAATGGCTTAGGCGCTACGAGCGGAGCAACGAGGTGGGCTTCACGAACTGCCGCTTCGTTTTCACTGTCATCTGTGCAACTCTTTTTGCTGCGCCCAGCCCCAGGAGTGCGCCATGGACAGTGAACGCAGAATTTCCACCATCAATCCGCAGGTCTTCTACCCCTCGGCTGTCTTGATTCTGGCGCTGGTGCTGTTTGCCGTCCTGGCGCCTGACACCGCCCAGCAGATATTCGGCCAGGCTCAGGCCTGGATCACCGTCAATGCCAGCTGGTTCTACATCCTGGCGGTGGCCATTTTCCTGATGTCCAGTGTGTTCGTGGCGATCAGCCGCTACGGCGACATCAAGCTGGGGCCGGATCACAGCGAGCCAGATTTCACCAATTACAGCTGGTTCGCCATGCTGTTCTCCGCGGGCATGGGGATTGGCCTGATGTTTTTTGGCGTGGCCGAGCCGGTGATGCATTACCTGGCCCCACCGGTGGGCGAGGGTGGCACTGCAGAAGCGGCCCGGGAGGCAATGAAAATAACCTTCTTTCACTGGGGACTGCACGCCTGGGCGGTTTACGCCATCGTCGCCCTGATCCTGGCCTATTTCGGCTACCGGCACGGCCTGCCGCTGACCATGCGTTCGGCGCTGTATCCGCTGATTGGCGAGCGTATTTACGGCCCCATTGGCCACGCGGTGGACGTCTTCGCCGTGCTGGGCACAGTGCTCGGTGTGGCGACCTCGCTGGGGTTCGGCGTGGCGCAGATCAACAGCGGCCTGAATCACCTGTTCGACATCCCGGTTGGCGTCGGTGTGCAGATCATCTTGATCGTGATTGCCATGGGCCTGGCCACGCTCTCCCTGGTCAGCGGTCTGGATCGGGGTATCCGTATCCTTTCCGAGACCAATCTGCTGCTGGCCGTGCTGTTGATGCTGATCATCCTGGTACTCGGACCAACCGTTTTTCTGCTCAAGGCGTATGTGGAAAATACCGGCGCCTACCTGTCGGAGATCGTCTACAAGACCTTCAACCTCTATGCCTACAACCCAACCGACTGGATCGGCGGATGGACGCTGTTCTATTGGGGCTGGTGGATCGCCTGGTCGCCTTTCGTAGGCATGTTCATCGCGCGCATTTCCAAGGGGCGAACCATCCGTGAATTCGTCGGCGGCGTGCTGCTGGTGCCGGCCGGCTTTACCTTGATGTGGATGACCGTGTTTGGCGACGCAGCGATCTACATGATTCACATAGAAGGTATCGCCAGCTTAGGCGAGGCGGTCCAGCAGGACAGTGCCCGCGCGTTGTTTGCGTTTCTCGAGCAGTTCCCGCTGGGCTTTGTGCTATCGGTGTTCGCCATTTTGATGGTGCTGGTGTTCTTCATCACCTCGGCCGACTCCGGTGCCATGGTGGTCGATATGCTGGCGTCGGGAGGCAGCAGCCATACGGCGTTGTGGCAGAAACTGTTCTGGGCTACGACCATGGCGGTGGTAGCCATTGCATTACTGTTGGCCGACGGTCTGACCGCCCTGCAGACCGCCACCATTGCCAGCGCCTTGCCGTACACGGTGTTCCTGCTGGTGGCCACATGGGGATTGTTCAAGGCGCTCAGGCGCGACGCCACCAAGCGGCGTGTACGCTATCAGTCGCTGAGCCTGTCACAGGCCCATGGCCAGGCGGACAGCTGGCAGCGACGGCTACGCAGCATGGTCATGATGCCGCGGCGCAGCCATGTGATGCGCTTTATCGAAGAGGTGGTGAGCCCAGCTTGCGAAGCGGTAGCCGAGGAACTGCGCAAGCAGGGGTTTGATGTGCAGGTAGACAGCTCAGGAACCGAAACGATACGGCTGGTCGTGCGCCATGCCAACGAACCGGATTTCAGCTATGGCGTACGTCCACGCTCGCTGGTGCAACCCAGCTTTATCGTCAGCGACGATGAAGAGAGCGAAGAGCGCAAGTATTTCCGCGCCGAGGTGTATTTAAATGAGGGCGGGCAGGATTACGACATCATGGGCTGGAGCCGCGAGGGCGTGATCGGCGACATCCTCGACCAGTACGAACGGCATCGGCATTTTGTGCACGTCTTGCGTTAAGAGTTGAGCCGGCCGGGCGTTGGCGGATGGTCAAAGCACGGTCGGGACAATTTGTCGCAAGGGGCGGGAGGTCTGACCGAGGAATTCGGCTCGCCCTGTTTATCGGTAAGTGAGAAGATATCTCATCTTTATCCGATGGCAGGGCAGTCATGAGCGTTACCCGCAGACAACTCATCGCTGGCCTGGCCGGCCTCGGTGTCATCGGCTGCAGCGCCGGCGGCGTGCGCTACTGGCTGGGGCGCCCGGAAAACGTGGCAACCCATGACTACGAGCTAATCGCTGCGCCACTGGATGTGGAGTTGGTACCTGGTTTAAAGACACCCGTCTGGGCCTATGGCGGCCAGGCGCCGGGGCTGGAGTTGCGCTGTCGCCAGGGCGAGCGTTTGCGGGTGCGCTTCATCAATCGGTTGAGCGAAGCGACCACCATCCACTGGCACGGCATTCGCCTGCCGCTGGCGATGGACGGCGTGCCGTACGTTTCCCAGCTGCCGGTCTTGCCGGGCGAGTATTTCGACTACGACTTCATCTGTCCGGACGCCGGCAGTTTCTGGTACCACCCGCACACCGCCAGCGGCGAACAACTGGGCCGTGGGCTGGTGGGCCCGCTGATCGTCGAAGAGCGCGTGCCGAGTGGTTTTCGCCATGAGCGCACCCTGAGCCTCAAGCATTGGCATGTGGACAAGCAGGGTGCCTTCACGGACTTCAGCGTGCCGCGCGAAGCGGCGCGGGGTGGTACACCCGGACTCTTGTCTTCGGTGAATGGCACGCACAACCCGACGCTGGAATTGCCCGCTGGGCAGGTCGTGCGACTGCGCATTCTGAATCTGGACAACACCCTGACCTACCGGCTGATGCTGCCGGGCGTCGAGGCGCGTATCTATGCACTGGATGGAAATCCCGTCGAGCCACGACCGCTGGGTAAAGAATACTGGCTGGGGCCGGGCATGCGCATCGAGCTGGGCGTACTAATTCCCGAGGTTGGCCAGGAGATTCCGTTGCGCAATGGCCCGCTGCGTCTGGCTACGTTAAAGGGAGTGGAGAACAGCGAAGCCGCAGGTACCTGGCCGCCACCATTGCCTGCCAATCCCATTGCCGAGCCTGACCTGACCCGCGCCGAGAAGCTGCGCTTCAACTTCGAGTGGGCGGGTGCGGTGTCGGTGGGCGTCGAGCAGGGCGGCGCCCACAGCTTCTGGCAGATCAATGGGCAGGCCTGGGACATTAACGACAAAAGTTGCGCCGAGCGACCTATCGCGACGCTGAAGAAAAATAGTCATTACATTTTCGAGCTGCGTAACCTCAGCCAATACCAGCATCCGATTCACCTGCATGGCATGAGCTTCAAGGTTCTGTCATCAAACCGAAAAACAATCACGCCGTATTTCACCGACACCTACCTGTTGGGCAAGAACGAGACCGCTCAGGTGGCGCTGGTGGCGGATAACCCCGGCATCTGGATGTTCCATTGCCACGTCATCGACCATATGGAAACCGGGCTGATGGCGGCGATCGAAGTGGTTTGAGCAGCGGTAACCGCAAACCACAAGCCTTCGCTTTAACTTGCCGCCTGAAGCTTGCCGCTTAACAATGGCCGGCTTTCAGCTTCGCGATAGAGCCATGCGCAGAATCAAGATCATCGACCGCTCCCGTGACGAGCATTTCATGCGCGAAGCGCTGGCGCTAGCCGCCAAAGGCGCTGAGCTGGGCGAGGTGCCAGTGGGGGCGGTGTTGGTGCAGGACGGCGAAATCATCGGCCAGGGGTTCAACTCACCCATCAGCCGCCACGACCCCAGTGCTCATGCCGAGATGGTGGCCATCCGGGCTGCCGCCGAAGCGGCGCAAAATTACCGCCTGCCCGGCAGCACTCTGTACGTGACCCTGGAACCCTGCAGCATGTGTGCGGGATTGATCGTACATTCGCGGGTGGAACGGGTGGTGTATGGCGCCACCGAGCCGCGAGCGGGCGTGGCAGTCAGTCGCGGTGAATTCTTCAGTCAGGATTTCCTCAACCATCGGGTGATGGTTGAGGGGGGCGTGCTGGCTGAGGAGTGCGGGACGATTCTCAAGGCGTTTTTCAAGGCGCGGCGATAAAGCCCAAGCGTTGATGCGTAGACGGTGGTGCTTCAGTAGGAGTTTTCATGGAGCGGAAAAAAAAGGCCGTCAGCGGCCTGTGGGTGCTGGCGGCAATCGGAGTGGCATTGTCGGTCGCCGTCTCCTGGACAGGCGTGCTGGAGCAGTTGTCGACGGAATACCTGGATGGCGCCTTGCTGCAGGCGGCCACTGCGTTCGCCGTCGCGAGAGTGCTGAATGCCCTGATTTCATTACTCCAGTCGGTCGAAATCAGTGTGATGGTGGCCAGCGTTCACCCTGGCGAGTTGCTGGATCCCATCAATGATCTGGTCGAGCAGTTTTCTCAAGTGATGCAGTGGGCCATTGGCTCACTGGTCATCCAGAAAGTGATGCTCGGCGTGGTGTCCCACAGGCTATTCACTGTCGTGTTGACGGTGATCGCGGCTGTGGTTTTGGTCTGTTCGCTGCTGGCCCCGACGTCTCGCGGCACGCTCCTGCTGTTCCGGGCGTTTCTATGCTGCGTGTTTCTGCGCTTGGCCCTGGCGCTGAGCGTTTTACTGAATGCCGCGGTGGACCATGCGTTTCTGAGCGACCCGGTACGTGACGATGTGGCCTTGCTGGATGCTTTGCCCAGCCAAGTCGATGTGTTGGGCATGCAGGGTGTTCCCCTGGAAACGCTGGAGGATGGTGCGTTGAGCGCGCTGCAAGCTCAGCAGAACACCCTGCAGGCTGAACGAGATGGGCTGCTGGAGCAGATCGAACGTTTGAAGCCGGACATGGAGCAGGCCCGTCAGGCATTGGCCGAGCATGAACGCGACAGCAGTTTGAGCCAGCGCCTGGGCATGAACCGTAGCGTTGAACATCAAGCCACGGTGGATCACCTGGACGCGCTGGAAGCTGAGTGGCAAGCGGCCCATGAGGCGTTGGCGAGCAGGGAGCGTCGGCTGTTGGCGGTGGACAAGGAGCGCCTGGCGCTGGCGCAGGCCAAGGAGAAATCCCAGGACGGTTTCTGGTCGCACTTTAGCGACAAGGTCTCGGGCTGGAGCCGTTCCGCAGCCAGCCTGGCTGACGTGGAAACCTACAAAGGCATCAAGGCCAAGCTTGAGGCGGTGATCGACACGCTGATTCGCCTCATGGCCTTTTTCATTCTCAAGTCGATTTTGCTGCCGGTATTGTTCATCTATCTGCTGATCCGGGGGTTCCGTTTGATCTGGCAGTCCGAGATGAAGATGCCCAGCGTGCATCGTGCCTAGGGTCTGTTCCCGTTTCGGCACGAGCCGCGTTGCTGCGTCAAATGACGCCAGGCCAGGCGCGGGACGCAGGCAATGGTTGTTCCCTTGCCAAGTCACGCAACGCCGCATGGCGCCATTTGCCGCGCAACCCGAAGGGACGGGCCCGTTTTTGCGCGATCCAGCGTTTCTCGTCGCTTATTTGGAACGACCAAACTGCGCGACTCGTGCCTTGTCTCGCGAAAAAACTGGCTCCGTCGCGGCCGTGCGCGAAACGGGAACAGACCCTAGAAAAAGCCCCGCAAATGCGGGGCTTCTTTTGGTTACTGGGCTTCGGCCTTGAGCATCGCCTGGCGCTGGCGCCATTCCATGAACGTTTTCAGCAGCAGGGTGAGCAACGCCATGCAGGCGAGCAGGGCAGCGGCGGTAAAGGCAGCGGCGGTCTTGTAGTCGTTGTTCAACTGGTCGACCAGCAGCGGCAGGGTCAGCGTCTGGTTCATGATGGTGCCGGACACCACCGACACCGCGCCGAATTCGCCGACTGCGCGGGCATTGGTGACCACCACGCCGTACAGCAGCGCCCATTTGATGTTCGGCAGGGTCACGTGGCGGAAGATCTGCCAGCCGCTAGCACCCAGCGTCAGCGCGGCGGTTTCTTCCTCGGTGCCCTGGGACTGCATGGTTGGGATCAGGATGCGTGCCACATAGGGGGCGGTGACGAACACGGTGACCATGATGATGCCCGGCCAGGCGAACATCAGCTGGATATCGCGATCGTAGAACCACTGGCCGACCACGCCTTCGACGCCGTAGATCACCAGGTAGCACAGGCCGGCCACCACCGGGGACACCGCGTAAGGGATGTCGATCAGGGTGGACAGCAGGCGGCGACCGCGAAAGTCGTAATGGGTCACGCACCAGGCCAGGCAGATGCCGAACACCAAGTTGATCGGCACGGTAATCACCGCCACCAGCACGGTGAGCATGATCGCGTGGAGCATGTAGTCTTCGGACAGGTTCGACCACAGCAGGCCGAGGCCGCCACTCAGTGCCTTGGTGAAGATCAGCGCCAGCGGGACCAGCAACAGCAGGGTGACGGTGGCGAGGCCCAGGCCGATGAGCAGCCATTGATGCCAATAAACGGGTTTTTTCATTTCTTGCGCTGCCAGCGGAAGATGTGGCTCTGGATCACCTGCAGGGTGAACAGCATGGCCAGGGATGCCAGCAAGATGACCGAGGCGATCGCCGAGGCGGCTCCGTAGTCGAACTCCTGCAGGCGGACAAAGATCATCAGCGAGGACACTTCGGTTTTAAACGGCATATTGCCGGCAATCATGATCACCGCGCCGAACTCGCCCAAGCCGCGCACGAAGGATTGCGCCGCGCCGGTAATCAGTGCCGGATACAGGGTCGGCAGCATCACGTAGAAAAAGATCTGCAGCTTGCTGGCACCCAGGGTGCGGCCGGCTTCTTCGTAGTCGTTGCCCATCTCCAGCAATACCGGCTGCACCGTACGCACCACGAAGGGCAGGCTGGTGAAGGTCATGGCGATCAGGATGCCGGGATAGGCATAGGCGATCTTGATGCCCATCGCGTCGAACCATTGGCCCAGCCAGCCACCGGGAACCAGCAGCGTGGCCAGGGTAAGGCCGGCCACCGAGGTAGGCAGGGCGAAGGGCAGATCGACCAGGGCGTCCACCAGGCGACGACCGGGAAAGTCGTAGCGGGTAATGATCCAGGCCAGCAACAGGCCGATCAGCGTTGCGGCGATGGTCGAGTAGAAGGCGCCACTGACGGTGACCCAGTAACTGGCCACGACGCGGCGGTCGCTAATCGCCTGCCAGTACTGCGCCCAGGATAGGTCGCTGACGTACACCAGCAAGGCGGAAATCGGAAACAGGATGACCAACGACAGGTACAGAGTGCTGATGCCGAAGCTCAGCCCGAAACCTGGCAGGGTGGGCGCCTGATGAAAGAAGCGGAAGGTATTAAGCGTCACGGGAAATCGCTTGTCCTACTGAAAAAAGACGCAGCGGCTAGCTACAAAAAGCGACGCCGCCCACTGCGGGCGGCGTAGTTTACAGGAGCGAAACTCAGTTTGGGCTTTGTGCCAGCAGTTGATCGAGCACGCCATTGCTGCCGAAATGCTTCGCGGTGATCTCATCCCAGCTGCCGAGAACCTCGGTCGGGTTGACCAGCTTGACCTTGGCGAACTGTGCCTCGGTGGCCTTGACCACTTCGGGGTGGTGAACGCGCAGGTTGAAGGTGGTCAGCAACTGCTGCACATCCTGGGTGTACTGGAAGTTGAGGAACTCGGTGGCCTGCTTGCGGGTGCCCTTCTGGTCGACCACCTTGTCGACGATGGCCACCGGGAACTCGGCCAGCACACTCAGCGGCGGAATCACCGGCTGGAAGTTGCCCGCCGCGAAGTCGGGGTGCTTGGCGATGTTGATCACTTCCGATTCGAAGGTCAGCAGGGCATCACCCTGGCCGTTCTGAGCAAACGCCACGGTGGCGCCACGGCCGCCGGTGGGGAAGTTTTCCACGTTGTGCAGCAGCTTACCGACGAACTTCTTGATCTTGGCTTCGTCGCCGTTGAACTTCTCGTTGGCAAACAGCCAGGCCGCCAGGTAGGTGTAACGAGCGTTGCCGGAGGTTTTCGGGTTGGGGAAAACCACCTTCACATCATCGCGCACCAGGTCGTCCCAGCTCTGGATGTTCTTCGGGTTACCCTCGCGCACCAGGAAACCGATGGTGCTGTAGTACGGCGAACTGTTGTTGGGGAACTCGGTGGCCCAGTCGGCATTGAGCAGGCGGCGCTTGGCGAGGATGTCCACATCCGTCACCTGGTTGAAGGTGACGGTGTCGACCTTCTTGCCTTGGATGATGTCCTGCGCCTGCTTGGAAGTGCCGGCAAAGGACTGGTCGATCTTGATGTCTTCGCCCGTGGTGGCTTTCCAATGTGCGATGAACTTGGGGTTGATTTCAGTGAACAATTCGCGCGCAACGTCGTAGGAGGCGTTGAGCAGCGGAGTGCTGTCTGCCTGGGCGGTGGCGCCGAACAGCGTGGACGTCAGGGCGGTAGCCAGCAACAGTTTCTTGAACATTTAAAAGCTTCCTCGCACAGCCGCAGGGGCTAATTGGATGCGACCGGGTGTGGTCAGCGATGGCAGGCATTCTGCGCGATAGCTATATGCTATGAAAATACGAAAATCGCATAGTGATATGCTTTTATTGAATATGCAGGCAGGTGAAAGGCGAGTGGCAGCGATTCACGGCGCGCACTGAGCAGCGCGATAAATCCCGCAGGCTGAAATTCGGAAAGGGTTGCCGTCGCCAACCGTGGTCAGAGCGGAGGCTCGATGATCGGCTCGGGCTTGTGGATGCCGGGAATGTGGAAGCCACGCTCGGCGAGCTGGGTGTCTTCCAGCTGGGGCAGGGTAGACCAGGTGAGGATGTCGTAATAACGGCGGATGTTGGCCACGTAATGGACCGGCTCGCCGCCGCGGGCATAGCCGTAGCGCGTCTTGGTGTACCACTTCTTTTGGGCCAGACGCGGCAGGATCTTTTTCACATCCAGCCATTTATTCGGGTCCAGCCCTGCGCCCTGGGTCAGCTTGCGGGCATCCTCGAGATGGCCGCCGCCCACGTTGTAGGCGGCCAGAGCAAACCAGGTGCGGTCCGGCTCGACGATGCTATCAGGCAAGCCGTGGTAGACATGTGCGAAATACTTGGCGCCGCCCTGGATACTCTGCGTGGGGTCGAGTCGATTGGAGACGCCCATGGCCTTGGCGGTGTTCTGGGTCAGCATCATCAGGCCGCGTACGCCGGTCTTGGACACGGCGTTGGGTTTCCAATGGGATTCCTGATAGCCGATGGCGGCGAGCAGGCGCCAATCGATCCGGTATTCGTCAGCCGCGAGGCGAAACTGCTGCTCGTAGCGCGGCAGCCGTTGTTGCAGGTGTTTGGCGAAGGTATTGGCGCCGACGAAGCCAAGTACCTCGAGATGCCCGTAGTAGCGCTCGCTCAGGCGCTGCAGAAAGCCTTCTTTTTCGACGCGTTTGAGAAAGGCATCAATCCTGTCCAGCAGGCTGCGATCTTCGCCGGCGGCCACTGCCCAGTTGAGGGTGCTGGCGTCGCCTAGGTCGAAGGCCACGCGAATCTGTGGGAAGTACACCTGATTGATGGCCAGCTCGTTGGAGTCCACCACGGTCAACGCCAGTTGGCCTTCATCAACCATGCGCAGCAGGTCGACGGCTTCCACGGCATCGGATTCTTCGTATTCGAGTTTCGGCAGCAGCGTCTTGAGCTCAGCCAACTGTTCGGCATGGCTGCTGCCTTTGACCACCATGATGGGCTGGCCGACGAGTTCAGGTGGGCGTCTCGGGCGGGTCTGTCCGTTGCGGTAGATGACCTGCGAGGTAACGTTCAGATATGGGTACGACAACAGAACCTGGGAGAGGCGGGACTTACCAGTGATCAGCCCGGAAACGGCCAGAACCGGCCCGCCGGGTTCATGGAGACGGGTATAGAGGTCGTCCAGATTCTCGGCGGTTTCAATTTGCAGTTCGACGCCCAGGTCGTCGGCGAAGCGTTCGAGCAGTTCGTATTCAAAGCCGCTGCCGCCGTTGCGGTCCTGAAAGTAGGTGGAGGGACTGTTGCGGGTAATGACGCGCAGTACGCCTTCCCCCTTTACACGCTCAAGGGCAGGAGGTTGTTTGGCCTCGCAGCCCATGAGTATCAGGAAGAGACCGGTTGCCAATAGCCGGCAGGTGTATCGCATGCTGAACGCAGAATGGGCAAACATGACGCGCATTATACGCAATGCCGCTGATGGGCCATATCTAGACAGTCGAAAAACCCTCTGATAGATGGCAGGCACAATTTGAATCCGCCTGTAGCGAGCTTTAGCCTACAGCGTTGGCATTAGGGTAGAATGCGCCGTTTCCCGCTCCCCCTTCCGAGGCTGTTCCGACGATGTTGATTCTGCGCGGCGCTCCCGCCCTTTCTGCCTTCCGCCACGGCAAATTGCTTGAGCAACTGACCAGCAAGGTTCCAGCGGTGACTGGGCTGTACGCCGAGTTCGCACACTTTGCCGATGTGGCCGGTGAGTTGACCGATGCTGAGCAGGCCGTATTGGCACGTCTGCTCAAGTACGGTCCCAGTGTTCCGGTGCAGGAGCCTGCGGGTCGGCTGTTCCTCAGCGTGCCGCGCTTCGGCACCTTGTCGCCCTGGTCGAGCAAGGCCAGCGATATCGCCCACAACTGCGGCCTGGGCAAGATTCAGCGCCTGGAGCGTGGTATCGCCTACTACGTGGCCGGCGATCTGAGCACCGCCGATGTTGCCCAGGTAACGGCACTGTTGCATGACCGCATGACGCAAATGGTGCTGCAGCGCTTCGAAGAAGCCGCCGGCCTGTTCAGTCATGCCCAGCCCAAGCCGCTGACCGTCGTGGATGTGCTGGGCGGCGGTCGCGCCGCGCTGGAAAAGGCCAACGCCGAATTGGGCCTGGCCCTGGCGGAAGACGAGATCGACTACCTGGTCAAGAGTTTTGGCGACCTGGGCCGCAATCCCCATGACATCGAATTGATGATGTTTGCCCAGGCCAACTCCGAGCATTGCCGTCACAAGATTTTCAATGCCAGCTGGGACATCGACGGCGAAAGTCAGGAAAAGTCCCTGTTCGGCATGATCAAGAACACCTTCCAGATGAACAGCGAGGGTGTGCTGTCCGCGTACAAGGACAACGCCGCCGTAATCGTCGGTCACACCGCCGGGCGTTTCTACCCGAACCCGCAGACCGGCGAGTACGCCGCCAATCAGGAACCCGTCCATATCCTGATGAAGGTGGAAACTCACAACCACCCGACGGCCATTGCGCCGTTCCCCGGTGCCTCCACCGGCTCGGGTGGCGAGATTCGCGACGAAGGCGCCACCGGGCGCGGTGCCAAGCCGAAGGCTGGCCTGACCGGTTTCACCGTCTCCAACCTGAACATCCCCGGTTTCGAACAGCCCTGGGAAGTGCCCTATGGCAAACCCGAGCGCATCGTCACGCCGTTGGACATCATGATCGAAGGCCCGTTGGGCGGCGCTGCGTTCAACAACGAATTTGGTCGTCCGGCGCTGACCGGCTATTTCCGTACTTTCGAGCAGGCGGTCAACAGCCCACGCGGCGAAGAAGTGCGCGGCTACCACAAGCCGATCATGCTGGCTGGCGGTATGGGCAACATCCGTGAAGACCACGTGCAGAAGGCCGAGATTTCGGTGGGCGGCAAGCTGATCGTCCTCGGCGGCCCGGCCATGCTCATCGGTCTGGGCGGCGGTGCCGCGTCTTCAATGGCCACCGGCGCCAGTGCCGCTGATCTGGACTTCGCCTCGGTGCAGCGCGAAAACCCGGAAATGGAACGCCGTTGCCAGGAAGTCATCGACCGTTGCTGGCAGCTGGGCGAAAACAACCCGATCAAGTTCATCCACGACGTCGGCGCGGGCGGTCTGTCCAATGCCTTCCCGGAGCTGGTCAACGACGCCGGCCGCGGCGGTCGCTTCGAACTGCGCAACGTGCCCAACGATGAGCCAGGCATGAGCCCGCTGGAAATCTGGTGCAACGAATCCCAGGAGCGCTATGTGCTCTCGGTGGATGCCGCTGATCTCGAGCGTTTTGCCGCCATTTGCGAACGCGAGCGCTGCCCCTTCGCAGTGGTTGGCGAGGCCACCGAGGAGCCTCACCTGACCGTGGCCGACAGCCACTTCGACAACAAGCCCGTGGACATGCCGCTCAACGTGCTGCTCGGCAAGGCGCCGCGCATGCACCGCAGCGCCAACCGCGAAGCGGAGCAGGGTGACGATTTCACCGCTGCCCAGGTGGATATCGAAGAAGCAGCCAGCCGTGTGCTGCGCCATCCGGCTGTCGCCAGCAAGAGTTTCCTGATCACCATTGGCGACCGCACCATTACCGGTCTGGTGGCGCGCGACCAGATGGTCGGCCCCTGGCAGGTACCGGTCGCCGACTGCGCTGTGACTGCGACCAGTTTCGACGTCTACACCGGCGAAGCCATGGCCATGGGCGAACGCACGCCGCTGGCACTGCTGGACGCACCGGCTTCCGGGCGTATGGCCATTGGTGAAACCGTCACCAACCTGGCGGCTTCGCGCATTGGCAAGCTCGGCGACATCCGTTTGTCCGCCAACTGGATGGCCGCTGCCGGTCATCCGGGCGAAGACGCCCGCCTGTACGACACCGTCAAGGCAGTCGGCATGGAGCTGTGCCCGGAGCTGGGCATCACCATTCCGGTGGGCAAGGACTCGATGTCCATGAAGACCCGCTGGCAGGATGAGGGCGCGGAGAAGAGCGTGACCTCGCCGCTGTCGCTGATCGTGACAGGGTTTGCGCCAGTTACCGATATTCGCAAGACCCTGACACCGCAACTGCGCCTGGACAAGGGCGAAACCGACCTGATCCTGATCGATCTGGGTCGTGGCCAGAACCGTATGGGCGCCTCGATCCTCGCCCAGGTGTACGGCAAGCTCGGTCGCCAGGCACCGGATGTCGATGATGCAGAAGATCTCAAAGCGTTCTTCGCGGTGATCCAGGGACTGAATCAGGACGACCGCCTGTTGGCCTATCACGACCGCTCCGACGGCGGTCTGCTGACCACCGCTCTGGAAATGGCCTTCGCCGGTCACTGCGGCCTGGACCTGTGCCTGGATGCACTGGCCGACGACGCCAAAGAACTGGCCGCCGTGCTGTTCAACGAAGAACTCGGCGCAGTGATCCAGGTGCATCAGGACCACACCGCCGAAGTGCTGGCGCAGTTCAGTGCTGCTGGCCTGGGCGACTGCGTGGCGGTGATCGGCAAACCGGTCAACGGTCCGCACGTGGCCATCAGTTACAACGGCCAGCCGGTATTTGGCGGCGAGCGTCGTCTGCTGCAGCGTCAGTGGAGCGAAACCAGCTATCAGATCCAGCGCCTGCGCGATAACGCCGACTGCGCTGATCAGGAATTCGAGGTCCTTCTCGACGAGGAGAATCCGGGCCTTACCGCCACGCTTTCCTTCGATGTGAATCAGGACATCGCTGCGCCCTACATCAAGAAGGGCCTGCGCCCGCAAGTGGCCATCCTGCGCGAGCAGGGCGTCAACGGTCAGGTGGAAATGGCCGCGGCCTTCGATCGTGCAGGCTTCAGCACCATCGACGTGCACATGAGCGATATCCTGTCGGGCCGTATCAGCCTGGAGCAGTTCAAGGGTCTGGTGGCGTGCGGCGGCTTTTCTTACGGCGACGTACTGGGGGCCGGTGAAGGCTGGGCCAAGTCGATCCTGTTCAATGCCCGTGCCCGTGATGGTTTCCAGGCGTTCTTTGAACGCAAGGACAGCTTTGCTCTGGGCGTGTGCAATGGCTGCCAGATGATGAGCAACCTGCACGAGTTGATTCCCGGCACCGAAAATTGGCCGCGCTTCGTGCGCAACCGCTCCGAGCAGTTCGAAGCGCGCCTGGCCATGGTTCAAGTGCAGGAATCGGCATCGATCTTCCTGCAGGGCATGGCCGGCTCGCGCCTGCCGATCGCCATCGCCCACGGTGAAGGCCATGCCGAGTACGAGAGTGAAGAGGCCCTGTTGCAGGCGGACCTTTCCGGCAGCGTGGCGCTGCGCTTCATCGACAACCACGGCAAGGTCACCGAAAGCTACCCGGCGAACCCGAACAGCTCGCCGCGCGGTATCACCGGCCTTTGCAACAAGGACGGTCGCGTCACCATTATGATGCCGCACCCGGAGCGCGTGTTCCGCGCTGTGCAGAACTCCTGGCGCCCGGATGAATGGCAGGAAGACGCCGGCTGGATGCGCATGTTCCGCAATGCGCGCGTATGGGTGGACTGATCGCCCGATTCTGAGTCACAACAAAGGCCATATTGAAAAATATGGCCTTTTGTTTTTTGGAGGCGACAAGCCCGTTGGCAAAATCTTTTCTGCGGCGGGCTGCCGGACAGCGCTCTGCTACGGGCGGGGCCGCGCTACAGAACGGTGCCGCTCGCCAGCAGAAATTCATCGAGGAGAACGACGCATGTACAAACTCTGCTTCTTCGTGCCGGACAGCCATGTGCAGGCGGTCAAGGACGCTCTGTTCACCGCCGGCGCCGGGCGCATCGGCAATTACGAGCAGTGTTGCTGGCAGGTGCTGGGCCAGGGCCAGTTCCGTCCATTGCCAGGCAGTGATCCTTTCCTTGGCGAAAGCGGGGTGGTTGAAGCGGTCGAGGAATGGAAGGTGGAAATGGTCGTCGCCGATGAGCTGATCCAGTCGGCGGTGGTGGCCCTGAAGCAAGCCCACCCCTATGAAACCCCGGCCTACGAAGTGTACCGGCTCGAGGTGTTCTAGCCGGCCGTTGAAGACGGGTTCACGTGTTTCAAGGCCTGATTTCAATCAACGTGCCATCGCTGACCAGATCCCAGATCTCGCGCATGTCGTCGTTTTTCAGGGCAATACAGCCTTCGGTCCAATCCAGGCCATGGAAATACCACTCCGGATAGTCGTCATCCAGCGGGGTGCCGTGCAGCATGATCGCCCCACCAGGCTGCACGCCCTCGCGCCGCGCCCGGGCCGAGTCGCGGATGTTGGGGTAGGAGATGTGAATAGCCAGGTTGTACTTGTCGCTGGGCTTGCGCCAGTCGAGCCAATACAAGCCTTCAGGAGTGCGCTTGTCGCCTTCGTACAGTTTGTGGCCGACGGGTTGCTTGCCCAGTGAAACCTTGTAGCTCTTCAAGGTTTTGCCGCGGCTGATCAAATGCAGCTGACGGTCGGATTTGATCACCAGCACCTTATCGATGCGTGGAGCGTGGGTGATCGTCAAGGAGGCAAAGGCCAGGGGGCTGCAGCAAAGCAACAAGGTGAGCATCCAGCGCATCGAGATCGATTCCACAGCGTTATGAGGAGATTCGGTGGTGTTTCTGCAGGTAGGCCAGCAGCGGTTCGATCGGCTCGTTGCGCACGGGGAATTCGGCGCGATGCCGATCGGCAAAAAAGCATTCTAAGGTGCGACCTATGGTCGGAAAAGCCAGACCCGACCAAGGAACGTCACGCTCATGGAAAAGCCGTACGTCGAGGCTCTCTTCGCCAGCGGCAAAATCAAGATCGCTCAGTTCGGCGCGAAACAGCATGTACACCTGATTGATATGCGGCAGATCGAACAAGGTATACAGCCTGAGATTGCGTACCCGCGCGCAGGCTTCCTCAAGGGTTTCCCGTTCGGCGGCCTGCTGCACGGTTTCACCGTTCTCCATGAAGCCGGCCGGCAGTGTCCACAAGCCGCGCCGCGGTTCGATGGCGCGCCGGCACAGTAGCACCTGCTCGCCCCATACGGGCAGGCAGCCAGCGACGATACGCGGATTCTGGTAGTGGATCGCCTCGCAACTCGAGCAGACAAAACGCTGGCGGTTATCGCCGAGGGGAATGCGCAGGGTCACCACGTCACCGCACTCTGGGCAGAATTTCATGGTCTCTCCTTCAGGGTCTGTCTGCAATCTTGGCCTTGCATGCCCGGCGCAGCAAGCGTAGGCGACCCGTGGATGAGAAGGGTCTTGGGCGCGTTTGTGCTTCATGCCATGATGGACCCGGAATAAGAGGACGAGGGCGAACATGCAGGACAAATTGCTCCAGCGTATACGCGGCTACAGCCCGCAGTTATTGATGACCTCAGGCAGTTTTCCCGAGGCTGCGGTATTGATGCCCATAACCCGTGGCGATGAGCCCGAACTGGTCTTGACGTTGCGTGCCAGCGGGCTGTCCACTCACGGCGGCGAAGTGGCTTTTCCCGGTGGTCGGCGCGACCCGGAAGACCGCGATCTTATGCACACGGCGCTACGCGAAGCTCAGGAGGAAGTAGGGCTGCCTCCCGGATTGGTGGAGATGGTCGGGCCGTTGAGCACACTGGTGTCGCGCCATGGCATCAAGGTCACGCCGTACGTCGGTCTGGTGCCGGATTATGTTGAATACCGGCCCAACGACGGCGAAATTGCCGCCGTGTTTTCCGTGCCGTTGCGTTTTTTTCTCGATACACCCACTGAAGTTACCCACCGCATCGATTTTCGTGGTGAGAGCTTTTACGTACCCTGTTACCGCTATGGCGAGTTCAAGATTTGGGGCCTGACGGCAATCATGATCGTCGAGCTGATCAACGTACTGTACGACGCCAATATCGACCTGCTTGAGGCGCCGGCATCCTATGTGATTGCCTGATGTGCTTTCGCCAAGCGACGAAAATTGACCTGCCAAAACATCAACAACAAAAAGGAGCATTGCCGTGAACTATCGCCTGGGGGAATTTCGTGTGGAAGCCGACCCTGAAAGCTGGATCGCCCCCAATGCCACGCTGGTTGGCAAGGTGCGCCTGGAGCGCGGGGCCAGTGTCTGGTTCAATTGCGTGCTGCGTGGCGACAACGAATTGATTCAGATCGGCGAAAACAGCAATGTGCAGGACGGCAGCGTGATGCACACCGATATGGGCTATCCGCTGACGCTCGGTACTGGCGTGACCATCGGCCACAAGGCCATGCTGCATGGCTGCACGGTGGGTGACTACAGCCTCATCGGCATCAACGCGGTGATTCTCAATGGCGCGAAGATCGGCAAGTATTGCCTGATCGGTGCCAATACGTTGATCCCCGAAGGCAAGGTGATTCCCGATGGTTCGTTGGTCATGGGTTCGCCGGGCAAGGTGGTCCGTGAATTGACCGATCAGCAGAAAAAGATGCTGGAAGCCAGCGCAGCCCACTATGTACACAATGCTCAGCGCTACGCCCGCGAGCTGTTTGAACAGGAAGAATGATGTCCCACTCCGAACGCCGCGTTGCCTCGCCTTGCGTGAATATCTGCGCACTTGATGACGAGGATATTTGTATCGGTTGCCAGCGTACGGCTGCCGAAATCACTCGTTGGAACTGGCTGGATGACGAAGAGCGCCGCACCGTCCTGGCGCGTTGTCACGAGCGTGCCCGTGCCACCGGGCAGTTACTCTAGTAGAGGTGTCTGGCGCGCTGGCTGAGCCGGGCGCCTGTTACGCACCATCAGTTGAAGGAAACCCCATGCCCCGTATTGGAACTCCGCTCTCGCAGAGTGCGACCCGTGTTTTGCTGTGTGGCTCTGGTGAGCTGGGCAAGGAGGTAGCCATTGAATTGCAGCGCCTGGGCGTTGAAGTCATCGCCGTGGACCGCTACGCCGATGCCCCAGCCATGCAGGTTGCCCACCGCAGCCATGTCATCGACATGCTCGATGGCGCGGCGTTGCGGAAAGTGATCGAACAAGAACACCCGCACTATGTGATGCCGGAGATCGAGGCGATTGCCACCGCGACCCTGGTGGAGTTGGAGAAGGAAGGCTTCACAGTGATCCCCACTGCCCGGGCCGCGCAGTTGACCATGAACCGCGAAGGCATTCGCCGCCTGGCCGCAGAAGAGCTGGGTGTGCCCACCTCGCCGTATCACTTCGCCGATTCGGTTGAGCAGTACCGCGCGGCAGTCGAGGCGTTGGGGTTCCCCTGCGTGGTCAAGCCGATCATGAGCTCGTCCGGTAAAGGGCAAAGCCTATTGAAAAGCGCCGGCGATGTGGAGGCCGCCTGGGACTATGCCCAGGAAGGCGGCCGTGCGGGCAAGGGGCGAGTGATCGTCGAGGGCTTTATCGACTTCGACTACGAAATCACGCTGCTCACCGTGCGCCATGTCGGCGGCACGAATTTCTGCGCCCCGGTCGGGCATCGCCAGGTCAAAGGCGATTACCACGAGTCCTGGCAGCCGCAAGTCATGAGCCCCAAGGCGCTGGCCGAGTCCGAACGCATCGCCAGTCGGGTGACCGAGGCGCTGGGCGGTCGCGGGTTGTTTGGCGTTGAGCTGTTCGTCAAGGGCGATCAGGTGTGGTTTAGCGAAGTTTCGCCGCGCCCCCATGATACGGGTCTGGTCACGCTGATTTCCCAGGACCTCTCCGAGTTCGCCCTGCATGCGCGGGCCATTCTCGGCCTGCCGATTCCTGCGATTCGCCAGTTCGGCCCGTCAGCTTCGGCCGTGGTGCTGGTGGATGGTCATTCGCGGCAGACCAGCTTCGGCAACCTGGCCGCTGCGCTAAGTGAGCCCGACACCGCGCTGCGCCTGTTCGGCAAGCCTGAAGTCGCCGGGCAGCGGCGCATGGGTGTGGCCCTGGCCCGCGGTGAGTCGGTGGACCTGGCGCGAGCCAAGGCTACCCGCGCGGCTCAGGCGGTCGACGTCGAGCTTTGATGAATGCGTAACCTGTTGTGGTGGGCCGTGACGGTGCCGTTATTGCCGTTGCTGCTACCGCAGGCCTGGTATACGCGGCGCACCGCCTTGCGATTGCCAGTGGCGAGCGGTGAACCCCAGGGGCTGGCGGGTGGTTCTCTACCCGGCCAGCCGTTGCGTCTGTTGCTGGTGGGTGAATCGACGGTGGTGGGCGTGGGTGTGGCATGCCTGGAAAATGCCTTGGCGGGGCAGTTGGCCCAAGCGCTTGCCGCTCGCCTGGAGCGCCCGGTGGCGTGGCGGGTTTGTGGTGAAAACGGCATTGGGGTTCGCTTGGCCGTCCAGCGTCTGCTGCCGCGCGCGCTCAGTGAACCTGCGGACTGGGCGGTGTTGGTGTTCGGCGTCAATGACACCACCGGGCTGAGCAGTCGCCGCCGCTGGGCTGCGGGGTTGGAGCGGATGATTGTCGCCTTGCAGGGCGGTGGGGCACAGGTGGCCCTCAGCGCTGTGCCGCCCTTGCAGCATTTCCAAGCGCTGCCCTGGCTGTTGCGTACCGTGCTCGGTTGGCGTGCGGCCTTGATGGATGGCTGGGCTCGCCGGCTCGCTGCTCGACTGTCGGCGCACCATTTCCCTGGGGGTTTGAGTTTTAGCACGGAGTATCTGGCCGAGGATGGCTACCACCCCTCAGCGCTGGGCTACCGGGTTTGGGCCGAAATGCTGGCCGATCAATTCATAGCGGAGTGTCGTTGTCCGCCATCAGCTTGAGGCTGCTTTCCCAGGCGCGCACGCGCTTTACCCGATTATCTTCGGTGGACAGGATTTCCAACCTGTAATCGCCAATCTGCAAACAAACGGCACAGTCCGGAATGCTTTCAAGGGCTTCGGTGATCAAGCCGTTGAGTGTTTTGGGTCCTTCACAGGGCAGTGCCCAACCAAGCAAGCGGTTCAGGTCGCGGATCGAGGCGGCGCCTTCGATAATACGCGTACCATCTGCCTGTAGGGTGACCTCGTTGTCGCGCTGATTGTCGCGGCTGTGAAACTCACCGACGATCTCTTCAAGAATATCTTCCAACGTTACCGCACCCAGCACGTCGCCATATTCATCGACCACCAGGCCAAAGCGGCGTTTCAATTGTTGGAAATTCAGCAGTTGAGTGGCCAATGGCGTGCCTTCGGGTACGAAGTAAGGTTCCAGGCTGGCGGCCAGCAGGCTCTCTTTGGTCAGTCGACCCTGACTGAGCAAGCCGGCTATATGGCGCATGTGCACCACACCCTCGACCTGGTTGATATCGCGTCGAAACAACGGCAGGCGGGTGTGGGTGGACTGACGCAGCTGCTCAAGGATTTCATCGAGACTGTCTTCCAGGTCGATGCCGAGCACTTCGTTGCGTGGGACCATGACGTCATCGACATTGATGGTTTCCAGGTCCAGCACGCCCAGCAGCATGTTGCGCCGATCCAGCGACAGGCCCTGGCCAGCCTCGCGCACCACGCTGCGTAGTTCTTCATTGGACAGGTTGTCGCTGCGCTTGCGGGTCGGGTCTAGACCGCTAAGCCGAAGCAGGCCGTTGCTTATCCAGCCGAGCAGTGCGACCACTGGGGAAAGCACTTTCTGCACTGCTGCCAGGGGCCGGCTGACGGGGTATGCAATAAGCTCCGGGTGCAGGGCGGCCAAGGTCTTTGGGGTGATCTCTCCAAATATCAGCAGCAGCAGCGTGACGCCGAGGGTGGCGATGGCGATACCCGCTTCGCCCCATATCTGAATGGCCAGCACGGTGGCGATGGACGAGGCGAGGATGTTGACGAAATTGTTACCGACCAGAATGGTGCCCAGCAGGCGGTCGGGGCGCGCCAGTAAAGCGCTTGTACGTAGCGCACCCCTATGCCCTTGCTTGGCCATGTGGCGCAGGCGATAGCGGTTCAGGCTGAGCATGCCGGTTTCGGCGCTGGAGAAAAACGCCGAGCACAGCAGAAGAAAAACCAGCAGGCCGACGAGAAAACCAGGGTGTAGATTTTCCAAGCGTTGTCAGGCCTTAGATATGCAGGATGAATTCGCGAACCAGTTTGCTGCCGAAGTAGGCCAGCATCAGCAGGCAGAAACCCGCCAAGGTCAGGCGAATTGCCTTGTGGCCGCGCCAGCCCAACTGGTGCCGACCCCACAGCAGAACGCCGAATACCACCCACGCGAAGCAGGACAGCAAGGTTTTGTGCATCAGGTGCTGGGCGAACAGGTTTTCAACGAACAGCCAGCCCGTCAGTAGCGACAGGCTGAGCAGCGTCCAGCCGGCCCAGATGAAGCCGATCAACAGGCTTTCCATCGTTTGCAGGGGCGGGAAGCTGCGAATCAACCGTGCACTGGGGTGCTTGTGCTTGAGCTGGTGATCCTGCAAAAGCAGCAGCAATGCCTGGAACATGGCAATGGTCAGCAAGCCGTAAGCGAGGATGGACAGCAGGATATGGCTGAAGATGCCGGTGGAGGCGTTAACCAGTTGGGCTGTGCCGGTTGGTGCAAACTGTGCCAGCAGGACCGTCAGGCAACCGAGCGGAAACAGCAGCAGTAGCAGGTTATGCACCGGAATGAGCTGGGCGGCAAGCAGGATCACCGCAATGACTGCCGCGGAAATCAGGCTGGCGGCGCGGAAGAAATCCAGCGTAAGTCCCAGGGGGGTGAATAATTGTTGAAACAGGCTGGCGCCGTGAGCGAGCAAGGCGAGGACGCCGAGCAGGGTCAACAGTGCTTGGGCGGGGGTGCCGCGCTGGCCGACGCGTAAACCGTGATAAGCGGTAGCTCCGGCATAAAGACAGGCAGCGGCGAGGCTGGGCAGCAGAGGTTGCATTAGATCCGTTTAAAGCTGGCCTGAGAAGGATGTGAGTGTGGCATAGAACGCCTCGAACACGAAAGACTGCTGGTGGTGATGGGAAGCCGCGCACTTGATATACTCCCCGGCCTGCTGCAACCGCCCTTCGAAGGACCGCGCATGTTCGAAAATCTTACCGACCGCCTTTCGCATACCCTGCGTACCGTCACCGGCAAGGCCAAGCTTACCGAGGACAACATCAAGGATACCCTGCGCGAGGTGCGCATGGCCTTGCTCGAGGCCGACGTCGCGTTGCCGGTGGTCAAAGACTTCGTCAACAAGGTCAAGGAACGGGCAGTCGGCACCGAGGTGTCGCGCAGCCTGACGCCGGGCCAGGCATTCGTGAAGATTGTCCGCGCCGAGCTGGAGCAGCTCATGGGTGCGGCCAACGAGGACCTCGACCTGCACGCCGCACCTCCAGCGGTGGTGCTGATGGCGGGCTTGCAGGGTGCGGGCAAGACCACCACGGTTGGCAAGCTGGCGCGCTTCCTCAAGGAGCGCAAGAAAAAATCCGTCATGGTGGTTTCGGCTGACGTCTATCGCCCCGCGGCGATCAAGCAGCTGGAAACCCTGGCGGGCGAAGTCGGGGTGACCTTCTTCCCCTCCGATATCAGTCAGAAGCCGGTGGCGATTGCCGAAGCGGCCATTCGCGAAGCCAAGCTCAAATTCATCGACGTGGTGCTGGTGGATACCGCCGGCCGCCTGCACGTCGATGCCGAGATGATGGGCGAAATCCAGGCGTTGCATGCGGCGATCAAGCCGGTGGAGACGTTGTTCGTCGTCGATGCGATGACCGGCCAGGACGCGGCCAATACCGCCAAGGCCTTTGGCGATGCGCTGCCACTGACCGGCGTGGTGTTGACCAAGGTCGACGGTGACGCCCGTGGCGGTGCCGCGCTGTCGGTTCGCCATATCACGGGCAAGCCCATCAAGTTCCTCGGCATGGGCGAAAAAAGCGACGCCCTGGAGCCGTTTCACCCCGACCGCATTGCCTCGCGCATTCTAGGCATGGGCGACGTGCTCAGCCTGATCGAACAGGCCGAGCAGACCCTGGACCGGGAAAAGGCCGAAAAACTCACCAAGAAGCTGAAGAAAGGCAAGGGCTTCGACCTCGAGGACTTTCGCGACCAGCTGCAGCAAATGAAGAATATGGGCGGCCTCGGTGGCTTGATGGACAAGCTGCCTTCGATGGGTGGCGTCAACCTGGCCCAGATGGGTAATGCCCAACAAGGCGCGGCCGAGAAACAGTTCAAGCAGATGGAGGCGATCATCAACTCCATGACGCCGGCCGAGCGTCGCGATCCGGAAATCATCAGCGGCTCGCGCAAGCGGCGCATCGCCATGGGCTCCGGCACTCAGGTGCAGGACATCGGGCGGCTGATCAAACAGCACAAGCAGATGCAGAAGATGATGAAGAAATTCACCGCTAAGGGCGGCATGGCGAAAATGATGCGCGGCATGGGTGGCATGTTGCCCGGCGGCGGAATGCCCAAGTTCTGATGCATTGCCGGCGGTTTCGCCGGCAATGCATCACAGCCTTGCCGATCTGCTTACGCTGCAGCAGGTCGACTTGCCGGGGCAGTGCAAAGAATATTTGCAAAACCCCGGAGAATACTTAGAATATGCGGCCTTTCGGGCCATGTGCCCAAGTTGCATTCTAGTTTTGCAGCACCGACTACAGGAACGAAGTTCATATGGTAACCATCCGTCTCGCCCGTGGCGGCTCCAAAAAGCGCCCTTTCTACCACCTGACCGTAACCA
>JADGMW010000072.1_pt1 | contig 25347 bp, 22 predicted proteins | sample 8641801 | NCBI WGS metagenome assembly JADGMW01 (sample SAMN16272018, study PRJNA661076) | feces metagenome | isolation source: fecal sample from diarrhoea affected cattle A | host: Bos taurus | place: South Africa: Lokaleng Village, Mahikeng | collected 2019-09
TGCGGGCCGACGACACGCTCAGCCACGTGCGCGCCCTGATGAGCTCGGGCCACTCGCGCTACCCGGTGCTGGACACGGATGACCAGGTGGTCGGCGTGGTGCACCTGCAGGACGTGCTCGCTCTCGACGGCCGCGACGACGAACCTGCCGAGTCGATCATGCGGCCCGCCGTCATGCTGGCGGCCTCGATGCCGCTGCCGGACGCGCTGCGGGACCTGACCGGCACCGGCAACCAGCTCGCCTGCGTGGTCGACGAGTACGGCGGGTTCGCGGGCGTGCTGACCCTCGAGGACCTCGCGGAGGAGCTGGTCGGGGAGATCACCGACGAGCACGACGCCGACGTGCCGATGGCCGTGCCGCAGGACGAGGACGGGATCTGGATCATGGCTGGCGACGTGCACGTCGACGAGGTGGAGCGCGCCGTCGGGCACGACCTGCCGCGCGGCGACTACGAGACGATCTCCGGCCTGGTGATCGCGGTGCACGGCTCGCTGCCGCCGGTGGGCACGGTGGTGGACGTCGAGCTGCCGCCCGACCCGGCGCACCTGGCACTGGCCGAGGCGCCCGCGCCCGTGGTCATGCGGGTGGAGGTCGAGGAGGTCGAGCGGCACGTGCCCGCGAAGGTCCGGGTGACGTTCCCGGGGCCTGCGACCACCACCGGCGACGAGGAGGCGGCACGATGAGCGGCGCCTGGACCGTCATCGCGGTGACCGTGCTCCTGATCGCGCTGAGCGCGTTCTTCGTGGCCGTGGAGTTCGCGCTGCTGGCCGCCAAGCGGCACCGGCTGGAGGACGCCGCCGCGACGAGCCGGGCGGCGCGGGCTGCGCTGCGCAGCTCGTCCGAGCTGACGCTGCTGCTGGCCGGGTCCCAGCTGGGCATCACGGCGTGCACCCTCGCCCTCGGCGCCATCACCAAGCCGGCGGTGCACCACTGGCTCACCCCGCTGTTCGAGGCGTGGGGCGCGCCGCTGGTCCTGGCGGACGTGGCGGGCTTCGTCCTGGCGCTGATGCTCGTCACGTTCCTGCACCTGGTGGTGGGGGAGATGGCGCCGAAGTCGTGGGCCATCGCGCACCCGGAGACGTCGGCCACGATGCTGGCGCTGCCGATGCGCGGGTTCATGCTCCTGACCCGCCCGCTGCTGCAGGCGCTCAACGGGATGGCCAACTGGTGCCTGCGCAAGGTGGGCGTCGAGCCCGCCGACCAGGTCGCCGCGGGCCAGAACCCCGACGACCTGCGGCACCTCGTCGAGCACTCGGTGAACGTGGGCGCCCTGGACGCGGGGTTCTCGGCGCAGCTCGCCGGGGCCCTCGAGCTGCAGCGGCTCACCGTGGCGGACCTGCTGCGGCCAGACGCGCGCACCACCTCGGTGCCGAGCGACGCCACGGTCGGCGACGTCCGACGGGCCAGCCTGGCCTCGGGGCACCTGCGCGTGCTGGTGGGCGAGGTCGGGTCGGTGCGCGGCGTGATGCACGTGCGCGAGACCCTGACGGAGCGCGACGAGCGGCCGGTCGCCGAGCTCATGCGGCCGGTGCTCACGCTGCCGACGGCGACGCCCGTCTACAGCGCGCTCGCGTCCATGCGGGAGACCCGCCAGCACCTGGCGGTGGTGGAGGGCGCCGGCGGGTTCGTGGGCGTGATCACCCTCTCCGACGTGCTGAGCAGGCTGTTCCCGCCGCAGGAGTCAGGGCTCGCCCTCGCCGGTCTCTGACCGTCGCTCGACCGCAGTCCCCGGGCCCGTCGGCCCCGCCCGCAGCACCGGGCGGGGCCGGTGGGCCTCTCGGCTCCACGGCCCCGCCCGGCGGGGGTCCTCAGACGGTGTGCCGGTCAGGCGGCCTTGTCCCAGTGGCCGGGAGCACCGTGACCATGCCCGTGGCCTTTGCCGTGCCCGTGCCCGTGGCCCTTGCCGTGGCCCTTTCCGGGCTTCGGCTTGCCGGGCTGGTCACCAGGGCCGGAGACGCCGTTGATGGCTGACGTGTCCTGCGCGAGCGAGTAGGTGGCGAAGGCGACCGCCTTGCTCATGATGCCCAGCGCCTCGATGTTGATGTTCGACAGGTCGTCGGCCGGCGAGTGGTAGTTCGGGTCGTGGGTGATCCCGGCGGTGCCGCCGAACAGCGCGACCTCCTCCTCGGTCTTCACGTCGTCCGCGCCGGTGAAGAGCCCGGAGGCGGGGATGCCGTTGAGGATGAACGCCTGGTAGTCGGACCGCCCGGAGAACTCGGTGTCGACCCACGGCTGGCCGATGCTGTCGAAGTAGTCGGTGAAGACCTTCTCGGTCGCGGCGGAGCCCTCGGGGACCTCGACCGGCGCCTCGTACGTGGACTGGTCCGCGTCGTATACGCCGATGATGTAGTTCGGCGAGCCGATCATGTCGAAGTTCAGGTACGTGGCGATGCGGTCGAGCTCGCCCTCCTGCGTGGCCAGGTCCGCGACGTAGCGGCTGGAGCCGATCAGCCCGAGCTCCTCGGCGCCCCACCAGGCGAAGCGCACCGTGTTGTTGAGCTTCTTGGCGTCGGCGAGCTTGACGGCCACCTCGAGCAGGGCCGCGGAGCCGGAGCCGTTGTCGTTGATCCCCGGGCCGTCCTCGACGCCGTCCAGGTGGGCGCCCAGCATCACGACGTTGTCGTCGCGGCCCTTCGCGGTCTCCGCGATGACGTTGAAGCTCTCGGAGGCCTCGACGTGGGACCGGACGTCCAGCGTCAGGCTCACCGGCCCGGACGCCGCCGCGGCGACCAGGACCTGGCCGTCGGCCAGGGAGATGCCCGCGGCCGCGATGCCGACGGTGTTCCCCTCGCCGAGCGTGCCGTTCAGCGGCCCGTCGGTGTTGTTGTAGATGACCGCGGCCGCGGCGCCCGCGGCCTCGGCGGTGGCGGCCTTGATGGTGAACGAGCACTCGCCGCGGCTGATCAGCGCGATCTTGCCGGTGGCGTCGACGCCGTCCCAGGCCTCGGGCGTGCAGCCCAGGGTGTCGGTCGGGCTCGCGACATCAGCGGTGATGCCGCCCTCAGGGGTGCTCGCGGAGTAGGCCATCTGGTCGACCTCGATGCTGACCGGGTCGCCGTCCGGCGGGGCCAGGGTGAGCGTCTGGGCGTCGAGGATCTCGCGCTCGAACGTGAAGTAGTCGCGCTCTGTGGTGTACCCCGCCTTCTTGAGGGTCTTCTCCACGTACCGCGCGCTGGCCTCGTAGCCGGGAGTGGTCGCCGCGCGGTTGCCGCCGTTCTGGTCGGCGATCTTCTGGAACTGCTCGAGGTGGCGCATGACGCCCTTGGCGGTGACCTTCGAGGCGAAGCCCGCGGGCGAGGCGCCCTGGGGGTGCGCGGCGACGGGTGACGCGACCCCGGCTCCGACGGTCATCGCCCCCGCTATGACGAGCCCGGCGACGGTTCGACGCATTCTCACGATGAGGACCTCCTGGTCGTGGAGAGACGCCGGGGCCGAGACAGCCCACGGCGGTCCTGCGGTCGAGCTGATGGCGACAACGTAGGGGCGAGAACCCCTTCGAATGGTCGGAATGCGACATTTCGCCATCGGCGTGTCCAGGACCGCCGTGGGCCGCCCGGCCAGATCGGCCGGGCAGGCCGACTCAGCGGCGGCGCAGCGCCCCGAAGATCAGGAACACGATGACCGAGCCGAGGATCGCGAGCAGCCAGGTCTGGATCGAGAAGAACTCCTCCAGGCCGCGGTCGAACAGGACGCTGCCGAGCCAGCCGCCGAGGACGGCGCCGAGCACGCCCAGCACCAGGGTGAGCAGCCATCCGGTGCTCTGGCGGCCGGGCAGGATGGCCTTGGCGATGACGCCGGCGAGCAGGCCGAGGAGGAGGAATCCGAAGAAGCCCATGACGTGTGTCTCCTTGCAGTCGGGGGGTGACGGGGAGAAACCTCCCACCTGCGCGGTTGCTCCGCATGTCGAACCAGACAGGCGTCCAGGAGGACGAGCCCTCCGCGGTGCGGCCTCTCGAGATGTTGACCGAGCGGTTCGGCCGTAGCGTCACCTTCACGCGCGCATCCGCGTGCCGCTGACACTGGCTCAGGAGGACACATGCACATCCACCCGATCCCGCTGCGGCTGGCAGCGGGGGCCTTCATCCTCAACTCCGGCCTCAGCAAGCGCGGCGCCGACGAGGACGCGGCCCGCGGGATGCACGCCATGGCCGCTAATGCGTACCCCTACTTCAAGGACATGGAGCCCCAGAAGTTCGCGAAGATGCTGTCGAGCTCGGAGATCGCGCTCGGCACGGCGCTGCTCGTCCCGGTGCTGCCCCGGACCGTGGTGGCCGCCGGGTTCACGGCGTTCTCCGGGCTGCTCGCCGGGATGTACCTCAAGACGCCGTCGCTGCACGTGGGGGAAGGCGATCCCCGGCCCAACGAGCAGGGCGTCGGCGTCGCCAAGGACGTCATCATGTTCGGGGCGGCGCTGTCCTTCCTGCTGGACTCCCTGCGGATGGACACACGCAAGGCAGCGCGCAAGACCACCAAGAAGGTCGCCAAGGAGACCGCCAAGGTCGGTCGGAAGACCGCGGAGGCGGGCGCCAAGGCGGCCGCGGTCGGCGTCGCCGCGAAGAAGCTGCGTCACCACTAACGGCGCGGGTCTCGTCCCCGGTCAGCGCCCTGGCGGGCGCCGCCGCTGCGGGTGCGGGGTCTGGCCCTGAGCGAGCCGGGCGACCGTCTCGGCGATCGTGCGGGCGCGGGTCTCCGGGCGCTTCACGGCGTCGATCCGGTAGAGCACCGCGTACCGGTTGGCCGCGGTCAAGGCGTCGAACCAGGCCTGCGCCTCCGGTTCGGAGGCCAGTGCTGCCAGCAAGTCCTCGGGCGGCTGGATCGTCGCGCTCGACTCGTAAGCGGCTGCCCAACGGCCGTCGGCCTGAGCGGCCCGCACCTGGGCGCGCCCCGCCTCGTGCATGCGGCCCTCCTGCTCGAGCCGCGCGACGATCCCGACGTTGCGCGCCGACCAGCGGCTGCGCGGGCGCCGGGGCGTCATCCGCTGCAGCGAGCTCTCGGCGTCACGCGAGAGCGCCTGGCCGTCGATCCAGCCGAAGCACAGCGCCTCGTCGAGGGCGGTGGCGTGCGTGAGGGTGGTGAGCGTGCCGCCCTTCTTGTGCAGCACGAGCCACACCCCCGGGGACTCGTCGTGGTGCTCGTGCAGCCAGGCGCGCCACGCGGCGGCGTCCGGGAGGAGCAGCTCGGGCAGGTCGTCGGCCATGGGGCCATCGTGGCCCGAGCGCGCGCCTCGCGCCTCGTGGCCCACCCCCCGCTCAGCCGCCGGGGGGCTTGACGCCGCCCTCGGCTGAGGGGCCGGCCCGCGGCGCGGGCTGACCGGGGGCGACCCGTGGCAGGCGCCCGGTGAAGAACAGGGCCGCGATCGCGATGAGCGCCGCGACGGACAGCGCGGAGCGCAGCGCGTTGATCCGGGCGTCGTCGTTCACGTCGATGATCTGGGTCGCGGTGGCCTTGTCCACGCCCGCCTCGTCGAGGGCGGTGGTGAGCTGGGCCGTCGAGACGAACGGGACCCCGCTCGCCCACTGCGTGGTGGCCTGGCTCTTGACCGAGTCGGGGATGTCGGGGTTGCCCTGCACACCCGACAGTGCCGCTGAGGTGAGCGTGGCGATGAGCACCGACCCGACCAGCGCCGTGCCCAGCGACGCCCCGAGGTTGGTCGCGGTGTTCTGCAGGCCGCCCACCTCCGCGCTCTGCGAGTCAGGCACGGCCGAGACCGTCACAGCGCCGAGCTGCGACGACAGTGCCCCGAGGCCCAGGCCCATGAGCACCATGGGGATCGCGACGATGCTCGCGTCCGCTGCGGGACTGAGGCCGCCCACGAGCACGAGGACGCCGGCCGTCATGGTGAGCAGCCCGAGCCGCACCACGCGGCGCGGGTTCGCGTGCGGCCAGATCCGGGGGATGCCGCCGGCGGCCACCAGCAGGGCGATCGACAGTGGGAACACCCGCAGCCCTGTCTCGATCGCCGAGAGGCCGAGCGCCACGGACAGGAAGAGCGGGACGCAGAAGAACACCGCGGCCTGCACGGTGAACTGGGCGAAGAACATGCTCAGGCCGCCCACGAGCTGCGGGTTGCGCAGCATCCCCGGGTCCAGCAGCGGTTGCCCGCCAGTGCGCTCCAGGTGGCTCTGCCAGCGGATGAAGAGGTACGTCACGAGAGAGCCGACGACGACCAGCCAGATGACGGGCGATCCGCCGAACACCGTCGGCGTGCCCGGGGTCGCGATCACCCATCCCCAGTCGCCCGAGCGCAGCACCCCGAAGACCACGAGCCCCAGGCCGACGATCGACAACGCGGAGCCCACCAGGTCGAGCTTGAGCGGGTGCGGGGGCACGTCGGCGATGTGCCGCAGCAGCAGCAGGATGACCACCACGATCACCGCCTCGCCCGCGAACACGTAGCGCCACGAGGCGAACGTCGTGACGAACCCGCCGATCAGCGGCCCCGCGGCCACCGCCATCGCCCCCGCGGCGGCGATCAGCCCGTACGAGGCAGCCCGGCGCTCAGGCGGGAAGTTCGCGGCGACGAGCGCGACGATCGCGGGCATGATCAGCGCCGCGCCCATGCCCTCGAGCAGGGACCAGCCGAGCAGCAGCACCCCCAGGTTCGGGGCCAGTGAGGTCACCGTCGAGCCGCACGCGTACACGACCAGCCCGATCCCGAAGGCGCGGCGCCGCCCCAGGATGCTCCCCACCTTGCCCCCGGTGATCATCAAGGTGGCCATGACCAGCGTGTAGAGCGTGATCGCGGTCTGGATCCCGGTGATGGTGGTGCCGATGTCGGCCGCGACGGTGGCCATCGAGACGTTCATGACGGAGCTGTCGAGCGTCATGAGGAACTGGCCGGCGCCGAGCACGCCCAGGATGAGCCCGCCCTTGCCCGCGGTGCTCCCGGACGTCGGGCTCGTCGCCTGCGGTGACGCCATGGGACCCGCCTCCCCTGCGGTCGGCCGCTCCCGCGCTGCCCAAGGCTCATGCTCCGCGCAGTGCGGACGCGCCGCAACCGTGTATGCCGGGCTGCTACCCACCCTGGTCCGGGCAGGGCCGCCGATACTGCCGTCGCTCCAACACCGCGCGCCGATCTACCGGTGGGGACCACCCCTCGCGCCCGCTCAGAGTGCTCTCAGGCGTGTGGAGTTCACTGTGCTTGGGGTGCGGGCGCGGTGGCGCCGTGCTGCCCGCCGACCTCCGTCCAGCGGAGCGCGAAACCCAAAGGTCCCAGGTTTCGGGCCCCATGGAGTCGTAAATTGCGAGTAAAGAGTGCAGAGGGCTTGATCCATGCCGCCATGGCGCCGACCGGCATCTGCCACCGCTCAGCGTGCCCGTCAAAGGAGTGTCTGTGAGCCGAACCCTGGACAGCGTGACCCTGCCCGCCGCTGTGCGGGCCAGCCTCGACGCCTGCGCGAACGTGATCGTCCCGAGCACGCGTGACGAGCTGTACCGGTTGGCCCTGGGCCCTGAGGGCGGCCCCCGGTTCTCCGTCGACTACGACGTGAACGGGACGCCCGTCACCGAGGCCACCGTGGTGCGGGGCAAGAACGGCATCGCCGTGAACTACCCCGAGGACTACATGCGCCGGCGCGACCCGGACTGCATGCGCGTCGCCGACGACCTGCCCACCGACAAGCCGCGCTACCGCGACGTCTTCGGCGCGGAGTTCGCCCCCGTCAAGGCGGAGACGCTCGACTGGCTCTCGCGCCAGGAGCTCGTGGTGGTGCCCTTCAAGGCCGGTGGGCTCACCCACGGCTACCCGTCGCTGGCCATCTGCCCCGTGAACTCCGCGTTCTTCGCGCTGACCCTCGTCGACCTGCAGGGCTGGGTGACGCTCGACGAGATCGGGCCGTTCACGCCGCGCAGCATCCTGTACGTCGCGCCCCCGTTCCGGCACACGCACTTCGACGGCCGGCAGGTCGTGGTGCACGATCGCACCGACACCCTGCACGAGGTGTTCGCGTACAACCTGTACCCGGGACCGAGCGCCAAGAAGGGCGTCTTCTCGGTGCTGCTCGACATCGGCGAGCACGAGGGATGGGTCACCGCGCACGCGTCGTCGGTGCGCGTCACCACCCCGTACGAGAACGAGACCGTCGTGATGCACGAGGGCGCCTCGGGCGGCGGCAAGTCGGAGATGTACCAGGAGATCCGCCGCCAGGAGGACGGCCGCATCCTGCTCGGCACGAACGTGGTGACCAACGAGCCCTACGTGATCACGCTCGGCGAGACGAGCGCCCTGGCGCCCGTCACCGACGACATGACGCTGTGCCACAAGGACCTGCAGCGCGGCGACGGCAAGCTCGTGGTCGCGGACGCTGAGGACGGCTGGTTCGTGCGCGTCGACAACCTCACCGAGTACGGCCAGGACGTCGCCTTCGAGCGTGCCTGCATCCACCCCGAGCAGCCGCTGGTGTTCTTCAACATCGACGGCACGCCCGACTCGACCGTGCTGCCGTGGGAGCACACGCTGGACTCCAACGGCAAGCGGTGCCCCAACCCGCGCGTGGTGATCCCGCGCAGCCAGATCCGGCACGTCGTCAGCGAGCCCGCCGACGTGGACGTGCGGACCTTCGGGGTGCGCATGCCGGCCTGCACCCGGGCCAACCCCTCCTACGGGATCATGGGCATGACCCACGTCGTCCCCGCCTCGCTGGCGTGGTTGTGGCGGCTCATCGCGCCACGCGGCGACAAGAACCCGTCGATCGGCGAGAGCAAGGCCGCCACGGACAAGCTCGCCCACGGCGGGATGGTGGCCGAGGGCGTCGGATCGTACTGGCCGTTCTCCACGGGCACCAAGGTCGCGGCTGCGAACCTGCTGCTGCAGCAGCTCGTCGAGGCGAACCGCACGCGCTACGTGCTGACCCCCAACCAGCACATCGGCGCCTACAAGGTGGGCTTCTCCGCCGAGTGGCTCACCCGTGAGTACCTGGCCCGCCGCGGTGGCGGGCGGCTGCGGCAGAGCGAGCTCGTCGAGGCGCGCTGCCCGCTGTTCGGCTACACGCTCGAGGAGATGAAGATCGACGGGCAGCTCGTGCGGCCCACGTTCCTGCGCCCCGAGCAGCAGTCCCAGGTGGGCGAGCAGGCGTACGACGCGGGCGCGAAGATCCTCACGGACTTCTTCAAGAGCGAGCTCGCGGAGTTCCTCACCGACGACCTGGACCCGCTGGGCCGCAAGATCATCGAGGTGTGCATGCGCGACGGGTCGATCGACGAGTACGTCGAGTTGACGCCGCTGTACCTGTAGGACGCGCCCTCGAGACGCGCGCGGCTCGGAGCGCACACGCATGACGGGCCGGGGACCTCACGGTTCCCGGCCCGTCGTGCTGCCCGGGCGGCCGGCTCCCAGGCTCCCGGGTCGCGCCCGGGCGCGCGGGTTGCTGCACTGGGGGAGGGGCAGGGACGTCGCGGCGCGTCGAGGCGCCGAACCCTCCCCGTAGCGGAGGGCGGCCAGCCCTCGGCGGAGCAGGGGGCTCTGATGTGTCGACTGTTCGGCATGCACGCGGGGCGCACCCCCGCGCGCGCGACGATGTGGCTGCTGACCGACCCCGACAGCCTGGCCCAGCAGTCCCGTCGGGAGGCGGACGGCACAGGCATCGGCGTCTTCGGGCCGGGCGGCGCCCCGATCGTCGACAAGCAGCCGATCGCCGCGTACGAGGACAAGGCCTTCGCCACCGAGGCCCGCGAGCTCGAGAGCCGCACGTTCGTGGCGCACGTCCGGTACGCGAGCACGGGCGCCAACACCCTGGTGAACACCCACCCCTTCGAGCAGGACGGCCGGCTGCTGGCGCACAACGGCGTGCTCCAGGGCCTGGACGTGCTGGAGGCGCGGCTGCGCGAGCTGGGCGTCATGGGCCTGGTGCACGGCCAGACCGACAGCGAGCGCATGTTCGCCCTGATCACCGCCGAGGCGCGGCGCAACGGCGGTGACGTGGGCGCCGCCCTCGTCACGGCGCTGACCTGGATCATCGAGAACATCCCGCTCTACGCGGCGAACATCGTGCTCACCACCCCGTCCGAGCTGTGGGCCGTGCGCTACCCGGAGACCCACCCGCTGTACGTGCTCGAGCGGCCACCGCGGGAGGGCGGCGAGCAGCACGCGCCGCACCCGTCGCGGCTCGAGGCTCGGACGCGGCGGATCAGCGTCCACAGCGACGCCCTCGCCGAGCGCGGGTCGGTGATCGTCGCCACCGAGCCGATGGACTCCGACCCCGGGTGGCGGCTGATGGGAGCGGGAGAGGTGGCTCACGTCGGCGAGGATCTGCACGTGCACAGCAGCGCGCCGCTGCCACCCCAGCCGGCGCACCCGCTCAGCCTCAAGGACCTGGAGCCTCGGGCGGCGTCGTCCCAGCAGCCGAGCGCCGCGCGCGGATGAACGGCGCGGGGTCAGTCGACGGCGGACGCGGCGGCGCGCAGCGTCTGCGGCGAGGTGCCGGGCGCGAGCGGGTACAGGTCCTCCGACCAGTCGGTGAGGACCACCGACTCGTCGTCGGGGAAATCCGGCATGCGGGTCAGCCTCGCGACGAGCTCGGCGATCCGCTCCGCGCCCCCGTCCATGCTGATGGCCTCGCCCCCAGCGAGCAGGTCCACGACCAGGGGAGGGTCCCCGTCCTCGCCCCCGATCTCCACCTGGCCCAGCGACGGGTCCACGGCTCCCGGTCGCGTGGGGTTCCAGACCGCCTCGGGCCACGCGCCGTGGATCACGGCGAGGACCGTGTCGGTGTCGAACGTGTACGGGCCGTCGACGACGGCCACCATCACCTCTGCCATGAGCACCGTCCGTTGACAAGAGCCCTGTCCCGGCGCTCGGCCTGCCGTGCGCGGCGGGTCGAGCGGGACCTCGTCTCCTCAGTGTCCGCCCGTGACGGGCAGGTGGCGCGCGCGACTGGCCATCCTCCCAGCGGGACGGGGGTGGGGACATCCACCCACACGGGTGAATGTGACGATTCGAGGACTTCGCACCAGCCTCGGGGACTGCCACACTGCTGGGACGAGTCAGGGGGCAAAGGGGGCCTAACGTGACAGATCATGCAGGCAGGTATCGGCCATCGTTGCGCTGGGACGTCCCCGCGCCGCTGAGCCTCGGCACCCGCGAGATGCTCGCCGAGAGCCTCGACGCGCTCTTCAGCGATGAGGACACGCCGCGGGCCCGCCCGACCATCCGCACGGACGTGCAGCTGGTCGTCGTCGACCTGGCGACGTCCTTCGCGATGATCGCCCACTTCAGCTCCGCGCCAGCCGCTGAGCGGACCCGCGTGGCGGACGTGATCTTCGACGTCAACGACGCTCTCGCGTTCGCGGGGCTGCCGGCGGCGACGGGGCCGTGGGAGATCGTCGTCGGCTCCGCGGAGGTGCGACAGGGCTACAAGACGCTCGACCTCGACGACCCGTGCTGGTCAGCCGCCGATTGAGCGGCGCGACCGTGGGCCCCGCCCTCGGCGGCCTCTAGCGCCGGGGGCGGTTCTCCTCTGCCCTCGGCGCTGCCCCCGGCGCTGGGGGCGTCGGGGTGGGCGTGGACGCCGGCTCGCTGCCGGGCCGCGCGCTCGGTCCCGCTGACGGCTTGGCCGTCGCCGTCGCCGTCGTAGGGCCTGCCGGGGCGGTGGCCCGGTCCGAGGCCGGGGCGGAGAAGTCGGGGGCGGTGGAGAACGTCGCGGACACGGCCTCGTCGTCGATGAACACGGCGGAGGTCGACTCTGCGACCACGGGTCCAGCGAGGGCCGCGACCCCGAGCAGGAGCAGCGCGACGAGCCGCAGCGACCGGTTGAGCCCCTCGGGTCGCTCAGTCGAGGAGGAGGTCATGCTCACCCCCCTCGGCGTGCCGGCGCCGGGCGTCGTGCGGATCGGGGAGGTCTGCGGCGAGCTCGCGCTTGAGCGCCCGCTCGCGCATCACCGCCATGAGCTCCATGGCGGCCAGGGCGAGCAGCGGAGGCGCCAGCATCGTCAGCCGTCCGACGGGGGAGCGGGCCCACTGCAGCGCCCAGCCCCAGTGCGGGTAGACGTCCAGCACCACCCCGCGCACCCGGGAGAACGGCGTGGCGTCGGGATCCGGCTCGGCGTTCGCGTCGCCCTTGGTCATGACGTAGGGGCGGAGCACCGGCTCGCCGGTGCTCTGGTCGATCGTGGTGAGCATCTTTCCCGTCTCGGGGTCCTGGCGCATCACCGGCAGATAGTGCAGGGACACGATGCGGTGCGTCACGAGGTGGTCCGAGCCCTGCGGCCAGAACGACACCACCTGGCCGACCTCGAGCTGTGACGGGTCGGTGAGCCGCCGCATCACCACCGCGTCACCGGCGTCGAAGCCCCCAGAGCGGACTCCGGACATCGACCCGGAGGTCACCACGAGGACCTGCTGGTGGTGGAGCTGGAACCACAACGGCACCGCCAGGGAGCCGGCATACGCGGTCGAGAACATCGCGACCACGACCCACAGCACCACCGTGACGGCCCGCTGCCAGCGTGGCGCCGGCGCGCTGGCCGGCGTCTGGGCGGCGGCACGGGCGACCGGTCCGCGCTCGTCGGCCGAGCCCCCGGACCACCGGGTGGACTGGCCACCCGGTGGTCCGGTGCGCGCGGCGAGCGCCAGGTACTCGGGCAGGTCCGTGGGCTCGGGCTCCACGTGCCTGCGCCGAGCGGCCCGCCGGGCGTGCTCGATCTCGATCATGCGTGCGGCTGCCTCGTCACGGGTTGTTCGTGGTCTGCTCCGCGTCGAGGCGCAGCGTGAGGTCGGCCGAGGTGTCCTGGGCCTCGTTCGGCGTGTCGATCGGCAGGTCCACGCGCACGCACAGGACCTCCGACGCGTCCGCGGCGATCAGCACGCGGTCGCCCGGCTGCTGGCCGGTCGCCACGTCGCCCACCAGGGCCGCCGGCTCGGCGGCGGTGCTCAGCGCCCCGCTGCCCACCTGCGACCCCGCGGCGCCGATGAGCTCGGCCCCCACGGCGTCGGTGGCCGCCGTGGTGCAAGTGTCCACCGCGTAGACGCGCAGCTGCAGCCAGTCCGTCAGTGCCGCCGTGCCGCCTTCCGCGTCGGTGGTGTCGTTGGCGCTGTACCGCACGGAGTAGCGGTAGGCGAGCGTCCCCGTGTTCGAGACCGTCAGCGGCGCCACGAGGGTGTCACCGGGCGCCATGCCTGCGCTCGGCACGGTGAAGGTGAGGTCGTCCGTGGTCAGGTCCACGGTGCCGGTGGTGATCTCACCCCCGTTCACCGTGCCGTTGTCGGTGAACACCGCGGCAGTGGCCATCGCCGCGATCCCGGTGCCGGCCAGGGTCAGGATCGTCACCGTCGTCACCAGGCGGCGGCGTCGGGCGACGTCGTGCCGTGGCGGGATCGGGTCGATCATCTCCTGGAGGAGCTCGTCCATCTGGGGACCCTTCGTTCGAGGTGGTGTGTCGGGTTCTGTGGGGATCGGCACGTTATTGCGGGGACTTGAGGGATGCTGTCATGTTCGTCCCGAATCTGTGCGCGGCCATGTCGGTGGCGGCCAGGGCGCTCGCGGGCACGGCCGCGGAGTACCAGAAGCCCTGGGCCTGGTCGACCTCCATGTCGTGGAGCAGCTGGGCCGTCTCCTCGTCCTCGACGCCCTCGGCCACGACCGACAGCCCGAAGGAGTGCGCCAGGTCCACCATGGCCTTGACCACGAGCGCGGAGCCGCCCCCCGATGCCAGGTCCGTGACGAACAGGCGGTCGATCTTGAGGCCCGCGACGGGCAGGTCCAGCAGCTGGGAGATCGAGGTGTTGCCGATGCCGAAGTCGTCGATCGCCACCCGTACCCCCGCCGCCGCCAGCCGGCGCAGCACCGGCACGACCCGTGAGGGGTCCGCGACCAGGGCCGTCTCGGTGATCTCGACCTCCAACAGCGCCGCCGGGACGGAGTGCTCCGCGAGCAGCTGCTCGATGAGCTCCACGACGGCCACCTCGGTGAGGTCGTGCGCGGACAGGTTCACCGCCACCGGCAGCATCGCCCCCTGGTCCCGCCAGAGGGCGACCTGCCGCACGCACGAGCGCAGCGCGAACCGGGTCAGGTCGTGGATCAGGCCGGACTGCTCGGCGAGGGGGACGAACAGGTCCGGGGGCAGCAGGCCCCGTGTCGGGTGCCGCCAGCGCATGAGGGCCTCCAGGCCGACGGTGTCGCCGGTGCCCAGGTCGATCTTCGGCTGGTAGTGCATCTCGAGCTCGGCGCCGGCCGCGAGCGCCCGGTGCAGGTCGCCGAGCAGCACGAGCCGCGCCGGGGAGGAGTCGTCCTCGTCGGGCGAGTACAGCGCGACGCCGAGCCGGTGCGTCTTCGCGGTGTACATCGCGACGTCGGCCATCCGCATCAGGGTGGTGCCGTCCCGCGCGTGGTCGGGGAGCACCGCGACGCCGATCGAGGTGTCCACGTGCAACGGAAGGTCGCCGAGCGGGAACGGCGCCGCGAACACGCCACGGACGCGGTGGGCGAGCTGCTCGGCGTCGGCGGGGGACCGCACCCCCGGCAGCAGCACGGCGAACTCGTCGCCGCCGAGCCGGGCCACGAGGTCCCCGTCCCGCAGGGAGTCGCGGAGCCGGGCCGCGACCTGCTCGAGCAGCTCGTCCCCGCGGTCGTGGCCCAGGGAGTCGTTGATGTCCTTGAACCGGTCGACGTCCAGCAGCACGAGCCCCACGCGGGTGCCGTCGGCCTCCGCCCGCTCGATCGCCCGGTGCAGCCGGTCGGCGAGCATCCGCCGGTTGGGCAGGCCGGTCAGCGAGTCGAGCAGCGCGAGCCGGGCGTTGTCGAGCGCGGAGGACTGCAGCCGGCGGGAGGCGGTGCGCACCGTGCGGAAGAGCAGGATCCACAGCAGCCCCAGACCGCCCACGACCACGCAGGCGACGACCCTGCTCGCGGACTGCAGGGCCTGGGTGGTGGCGGTGTAGTCGAGGCGGACCTCCGAGGCGCCCATCACGACGCCGTCCACCTCGGTGGGGACGTAGACGTTGAGGACCTCGCGCTCGGTGCCGCCGAGCGCGTCGCCGCGCACCTCGGTGATGGCGCGCGCGTCCGACTGCCCGCGCAGCGCCGCGTCGAGCCGCTGCCAGTCGGGGAACCCGGTGGACGCCGCGTCGGAGTCGTAGAGCACCCCGCCGTCGCGGGTCCACATCCGCAGGCCCACCAGGCGGTCGGAGAACCCCTCGACCGACTCCGTCACCAGGTCGCGCTGGCCGGGCGCCAGGAGGCCCAGGGTGTAGACCTCCTGGCTCACGGCGGCGCCCGCGTACTGGGCCACCGACTGGGCGGCCGCGGCGCCCTCCCGCAGGGCCTGCTGCCGCATCACGGTGGCCGTCGTGACGATGAGCGCGCACCCGAGGATGAGCATGCCGATGACACTCACCACGGCGAAGTAGCGAGTCAGCGGCCACCGACGGCGGGGGGACGGCACCAGGACCTCACGGGACGGATCAGGACGGATCACAAGGGAACGGTCGCCCGAGGGTACGGTGCCGCGGCGCCCTCGCGCTGCAGGGGACGCGGCGCGTCGGTTTCACCCGGGCCGTTGCGCGGTGCGCGGGACCACGACGGCTACCCTCGGGGCACCCTTTGCACGCTGCGCGGGCTGTTGGCTCGCAGTCTCCCGGATGACGAGGCCACGATGCACGAGCTGGCCACCTGCACGGTCAACGTCGACGGCGGCGCCTCAGTGACGGGCTTCGTCCGCGTGTTCGACGGGGACATGATGATGATCGGCGTCGAGGCGCCGCTGCGTGCGATCGAGCCTGGCTCCGACGTGACCGTCGAGGTGCTCGACGAGGTCCGCGGCGAGTGCCTCTACGCGGGCTACCTCTCCCGGGTGGGCCCCGACGGCATGGACATCGCCGACGTCGCGCTCGTGTCGACTCTGCAGAAGCGCGAGGTGGTGCGGGTCAGCACGCACGTGGCGTGCACCGGCACAGCCCTCGCGCGCTGGACCGACGCGGAGCACGGCGTGCCCGCACCCGAGCCGCCCGCAGTGGCCGCCGCGCCCGCCGTGCCGACCCAGTCGACCGGGCCGGCGGCCGAGGGCGTGGACGGCGGCGAGGACGCCGGCGAACCCGACGCCGTCGGGGCGCCCGAGCCCGTCGAGGCCGACACCTACGAGGGCGACCTGGCGTTCACGCTGCTCGACATCAGCGCCCACGGCATGCGGATCCTCTCGCAGGCCACGCTCCGGCCTGGCCAGCGCATCCGGTTCCTGTACGAGGAGCTGCCGTCGCCGATGCTGCTCGAGGCCGTCGTCGTGCGCGCGCAGCAGTCCCGCACCGGCACGCACTACGGGTGCCGGTTCCTGGGCCTCACCAGCCGCCAGACCGACGACCTGTTCCGGCACGTGCTGCACACCCAGGGCGTCCAGCGCCGCGAGCGCATGCGGCTCTAGCGCCGCCACCCCGGGCCGGTGCGCCACCCGGGCCCGTGTGCCACACCCGGACGTGGGCGCCACACCCGGGCCCGAGCGTCACACCGCGGGGGCCTCCGCGCACAACGCCGGCTTGAGGCTCTCGAACGAGTGCCCCAGGAGCTCGGCGGCGCGGGCGCCCGGCACGGCGCAGTCGAACAGGTAGCCCTGGCCGATGTCGCACCCGACCTCGCGCAGCACCGCCAGCTGCTCGGGCGTCTCGATGCCCTCGGCGATGACCTCCAGGCCCAGCGCCTTGCCCATCGCGACGATGGCCCGCACCAGCTCGCGGCTCTGCTTCCCGTCGACCAGCTCGTGCACGAACGAGCGGTCGATCTTGAGCGCCTCGACCGGGTACCGGTGCAAGGTCTGCAACGACGAGTGCCCGGCGCCGAAGTCGTCGATGTGCAGCCGCAGCCCGGCGTCGCGCATCCGGGACATCAGCTGCTGGGCCAGCTCGGGCCGCCGCATGATGACGCCCTCGGTGACCTCGAGGGTCAGGCAGGACGCGTCGAGGTCGTGCTTGGCCAGGCACGACCGGACGTGGTCCACCAGGCCGGCGTGCCAGAACTCGCGGTCGGACAGGTTGATGCTCACGTTCACCGGCCCGGGGTAGACGGCACGCCACTCGGCGATCTGCCGGCACACGTCCTCGATGATCTGGCGCCCGAGGCGCACCACCAGCCCGGTCTCCTCCATGAGGGGCAGGAAGTCGCCGGGCAGCCGGATGCCGTGCTCGGGGTCGTGCCACCGGATGAGGGCCTCGAAGCGCTCGACCGGGCCCTCGTCGAGCTGGACGATCGGCTGGTAGTAGACCTCGAACTGCTCGCGGTCGAGGCCCTCCTGGACGGCGCTCTGCAGCTTGACGTGGTGCAGCGCCTCGTCGTGCATCGTCGCGTCGAAGTAGGACAAGGTGCCGGGCTCGTGGGACTTCGCGTTGTACATCGCGGCGTCGGCGTCGCGCAGGACGTCCTCGGCGTTGTGGTAGTCGACGGCAGACGAGGCGATGCCCAGGCTCGCCGTGACCCACAGGGCGTGCCCCTCGACCTCGACGGGCCGCGACAGCGAGTCCTGGATCCGCCGGACGATCGCCGGCACCGCGTCGGGGGTGACGCCGTCCAGCAGCACGGCGAACTCGTCCCCACCGAACCGGGCGGCCGTGTCCTGCCCGCGCAGGATGGTGCGCAGCCGGTCGCTGACCACCTGCAGCAGGCGGTCGCCGGCCTGGTGGCCCAGCGAGTCGTTGACCACCTTGAACCGGTCCAGGTCCAGGAACACGACGGCGAAGGGCGTGCGGCTCTGCTGCCACCGGGCGACGCTGTGCTCGAGACGGTCCAGGAACAGGCGCCTGTTCGGCAGCCCGGTGGCGGCGTCGTAGAGCGCGTTGCGCCGCAGCTTCTCCTCGAGCCGCTTGCGGTGGTCGATGTCGGTCAGCGATCCGAGGAGCCCCTGGCCCGCGGCGCCCACCCCGCTGAGCGGCATGACGCGCGCGAGCAGCCACCGGTGCTCGGGGTCGCCGGGCCCCTGGTAGCGGAGCTCCACCTCGGCGAGGGTCTTCTGCCCGTCGATGACCTGGCGCACCTCGCTCGTGAGCTCGGGCAGGTCCTCCGGGTGGACGCGGCTGCGCCAGTCCAGCTCGCTGTCCGCCCTGAGGTTGAGCAGCGACCGGCAGCGGTTCGACATCGTGATGGCGCCGTGCGAGTGCCACTCCCACAGGCCCTCGTTCATGGCGCGGGCGAGCAGGCCGTACCGCTCCTCGCCGCTGCGCACCGTCTCGGCCAGCGACTCCTGGGCGAACGCGGCGCAGAGCAGAGCCGCCCAGTGGTTGTACGTCTGCCGCTCCGACGTGGTGTCGACCGGCCCGATCACCGCGAACCAGCCCCAGTCGTCGGTGGCGGTGCGGACGGGCACCAGGAAGACGACGTCGTTGGTGGCGGGGTTCGACGCGGCGACCAGCTCGGCCGGCGGGAAGGACTCGGTCGCCATGACCCGGCCGATGAGGCCGCCGAGGACCCCATGGGGGTCGTGCACCCCCTCGATGACGAGCTCGGAGCGGTTGCCGGCGCCACGCCACATTGCCAGGACGGCGGCGCGCAGGTGCGATCCGGCGAGCCAGTCGAGCCGGCGCGGGTCGGACGTGCCGTGGCTCAGGAGGTCCACCCCGATCCCGTACTGCTCGTGCAGGGAGTCCTGCAACTCGTGGGCGCGCTCGAGGTAGATGCCGGTCTGCAGGTGCCACAGGGCCACCGAGGCACGGGCGCCGACGGTGGTGAGCAGGGCGTCGAGGCAGTCGTCCGCCTGCTCGGACGAGCTGGTCTCCCGCACGTACAGCGAGAAGGCGGCATCGATGCGCTGCAGCACCTCGGGCACGGTGATGTGCTGGCTGAGCGGCTCGAGCGCCTTCTTCAACTCGTCGGGGGCCGGCTCGCGGCGGGTCTCGATCACCTCGCGCACCGTCCGGACCAGCGACTGGTGGGCGGTGGTCGCGGCGCCCGTGGGCAGGGCGATCGCGCTGTCGAGCAACGCCTCGTCGATCCTGGCGAGCAGGGCGCCCTCCACATCGGCGGTGGGGGACTCGCTGGCGTCGAGTTCGAGCAGCGGCTTGCAGCCGCAGGACGCGCGGGGGGCCAGGTGCGCGTGCCCGGAGTGGTCGTCCTCGGGCGGCGACTCCTGCAGCACGCCGCGCAGCAGCTGCGACGCGCGCATGCCGATGCGGTCGAAGCGCTGGTTCACGCTCGTCAGCGGGGGCTTGGTGTACGCGGCGCCCTCGACGTTGTCGAAGCCGATGATGGCGAGGTCCCCGGGCACCGAGACGCCCGCGGCCTTGAGCAGGGGCAGCAGGCCCATGGCGTTGCGGTCGGTCCCCACGATCAGGGCCGTGGGGCGAACGGCGGCGTTCTGGCGCAGGAACGCCTGCGCGATCTCCCCGCCCCCCTCTTCGACGTTGTGGCTGGCCGGGTAGTAGTGGTCCGGGTCGGGGGTGATGCCGTGGGCCAGCAGGGTGTCGTGGTAGGCGGCGTAGCGCTCGCGGATGTCCGACTGGCCGAGGTTGCCGGCGAAGCCGATGCGCTGGTGCCCGTGCTGGATCAGGTGCTCGACGGCCGCGGCGACGCCGTGCTCGTTGTCCGGCATGGCGGTGGGCACGTCGAGCCCGGCCACGGTGTTGCTCGCGAGCGCGAGCGGCTTGCCGGAGGCGCGGATGGCCTCGAGGTGCGACCGGCGGGTGGCGGTGGAGAGCGCGATCACACCGGCTGAGACGCCCATGGCCACGTGGCTCGAGAACGCGGGGGGATCCACCGTGGTCTCGGTGATGCTGCCCGCGTCGAGCGTCTGCACCACGATGATCCGCTCGTCGTGGGCAGCAGCGTCACGGGCGATGCCGGCGATGAGCGAGCCGTGATAGAAGCCCGCCGTCCAGGGGGTCAGCACCAGGACGGTGCTCGGGGGAGCCACGGGTGTGTCCTTCCGATCAGCAGAGCTTCGACCGGTGCGCCGACGCTCGCCGTCCTATCGGCCCGTGCTCCCGGGAGTTGACCCGCCTGAGGCCCGTCGGGGCCGTTCTCACCCGCCCTATTCACCCGTTTGCTCCAGTGCCGCGAGCGTGCGCTCAGCCCCGTGGCGGGTCGGGTTGCGCTGGTAGGGCACAATGGAGGGGTAGATGCGCTTCTTCTTGCGCGTCCGACGTCGTGGAGCACCGGCGGGACCTTCCCCGCAAGCCGCCGCGAGCCCCGACCGTTCCCAACCGCCGGAAAGGCGCCCCCCTTCATGTCGTTCTCTGCTCTCGGCGTGCCCGAGACCCTGGTCGCTGCCCTCACCACGCAGGGCATCACCGCTCCGTTCCCCATCCAGACGGCCACCCTGCCCGACACCCTCTCGGGCCGGGACGTGCTGGGCCGCGGCCGCACCGGCTCCGGCAAGACCCTCGCGTTCTCGCTGCCGATGGTCGCCCGGCTCGCCACCTCGACGGGAGCCCGCCGCCCGGCCCGGCCCCGCGGGCTGGTGCTCGCCCCCACCCGCGAGCTGGCCACGCAGATCGCCGCGACGCTCGAGCCGCTGGCCCGCGCCGAGCGCCTGAGCCTGACCACCGTCTTCGGCGGCGTCTCGCAGAACCGCCAGGTCAGCGCCCTCAACGGGGGCATCGACATCCTCGTGGCCTGCCCCGGCCGCCTCGAGGACCTGATCAAGCAGCGCCTCGTCTCCCTCGAGGGCGTCGAGATCACCGTGCTGGACGAGGCCGACCACATGGCCGACCTGGGCTTCCTTCCGGGCGTCAAGCGCCTGATGGACCAGACGCCGAAGAACGGCCAGCGCATGCTGTTCTCCGCCACGCTGGACAATGGCGTCGACCAGATCGTCAAGCGCTATCTGCACAACCCGCTGACGCACTCGGTGGACTCCGCCGAGTCCCCGGTCGCGAAGATGACCCACCACGTGCTGGCGGTCGCCGACGCCGAGTCCAAGCGCCTGGTCATCAACGAGCTGGCCTCCGGCACCGGGCGCCGGGTGCTGTTCACCCGCACCAAGCACCAGGCGAAGAAGCTCGCCAAGGCGCTGACGGCCACGGGCATCCCCGCGGTGGACCTGCACGGCAACCTGAGCCAGCCGGCGCGCGAGCGCAACCTCGAGGCGTTCTCCTCGGGCTCGGTCAATGTGCTCGTCGCCACGGACATCGCCGCGCGCGGCATCCACGTCGACCACATCGAGCTCGTGGTGCACGTGGACCCGCCGGCCGAGCACAAGGCGTACCTGCACCGCTCGGGCCGCACCGCCCGCGCCGGCGAGGGCGGCGACGTCGTCACCGTCATGCTCCCCGAGCAGGCTGGCGACGTCCGCACCCTGACCCGTCAGGCGAAGATCACCGTCCAGCCCCAGCAGGTGCGCCCCGGCTCGGCCGTGGTGGCCCGCCTGGTGGGCGAGGTCGCCGCGCACGTCGAGCCCGCTCCCGTGACGGTTGCCGAGGCCGGTCGCCGTGACGGCGCCGCGGGCGGCCCGTCGCGTCGCCGCGGCGGCCGCGGCGGCCAGCCGGGCGCAGGCTCGGGCGGCCAGGGCGGCGCCCGCGGGCGTGGCCGGGCGGGATCCTCGGCCGCGCCGCAGCGCAGCGCGACGGGCGGCTCGCGCCCGGTGCACTCCACCGCGACCCCGGGCAGCGGCTCCAGCAGCCGTGGCGGCGGCGTCGCGATGTCGATGGGCTCCTCCGCGGGCCGTCGCCGCGGGCGCTGAGCGCACCAGCCGCATACCAGCAGCGCAGAGAGCCTGCGCGGCGGGATCCCTTCGGGGCGTCCCCGCCGCGCAGGCTCTTCTGCGTGCGGCCGCCGGAATGCGCGAGCCGGCGGCGCCGTTGTGCTGGGCATGGCGAAGGACACGGGCAAGGTGTACGAGGTCGACAAGGACGAGGCGCAGTGGCGGGCCGAGCTCGACCCGGCGGAGTTCCAGGTGCTGCGCCTGGCGGGCACCGAGCGCCCGTGGACGGGTGAGCTCCTCGATGAGAAGCGCGAGGGGGTGTACCGCTGTCGGGCGTGCGGCCAGGAGCTGTTCCGCTCCGACACGAAGTTCGACTCGCACTGCGGGTGGCCCAGCTTCTTCTCCCCGCTCGCGGGGGACAAGGTCGAGCTGATCGAGGACCGCAGCCTGGGGATGACGCGCACCGAGGTGCGGTGCGCCCGGTGCGGGTCCCACCTGGGGCACGTCTTCGACGACGCGCCGCAGACGCCCACCGGCGACCGCTACTGCATGAACTCGGTGAGCCTGAGCTTCGAGCCCGGGGCCTGAGCGCTCCTGGACGGGCTGTGCACAGGGCTGTCCACACTGGTGTGTCCAACTCGGTGCGAATGATCCGGGTCCGCACCGGCGAGCCGTGCCCGACACGCCGGAGGACGCGGCACCCGCACGGGTTGTCCACTACAGGTGGTTCAGTCCCGGCCTCGGGGCGCCGATAATGAACGGGTGACCGAGGCTCTGATCGTGCGGCGATGGCGGCGTTACGGCGCCGACCGCCTCTACGTGACCGCTGAGTCCGGCGCGCGGGTCGGCTGCGTCGACCTGCAGTCGGGCGAGGTCATCGTGGACGAGCCCATCCTCGAGGCCGGTGTGCGCAAGGCCGCGCAGGCCTACCTGCGCTCCTACGTCACCGAGCTGGTCCTGCCCTTCCAGGTCGAGGGCGGCCTCGAGGAGCTCGACGAGCTGCGGGCCCTGGACGGCGACGTGTACGAGCCCGGCGTCCGCGCCCGCGCGAGCTCGGTGCGCGTGCGGCTCGACGCGCTGACCACCCAGGGGTGGCACGTGGTGCACTCGGTGCCGCTGGGCCGCCAGGGCACGGTGGTGGACCACCTGCTCATCGGCCCGGGCGGGATCTTCACGGCGAGGGAGTGCGCCCACCCCGGGCAGCACATCGTGGTGCGCAAGCGGACCATGACGGTGGACGGCGAGCCGGTGGCCTACCAGCGCGACGCGCGCCTCGAGGCGGCGCGCGTGCAGGCGTTGCTCCGCTCGGCGGTCGGCTCGCAGCTCACGGTGCGCGCGGTGCTGGTGCTGCAGGGCATCGTCGACATGGCGCCCGGCGAACGCCCCGACGACGTCCTGGTGATGGCCCGCAGCGACGTGCCGGGATCGTTCCTCAACCTGCTGGAGCGGATCGAGCCGCCGCGGGTCGACGCCATCGCCGCGATCGCGCGGCAGCGCACCACCTGGTCGCGCTGAGGGCGCTGAGCCGACGGCCGCCGGCCCGGGTCACTCGAGCGTGCGCCGGGCCCCGTCGAGGCTGCTGTTGAGCCGCGCGAGCTGCTCGGCGAGGCGCTCGAGGTCGGATCCCGTCCATTCCTGCAACGCGCGCTCGAAGAACTCGCGGCGGGCCTCGCGGGATCGCGCGAGGCGCTCGGCCCCCGCCGGGGTGAGCTGGATGAGCTGGCCGCGGGAGTCGTCGGGGTCGGTGCTGCGCTCGATCAGCCCGAGCTCGTCGAGGCGCGCGAGCTGGCGGGACATCGTGCCCCGCCCCACCCCGATGTGATCGGCGAGCTCGCTGGCCCGCACCCCCGGCGCCTGCTCGATCCGGGCGACGATCGGGTAGGCGGCGGGCTCGAGGTCGGGGTGCACGTGCCGTGCCATCCGGGGCGCCGCGGCGTTCGCGCGGCGCAGCAGGAGGGCGAGCTCACGCTCCACGCGCTGCACGGTGTCGGTGTCCACGACAGACATCCTCCCGTGTCCTGGGCGCTGTGGGCGCCGCCTGCGGGTGGCAGGCGGCGCCCACAGCGACGGGTCGGTCCTACCGGGCCGGCCGGTCGAGCCCTCTGGCATCTGCCGTGGCCCGCTCGGCGGGCGCCAGGGCGGGGTCTGCGCCGCCCTCGGCCTCGGCCGCCGCCGCGGCCAGGCGGGCCTGGGCCTCGGCCTGCTCGGCGAGCCGCAGCTCGACGCCGGAGCGCTCGCCCAGGGGCACCTCCTTGAGGAAGCACACCGCGATCAGGGCCACCACGGCCAGGGGCACGGCCAGCAGGAACAGGAACGCCACGCCCTCGCCGTACGAGGACTCGACCACCGTCTTGACCGGCTCGGGGATCGTGGCGACGTTCGGGATCGACGACGTGCTGCCGCCGAGGGCCGAGACGTCGATGCCGAGCGCGGCCAGGCCCTCGGTCAGCAGCGAGGTGATCTTGTTGCCGAGCACGGCGCCCAGCACCGAGACGCCCATCGCGCCACCGAGCGTGCGGAAGAACGCGACCGTCGACGTGCCGGATCCGACCTCGTCCACGGCCAGCGTGTTCTGCGCGGCGAGGACCAGGTTCTGCATCAGCATGCCCAGGCCGCAGCCGAGCACGAACATGTAGACGCACACGAGCACGAAGTTCGTGTCGTACCGGATGGTGCCCATCAGGGCCATGCCCGCGGACAGCAGCACCGCGCCGGCGATCATGTACCGCTTGTACTTGCCGGTGACGCTGATGATGCGCCCGCTGATGGTCGAGGCGAGGAACAGCCCGAGGATCTGCGGGATGGTGATGAGGCCAGAGGCCGTGGCGGACATGCCGCGTGCCACCTGCATGTACTGGCTCAGGAACACCGAGGTGCCGAACATCGCGATGCCCACCGCGATGGAGGCGACGACGGCGAGCACCAGGGTGCGGTTGCGGAACAGGTGCAGCGGGATGATCGGCTCGGTCGCACGGGACTCGACCCACACCGCGAGCGCGAGGGCCAGCACCGAACCGAGGACGAAGACCGCGGTCTGCCAGGACAGCCAGTCGAACTTGCTGCCGGCGAAGGTGACACACAGCAGCAGGCCGCCGATGCCGACGGACAGCAGGGACGCCCCCGCGTAGTCGATGTTCAGCTTGCGGCGGCGCATCGGCGGCAGCTTGAGGGTGCGCTGCAGCACGATGATCGCGGCGATCGCGAACGGCAGGCCGATGAAGAAGTTCCAGCGCCAGCCGGGGCCGTCGGTGATGACCCCGCCCAGCAGCGGGCCGCCCACCATGCCGAGGCCCATGATGCCGCCCATCAGGCCCATGTACTTGCCGCGCTCGCGCGGGGAGATGATGTCGGCGATCAGGACGGTGCCGAGGGCGGTGAGGCCGCCGGCGCCGATGCCCTGGAAGGCGCGCATGCTGATGAGCATCCCGGTGCTCTGCGAGAGCCCGGCGACCGCCGAGGACAGCACGGAGATGGCCAGCGCGAGCTGGATCAGCATCTTGCGGTCGACCAGGTCGGACAGCTTGCCCCAGATGGGCGTGGTGATCGTGGTGGTGAGCAGGGTCGCGGTGACGACCCAGGTGTATGAGGACTGAGAGCCGCCGAGGTCGCTGATCACGCGGGGGAGCGAGGTCGAGACGACGCTCGTGGCGAGCACCGACACGAACATGCCGAGGAGGATCCCGGACAGGGCCTCGAGCACCTGGCGGGGCGTCATGGCCGGCGCCTCGGCTGGTGGGTTCGGGGCCGTCTCAGGCAGTGCGGGGTTCTGTGCGGACATCGGTGGGGCTCTCGGTTCTGTGC
>JADGMW010000303.1_pt1 | contig 25291 bp, 23 predicted proteins | sample 8641801 | NCBI WGS metagenome assembly JADGMW01 (sample SAMN16272018, study PRJNA661076) | feces metagenome | isolation source: fecal sample from diarrhoea affected cattle A | host: Bos taurus | place: South Africa: Lokaleng Village, Mahikeng | collected 2019-09
CGATCCAGTCGAGCACCTCGCGCAGGTACTGGTCCCGCGCCGGCTCGCCCGAGAGCGCGAGGTCGTGGGCGCCGCCGGGGACCTCGACGAAAGTGGTGTCCGGCCCCAGCCGCGCAGAGCGCGCCGCGATCTGCGCGACGTCCAGCACTGAGTCCGTCGACAGCAGTGCGTCGTGCCACCGGTCGTCCGGGCCGGTGGCGTCGGAGGCCAGCACCAGCACCGGGCAGGAGATCGCCAGGCCGCGCGCCACCCGCGCATGGCCCCGGCGCACCGTCCGCAGCCACCCGGCGCGCACCTGGAACCCGCCATGCGGCTTCCAGGCCAGGTCGTAGTCCCATTCGCCGCCCGAGGCCGCGTGCAACGCCTGCCCGTAGTGAGGGCTGAGCTTGCCGACCACCAGCCGGGGCGCGAGCGGCCCTGCCACGTCGATCAGGCGCGTGGCGACCACCCGCTCGAACCACGAGCCGCGCAGGTCCAGCCACGGGCTGTTCAGCACCAGGGCGTCCACGACACCGTCGTCACGCCGGGCGTCGGCCCACAGCGCGGCGATCAGCCCGCCGGTCGAGTGGCCCATGAGGACGAGCTCGTCGTGGTCGACGAGCAGCAGCCGCGCCGCGGCGTCGAGCTCCTCCCTGTGCACGGACAGGTCTGTCACGAAGTTGGGCTCCTGCCAGGGGAGCAGCGACCGCCCGTAGCCGCGCAGGTCGAGCGCGTAGAAGTCGTCGCCGTGCGCCGCGAAGGCGTCGCCGACGTGGCGTTGGAAGAAGTAGTCGACGAACCCGTGGACGTAGAGCACTGCTCGGCGAGCCGCCGGTGCGCCCGGGTCTGGGGTGCGGCGCACCAGTGTGGCCACCGGCGACCTGCCGCTCCGGTCTGGGCGCAGCGGCAGCGTCTGTGCCGTCCACCCCTCGCCCAGGACGTCCGGCGCGGGGGATGTGGGCCTGGTCGCGAGCACGTCGTCGGGCATGTCGCGATCGTGCCACGCGGCCGTCGCGGCCGCCGTGGTTCGGGGGTTCCCGGCCCGTTCCCCGGCGCCTGCATTGCGGTCTGCGCAGGGCGGGCTGAGGCTGGACCGTGAGTGCTGGACTCAGGGGGTGGCGTCAGGTGGCGGCAGGGCGGCCGAAGGGCGGAGGGCTGCGGGGATCGGCTGGGCGTCAGTCCTGGGCCGTGGCGCGCTGCGGCGCGGGCGGGGCGTCGGTCGCCCCGTCTGCCGCGCCGTGCCCGGCCGGGGCCGGCCCAGCGTCCGCGTCCGGCGCCTGGACGGCGCGCCGCGCGCGGGCGACGGCCGCTCCCGCGAGGGCGAGGACGAGGATGCCGCCAGCGAGCCACATCCACTGCCGGTCAGGCGGCGGGGCCACGGCGCCCTCGATGGCGTACCCCTGCGCGGACAGCGTCAACCGGTCGCCGCGCACCGCGTGCCAGGTGACGGTGCGCCCGTCGAGCTCGCCGTTGTGGTCCACGACCACCCCGGGGAACGTGATGCGGACCCGCACGTCGAGCTCGTCCAGGTCCGCGCCCTCGGCGGCGCCCGCTGGCCCTGCCAGCATCGCGTCCGAGACGTCGATCGCGCCCGAGACGACGAACTGGTCGCCGTCGCGCGTGATCTCCACCGATGACCCGTCGTTCCCGAAGGTGTCCAGGGGCGCGTTCTCGACGGTGACCCGCTTGCCCGCGAAGCCGGCCTCGGTGAACGACTCCACGGTGGCGCCGGGCACGTCGCCGGCCAGCGCGGGCAGATGCAGCGACTCCACCAGAGCCTCCGCGGTGACGCCCGAGCGCTCGGCGAAGTCCTCCGAGACGGCGAAGGTCAGGGACCCGCTCTGCGTGTCGTCGGGGTGCAGGGTGGTCGCGAGGTCGACCCGCACGCACCCGGCCAGACCGAGTGTCACGAGGGCCACGAGCGCGACGGCAGCGGTGCGTCGAGGCATGAGGCACACCCTGGCGCCCGGACGACTGGTGCGGAAGGGGTAAACCAGACAGCACCCGACGGCGCAGCATTGAGCCGCGTAGACTCAACTTCAGATCCTTGTCCGTGCGGGTAGCCGCCGGGCACACCGCACCCGCACTTGTGGCACCGGAGGAATGATGGACGCGAAGTTCACCACCAAGGCGCAGGAAGCTCTGGGCGACGCCATCCAGCAGGCGTCCGCCGCGGGCAACCCCCAGCTCGAGCCAGCCCACCTGCTCAACGCACTGCTCACCCAGGACGGCGGCGTCGCCAACGCGCTGCTCGACGCCGTGGGCGCGGACCGCACCGCCCTCGGCCGCTCCGTCCGGGCTGCCCTCGTCGGGCTTCCCACGGCCACCGGCTCGGCGGTCGCGCAGCCCACAGCATCGCGCGCCACCGCGACCGCGCTCGACGCGGCCCAGGGCGAGGCCCGGGCGCTGGGCGACGAGTACGTGTCGACCGAGCACCTGCTGATCGGCATCGCCGCCGGCCAGAGTGGCATGGCTGACGCGCTGCGGTCCCAGGGGGCCTCGCGGGAGGCGCTCGTCGCCGCGCTGCCCACGGTGCGCGGCACCGGCCGGGTCACGAGCCCCAACCCCGAGGGCACGTTCAAGGCGCTCGAGCAGTACGGCAACGACCTGACCGCCGCCGCGCGCGACGGCAAGCTCGACCCGGTGATCGGCCGAGACTCCGAGATCCGCCGCGTCGTGCAGGTGCTGTCCCGGCGCACCAAGAACAACCCGGTGCTGATCGGCGAGCCGGGCGTCGGCAAGACAGCCGTGGTCGAGGGCCTCGCGCAGCGCATCGTGGCGGGCGACGTGCCGGTCTCGCTGCGTGACAAGCGGCTCGTCGCGCTGGACCTGGGCGCGATGGTGGCCGGCGCGAAGTACCGCGGCGAGTTCGAGGAGCGGCTCAAGGCCGTGCTCGAGGAGATCAAGAACTCCGACGGCGAGGTCATCACCTTCATCGACGAGCTGCATACCGTGGTCGGCGCCGGCGCCGCCGAGGGCTCGATGGACGCCGGCAACATGCTCAAGCCCATGCTCGCCCGCGGCGAGCTGCGGATGGTCGGCGCCACCACGCTCGACGAGTACCGCGAGCGCATCGAGAAGGACCCCGCGCTCGAGCGCCGGTTCCAGCAGGTGTTCGTCGGCGAGCCCAGCGTCGAGGACACCATCGCGATCCTGCGCGGCCTCAAGGAGCGGTACGAGGCCCACCACAAGGTCACGATCTCCGACGCCGCGCTGGTCGCCGCCGCCGCGCTCTCCGACCGGTACATCCCCGGCCGCCAGCTCCCCGACAAGGCCATCGACCTGATCGACGAGGCGGCGAGCCGCCTGCGGATGGAGCTCGACTCCTCACCGGTCGAGATCGACGTGCTCCAGCGGGCGGTGGACCGGCTCACCATGGAGGAGCTCACCCTCGAGAACGCGGACGACGACGCGTCGCGCGAGCGGCTGGAGAAGATCCGCGCGGACCTCGCCGACCGCCGCGAGGAGCTCGCCGCCCTGACCGCCCGGTGGGAGAAGGAGAAGGCCGGCCACAACATGGTCGGCGACCTCAAGGCGCGCCTCGACGAGCTGCGCGGCGCCGCGGAGCGGGCCGAGCGCGAGGGCGACCTGGCCGCGGCGGGCCGCATCCTCTACGGCGAGATCCCCGCTGTGCAGAAGGAGATCGACGAGGCCGAGCGCCACGAGCAGGAGGTCGGCGAGGAGGACGCGGCGGGCCCGGCGCCCGCGCCGATGATCGCCGAGAAGGTGGGCCCCGACGAGGTCGCCGAGGTGGTCTCGGCGTGGACCGGCATCCCCGCCGGGCGCCTCCTCGAGGGCGAGAGCGCCAAGCTCATGCGGATGGAGGACGTCCTGGGCGGCCGGATCATCGGGCAGAAGCAGGCCGTCGCCGCGGTCTCCGACGCGGTGCGCCGCGCGCGGGCGGGCGTGTCCGACCCGGACCGCCCCACCGGCTCGTTCCTGTTCCTGGGCCCCACCGGCGTCGGCAAGACCGAGCTCGCCAAGGCGCTCGCCGACTTCCTGTTCGACGACGAGCGCGCGATGGTCCGCATCGACATGTCGGAGTACTCCGAGAAGCACTCGGTGGCCCGGCTCGTCGGGGCGCCCCCCGGGTACGTCGGGTATGAGGAGGGCGGCCAGCTCACCGAGGCGATCCGCCGGCGCCCGTACTCGGTGGTGCTGCTCGACGAGGTGGAGAAGGCCAACCCGGAGATCTTCGACATCCTGCTGCAGGTGCTCGACGACGGGCGCCTCACCGACGGCCAGGGCCGCACGGTCGACTTCCGCAACGTCATCCTGATCCTCACGTCCAACCTGGGCTCCCAGTTCCTGGCCGACCAGACGCTCGACGCGCAGGCCAAGGAGGACGCCGTGATGGCCGCGGTCCGCACCGCTTTCAAGCCGGAGTTCCTCAACCGCCTCGACGATGTGGTGCTGTTCCACGCGCTGAGCCTGGAGGACATCGGGCAGATCGTGGACCTGCAGGTCGCGAACCTGGCGAAGCGCCTGTCCGACCGGCGTCTGGTGCTGGACGTGACCCCCGCGGCGAAGGAGTGGCTCGCTATCGAGGGTTATGACCCGGCCTACGGCGCGCGGCCGCTGCGGCGGCTCGTGCAGAAGGAGATCGGCGACCAACTCGCACGCCTGCTGCTGTCCGGGCAGGCGCACGACGGCGACACCATCGTCGTGGACCACCCCTCGCCGGAGGACCGCGGCCTGACCTTGACCGCCACGAGCGCCTGACCTGCGGGGAGGCTCGCCGCCGGCACGTCATGGGTCGCGCGGCGGGCGCCGCGCGACCCGCGCCGGTCTGCGAGAGTTCCGCCATGACCGCGACGACCACCGCCCTGCCCACGCCCCGGCACCCCGACCCGCGGGACGCGCCCGCCCTGCGCTGGGGGATCATCGCGCCGGGGTGGATCGCCGGCCAGCTCACCTCGACGATGCACGCCCATACCGGGCAGCGTGTCGTGGCCGTCGGGTCGCGTTCGCCCGAGCGTGGCGCCGAGTTCGCGCGGCGCCACGGAGTGGAGCGCGCGTACGCGGGATACGAGCAGCTGGTCGAGGACCCGGACGTCGACGTCGTGTACGTCGCGAGCCCGCACAGCCACCACCGCGAGCAGGCGTTGGCCGCGATCGCCGCCGGCAAGCACGTGCTGGTGGAGAAGGCGTTCACGCGCAACGCCCGTGAGGCCCGGGAGGTGGTCGACGCCGCCCGCGCCGCCGGGGTGATGTGCATGGAGGCCATGTGGAGCCGCTACTTGCCGCACACCGACGTGGTGCGCCAGTTGCTCGACGACGGCGTGATCGGCGACGTGCGCCTCGTGACGGGGGACTACGGCGTGCGGACCGATCCTCCGGCCGGGCACCGCCTGCTCGACCCGGCGCTGGCTGGCGGGGTCCTGCTGGACCTGGGCGTGTACCCGCTGTCGTTCGCGTCCTTCGTGGCCGCGCACGCCGGCTGGGGGGAGCCGGTCGCGGTGCACGCCGCGGGGGTCCTCGCGTCGACCGGCGTGGACGCGCAGGCGACGGTCTTGCTCGACCACGCGGGTGGCGGCCAGGCCCAGGTCTTCACCTCGATGCTCACGGCCACGGGCCGCACCGCGACGATCGCGGGCTCGGAGGGGCGGATCGAGCTCGGCGAGGACTTCTTCGCGCCGTCGACCGTGACGCTGCTCCAGGGGGACCGGCGCCTGGTCTGGGACGAGGACCCGCTGCGCGGCCACGACGGCCTCTGCTACCAGACGGCCGCGCTCGCACGGTACGTCGCGGAAGGGCGCACCGAGTCGCCGTGGATGCCGCTCGAGGAGACGGTTCGGGTGCTGGAAACCGCCGATGAGGTCCGGCGGCAACTAGGCGTGGCCTTCCCCGGAGAATGAACACGATTTCATTGGAGCGTTGTCACTCATACGAGTGACCAAGACGCTCAAACAGTCCCGAAAGGGGGCGTACTCTCAGTCTGCCAACGGCCGGGGGGCAACGAGGGGGCGTAGTGACGAGCCAGATCGAGCGTGGCTATGCCAAGGGACGGGCACGTCGCCAGCAGATCCTCGACGAGGCCATGGCCCTCTTCGGAGACGTGGGCTACCGCGCGGCGTCGCTGCGGGAGATCGCGGCCCGCGCGGGCATCTCGCACCCCGGGCTACTGCACCACTTCACCAGCAAGGAGTCGTTGCTGCTGGCCGTCCTCGAATGGCGGGACGAGACCGACTCCGCCCAGTTCGACCTCACCGGCTCGAGCGGCACCGAGGTGCTGCGGCACATGCTCGACCTGGCCGACTACAACACCACCCGGCCCGGGATCGTCGAGCTGTCCTGCGTGCTCGCGGCCGAGGCGACCTCGCCCGACCATCCGGCCCACGAGTTCTTCACCGACCGCTACGAGCGGGCCGTGCGCCTGTGCATCGAGGCGTTCGAGCAGGCCAAGCAGGCAGGACAGCTCAACTCCGACGTCGACCCCGAGCACGCCGCCCGCAGCTTCATCGCCCTGATGGACGGGCTGCAGGTGCAGTGGCTGCTCGACCGGGAGGGCGTCGACATGGCCGGCACGCTGCGCCAGCACCTCGCCCGGCAGTTCACCGTCGACCTCTGACCAGGGCCTCCACCCCCCGCGGCGCTCGGACACCCGCCGCGTGGTAGGCATGGAGGGCGGACTTCCCTGACGAGCGAGGTCGACGATGACCACCAGCCTCACCTTGACCGACGCGAGCCTCGACGGGCTCCTCGCGCGCCTCACACTGGCCCAGAAGGTGCGGCTGCTCACCGGGGCGGACATCTGGTCGCTGCACCCTGAGCCCGAGATCGGGCTGCGCGCCATCGTCATGTCCGACGGCCCCTCGGGTGTGCGCGGGGCCGTGTGGGACGAGCGCGACCCGTCGCTCAACCTGCCCTCCGCCACCGCGCTCGCCGCGACCTGGGACCCCGAGCTCGCCTACCGCTACGGCGCCGCGATGGCCCGCGAGGCCCGCCGCAAGGGTGTGGACGTGGTGCTGGGGCCCACCATCAACCTGCACCGCAGCCCCCTGGGCGGCCGCCACTTCGAGGCCTACTCCGAGGACCCCCTGCTGACCGCCGTCATCGCCGACGCCGTGGTCCGCGGGCTCCAGGACAACGGCGTCGCGGCCTGCCCCAAGCACTACGTGGCCAACGACTTCGAGACCGAGCGGTTCACCGCCTCCGTCGACGTGTCGGCCAAGGCCCTGCACGAGCTGTACCTGCAGCCGTTCGAGCATGTCGTCACCCACGCCGGCGCCTGGTCGCTGATGAGCGCCTACAGCGGGGTCGATGGCGTGACGATGAGCGAGAGCGACCTGCTCCGCGCGCCGCTCAAAGACGCGTGGGGGTTCGACGGCGCCGTCGTCTCGGACTGGACGGCCGTGCGCTCGCTCGACGCGGCCAAGGCCGCGCAGGACCTGGTGATGCCGGGCCCCGGCGGGCCCTGGGGCGAGGCGCTCGTCGCAGCCGTCGAGGCCGGCGACATCCCCGCCGCGACCGTCGACGAGAAGGTGCGGCGCCTGCTCCTGCTCGCCGCGCGCGTCGGCGCCGTGAGCCTCGAGGGCGCCCAGGACGGCGCGCCCTCCGGCGGTGAGCCCTCGGCAGAGGTGGACCCGGACGCGGTGCTGCTCGCCCGGGAGGTCGAGGTGCGCGGCATGGTGCTGGCCCGCAACGACGGCGCCCTGCCGCTGCTGCCACCCGACACCCCGGCGCCACGGCGGATCGCGGTCCTGGGGCAGAGCGCGGTGCGCCCGCGGACGCAGGGCGGCGGATCGGCCACGGTGGTGCCGAGCCGCACCGTCTCCCCGGTCGACGGGCTGCGCGCGGCCCTCCCCGACGTCGACATCGCGCACGCCACCGGCGCGTTGGCGCATGAGGGGGTCATCCCGTTCGAGCTTGACGAGGTGCGGGACCCGCAGACGGGGGAGCCCGGCCTGCGCGTCAGGTTCCTCGCCGCTGACGGCGCCGTGGTGCTCGACGAGGTGCGCCGCAGCAGCGCCCTCATGTGGCTCGGCGACGCGCCCGAGGCCGCCGTCTTCGAGCTCGTCACCGACTTCACCCCCGCCACCACGGGCGAGATCGAGCTCGGGTTCGCGACGGTGGGGCCCACCGTCCTGGAGGTCGACGGGGAGCCCGTCCTCGAGGCCACGCTCGGCGCCGGCTCCGACGACCTGGCCGCCGCGCTGATGGCGCCGCCGTCGGCGGCCGCACGGGTCCACGTCGAGGGCGGGCGGGCCTACCGCCTGCGCTGGCGGCGGGCCATCGCCCCGGCCGGGTCGGGGGAGGACGTCGGCATGGCGAGCTCGGTGGGCTTCACCGCCGGCTGGCGGCACGTCGTGGACTCCCCGGAGCGGCTCGTCGCCGAGGCGGCCGCCCTGGCGCGCGAGGCCGACGTGGCGGTGGTGGTGGTCGGCGCCAACGAGCAGGTCGAGTCCGAGGGCTTCGACCGCCAGGACCTCCGGCTGCCCGGGGCGCAGGACGACCTGGTGTGGGCCGTGGCGGACGCGAACCCGCGCACCGTCGTGGTGGTCGACGCCGGATCGCCCGTGCTCATGCCGTGGCGCGACCAGGTGGGCGCCGTGCTGCTGACCTGGTTCGGCGGCCAGGAGTACGGCAACGCCCTCGCCGAGGTGCTCGTGGGCAGCCGCGAGCCGGGCGGGCGGCTGCCCACCACCTGGCCCGCCGCCCAGGAGGACGTGCCCGTGCTGGACGTGACCCCGCGGGACGGGGTGCTGCGCTACGCCGAGGGCATCCACATCGGCTACCGCGCCTGGCTGCGGGCCGGCGCCGTGCCGGCGTACCGGTTCGGGCACGGGCTCGGGTACACGAGCTGGTCGTACGACGCGGTGCGTGTCGTGCCGGAGGGGCACGACGTGATCGTGCGGGTGGCCCTGACGAACACGGGCCTGCGCCGCGGGCGCGAGGTGGCGCAGGTGTACCTCGAGCGCGGGGACTCCGTGGTCGAGCGGCCGGTGCGCTGGCTCGCGGGCTGGGCCGTGGTCGCCGCGGACCCGGGCGAGCACGTCACCGCGGAGGTGCGGGTCGCCGCCCGGGCGTTCCAGCACTGGGACGCCGCGAGCGGCGCGTGGGCCGCGGAGCCCGGGCTGTTCACGGTGCTGGTGGGCAGGGACGTGGCGGCGGACCGGCTCGCAACGACAGTGGTGCGCTGACGCCCTGGGTGCGCGCCGTCAGGGGATGACGACGGTGCCGTCGAGGAAGGACCCGGTCAGGCCCCCGCCCTCGACGGTGGCGACGCACAGGCCGGTGCGGTCGCCGCGGCCCCACGACTCCTCGGTGGGCGCCCAGGTCACGGCCCGCACCCCGGCCTCCACCTCGGCCGGGGTCAACGCGCACGCCGACGCGACGCGCCGGTCGGCGGCCTGCTGGCCGGGCCAGGCCGCGGCCTTGTCGAACCGGTACTCGGTGACCACCTGGGCGGCGTGCGGCTGCCCGCAGGGCGCCACCGTCACGTCGTCGACGCTGCCGCTGGGGGGCAACGGGTCGATGCAGTGGCCGGTGACGAGCTGGACGGCGTGCGCCTCGCGGGGGGCGTCGACGTCGAGCGTCAGCGGCCGCTGCGCCGCCGCCGTGAGCCGCACGCCGACGACCACCGCCACGATCGCGAGCGTCCCGACCACTCCGAGCGCGATGCCGGCGACGGCGAGCCGGGCGCCCCGGGAGCCGTGCGCGCGGGCGCGGCGCAGCCCGACGACGCCCAGCGTGAGCGCCACCGGCCCGGTCATCAGCACGCCGGCGACGAGCGACGCCACGGACCAGCGGTCCCACGGCGCGCGGGGCTCCGACCATCCCGGGGCGTAGTACGGCTCGGGAGGGACGGCGTCGAGGTGAGGGCTCAGCTCGGGCTCCCCTGGCCCAGGTCGAGGGTCTGGGCCACGACCGAGCCGGTCATGTCGGTGTCGGAGATCGCGAGGCAGTAGCCGGACCTCTGCCCGCCGTCCCAGTAGGACGGGTGCGGGTAGTAGACGTCGACGGTTCCCCAGGCGCTGGTGAGGCTGGGGGCCATCGCGTCGACCTGGTCCCAGCAGGTCGTCCACGCGCGGTCGACAGCCGGGTCGTCGCTCATGGCCCACGGCGCGCTGGCGAGCTCGATGGCGCCGATCACCTCGGTGGTGTGCGCCTCGGCGCAGTCGACCACCACCGCGTCGCTCATGTCGTACAGCTCGGGCCACCCGTCCAGGCACTGGCCCGCGGTGAACGGTCCTGCGAGCTCGTACACCGGCACGTCCGCGGAGGTGGCGTCGTCCTGCGACGACCACGCGTCGTCCTCGGCGTCCTGCTGCTCGAGGCTGTCCTCCCAGGACGTGCTCCACTCGACGTCGTCGTCGTACGTGCTCTCGCTGTTGAGGCCGACCACCACCAGGGCGGCGAACCCCGCGACGAGCAGGGTCATCGCGCCACCGACGGCGATGCCCGCGATGGCGAGCCCACGTCCGCGGGCCCCCGAGCGCCGGATCCTGACCAGCGCCGCGATGCCCAGCCCGAGACCGACGATGCCGGTCAGCCCCATGGTGATCAGCCCGACGCAGCTGGTCACGAGGGATCCGATGGCCAACCCGTCCACGGGCGGCTGCGGGGGGCCCCACGCGCCCGGCGGCGGGTAGTAGCCGCCGGGAGCCTGCGGGTGCCCCGGCGGGGGGCCGCCGTACGGGGGGGCGCCGTAGGGCGGCCCACCGTAGGACGGCCCGCTGTACGGAGGAACGGGCCCCCCGGCGCCTGCCGGCGGCGCGCCGTAGGGCGAGCCGCCGCCGTAGGGCGGGGTGGGCGGGTACGGAGCGGCGTAGGGCGACGCGGGCTCTGCCCACGGCGGCCCGTAGGGGGACCTCGAGGCGTCCTCGGCGGGCGCTGCCGGCGGGGGATCCGCGGGAGCCGTCGGCGCGGGAGCCGCGAATGGGTCAGGTCGGTCCTGGTCGGGGGCGGGCCAGGTCGGGGGCGTGCTCATGTTCAGGAACGTAGCGGAGGGCGGCCACGCGGAGGGTGCGCTTCCACATCAGAGCCCCGTGTCACCCGCCCGGTCGTGTGGTCAGTCCGCCAGGTCGAGGATGACCGGGACGTGGTCGGACGGCGCCTTGCCCTTGCGCTCGTTCCGCTCGATCGTCGCCCCGGTGACGCGGGCGGCGAGGGCCGGCGAGGCGTACGTGAAGTCGATCCGCATGCCCTCGTTCCGGGGGAACCGCAGCTGCTGGTAGTCCCAGTACGTGAAGGTGCGGTCCGGGATGTGCTCGCGGGACACCTCGGTGTACCCGGCGTCCGCGAACGCGGTGAACGCCTCACGCTCGGCCGGGGTGACGTGGGTGCGGCCGGCGAACGCCTCGATGTCCCACACGTCCTCGTCGAGGGGCGCGATGTTCCAGTCGCCCACCAGCGCGATCTGCGCGTCGGGGTCGCCCGTCCCCGGGGTGATCCACGACTCCGCCTGGGCGCGCAGGTGCTTGAGCCACTCGAGCTTGTAGGCGTAGTGCGGGTCGTCGATCTCGCGGCCGTTGGGGATGTACAGGCTCCAGACGGTCACCCCGCCGCAGGTGGCGCCCAGCGCCCTCGCCTCGGTGACGGGCTCCACCCCGAAGCCGGGCTGCCCGGCGAACGTCGTCTGCACGTCCTCCAGGCCGACCCGCGAGATGATCGCGACGCCGTTCCACTGGCTGAACCCGAGCGTCGCGACCTCGTACCCGGCGGCCTCGAAGGCCTCGCGGGGGAACTGCTCGTCCTTGCACTTGGTCTCCTGCAGCGCCAGCACATCGGTGCCGGTGCGCTCCAGGAACGCGAGGGCGCGGTCGGTGCGGGCACGGATCGAGTTGATGTTCCAGGTCGCGAGGCGCATGACGGCAGGCTAGCCGCCGGCGCCCACGGCCCGTCCCAGCAGGGGTGCTGTGACGCGCGTGGGCCGGGCAGGGTTCGTGGGACAACAGGGCCGACCGCTCCGTAGGGTGGCCACATGGGAACCGCACTCATCACCGGCGCGAGCGCCGGACTCGGGCTCGAGTTCGCCTGGCAGCTCGCGACCGCCAAGCACGACGTGGTGCTCGTCGCGCGCGACACCGAGCGACTCGAACGCCTCGCCTCCCAGCTGCGCGCGGCGGCGGGCGTGCACGCCGAGGTCCTCACCGCCGACCTGACCGACCCCGCCGACCTGGAGCGCGTCGCCGAGCGGCTGCGCGACCAGACCCGCCCGGTGGGCCTGCTGGTCAACAACGCGGGCCTCAGCCTGCACCAGAGGTTCGTCGGCGGCGACCTCGACCGTGAGCAGATGGCGCTCGACCTCATGGTGCGGTCCGTCATGGTGCTGTCCCACGCGGCCGCGCAGGCGATGGTCGAACGGGGCCGCGGGGCGATCCTCAACGTCGCGTCGGTCGCGGCGCTGTACACGTCGGGCACCTACTCGGCGCACAAGGCGTGGGTGCGGACCTTCACCGAGGGGCTCGCCGTGGACCTGCGCGGCACCGGGGTGACGGCCACGGTGCTGTGCCCGGGGCTCGTGCACACCGAGTTCCACGACCGCGCCGGCATCGACAAGTCGGTGCTGCCGGACATCGCCTGGCTCAACCCCGACGACGTGGTCGCGGCGGCGCTCGCGGACGTGCGGCGCGGCGTGGTCATCTCGACGCCGAGCCTGCGGTACCGGCTCGTCTCGGGCGTGGCCCGCCTCCTTCCCCGCACGGCGGTCCGGGCCTTCGCGTCGTACCGCAAGCCTGTGCCGGACGACGCGGCCAGCGACGCGGGGATGGGCGCCCTGGCGCCCGACACCGATCGGTAGCCTGTCGACCGTGACCCACGCGCAGCCTGACGGCCTCTCCCTGTCCCCGACGCCCCGCGAGCAGCTCCGCGAGCTGATCTCCGAGCTCGCGGTGGTCCGCGGCAAGGTGACGCTGTCCTCGGGGCGCGAGGCCGACTACTACGTGGACCTGCGCCGGGTGACGTTGCACCACCGGGCGGCCCCGCTCATCGGGCACCTGATGCTGGACCGGCTCGAGGAGGTCGGCCTCGGCACCGCGGAGATCGACGCGGTGGGCGGGCTGACCCTCGGCGCGGACCCGGTGGCCACGGCCCTGCTGCACGCGGCGGCCTCGCGTGGGCAGGACCTCGACGCGTTCGTGGTCCGCAAGGAGGCCAAGGCGCACGGCATGCAGCGCCGCATCGAGGGCCCTGACATCGCCGGCCGCCGGGTCGTCGTCCTGGAGGACACGTCCACCACCGGCGCCTCCCCGATCGCCGCCGTGCAGGCTGCTCGGGAGGCGGGCGCCGAGGTGATGGGCGTCGCGGTGATCGTCGACCGCGCGACCGGCGCCGCCGAGAAGATCGAGGCGCTGGGCGTGCCCTACCACCACCTGTTCGACCTGTCCGACCTCGGCCTGGCCTGATCGCGGTGCGCCGCCGACCCAGCGTCGCGGCCCTGGTGGTCGGCGCGCTCGTGGTCGGCACCCTGGTGGCCAGCGGCCTCGTGGCCGACGGGGCCTTCCTGCTGCCGACGGTGGTGCTGTGGCTGGTGCTCGGCGGGTTCCTCCTGGCCTTCTGGGTCGGTGAGAAGCGGCACGAGCGCCTCCAGGCGTGGGGAGCGGCCCGCGGCTGGGCCTATCAGCGCCAGGACCGGTCGCTGCGCTCGCGGTGGACCGGCCCGCCGTTCGGCGAGGGGGCCAACCGGCAGGCCACCGAGGTGCTGCGGGGCGCCGTGGACGGCCGGACGGCGGTGTCGTTCACCTATCGCTGGACCGTCGGCACGGGCAAGCAGAAGACCACCCACACCCGCCAGGTGGTGGCGCTGGACCTGCCGACCGCGCTGCCGGGCCTGCAGCTCACGCCGGAGTGGCTTGGCAGCCGGATGGCCAGGGCGCTGGGGGCGCAGGACATCCAGTTCGAGTCCGAGGAGTTCAACCGGGCCTGGCGGGTCCAGGCGCGGGACCTGAAGTTCGCGCACGACGTGGTGCACCCGCGCCTGATGGCTCGGCTGCTGCAGGACGACGCCCGACGTGCGAACCTGCGGATCGAGGGGGCGACAGTGCTCACCTGGCTCCCCAACGGGACGGACGTCGACCGCATCGACCCCGCCCTCACGCTGCTGCGGGCCCTGGCGGATGCCGTCCCGCAGCACGTCTGGGAGGACATGGGCCTCCCGACAACGCGCTGACCTGCGCTCACGGTCAGACGACGAGCGCGAGCCCGCCGCTACGATCTGTCCCACCCGACTCTGGAGGTCCCCATGGAGGTCGCACTCGTCGTCCTCGCCGTGCTGGTCGTCATCGTGCTCGTGTGGGCGATCGCCCAGTACAACGGCTTCATCCGCCTGCGGAACCTGGTGCAGGAGGCATGGCGGCAGATCGACGTCGAGCTGCACCGTCGGCACGACCTGATCCCCAACCTGGTCGAGACGGTCAAGGGGTACGCCACGCACGAGCGGGCGGTGTTCGACGAGGTGTCCCGGGCCCGCTCGGCGGCCTCGGCCAGCGGCGCCACGCCCGGCGCGCAGGCCGCGCAGGAGAACGCCCTGACGCAGGCCCTGGGCCGCCTGTTCGCCGTCGCGGAGGCGTACCCGGTGCTGCGCGCCAGCGAGAACTTCCAGCAGCTCCAGCTCGAGCTCACGTCCACCGAGGACCGCATCGCCGCGGGCCGCCGCTTCTACAACGCCAACGTGCGGGCGCTCAACACCAAGGTGGAGTCGTTCCCCTCGAACGTCATCGCGAACATGTTCCACTTCAGCCGCGCCGAGTACTTCGAGGCCGAGGACCCGGCCGTCCGTGCCGTCCCGCAGGTGGGCTTCGGAGACGAGGGCCGCTAGCCCGGCCCACGTCGGCCGCCGCCGACGAGACGCGCGAAGGGCGCCGACCGCGTGGTCGGCGCCCTTCGCGCGTGTCAGAGCAGGTGGTGTCAGACGAGGTCGACGAGGTTCGCGATCGAGTCGACGACGTGGCTGGGCCGGAACGGGAACTTCTCCACGTCGGAGGCGCTGGTGGAGCCCGTGAGCACCAGGAAGGTCTGCAGCCCCGCCTCGATGCCGGCCACCACGTCGGTGTCCATCCGGTCGCCGATCATCGCGGTGGTCTCCGAGTGCGCGTCGATGCGGTTGAGCGCGGAGCGGAACATCATCGGGTTGGGCTTCCCGACGAAGTACGGCTGCCGGCCGGTGGCGGCGGTGATCATCGCGGCGACGGCGCCGGTGGCGGGCAGGTCGCCCTCGGGGCTGGGGCCCGTGACGTCCGGGTTGGTGGCGATGAACCGGGCGCCGCCCTTGATGAGGCGGATGGCGCGCGTGATCGCCTCGAACGAGTACGTGCGGGTCTCGCCCAGCACCACGTAGTCGGGGTCGCTCTCGGTGAGGGTGTAGCCGATCTCGTACAGCGCCGTCGTCAGGCCCGCCTCGCCGATCGCGTAGGCGCTCCCGTCGGGGACCTGGTCGGCGAGGAACTGGGCGGTGGCCAACGCCGACGTCCAGATGGCGCCCTCGGGCACGTCGATGCCGGTGGCCGCGAGGCGGGCGCGCAGGTCGCGGGCCGTGTAGATCGAGTTGTTCGTGAGGATGAGGAACGGCCGGTCGGCCTCGCGCAGCGCGCGGACGAACTCGGGGGCGCCGGGCAGGGCCGTGCCCTCGTGGACGAGCACGCCGTCCATGTCCGTGAGCCAGCTGTGGATCTGCCGCGTCGTCATGCCTGTCGCTCGTCTCTGACGCAGGTCACTCGGTGGGGCCGAACGCGTCGCGCGCGGCGCGTTCGCGCTCCTCGGGCTCGTCGTACTTCGGGTCGCGCTTCTGGCTGCGGGAGCGCAGCAGCTCGACCGCCACGGGGATGACCGAGATGCCGACGATCGCCACCAGGATCAGCTCGATGTTGTCCTTGATGAACCCGACGTTCCCGAGCAGGTAGCCCAGCACGGTGACGCCGACGCCCCAGATGAACGCGCCGATGACGTTGAAGGCGACGAAGTGCCGGTAGGTCATGTTGCCGACGCCCGCGGCGACGGGGGCATAGGTGCGCACGAAGGGCACGAAGCGGGCCACGATGATGGTCCGGCCGCCGTACTTGTCGAAGTAGGCGTACGTCTGGTCGATGTACTGCTGCTTGAAGAAGCGCGAGTCGGGCTTGTTGAAGATCTTGGGCCCGGCCTTGCGCCCGATGAGGAAGCCGACCTGGTCTCCGGCGAAGGCGGCGACGAACAGCAGCAGGCAGAGCGCCCACAGCGGCACGTTCATCTGGTCCTGGGCGACGAGCATGCCCGCGGTGAACAGCAGCGAGTCGCCGGGGAGCAGGGGGAACAGCAGCCCTGTCTCGATGAACACCACGATCGCGACGCCGATCAGCGCATACGTGCCGAACGAGTCGATGAGGTGCTGCGCGTCGAGGAAGTCCGGCCCGAGGGCTGGAACAGATCCGATTGCGGGCAGGGCGGCCGCGAGGGCGGTCATGGTGGACACCTGCCAAGACTACGTGCCGACTGCGAGCGCTCGCCGGAGACGACGTGAAGACCTCGCACGCACCGGGGACCCGAAGGACCCGGTCCGCAGTGTCGAGCGGATCGCCTCGAAGGCCCCCGCCGCGCCGAAGCCGACGCCCCTGGCCGCCGCTGAGCGCCTCCCGTCACGCAGGCCCGCGCCCACATCCTCGCCCGGTCTCGGCGAGGATGTGGGCGTGAGCGACGACAGCGGCAGCCCCGCGCCCGATCGGGAGGCCGACCTCGGCGTCGGCGTCGGACCGTGGCCGGGGGGCCGAGCCGCGTGGCCGGCGCTCGAGGGCCCCGACGGGCGGCAGCGGTACGACCCCGAGCTCCTCGAGCACGGCGACCGGCGCAACGTCGTGGACCGGTACCGGTACTGGACGGTCGAGGCGGTCGTCGCCGACCTCGACACCCGGCGGCACCCGTTCCACGTGGCCGTCGAGAACTGGGCGCACGACATGAACATCGGCTCGGTGGTGCGCACCGCCAACGCGTTCGCCGCCGCCGAGGTGCACATCGTGGGCCGGCGCCGGTGGAACCGCCGCGGCGCCATGGTCACCGACCGGTATCAGCACCTGCGCCACCACCCCGATGTCGGCGCGCTGCTCGAGTGGGCGCGGACCGCGGGGCCGGGCGGCGGCCCGCTGCCCGTGCTCGGCATCGACAACCTGCCCGGCTCGGTCGCGCTCGAGGGGTACCCGCTGCCGCGCGAGTGCGTGCTGCTGTTCGGGCAGGAGAGCGTCGGCCTGTCGCCCGAGGCGCAGGCGGCGGCGGTGGACGTGCTGCACATCGCCCAGTTCGGGTCGACCCGCTCGATCAACGCGGGCGCCGCCGCGGCCATCGCCATGCACGCGTGGGTCTCGCAGCATGTGGCCCCCCGGTCCGATGGGTAGGACGTCCTGATCGCGTCATGGTCAGGACGTGGAAGACTCAGGTGGAAAACCACTCCCACTAGCAGCAGGAGAATCCGCGATGCCGATCGCAACACCTGAGGTCTACAACGAGATGATCGACCGCGCGAAGGCGGGCAAGTTCGCCTACCCCGCGGTCAACATCACCTCCTCGCAGAGCGTCACCGCTGCTCTGCAGGGCTTCGCCGAGGCCGAGAGCGACGGCATCATCCAGGTCTCCGTCGGTGGCGCCGAGTACGCCTCGGGCTCGACGATCAAGGACCGTGTCGCGGGCTCGCTGGCCCTCGCCGCCTACGCGACCGAGGTCGCCAAGAACTACCCCATCACCGTCGCGCTGCACACGGACCACTGCACCAAGCAGAACCTCGACTCCTGGGTCCGGCCGCTGCTGGCCCTCGAGGCCGAGCAGGTCAAGGCGGGCAAGAACCCGACGTTCCAGTCGCACATGTTCGACGGCTCCAACATCCCGCTCGACGAGAACCTCGTCATCGCGGAGGAGCTGCTGGCCCTCTCGCAGGCCGCCCGCACCATCCTCGAGATCGAGGTGGGCGTCGTCGGTGGCGAGGAGGACGGCCACACGGCCGAGATCAACGACAAGCTCTACACGACGATCGAGGACGGCCTGGCGACGGTCGCCGCCCTCGGCGCCGGCGAGAAGGGCCGCTACCTGACGGCCCTGACCTTCGGCAACGTGCACGGGGTCTACAAGCCCGGCGCCGTCAAGCTGCGCCCGGCGATCCTCAAGGAGATCCAGGACGCCGTGGGCGCCTCGCTCGGCAAGGAGAACCCGTTCGACCTGGTCTTCCACGGTGGCTCCGGCTCCACCGAGGCCGAGATCAGCGAGGCCGTGGACAACGGCGTCATCAAGATGAACATCGACACGGACACCCAGTACGCGTTCACGCGTCCCGTCGTCGGCCACATGTTCACGAACTACGACGGCGTCCTGAAGATCGACGGCGAGGTCGGGAACAAGAAGGCCTACGACCCGCGCGCCTGGGGCAAGCTGGCCGAGGCCGGCATGGCGCAGCGCCTGGTGGAGGCCGCGCAGCAGCTGCGCTCGGCCGGCCACAAGCTCTGAGCTGACCGCCTGAACGAACGAGGCCCGGCCCTGACGCTCATCGCGTCGGGGCCGGGCCTCGTCGTCGTCTGGACGGCGCCGCTCAGGTCGCCGAGGGGCCGGGCTCGTCCGTGGGGCCCTCCGGGGCCGCGTCGAAGCCGTGCGGCTCGTCGCCGTCGACCACGTCGAGCAGCTCGCCGATGCGGGTCACCTCGAGGAGGAACCGCACGGTGGGCGGGACGCGCAGCAGGCGCACCCGGTGCTGGCTGCGGATGGACAGCCGGGCGAGGAACGCCACGCCCGACGAGTCCATGAAGGTCACGTGGTGGGCGTCGACCTCGATGGGCAGACCGGCCTGCTCGGCGTCCGTGGTCGCCTCCTGCAGGTCGGGCCCCAGGTCCGCGTCGATCTCGCCGGACAGGACGATGCGCGTCCGGTCCGATCCGAGGATGACGTGGACTGCTCCGGGCTCGCCTGCCGTGACCCCGGGGGTGATTCCTGCCGAACCCCCCGTGGTCTGGGCGGGCTCGTCCGTCGTCGGGCTGTTACCGTCGCGCACGGTGCTCCTTCCCGGGCGAGGGCGATCCTGAGGCCCCGGTCCTGCACGGGCTGCGTTCGGTCGCAGCACCTGTTCGGCACGCTAGACGATCGGAGGTGGTCGCGGTCAACTCCTCAAGCCTCGATCATCATGACGAATCTCTCGCAGAGCTGCGCGACAGAGCTCTGCGAGTCGCTGACGTGCCCTGTTTCCTGCTGGAGGACGGGCCGTCCGGGCAGCACATCGTGTGGGTCAACGACGCCTTCACGCGCAGCACGGGATTCACCCTCGAGCAGGTGAGGTGGCGCACGCCGCACCTGCTGTACGGCGAGCTGACGGACCGCGCGGAGATCGCCCGGCTGGCCGGCCTCGCGGAGGCGGGCGAGCCCGGCACCGCGACGATCTGCGGCCGGCGCGCGGACGGGTCGCCCTTCTGGGCCCGGGTGTCCCTGACCCCCGTGCCCGGCGAGGACGGCGCCCCCAGGACCCACTGGGTGGCCGTGCTCGTGGATGTGACGGAGCTGGTGGAGCGCGACGCCGCGCAGACCGCCCTGGTGGAGCGGGAGCGCGCGGAGCGCACGGGGCTGGGCATCGTGGCGCAGATCTCGGACCTGCTCATGGACCTCGACGACCCGTACACGCTGCGGGAGATCGCCCGGCTGCTGGAGCGCGGCGGCGTGGTCTCGTGGGCGGGCTTCTACCTGAACGACGGCGGGCTCAGTGCCGCCGAGGGCATCGACGTGACGGCGCCGCCCTCTGGCCGCGGCCACCGGCACGGCAACGTCCCGCCCGACGACGTGCCCACGGGACGCGACGAGCCCGACCAGGTGCAGCTGCTGCTCGACGGCGCCCTCGACATCCCGGTCCAGCTGGACCTCACCGGGTGGCACGCGACCACGAGCGCGTCCGGGTGGCTCGCCGAGCACGTGCGGCCGCACGTCCAGGAGGTCGCCCCGGGCCTCACCGAGGTGCTGGTCATGGCGGTCCCGGGCAGGCGGCGGGTGATGGGCGTGCTCGTGGTGATCCCGCGCGATGTGGCGCACAGCGGCGCCGGGTTCGAGGCGCTCGAGGACTCGGCCCGCACCGTGCTGCAGCTCACGGTGCGCCGGGTGGGCCTCGCGGTCGACAACGTGCGGCTCTACGAGCGCGAGCACCGGCTCGCGGAGACGCTGCAGCGGGCGATGCTGCCCGAGCAGGCCGAGGTGGTGGGCCTCGACGTGTGGAGCTACTACGCGCCGAACGTCGAGCACGCGCAGGTCGGCGGCGACTGGTACGACGTGCTGCAGATCTCCCCCGAGGTGGTGGGCGTGGTGATCGGCGACGTGGTGGGCCACGACGTCGAGGCCGCCGCCGCGATGGGGCAGCTGCGCTCGGTGGTGCGCTCCTACGCGTACGAGGTGACGACCCCGGGCCCGGTGCTCGAGCGGGTCGACCAGCTCGTGGCGGGGATGCGGATCCCGCGCTCCGCGGCGCTGGTGCTCACCACGTTGAGCCGGGACGGCGAGGGCTGGCACGTGGAGTACTCGCGGGCCGGGCACCTCCCGGCGCTGCTGGTGCGGCACGGCGTGGTCACCCCGCTCTCGGAGGCGTCGGGGCCGCTGATCGGCTTCGGCGGCCGCCCGCGATCGACCGCGACCGCGGAGCTGACCCCCGGCGACGTGCTGATCTTCTACACCGACGGCCTCATCGAGCGCCGGGACCGCGCGCTGCGCGACGGCGTGGACGCCCTGGTCGACGTCGCGGCGGGCATCACCGCGATCGACGCCGCCGGCATCGGCGAGGAGCTGCTCTCGCGGTTCGCGGACAGCCCGGAGGACGACGTCGCGGTGGTCGTGGTGCGCATCCCCGACCCCGAGGACGACGCGGCGTTCAGCGGGAGCCCACGCAGCCGCAGGTGGCTGCTGCCCAGCGAGCCGGCGTCGATCGGGAGGGCCCGGCACGCCGTGCTGCGCACCTGCCAGGCGTGGTCGTTGTCCGATGGGCCGAGCGCCGAGCTGGTCGTCTCCGAGCTCGTCGCGAACGCCGTGCTGCACGGGTGGGGGCACATCGCCCTCCGGCTCTACGACACGGGCGAAGGGCTGCGCATCGAGGTCGAGGACTCGAACCCGACGCCCCCGGTCGCCACGGACGGGCACCCGGGGCGGATCGGCGGGTACGGCATGCAGATCATCGACCGGTTGGCCGACTGGGGATGGCGCCCGGCGCGCGACGGCAAGCTCGTGTGGGCCAAGGTGCGCAGCGCCGCGCGCCCGGTCAGCCAGCAGGCCTGATCGACTGGAGCGGCCCGGCAGTCTGACGGGCCCGTTCTCGCGGACCTGTGCGACGCCGGCAGTCAGGCCGGGCTGACGCGCCCCTCGGCTGGGCGCCGGAAGCCCGAGGAGTGGCGGTCGTGGCTGCACTCCTCGTCGACCCGGAACAGCTCGAGGGCGCCGCAGACCTCGATGACGAACAGGTCGCGGGCGTCCGCGCCACGCAGCACGGTGGCGCCGCCGCGCCTGCGGCCTGAGTCGGCGAGCGAGATGAGGAAGGCCGCGCCCGTCGAGTCCATGAACGTGACACCGCACATGTCGATGACGAGGAGCTGCCGGCGAAGCCCGACGATGCGGGCGGCGATCTCGGGGAACTGGTCGCGCTCCGCGAGGTCGAGGTCGCCTTCGATGACGAGCGTCGTCGTCGTGGGCGAGGTCGAGATCTCGATCATGGTCGTCCTCGGGGGAGAGGCGGAGAGGGGGCATGCGCGGTTCGACTGTAGCCACGGTACTCCCGACCCGCACGCGGTCTGCGGCTCCCGTCCCCCGGAGGTGTGGCGTCGCTGCCACACTGGGCCTCATGAACCGGAACCTGCTCGGCCCTGAGCCCACCCTGCTGCCGGCCGATGGCGCCGATGCCGAGGCGCGCCTCCTGCTGTCGGGCGGGTCGGACGCGCGCGACGCCGCCCGGGCGGTGCCCGCGTCGTCGCTCGCGTGGGCGATGCTCGCCGAGCAGGCGCTCAACGACGTGGGCGACCCCGTCGCCGCCTACGCCTTCGCGCGGACCGGCTACCACCGGGGGCTCGACGCGCTGCGCCGGGCGGGCTGGCGCGGGGCCGGCGAGATCCCCGCCGACCACGTCCCCAACCAGGGGTTCCTGCGGGCGCTGCTCGCGCTGGCCGACGCGGCGGACGCGATCGGCGAGGAGGACGAGGCCGCTCGCTGCACCCAGTTCCTCGCGGACTCGGGCGCCTCGGTGGCCCAGGTCTCCGCACTTCGCTGACCCGCGCTTTACCTTTCCGGTATTCTCTCGGAGGTACTGGGTCACTGCCGCCCGTGCCCCGATCCCTTGGCCGCGAGCCCCGCTCGCACCGGACGTGCCGTGGATCGGACCGCCAGGCAGGGTGGAAAAGGTGATGCCATGCCGGCCGTCGTAGTTCTCGGAGCCCAGTGGGGCGACGAAGGCAAGGGCAAGGCGACCGACCAGCTCGGCTCGCGCATCGACTACGTCGTGAAGTTCAACGGCGGGAACAACGCGGGGCACACCGTCGTCATCGACGGCGAGAAGTACGCGCTGCACCTGCTGCCCTCGGGCATCCTCTCCCCGGGCGTCGTCCCGGTGATCGGCAACGGCGTGGTCATCGACCTCGAGGTGCTGTTCCAGGAGATCGACGCCCTGCAGGCCCGCGGGGTCGACACCAGCCGCCTGCTGGTCAGCTCGGCCGCGCACGTCATCGCGCCGTACAACCGCACGCTCGACAAGGTCAGCGAGCGGTTCCTCGGCAGCCGCAAGATCGGCACCACGGGCCGCGGCATCGGCCCCACCTACGCGGACAAGATCAACCGCGTGGGCATCCGCATCCAGGACCTCTTCGACGAGAAGATCCTGCGGCAGAAGGTCGAGGGCGCCCTCGACCAGAAGAACCACCTGCTGGTCAAGGTCTACAACCGCCGCGCCATCACCGTCGACGAGACGGTCGAGGAGCTGCTGAGCTACGCCGAGCGCGTGCGCCCGTACGTGGCCGACACCCCGCTGGTGCTGAACAAGGGCCTGGACGAGGGCAAGACGGTCGTCTTCGAGGCCGGCCAGGCCACGATGCTCGACATCGACCACGGCACGTACCCGTTCGTCACGTCGTCCTCCGCCACGGCGGGCGGCGCGTGCACCGGATCGGGCGTCGGGCCCACCCGCATCGACCGCGTGGTCGGCGTCATCAAGGCGTACACGACCCGTGTGGGCGAGGGGCCGTTCCCCACCGAGCTGCTCGACGAGATGGGCGAGCACCTGCGGCAGAAGGGCGGCGAGTTCGGCACCACCACGGGCCGCCCGCGCCGCACCGGCTGGTACGACGCCGTGGTCGCCCGGTACGCCGCCCGCGTCAACGGGCTCACCGACCTGGTGCTCACCAAGCTCGACACCCTGTCGGGCCTGGAGACGATCCCCGTCGCGGTGGCCTACGACGTCGACGGTGTGCGCCACGACGAGATGCCCCTCGACCAGAGCGACTTCCACCACGCGAAGCCGGTCTACGAGGAGTTCGCGGGCTGGAGCGAGGACATCTCCGACTGCCGCTCGTTCGAGGACCTGCCGGTCAACGCGCAGCGCTACGTGCTCGCCCTGGAGGAGATCTCCGGGACGCGCATCTCCGCGATCGGCGTGGGCCCCGGCCGCGAGGCGACGATCCTGCGGCACGACCTGCTCGGCTGACGTGAGCCGCCGACGAGCGCGCGGCCAGGTGGCTGTCGCGCTCGTCGGCGCTTCTGTCGGCGGGGCCGCCGGCAGCGGGCGCGCGCCGCTCGAGCGCTGACCGGGCTCAGGGCTCGAAGGTCCAGCCGGAGACCTCGGACAACCGGCCGCGCCACGGTCCCAGCCACGTCTCCTGACCGCCCGGGCCCACCAGGGTCGCGTCCTCCAGGTGGAGGAAGCCCGACGGGACGGCGCCGTGGTCCGGCAGCCCCCGCTTCGCGTGCTCGTCGGCCTGGATCGCGGCGCGCAACCGGAACATCCCCAGCACCGCCTCGCCGAGCGTCTCCTGGCCGGGCACGCGGTCCATCGCCCGCGCGAGCCCTTCGAAGTGCCTGGCCACGCCGACCAGCCGCCCGCCGACCAACCCGGCCGGCGTGCAGAGCACCAGCCCCACGGTGACGCCCGTGGTGTCGGCCAGGTGCACCAGGAACCCCAGCTCGGGGTCCACGTCCGACGACTCGACGAGTCCCAGGCTCTCGTAGGTCATGCCGGTCTTTCCCTGCTCATGCCGCACACCGTAACCAGGCAGACCGGACGGATCGGACGATTCGGCTCCCCGGCGGGCGTGCGTCGCCCGATCGGCGGCAGCACGGTGGACGGTCGTTCACCCGTCCGACGTCGACCGGGGATCGCGGGTGCACGCGCGCGGGGTTAGCGTCGAGTGGAGGGGGCGAAGACCATGACTCCAGCTGTCGAGGGATTCGGGACCGAGATCACGCGCCGCACCTACCCGGTCAGGGGTGTGCCGCTGATGCAGACGTTCTACCTGCGCTTCTCGCACGAGGACAGGCACATCGACAGCGTCGGCGTGGAGGTGGCTGTGCCGGACACCGACACGCTGACCATCGAGTACTTCGACGAGAGCCGCGACGACGAGTACTTCTACAAGGTCCAGCACCGGGACCAGATCGACCGGAGGATCATCCCCGGTCAGATCCAGAGCGTCGCCAAGGCCCGGGAGACGCGCGAGCTGGGGGACAAGCCGTCGGACGACTACGTGTTCGTGCTCAGCGGCTTCGACTTCTACTTCCGTGGCTTCGACCAGCACGTCGACCAGATCAAGCTGCTCGAGTCGGACGGGCGGCTGTCGGTGGCGTTCAACGACCAGGACGACAAGGAGACGTTCCTGTGGCGGGCGCAGTACGCCTGGGTGCCGCCGGATCTCATCCTGGGCGAGCACAGGGCCCGCGGCACCCGCGCGCACGGCGGGGTGCGGCGCGCGATCCCGCCCGGCGTGCCGTTCATCCAGGGGTTCAACCTCGACTTCCGGCCCTACTTCACGCCCGGAGCTGACCACCACCTGCGGGAGATCGGCGTCCTCACCCGCTGGCCCACCGAGGATTTCATGGAGATCTACTACGCCGATCGCAACGGCGACGACGGCTTCGACTGGGAGGTCCGGCTCGCCTACCTGGCCGACCAGGGCTTCACGGGGCCGGAGGTCGCGGACCTCGAGCTGCGGGAGTTCACTGCCGCGGAGATCGAGGTCGAGTAGCTCAACGGGTGGGGGGAGGGGTCTCGGCGATCAGCGGTCGCAGGCGGTCCGCGATCACGGCGACATCGTCGAGGGTCCCCGCGGCGACCTGCATCACGAGGTCGTATGCCGCGTCGTTGGTCGCGACCATGCGTGCGCCGTTCACGCCGAGGAAGACGATGGTCCCGGCGAGGGCCAGCCGC
>JADGMW010000163.1_pt1 | contig 24937 bp, 20 predicted proteins | sample 8641801 | NCBI WGS metagenome assembly JADGMW01 (sample SAMN16272018, study PRJNA661076) | feces metagenome | isolation source: fecal sample from diarrhoea affected cattle A | host: Bos taurus | place: South Africa: Lokaleng Village, Mahikeng | collected 2019-09
CATACCGTTCGGTCTCCAAGTTGCCGGACGTGTCCGACACATCCCATTCATGGGACAGCTCGCCCGCTACCGATGTGATTGGGTGAGCACGAACGTCCACTGAACCAGCACTCGGTTCTTTCGAAGGCCGAGTAGATCAACAGACAGGTGATCATCGTGGTCGCACCAGAGCACGCACAACCCGATTACGCCCCTGACCTGGCATTGACCGCCACGGACTTGGCGCTCGACGGCCCATGGGGGCCGGTGTTCGGACCCGTCAATCTCGAGATTCGTGCGGGCGGTGTGACCATCCTCGAAGGCTCGGCCGGTTCAGGACGTACGTCCTTACTTCTGACACTCAGCGGGCGAATGAAAGCCAGTTCCGGATCACTGTCCGTCTTCGGTCGAACGCGTCCCCGAGAGATCTTCGAGATCGCCGGGATCGCCGGGTTCGAGGACATCGACGAGCTTGCCGAGTCCGTCACCGTCCGCGATCTGATCACCGAACAAATTCGCTGGGATGCTCCCTGGTACAAACTCGTCGGACGCGCCGGAGACCGCGAACTCGAAGCGGTGTGCGCTCCCGTCTTCGGCGATCATCCGTTGCCTGCGCTCGGCCGATACGTCAGCGATCTCGGGGAACTCGAGGCGACCCTGCTGCGTATCGCCGTCGCGAACACGAAGAAGCCGGCCTTGCTGGTCGTCGACGATCTCGAACAGGTGCGGCGTGACTCCGAGCGCGCATATCTCGTCGAGCGACTGGTCGAGATGGGGAGCTACCAGACCATCATCGCGTCGACCGTCAACCCGCTGCCCGACGGATCACCCATCGATGCCGTCACCCTGCTCCAAGAAGTCACCAATCCCGACCAAGAAGGGGCGAGGTAACCGCGATGCTCGCTGGAATGTCTCTCGGAACCGAACTCAAGCGGTTCTCCCGCGGCGCGATGCCCAGGATCGCACTCGTCACCATCATCTTGATGCCACTGCTGTACGGCGCGATGTACCTGTGGGCCTTCTGGAATCCGTTCGGTGAGGTCAACAAGGTCCCCGTCGCGCTGGTCAACACAGACCGCGGTGCGATGGTGCAGGGTCAGGAACTCAACGCGGGCGACGAGGTAAGCCAAGCGCTGCTCGATTCCGGTGAGCTCGATCTCCACCTGGTCTCACAGCAGGAAGCCGCTCAGGGAGTCTCGGACGGCACGTACTACTTCTCTCTCACCTTGCCTGAGAATTTCAGCGAGGCCGTGGCCTCCCCGACGACCAAGGACCCCCACAAAGCTCAGTTGCAGTTCACCTTCAACGACGTCAACAACTACCTCGGCACCATCATCGGCCAAAACGCCGCCCAGCAGGTCCTCAGTCAAGTCAGCGACAAGATCGGCGCGCAGTCCGTCGAGACGGTCCTGGTCGGATTGACCGACGCGGGTGCAGGTTTGAAGCAGGCCGCCGACGGAGCACTCCAGCTCTCGGCCGGAGTGAACACTGCCAACGCCGGAGCCGGCGAATTGGCGTCGGGCTCGAAAACGCTGGCCGACAACATGGTTACCGCACGTGACGGCGCAGCCACTCTTGCCGGCGGTACAGCGCAACTCTCGACCGGTATCAATACCGCCACGGACGGTGTCCTCGCACTGACCGACGGTTTGGGGCAGCTCGATCTCGGAGCCGTCCAACTGGGCGACGGCGCAAGCCAACTCAGTGGTGGCGTCACCCAGGTCGTCGACCAGCTGAGCGTCCTCGGGAACACACAAGCAGACGTGGCACAGCTGGTCGGTCAGGCAGTGGCCAGCCTTCGACTGAACCCGGATCCCGTCAGCCAACAGATCGCCAACGCCCTCGCGCCTGCCCAGGACATGCTGCGCACTCAGGGCTTCGGCGAAGCGACCATGGGTCAACTGGGCGAACTCAAGAGCGGCGCACAACAACTCGCTTACCAACTCGACGATCCCTCGAGCACCTTCCGCGCCGGGCTCAGCGCCGCGGCCAACGGCGGCGGTGAACTCCGCAACGGCCTGGTACAGCTGCGTGACGGCGGTCAGCAAGTCAACGACGGCGCTCAAACCCTCAGCAGTGGACTGGTTCAACTCACCGACGGCAGCGTCCAACTCTCCGATGGTGCCGCCAAACTCGCCGACGGAACCGAGCAACTCCGTGCCGGGTCTGCCGAACTCGCAACCAAACTCACCGAGGGCGCCGGCCAGGTTCCCAGTTGGACCGATCAGCAGCGAACAGCAACCGCTCAAACCCTCTCCAGTCCGGTCGAGCTGCAGGAGACATACGAGAACCGGGCAAGCACCTTCGGTACCGGTTTTGCTCCGTTCTTCCTGCCCCTCGCACTGTTCGTGGGCGGCATCATCACCTGGATGCTGCTCAAGCCGCTCCAGAACCGGCCTATCGCAAACGGACTCGGCGCGCTGCGAGTGGTCCTCGCCTCGTACTGGCCGGCCTTGCTCATCGGCATCTGCCAGGTGATCGTAATGTACCTGGTCGTGCACTTCGCCGTTGGCCTGCACCCCACGCACGCCCTCGGCACCGTCGGATTCCTGATGCTCATCACTGCCACGTATATGGCGTTGATCCAGGCGTTCAACGCCATCTTCGGAGTCTCCGTCGGACGCGTGATCACCCTGGCGTTCCTGATGCTGCAACTGGTTTCGGCCGGCGGCATCTATCCCGTCGAAACCACCGCGAAACCGTTCCAGATCATCCACCCGTTCGACCCCATGACCTACGCGGTGAACGGGCTTCGACAACTCACCGTCGGCGGCATCGACTCGAGGCTGTGGGTCTCGATCGCCGTCCTCGGCGGCCTTCTCGTCGCCTCACTCGGGGCCAGTTCACTTGCTGCACGCCGAAATCGGCAGTGGACCATGGACAGGCTGCATCCGCCGATCGAGGTCTAGGTCTAGGTCTCAGGCCAAGGCTCCACGGTCAGCGCAGGCCATTCCCTGCGCCACCGTGCCGCCTTGGCCTCGTAAACCTCTCTCGGCGCCAGTACCGGATTGGGGCGGACGATCATGTCGAAAAGGTCGTCGTATCCATGCGGGGCATACACGTCGACGGTGCCGTCTGATCCCTTGGTGATCCCGAAACAGCAAGTTGTGGAAGCGAAGTGGTCGATAGCGTCGCGGCAACTGGTGAACGGAACGCCGGGAATCCCGAAATGCTGCTCGTACCACAGGTGCACGCGGGCTTCGTTGCGTACTTCGACATCGGCATCCACATCGGCGAACAGTTCTGCCGCCGAACGAATCACACGGTCCTCCGCGTCGTAGCTCAGATCGCCGGCGTCGAAATAGAAGAGGTCGTAGTCCTTGATCCCGGCGCCGAGGTCACGGCCGTCGATGTGATTCCAGACGGTTTGGAAGAGCCCACCCGCCGTCAGGTACCACTCCGGCAATCCCAGCTTCGGCGCACGATCCACGATCGTTGCGACCACCGGATTGGCCAGGGCGATCTCGAGAAATCGTTCACGCATGCTCTTCAGCCTCTCATATGACAAGCAAACTTGACATCTAGTGACAAGTATTCTTTACTTTTTGCATGACTGGAAAGGCCGGCGACAACAACGTGCGGGAGCACCGACGCCTCGCCGGCCTCACCCAGGCGCAACTGGCCACGGCAGGTCAGGTGAGCAGACAGAGCATCGTCTCCGTCGAACGCGGCGACTATGCACCGAGTGTCTACCTGGCACTACGCCTGGCACTGGCACTGGGGACCACCGTCGAAGCACTCTTTCCCCTACCCGAATCGGAACTCACCACAGAAATTCCAGAGGAGACGGCATGAGCACCATGATGAAGGCAATGCGGTTCGTCGGCGATCTGGACGACGACTTCTACAAGGACGAGCGTCAGCGCGACGTCTGGAACGAAGCCTCGGCGGTGGGATTGCAGAGTGTCTTCTGGGCAGTCTTCGTCAGCTCGGCGATTCTGCCCTGGGTCGCCGGCCGAACAGGGGCGTGGATCTCGCTCGCGCTGCTGATCGTCGCGCTGTTCGGCTCGGTGGTCACGATCATCTATGCGAAGCGCCGCGACGTCGATGTCTACGTGTTGTCCACCTACGGCCGCCCTCGCGTGGTGATCAGCATCGCGCTCTACCTCGTGGCCGCTGTCGGAATCATGGCCCGTCTCGAATTCGATTCGTACGAAGAATCGTCAACCTGGGTCGGCGCGCTGGTAGGCGCCATCATCGGCGGTGGCGTCGCAATCGCAATCGTCAAACTTCACCAGCAGCGCGCCAAGCGACGCGACGCGGCCGAAGAACTTCTCTGAATTCCGGAAGTCTGCCCAGCACAACGGAATCCATAGAGTTGGTAAAATCGTGCCAGGTCAACCGATCGCGAGTAACGTCGAAACGGTGAGCACTCGCCTCGGATACCAGATGCCCAACTTCAGCTACGGCGGTCCGGTCAAGGACCTCTTCCCCACCGTCATAGCGCAGGCCCGCGAAGCCGAAGCCGCAGGCTTCGACACTGCATTCGTGATGGATCACTTCTACCAACTCCCCGGAATCGGAGCGCCGGACGCCCCGATGCTCGAGGCCTACTCCGCGCTCTCCGCGCTGGCGACGGCCACCGAGACCATCCAGCTGTCTGCACTGGTCACGGGAAACACCTACCGCAATCCGCCCATGCTCGCCAAGACCGTCACCACCCTCGACGTGGTGAGCGGCGGTCGGGCCATCCTGGGTATCGGCGCCGGTTGGTTCGAACTCGAACACAATTCGTTCGGGTACGAGTTCGGAACGTTCACCGAGCGCTTCCAGAAACTCGACGAAGCACTGCAGATCATCGCCCCGATGCTCCGCGGTGAGCGCCCCACTTTCGACGGCAAGTGGTATCACGTCAAGGACGCCATCAACGAGCCTCGCGTCCGCGACGACCTGCCGATCCTACTCGGCGGTGGCGGTGAGAAGAAGACGTTCGGCCTCGCCGCTCGCTTCGCGGATCACCTCAACATCATCTGCGACCCGTCGGAACTGCCCCGCAAGATGGAAGCACTTGCGGCGCGATGCGACGAAGCCGATCGTGATCCCGCAACCCTCGAAACCAGCTTCCTGACGTTCATGATGATCGACGAGGACGGCGACAAGGCTCGCGCGCATCAGCGAACGTTTCTCGCGGAGCGTGGTCTCGACATCACCACGGCGCCGGAAGACGTGGTCGCCAAGGCCACCGAACGTCACTTCGTCGGCAGCCCGGACGACGTAGCCGAGCAGGTCCAGACGCGCATCCTCGACCACGGCATCGACGGCGTCGTGATCAACCTGATCACCAACGGCGAAGAGCCGGGCATCGTCGACCTCGCGGGCCGCACCCTCGGTCCACTCGTCGGGAAGTAGTCCCCTACTCGCACTTCACGATCGGCACCGGGTCGTACTTGACGGTCCGGGTGTTCGAGGAAATCTCGGCGCCACTCGCGTGGTCGGTGATCACGCGAGTGTCGCTGACCGTGAACCCGGGCGCACCGCTCGAAGCCACACAGCCAGGCCCCTCCGGCAACGTCACGGTGTTCGGCGACGTCGGCGACGTACGCGGGCCTGTCGTCGACGTGACATCGACGGTTTTGGTTCCCCAGATCCGAACGGTGATGTTCGACGAGGTCGCAATCGTCTCGATCATCACGCCGGTCTTCGCCGGATTACGGAACTGCAAGTCGATCGCACCGTCGAAGATGGTCGCCTCACGCGCCTCGGGGTACCGCGAGATGTAGTAACTGTGCTCGGTGTGCGCGACGTCGTCCATGCCTGCGAAGTACGTCGCGTTGTAGAGCGTCGTCGCGAGCTGGCTGATTCCACCGCCGACAGCTTTGTCCGGGCGACCGTTGTTGATGATTCCGGACTCGACGTATCCCTGAGCCGCACCGCGCGGGCCCGTGTACTCGTTGAGCGAGAACGTGTCCCCGGGCTTGATCACCGCCCCGTCGATCTCCGACGCGGCCAGGCCGATATTCACACCAGACGCGTATTCGAAACCACCGGTGGTGAATTCGCCGATCACCTCGTTGATGCCGAGGGCCTCCGCGGCTTCGGTGGTCAACGCCGGCGGGACCGGACCGTACACGGCGGGTGTTGCCCGAGAAGCCGTGCTGCCCAACAGAACCGGAAGTTCCTTGACCGTGTCCGGCCAGTTGATCAGATCACCGACAACACCCGGCACAACCGACGGCTTGCCACCGGCGAAGGTGAACGACGCGTCCTTGGGTTGCACTTCCGTCGACACCAACTGCGGAGTCAGAATCTTGATCGCCGCATCCGTGTTGTACTGCGGAGTCAGCCCACCCGAGCCGTCGGGTGTGAAGGTCAGAACCTCACCGATCTGATCGACGCCGAGTGTCGCGACCTTGCCGTCACGGCCGTTGACCACGACGTCACCCGAGACAGCCGGAATGGCGACCTCCTGCAGTGCCCGATCGACACCGGCCTGAGTGACCGTCACCGGCACCTCGTCGACCGGAAGATCGACGACGCCACCATCGGACCATTCGGCGGCGAAGGTCGAACCCGCCTTCTGCTTTTCAAGGGCCTGGCCGGCGGCAGGTGAAACACCCGTCGCCTTCCCGTTCTCGAATACAACTGCGCCTTCGACGGGCGCACGATCACTGTTCGCCGCAAGCTGCGCCATGGAGGTGTCCAACGCTTGCTGGTCGACGGTCGACACCACGGGCACCTCGCGGGAGCCGAAGAACGACGTGATGCGGGTGATCGGGTTGATGGGCTGAGCGTTCACTCCGGAAAGCGTCGCCGACCAGTCGACGTCCACACCCGCAGATGCGGGAACGATCTCGGAGTCGACGCCGCCGGCATGTACCGCTACCGGTTCGACGAGCCTCGGGCCGAGTTGGGCGCGCAGCGTGGCCTCCGCGTCGGCGGGCGTGAGATCACCGATGTCCACCCCGGCGACCTGGGTGCCGCGTGGTGTCTTCCCGGACGAGGTGAAGATGTCCACTCCGTAGGCAATCGCTGCGACGGCAAAGATGGCGCCGACTGCTATCGCCGGTTTGACCCACTTGCGGGAAGACGTCGAAGCAGGCGCTTCCGGTTGTTGTTGTGGCACTGGTGGTGCAACTACCGCTGGTTCGCGGACAACAGGCTCGTACTGCTGCTGGATGGGTTCGAACTTCTGGGTGTCGTACTGCTGCACGAACTCGGGGCGCGGCGGCTTCGGGGGAACCACCACCGCCGGGGGCTCGAACTGCTCTGTCTGCTCGTCGATGGCTTCTGTCGCCGGAGCCTCGTCGACTACTTCCGTCGGCGGGGCGTCGTCCGCTGGGACGACCGGGATGACGGTGGTGACCTCGTTTGCCGATTCGTCGTCTGTCAGCTCGTCTACCGCTTCGTCTTCGTCTTCGTCCGCTACTGCTGCGTCTGCCGCCTCTGCGGAATCGACTACGTCTGCGTCGACAGGCTGGGGAGATTCGACCGATTCGGCCTCGACAACCGTTTCGGTGTCCTCAGGGGTCTGAGGCTCCTCGACCGACTCGGTCTCTTCGACCGCCTGAGGTTCCTCGACCGACTCGAGTTCCTGTTCCGGGAGGGACGAGTCCTCGCTGTTCGTCTTCTCGACGGACGGACCCTCTTCGTCACTCACCTGTTGGCTCCTCGCTGCATCAACCGTCGCTGCGGCGCTCACCGACAACTCAATACAGGATATCCGGACATACGAGAGCCCCGCGCTGCTGCCAGGTCGGGGGTCAGGCAGCAACACGGGGCTGTCATGAATATCGGTAGCTATTCTGCAGCGTTACACGCCTGCGCGAAAAAGTTTGCAAAGAGTTCGGGGATCCGGCCACCCCTCGTGGCCGGATCCCCGATTACGCATCCCCTCGCGACGATCACTGCAGGTGAGCGCAGTTTTCACTCGCGTGGGGAGATTGTGGAGCGGTTACCGCTCGATGATCGCCGTGACACCCTGGCCACCGGCCGCACAGATCGAGATCAGGCCGCGGCCCGAACCCTTTTCGGCGAGCATCTTTGCGAGGGAAGCGACGATACGTCCGCCGGTCGCCGCGAACGGGTGACCTGCAGCCAAGGACGATCCGTTGACATTGAGCTTGCTTCGGTCGATCGATCCCAATGCGCCGTCGAGGCCGAGGCGTTCCTTGCAGTACTCGTCGGACTCGAAGGCCTGCAGGGTTGCCAGAACCACCGAAGCGAAGGCTTCGTGGATCTCGTAGTAATCGAAGTCCTGCAAGGTCAGACCGTTGCGGGCCAGCAAACGCGGGATCGCGTACGTGGGAGCCATGAGCAGCCCGTCCTTGCCGTGGACGTAGTCGACGGCAGCGGTTTCGGAATCGACGAGGTGCGCCAGAACCGGAAGATTGCGCTCGGCTGCCCACTCGTCGGTGGAGAGGAGCACTGCAGAAGCACCGTCGGTGAGCGGCGTCGAGTTGCCTGCCGTCATAGTCGCGTCGCCGAGCTTGGTACCGAAGACCGGCTTGAGCGTCGACAGCTTCTCGACGGTCGAACCGGGACGTAGGTTGTCGTCGCGGGTCAGGCCGAGGAACGGGGTGACGAGGTCGTCGAAGAAACCGCGGTCGTAGGCAGCCGCCATGTTCTTGTGGCTGGCAGCGGCAAGTTCGTCCTGGTCCTCGCGCTTGACGCCGAATTCCTTGGCGGTGATCGCAGCGTGGTCACCCATCGACTTGCCGGTGCGGGGCTCGCCGTTGCGCGGAATCTCGAGGCCGATCATGCCCGCGCGGACGTTGCCGAGCAGCTTGATGCGGTCGCCCGTGGACTTCGCGCGGTTGAGGGAGAGCAGGAACTCGCGCGCCTGATCGTTGACGCCGATCGGAGCGTCGGACGTGGTGTCCGTACCGCCGCCGATGCCGGAATCGATCCGGCCGGCCGAAATGGCATCGCCGACGGCGATGATCGACTGCAGTCCCGTGCCACACGCCTGCTGAAGGTCGTACGCCGACGTGTACGGGCTCAGCGCGCTGCCGAGAACCGACTCGCGAATGAGATTGAAATCACGGCTGTGCTTGAGCACCGCACCGCCGACGACCATGCCGAGCTTCTCGCCTTGCAGATTGAATCGGCTCACCAGACCGTCGAGCGTCGCAGTGAACATGTCCTGGTTGGACGCCTGTGCGTACGCCTTGTCCGAGCGTGCGAACGGAATGCGATTTCCGCCGACGATCGCAACCGGACGGCGCTGACCTGCAGAATTTGCAGCGGCTGCGGCCGGTGCAGTGCGAGGTGCGGCGGGCTTTGCATTTGAACGGGCTTTGCTTGTCACTTGCGTCTCCAAGGATGGTGCGATTACCTGTTGAAGACTATTCTTACTCAGTAGTAAGTTACTTGTCTATCGCCGCATTCTTCCGATTGCCCGGTGAGAGACAACCCGAAACACAACAGAAGGTAGGACCGTGGCAGCCAGCAAGGGAGCTCCCGACCTCTATTCACAGTTCCTCTCGTCCGCCCCCGGCGCATTCATCGCGTCGAAGGCCGGCCTGCCCAGGCCCGAGAACCTGCGTCGCTACAAAGCAGGGGAACCCGCACTCGCCGGACCTGTCCTCATCGGCGGCAAGGGTCGGCTCGCAGAACCGCTTCGCGTACTGCTCTCCGACTACCCGGCAGCTCAGGCACACGACAGCAGCTTCGGCGGGCTCGTGTTCGACGCAACCGGAATCACTCAGGTCAGTGAGCTCGAGCAGCTGTTCGAGTTCTTCCAGCCCGTGATCCGCAACCTCGCACCGTCGGCTCGCGTCGTGGTTCTCGGCACGACGCCGGAAGAAACCTCGAGCGTCGACGAGCATGTCGCGCAGCGCGCTCTCGAAGGCTTCACTCGCAGCGTCGGCAAGGAGATCAAGCGCGGTTCCACCGCTCAGTTGGTCTACGTCTCCCCCAAGGCGTCCACCGGACTCTCCGGCGTGGAATCGACTCTGCGCTTCCTTCTTTCGGCCAAGTCCGCCTTCGTCGACGGCCAGGTCATCGTCGTCGGAGCTGAAGATTCCGTCGCGCCCGCAAGCTGGGACAAGCCGCTCGAAGGCAAGGTTGCCGTCGTCACCGGCGCGGCCCGCGGCATCGGTGCCACCATCGCCGAGGTCCTGGCCCGCGACGGCGCGCACGTCGTCTGCGCTGACATCCCGGCCGCCGGCGAAGCGCTGTCCGAGACCGCGAACAAGGTCGGCGGCACGTCCCTCGCCCTCGACGTCACGGCAGCCGACGCAGCCGAGGTCCTCGCAGCTCACCTCCTCGAGCGTCACGGCGGAGCGGACATCATCGTCCACAACGCCGGCATCACCCGCGACAAGACCCTCGCCAACATGGACGAGGGCCGCTGGAACATGGTCATGAACGTCAATCTTCTTGCACCGCAGAAGATCACCGAGCATCTCGTCGAGAAGGGCGCCCTCAAGGAAGGCGGCCGCGTCGTCGACGTCTCCTCCATCGCCGGCATCGCAGGCAACCGCGGCCAGACCAACTACGGCACCTCCAAGGCCGGCGTCATCGGCCTCGTACACGCCGAAGCTCCCGTCCTGGCGAAGAAGAACATCACCATCAACGCCGTCGCACCGGGCTTCATCGAGACCGCCATGACCGCCGCCATCCCCTTCGCCACCCGCGAAGCCGGCCGCCGCATGAGCTCGCTCCTGCAGGGCGGTGAGACCGTCGACGTCGCCGAGACCGTCGCATACTTCGCGAGCCCGGCCTCCAATGCCGTTACGGGACAGGTCGTTCGCGTCTGCGGCCAGAGCCTCCTGGGCGCATGATGGCGACAAAAACCGTCGCGCTCACCGAGCAGCCGAGGACCCTCGACATCTACTCCCGCGCGGTACTGGGATTGCTGCCGTGGAACAAGTCCAACTCTCGCTCGGTGCCACAGCAGACCTTCACCCTCACCGGACTGAAGGTCGACACCGACAATCTGGCGGCGTACTGCCGCGTGACCGGACTGCGGTTCGGCGATACTCTGCCGATCACGTACCCCTTCACCTTGGCCTTCCCGACGGTGATGAAGCTGATGGTGTCGAAGGACTTCCCCTTCGCCGCCGTCGGTTCCGTTCACGCCGAGAACGTCATCGAATCACTACGGCCCATCTCCGTCAGCGAACCGCTGGACCTCTCGGTGCATGCCGAGAACCTGCGTGAGCACCGCAAGGGTCTGCTGATCGACGTGATCACCGAAATTCGGGTGGGACGGGAACTGGTCTGGCGACAGACCTCGAGCTTCCTGAACCAGCAGAAGACCTCCCTGTCCGGCCAGCCCGGTCCGGAGCCCAAGGCAGACGAGGTCCCGCCGATGCCGATGAGCACCATCCGCGTCGACCAGACCACGATCAGCAAGTACGCCGCCGTCTCCGGCGACCGCAATCCGATTCACGTCTCGACTCTGGGCGCCAAGGCTTTCGGTTTCCCGAAGACCATTGCTCACGGAATGTGGAGTGCCGCGGCACTTCTGCGGACCGTCGAGGGTTCCGTCGCGGACAAGGTCACCTACAGCGTCCGTTTCGGCAAGCCGATTCTGCTGCCGGCGACGCTGAATGCCTACGCCGACCGCACCGACGACGGCTGGGATCTGTCGCTGCGTCACCCGAAGAAGGGTTACCCGCACGTCACTGCGACGCTGCGCTGACCTAAGTTTTGTCGGGTTTCCCACCCACCCGAATTGAGCGAACGTACCTTTCGGCGCCTTGGATGCGCTGAAAGGTACGTTCGCTCAGATTGGTTTGGGGGCTATTCGGACTTCTTCTTGCCCGAGAGACCGCGCCACGCGAGGGATTCGAGTAGGTCCGCGGCGGCGTCCACTTCGATTTCCCCACCCGCGACCCGGTCGGCTACCGCCTCACCGGCGCCGACGAGTGCGATGGCGATGATCCCGTAATCGTGCGCGGCATCAGGATCCTTGGTGCTGGACTCGAGCAGATGCGCGGTCAACTCGATCAACCGATCGCGACTGGACTGCACGGTTCCCGCAAAAGCCTGCTGCCCGACGGCCTGACGGTAGAGCACCATCCACGACTTGCGGTTTGCGCCCACGAACCCGAGGAAGCCCTCGAGAGCGGCGCGCAATTGTTCACGCGGAGTCAGGTTCGGCGCGCCCGCGGGGGCGAGCGCTTCGAGGAAGCGGAGCCCTTCACGATGAATGCACGCCGCGAACAGCTCTTCCTTCGAGCCGTAGTACAGGTACAGCATCGGCTTCGATATCTCGGCTTTGGCCGCGATGGTGTCCATCGAAGTTTCGTGAAATCCCCTGTCGGAGAACACGTCCACAGCCGCGTCGAGCATCTGCTGCTCACGCACTGCGCGTGGCAGTCGCTTGGTACCGCCGGCCATGCTTCCTCCAACCACAGGGTAAATGTCGATCTTACTCTACGGTAAGATTGTGCGTCGAATCCTGACTTCGACTCAGCAGGTCACGGCACCTTTGGCGGTGGCAACTGTGACGACGGCCTGATCGACCCGTGCCTGCGGAAGCTCACCCGACGCGACGGCCTGCTCGAGATGGTCGAGCACCCGCGGAACGTCATCAGTGGTCAGCCACAGTGCCTGATCGACACCTGCCACCAGCGCAGCCTGAACCGCGTCGGCAATATCGTATCGGTCGGTGATCGCCTGCATACCGCTGAGGTCGTCGGTGAATACCGGGCCGGTGAACGGCGCTGCGCCGTAACCCACTCCGTCGCGAAGCAACGCAACGGCGGCGGGGCTGATGCTGGCAGGGGTACCAGGCTCGGTCAGACCGGGAACCTCGAGGTGCCCCATCATGACGCCTACTCCGGTTCCCGACAGCTCGCGAAAGGGAATCAAGTCCGACGCGATCAGATCCTGCAAGGGCGGCGTTGTCACTTCACCCCGGTGCGAGTCACCCGACGCGCTGCCATGCCCGGGAAAGTGCTTGATCACCGGGAAGATTCCGGCGTCGCGCATACCCTGCGCGTAGGCACCGGCGTACGCCACCACGGTCTGGGGGTCGTCGGAGTACGAGCGGTCACCGATCACGGAGTCGTCGGGTTGGCTGCTGACGTCGACGTCGGGGGCGTAGTTGACGGTGATTCCGAGATCCTTCAACCCGCGTCCACGCTCGAGAGCCATCTGGTACGTCTGTTCCACTGTCATGGTCTGCGCTGTTTCCCTGGCCGACGGATCGGGCCCGAGGATGTCCGCGACGCGGGAAACTCGTCCACCTTCTTCGTCGATCGTCACCATCAACGGCAACTTCGACGCCGAAGCAACCTGCGGCACTTCGCGATTGGTGAGCATCGACTGATCGGTCCAACTTCCGACGAAGATGCCGCCGATCTCCTCGTTCTGCACTATCGACAACGCGTCGTCGGTCCCGGTGACGCCGACGTTGAGCAGCTGGGCAAGTTTCTGACGCAGGGACAGTGAAGCCAGAAGGTCACTACCGCACGACGCGGCGACGGGTGCGGAGCTGGACGCCGCAGGCGTCGACGTGATCTCGGAGGTGGTGCTGGTCGGGGCGCTCGAAACCGGATCGGCGGTCCCGTTTTCGCCCGAGCATCCCGCAACCAACCCTCCGCACAATGCAATGGTCGTCGCAGCCTTCAGAAACTTGATCCGCATACCTCGACCGTAACGGACCCGGTACCCATACACTCCCTCACGGGCACATCGGGACGGTAGCCTGGAAGAGAACCGATTCCCCCGCTGACGAGGAGGTCGTGATGCCACAAGGTCTGATGCTCATCGCGTACGACGGTTCCGACAACGCCAAGCGTGCAGTCGACTACGCGGGGCGTTTCCTCTCCGCCAATCGCGCTGTTCTCGTCACTGCCTGGGAGCCGATGGTTCGCCAGGCCGCTCGCATGTCCGGCCTGTCCGGGGTGATGCAACCGGAGTGGGTTCCCGACGACGTCGAGGACATCGCGTACACCGACGCCAAAGTCACCCTCGCCGAGGGTGTCGCACTGGCCGAGGCCGCGGGCCTGACCGTCGAAGGTAGAAGCGCCGAGTGCCGCTCCGCGATCTGGTCTGCAATCTGCGAAACCGCAGACGAATTGGACGTCGACATCATCGTGACCGGCACCCGAGGCACTACGGGTTTGCGGTCGCTACTGCAGAGCAGCGTCGCGGATCATGTTCTGCGTCACAGTCATCGGCCGGTGTTGATCGTCCCTCCGGGGAAGTGACCTTCGCGCATTCCTGATCTGGGGCCGACTAGTGTCGAAAGCACCATGGACGGTTTTGTTCTCTCACGCCCCGATCACAGGGTGGTCACCCGCGGCGTACGACGCAGCTTCGGCAGCTCCGACGCAGCCACCCACGCTTTGTCGGCAGGTACGACAAAGCTGATCGTCGGAGCGCTCCCCTTCGACCCGGCTGCCCCAACGGCGTTGTACGAACCTGCCGAGGCGACGATCGCGTCGCGGCCGTGGCAACCGGTCGATCCCCCGGCGCTGCCCACGACCAAGGTGGGCCGGGAGATCCCGTCGGCGTCGGAGCATCTTCGCCGGGTGGAAAAGTTGATCGGACGCCTCCGCAGCGGAGAAATCGACAAGGTTGTCGCGGCTCGCACGGTGGAACTTCGGACGCAGACCCCGATCTCCCCGACCGCACTCGCCGCACGCATGGCGGCGCTCAATCCCGTCGCCAACACCTTTGCCGTCGACCTATCTGCTGCGGGAGCCGCATTCGAGGGCCACAGCCTGGTAGGCGCGACGCCCGAAGTATTGGTCAGTCGACGCGGGCGCGTCGTGACGTGTCGCCCGTTGGCCGGGACAACCAAGCGATCCGCCGACTCCGAACAAGACCGCGAGGCCGGCGAGAGCCTTCTGCATTCGACGAAGAATCTGGCCGAGCACGCCTTCGTGACGGCGTGGATCCGCGAGGTCCTGCAACCGATGTGCAGTGATCTGTCGGTACCGGCAACGCCCGAACTGACCAACACTCAAGAGGTCTGGCACTTGGCCAGCCCGATCCGCGGCACCCTGCGAAACGACACCACTGCGCTCGACCTCGCCATCGCTCTGCATCCGACGCCCGCGCTGTGCGGAACACCCACCGACGTGGCACTGAAGGTGATCCGCGAGACCGAGGAACCGCGGCGTTTCTACGGCGGCGCCGTGGGATGGTGCGACGATGCCGGCGACGGTGATTGGGTGGTTGCCATCCGCTGCGCCGAGATCAGTGCAGACGGCCTCAGTGCCTGGGCCAGCGCGGGTGGCGGAATTGTCGCCGAATCGGATCCGCAGGACGAACTCGACGAGACGTCCACGAAACTGCGCACTCTGTTGACCGCGCTCGGTGCCGAAACCCTCGACTGACCAGCACGTCACGAGGGTAATCGTCCGGATTCTCGAGTACGGGTGATACCTTGACCCGAGCAGTTCGTACGGGCCGGTAAGTCCGTCCGACCGCGAACGACCGACTAACGACCAATTGGGAGATCCGCGATGACGAAGTTCCTTGTCCCCGGTGTGGCCAGCGCTGTCATCGGTGCCGTTCTGGGTGCCGGCGTCATCTTCGGTGTCACGGCCGCCGCGTCGGACAACACTCGTCCCGAGATCGACCGCAGCGGAAACGCAGATTCTTCCGTGCTGAACCAGGTTGAGTACGGCAGCCGCTGAGAGCGCAGGCCTCGCGAGTTCCCGTTCTTCCGCCGACGCAGCGGTGTCTTCGGTAGACACCGCCCCGTCGGCAGAGCCCCTGTCGAAGCGGTGGCTGTTCGGCGCCTCCGTCGTAGCGTTTCTTCTCACCTTTCTGCAATCGCCGGGTCTGATCACCGCTGACACCAAGTACGACTTGACGCAGAATCCGTTCGGTTTTCTCGAACGCGCGTCGCATCAGTGGAGTAGTCAGGCCCCGCTCGGCCAGGCTCAGAACCAGGCCTATGGATATTTCTTTCCGCACGGGCCGTTCTTCGCGCTCGGCGAGTTGGCGAACGTTCCGCCGTGGATCACTCAGCGCGTCTGGTGGGCGCTGCTTCTGATCGCAGGTTTCTGGGGCATCATCCGAGTTGCCGAGGCTCTCGGTATCGGCAGCCGTAGTTCGCGCGTCATCGCAGCGGTTGCCTTTGTTCTTTCTCCCCGCGTGCTGACCACTCTCGGTTCGATTTCCTCGGAAACCCTGCCGATGATGTTGGCGCCGTGGGTGTTGTTGCCGGTGGTTCTGGCCTTCGGCCCTGTGCGTGGAAAAGGAGTCCCTGAACTCCCTAACCGCTCACGGGGGTTGAGGCGGCTGGCCGCACAATCCGCGCTTGCCGTCGCCCTCATGGGTTCGATCAATGCCGTCGCCACCGCCGCAGCCTGCCTGGTCGCGATCATCTGGTGGCTCTCGCATAAACCCAACCGAACGTGGCTGACGTTCACCGCATGGTGGGCGCTGTTCGTCGCACTCGGCACTCTCTGGTGGATCGTGCCGCTACTGCTGCTCGGCAAGATCAGCCCACCGTTCCTGGACTACATCGAGTCCGCCGGTGTCACCACTCAATGGGCGTCGCTCGCCGAGATACTGCGCGGCACGGACAGTTGGACCCCGTTCGTCTCCCCCGAACGCATTGCCGGCGCCGTTCTGGTCACCCAGCCCGCAGCAGTTGTCGCCACCGGTCTGGTTGCCGCTGCCGGCCTCGCCGGACTCTGCATGCGGTCCATGCCCGCTCGCGGCCGGCTGACGCTCATCCTGTTCGTCGGTATCACCGGTCTGGCCGCGGGGTACGTAGGTGAACTCAGCTCGCCGGTATCGGAGTCGGTGCGTCTGTTCCTCGACTCGGCGGGCGCGCCGCTGCGCAACGTCCACAAGCTCGAGCCGTTGGTCCGTCTACCGCTGGTGCTGGGACTCGCACACCTGCTGGCCAAAGTGCCGCTGCCGGGATCGGTTCCACTCGCCCGATGGCGGCGTGCGTTCGCCCATCCCGAGCGCGAACCGATGGTCGCACTGACCAGCCTGATCCTCGTCGCCCTCACCCTCTCGACGGCCTTGGCCTGGACGGGAAAGCTCGCTCCCCGCGGTGCGTATCCGGACGTTCCCTCGTTCTGGAACGAAGCAGCACAGTGGCTCGAGGACAACACCTCCCCCGGATCGGAAGCCGAACGTGCCCTGGTCGTCCCGGGAGCGCCCTTCGGCAGCCAGGTCTGGGGCCTGACTCGTGACGAACCGCTCCAGGCGTTGGCGAGTACGCCGTGGGCGGTGCGTGACTCGGTCCCGCTGACCCCTCCCGGCGCCATCCGAGCGCTCGATTCGGTGCAACGTCTGATCGCCGACGGACGTCCGTCGGACGGCCTCGCGCAGACCTTGCTGGGGCAGGGCATCCACTATCTGGTGATGCGCAACGACCTCGACGGCGAAACGTCGCGCTCGGCCAGGCCGATACTCGTGCACCAGGCGGTCGAAGGCTCGCCGGGGATCGAGCGCGTCGCGCATTTCGGTGAAGACGACAGCCCCGAACCGATCGAAGGGCTGGTCGCGGACAGCGACCTGCGTCCCGGTTACCCGGCCATCGAGATCTTCGAGGTCACCGCGCCTGACGGCACCCCGGCGGTCAGTGGACCGTACTCCGTCGACCTGAACCAGGTTCCGCGCGTTCAAGGCGGTCCGGAATCTGCTGTGCGCCTTCACGAAAGCGGGCTGATCCCGGGGACCGGCCCGATGATTCTCGCCGCCGACGCCGAAGCTGCCGGACTGCCGGTCGATTCGGTCACCGTCACCGACACCCCACGCGATCGGGAAACCGATTTCGGTCAGGTCGACAACCACAGTTCCGCCCTCCGGACGCCCGACGACGCACGTCGTACCTACAATCTGGTGCCCGACTACCCGGTAGCGAACACGCCTCTCGTGGAAGGCCGTTGGAGCGGCGCTTCGATCACCGTTTCCAGCGCAGCCTCCGACGCCACCCAGCTGGGCGGCACCTCACCGTCGAGCAGTCCGGCATCGACGGTCGACGGCGATCCGGCCACCGGCTGGTTCAGCAACGGCATCGAGCGTGCACTGGGCCAGTGGTTGCAGATCGACTTCGACACACCGATTTCCAGTGGCCTGCTCCATCTGACCACCAGCGCCGCGGCGATCGGCGCTCCGGTCAAATGGCTCGAGGTCTCGACACCGAACGGCAGCACGGCGGTGAAGGTGGAGCGTCCCGGTGAGCCCATCACCGTCTCGATCCCGGGCGGCAACACTCCGTGGGTACGCGTCACAGCGACTCACACCGAAAACGGATCGCCCGGAACACAGTTCGGCATCAGCGAACTCTCCGTCGAAGACTTCTCCGATCGCAGCGCGCCGAAGTCCGTCCCGATCCGTTTCGACACAGTCCTGCCGAGTACGCCGACGGGCGCATCCGTGAACGCCTGGGATTTGAGCCAGGAGTTCCCCGGCCGCAACGCGTGCGCCGACTCGACGGACCGCGTGCGGTGCAGCAATGCATTCATGGCGATACCCGAAGAGCCGAGCCGTTTCCAGCGCACGCTCACGGTGCCCGAAAACACAGTCGTTGCACCGACACTGACTGTCCGAGCGCGTCAGGGCAACGCCCTCGAAGACCTGCTTTCCGTCCCAGGCCGAATCACGGCTTCGGGTTCCAGCGACATCGGCGACACACGCGGATCTGCCTTCGCTGCCACCGACGGCGACGCACGCACCACGTGGTCGGCGCCGCAGAGCACCACCGAACCGGGCGGCCCGAAACCGACTCTGACTCTCAACCTTCCCGAACCCACCCTGGTCACCGGCCTGGACATCACACGAGGACTTGGCACCCTGCCGTCGCTGCCGACCAGCCTCGCGGTGAACCTCGGCAACGGACCGCAGGTTCGAGAGCTGCCCGACCTCGAAGACGAAACGCCTCGAACCAGTCGAGTTACCCTCTCCCCCTACGTCACCGACAAGATCGTCCTCAGCGTCACCGATTGGGAGCCCGTCCTCGATCAGACGGCGCTCGGCTTCGCCCAAGCGCAGCCCACCGGCCTCGCCGAGGTCGGCGTCGTCGGCGCAGACGGGGCACCGATCGCCGGTTCCGGCGTGCAGGGCACAGACTCATTCGACAACCGCACCGTCACCGTCCCCTGTGGTGACGGCCCGACCATTTCGGTTGCCGGACAGCAGTTCCCCACCTCGATCACAGCGACGGCGGTCCAACTTCGCACCGGCGCACCGGTCGAGGCGCGTGTGTGCGACCCGGACGCGTCGGCAACTTTGCCGGCGGGACAGCCTGAAGTAGTCGTCGAACCGGGCCCCGCATTCTCGGTCGACAATCTGAACCTGACGGCTGTCGGTCCTTCAGCCGCACAACCGAAGACACCGCTCGAATCGACCGCGTGGACGGCGAATCACCGGGAACTCACCGTCACGAACTCGTCCACCGATCAGTTGATCGTCAATCCCGAGAGCACCAGCATCGGTTGGATCGCCACGGCGCCGGACGGTTCCGAGCTGACGCCTGTGGTCGTGAACGGTTGGCAGCAGGGCTGGATCGTGCCGGCAGGCACCGCGGGAACCGTCACCATCGACTTCCCCAGCGACCGTTGGTACCGTCTCGGCATCTTCGGTGGGCTCGTGTTGCTGATCCCGCTGCTGTTCGCAGCTCTCGTCCCCACCCGCCGAGAACCCAAGCCGCTCATACCGCCCCGCCCGTGGCGCAGCGTCGCGGCAGGATGGGTGGGCGTGCTCGCGGCGGCCACCGTCATCGGCGGCGGAGTGGGAGCGGCGATCGCGGTCGTGTGCTCGATCCTCGGACTTGCCGCGCTGCGAATCTTCGGCCCGGCTCGGACCGCACGCATTCTGGTCGGCACTGCCGGCGTGGCCGCGATGATCGGCATCACGCTGCTCTCGACCGGACCGTGGCGGGCACCGGGCGGATACGTGGGCGACTCGTTCGCGATTCAGTTCTCGATGTTGGTGGCCTTGGTCGTGACCGGGTTGGCCACGTTGCCCTTTGCCGGTTCACCGATGTGGCGACGCTTCTCCCACCGCGTCACCGCGACGCGCGCCGGTTCCTCCACCAAGGCGTAACTGGCCGAGGCCACAGCGACGCTCAGGACGACCGTGAGGGCCAGGACGTAGAAGAAGCTGCCCGAGAACGGAACTATGCCGAATACGGGGAACACAGCGTTCAGTACGGCCAGGTGCCAGATGAACAGGCCGTAGGACCAGCGTCCGATTGCCAGCGCCAAAGGACTGGCCAGGAACCGATGCTGCGATTGATCGCGCAGAACCAGTGGCGCGATCAACGAGAAGCTGATGATCGCACCGAGTGCAATCTTGATCGCGTACTGCCACGGCTCCGGCCGCACCAGACCTTCGGGCCCGGCCAGATCGGTGCACGAGAGAACGAAGGCGACAAAGGCAATAAGGGCCAGGAGCACCCGACGGTGCGCGAGGCGATGCACCCACGTCGACGGGCCAACTGCCAACTCGGCCAGCACCATGCCGGCGCCGAACCACGGCAGGTAGCCGGGCAACCAGTTGTCGTGGTGGATGGCGTCCGGCGTCGGAATCGGAATGAATGCCCACGCCAGGGCCAGCACCGACACTCCGAGCAGAAGCGGTAGCCGGTACCGGGCAGTGCCGCCGCGCAACCGCACCATCAGATACGCGAACAGTGGCAACAGAACGTAGAACGCCACCTCGACCGACAGGCTCCACATCTGCGTGAGCCCCTCGGTGAGCGTCAACGGCACGAAGACCTGTGCCAACCCGAGATTCGCGAGCCACACCTGGTAGCCCCCACCGGCGCCGGGCAGGAACAGCAGGATCAGGACCACCGCCACCCAGTACGCCGGCAGGATGCGCGTCGCGCGGGAGATCCAGTACCGGACCGTCGGCTGCGGCTGCCCGATTCCGCGGGCCTTTGCCGCGTGCGGACGCCACAGCAGAAATCCGGACAAAGCAAAGAACACCGCTACGGCGAGGTCGAGTCGGCCGAACGCCCGCCCGATCGCGCCGGATTGCGCTTCACCGGTCTGGAACGCGACATGGGTGACGAGGACGCCGAGCGCGGCCAATCCACGCATACCGTCCAAAGCCGGAACAAAGCCCCGAGCCTGTGGCGGGACCGTCTGAGAGGAATTCGTGGAACTGATCATCACGGATAAGTGTGCACCCCAGGCCGATTGAGGGAAACCACCAGGGACTCACAACAAAATGCCTGGCCAATTCATGCCCTCATGCGACAAACCGGGCCGGTGGACTGTTAGTGTTCTGCCACACATGGTGTCCATCGGGGGCCCCATGCGATCTGCGCAGCTCATATTGTGCCGGTTGGGGAACCTCGAAAGACTTAACGGGTTAGGAGTCACAGCATGGCGGAACGCTCAGGGCCGAGCCGGATACTTCCTTGCATTCTGGTGGGCCTCGGTGCCTTCCTTTTGGCCATCGCCATCCTCATTCCTACCTACACGGTAGGCAAGCTGGAGAAGACGCCACTCGACCTCGAGGTGACCACCGTCGCCACAGGCACCGGTAGCGTCCTCAACTCGGCGGCCCTCCTCGCCGGTAAGGCACAGGTCGACAACAACGTGCCGATCGTCGCTCAGCGCTACGTCACCACGCAGGACCCGTCGGACGCCGACATCATCACCGTCGAAGCCGGCCAGACGGTCCGTCGTACCGACAAGCAGGGCGATACCGGACTGCTGACCGCAACCCTGGACCGCGTCACACTCGATCGCGTCAGCTCGATGCCGACCAACGATCCGGTCGGAACCGTCCAGACCTCCAGCGACCAGCCCGCCGAAGAAGTTTCCCGCGACGGTCTGCAGTACAAGTTCCCGTTCAACACGGAACAGAAGAGCTACCCCTACTTCGACCTGAACGCTCGCGCCACGAAGGACATCGACTTCGTCGAAGAGACCGAGATCAACGGTCTGAAGGTGTACCACTTCCAGCAGACGATCGATCCCGTCGACCTGTCGAAGGTCGTCAACTCCCCCACCAACAAGCTGAGCCTGCCCGCCGACACCTGGGGCGTTCCCGGTGGCGCTACCCCGATCACGATGACGCGTTGGTACACCAACGTCCGTGACCTGTGGGTCGAGCCCAAGACCGGCGTTGTCGTCAAGGGCCAGGAACAGTTGCACCAGTACTACGGACGCAACAAGGATGCCGTCGACGTCGAGGTTCTCAAGGTCACCCTGCCCTTCGACGAAGCCACCATCGAGTACCAGGTCCAGCAGGCCCGTGACGGCATGGACAAGCTCTCGCTGTTCGGCCGCACCGTCCCGATCGTGGCAGGTGTCCTCGGTGTCATCGCACTGATCGCCGGTATCTTCCTCGGGATTCGCAGCGGCAAGGGCGGAACCCCGGCCCGCGCTGCACACGGCGGAACGAACCAGAATCCCAGCGGCCAGGGCTCGCCCGAGCCGGCTCCGGGTGAGCACGACTGGACCTCGGACGACACCCAGGTGATCCCGCGTCCGGATCTGCGCAAGGACTGATTCAGGCAGTAAGCAGAGCGCCCCTTCCACACGGAAGGGGCGCTCTGCTTCGTTTCGGGACTTTGTTGCCGGATCGGCGTACGGATTGGCGCAACGGGTCGTTCCCTCCGCGTGGTCGCGGGCCTACCGTTTTCTGGAAGTCCAGACCACCCCCGAACACGAGGAGCCACATGCCCGCATCAACAGTTCTGGGTTCGCACATCTGTGTCAGCGATCTGACGCGACGGAGATTTGTTGTCGGCAGTGCTGCATTCTCCGGGCTGTTCGCCGCCGGTTGCGCACGATCTGCCGGTACCGAGGGCGATGCAGCCGGGATGCGCACGGTCACGACCTCGCTCGGAACCTACGACATTCCGGTGACCCCGAAGCGCGTCGTCGCCATCGACTCCCGACTCGACCTCGAACCGGCCGTCGCGATGGGCCTGCCGGTCATCGCGTACAGCTTCGACGCCGCCGAACCGTGGGTTCCGGCCGATCCCACGGCGCAGGTGTTCGAGGCACCGGTCAACGTCGAGGCAATTCTCGCGCTGGAACCGGACCTGATCATCTGCACCGACATCGGTGAGGCCTCCGACATGTGGCCGCTGCAGCAGTTGAGCCAAACGGCTCCTGTGCTTCCGATGGACTTCACCCGTCCGTGGCGCGAGAATATCGACCAGTTGGCGAGTTGGCTGAATCGCACTGAGAACCCTGAGGTCCGTCAGGTCATCGGAGCGTACGAGGACAAGGCAGCCGGACTGAAGGAACGCCACGCCCAGAGTTTGGCGAGCAAGCAGATCGTGCTGCTGAACTACGTGAATCAGAAGGTCAACGGCGTCAACCGTAAGGGCATCTCCACGCAGGTGGCCGAGGACCTCGGCGTGCGACTCCAGTGGCCGGTCGAGGGACAGAAGGAGATCTCCACCGAAAACCTCGTGACTGCCCTCGACTCTGCCGACGGAATGATCGTCACCACCGCGCCCGGTGTGGATCCCGTCAGTGACGACCGTGCGATGTGGAACCGTATCCGCGCAGTACAAGGCGACAACGTCGTCTACACGGGTGGAAACATCAACTACGGGTCCGTCTACACCGCGATGCGTACGCTCGACTACTTCGACGATTTGTTCACGCGTCTGGAGAACTGACGCCGCTGTGAGGTGCCGGCCCGGCGCGGTCGGCACTTCGCACCGCGGCGACGGACACCGCCAACGCCGTCGTCGACGCAACCACGACGGCGACGCCGATCAACTCTCCCGTCGTCTTCGCCCACACGAGCATGACCGTCGCCTCCACGGCCAGTCCTGCCCACGCCAGAAGGGCCACTCGCGTGCGCTCTGACGCGATTGCGGACAGCAAGGCACCCTGGAGTACCGCCAGCGCTGCACCGTGCAGGGCGAAGGCCCACAGCATCGGAGCCACGGCGGCGTATGCCTCGCCCACGAGCATCGGCACCAGCGGGCCGGCAACCGCCGCTCCCAGAACCAACACGGCGCCGATACCGACGAGCACTGCCAACGCCGAGCGAACCGCCTGCGCCGAGTGCGCCGGATTCGCCATCTTCGGGTACAGCACGACGCCCACTGCCTGTGGAAGCCAGAACGCCACCTTCGTCGCGACGGCGCCGAGTGCGTAGACACCGGCGTCGTATTCGCTGAGGACGACGCGGACGATCAGCAGATCCAGCGAAGACAACGCGATCAGCGCGAGCTGAACCTGCGACGCCGCGAGCACGGAGACAACCCCGATCCGCACCGGACGGTCCTCGCTCACCGAGACGGTTCGGTCGACCACACGAACTATCACCACCAGCAACGCAGTTCCGGCAGCGCCCGCGACCAAGGCCGCGCCTGCTCCGCCGCCGAATGCCAGAACGACTACTGCCGGAAGGACTTTCATCACCCCGGCCCCGGCCAGTACGGCACTGAGAGTGCCGAATCGGCCGTGCCCCTGCAACAAACCCTGCTCCGTGGCCAGCAGAACCAACATGGGCGCGGTCACCAAGGCCGAGAACGCCGCCACGATTCCGGTGTCGAGTAGCCATGCCATCGCCGGAGCGAGCGCCACCGCGAGAACGGCGACGATCGCGGTGCATCGATACCCCAACGACCGCAACGCATCTGTGCTCTTGCCGCGCACCGCCTCGCGGGCGACCACCGTCTGCAACGCCAAAGCCGGAACCGCAAGTACCAACTGGGCGGCAAGCAGACTCGCGAACTCTCCGTAGCCGACCGGACCCAACCATCGGCTGGCCAACCATGCCAACAGGTACGACGCGACGTTAGCGGTCATCGATCCCACCAAAACCATGCCGACCCCGGCCGCGGCGGCGCGATCGAGTGGTTGGCGAGGCATGGCAGTAATGATGCACCACGTATCGTGCGCGTCATGACAGTGCAAGCCGGATACCGCCGTTACCTGCCTGCGGCGTACAGCCTGGCGCTGGCACTGTTGATCCTCGGACCGCTGCTCGACCCCGGCTACCTCCTGCTGCGCGACGCCGTCAGCACGCCGCGCTCGTACCTGACCGACTCCGCCCTCGGACTCACCGACGCCGCAGCCCGCGCTGTTCCCCAGGACGCGCTGATCGCAGCGTTGAGCACCGTGATCGACGGCGGACTGGTGGTCAAGTTCAT
>JADGMW010000305.1_pt1 | contig 24841 bp, 14 predicted proteins | sample 8641801 | NCBI WGS metagenome assembly JADGMW01 (sample SAMN16272018, study PRJNA661076) | feces metagenome | isolation source: fecal sample from diarrhoea affected cattle A | host: Bos taurus | place: South Africa: Lokaleng Village, Mahikeng | collected 2019-09
CGGCCATTCCTCCACGGTCACTCGCGGTCGTCTGGCCGGTTTCGGCGGTGCGCCGAACATGGGCCATGACCCGCGCGGTCGCCGCCATCCGACGCCAGCCTGGCTGGACATGGCCACCCCCGGCGGTGAAAGCCCGGTGACCATGCTCGAGCGCGGCAAGAAGCTCGTGGTGCAGATGGTCGAGACCTATCAGGAAGGCGGCAAACCCACCTTCGTCGAACAGCTCGATGCCGTCGAAGTGGCGAAGAAGAGCGGCATGCCGCTGGCGCCGATCATGATCTACGGCGACGACGTTACCCACCTGCTCACCGAGGAAGGCATCGCCTACCTGTACAAGGCGCGTTCGCTGGAAGAGCGCCAGGCGATGATCGCTGCGGTGGCGGGCGTCACCAGCATCGGTCTGCGGCACAACCCCAAGGACACCGAGCGCATGCGCCGCGAGGGGCTGATCGCGCTGCCGGAAGACCTTGGCATTCGCCGCAACGATGCCAGCCGCGAGTTGCTGGCAGCCAAGAGCATCGCCGAGCTGGTGGAGTGGTCAGGCGGTCTCTACAACCCGCCCGCTAAATTCAGGAGCTGGTGATGAGTGCCCTCATTGCAAGACAGGCGCAGCCGTCACTGGCCGAGCGGCTGGCGGACCTGGCGGTACAGGCGCTGATCGACGAGGCGGACCTGTCGCCCAAGCCCGGTCTGGTGGACCGGCGCGGCAACGGTGCCCACGACGATTTGCACCTCGGCCTGATGCACGCCTCGGCCCATGCGCTGTGGCCGACGTTCAAAGCCATGGCCGAAGCGGCGACGGTTGCCGCTGAGGCCAGCCCGCTGCTGCGTGAAGTGCTCGGCCGGCTGGGCCGCGATGGCGAGGCGGAAATGCTGCGGGTCACTGGCGGAGTGAACACTCACCGCGGTGCGATCTGGGCGCTGGGGCTGCTCAGTGCGGCGGCGGCGCTGGAAAACAGTGCCACCGCGGAGCGCATCGCGATGGCCGCGGGCGCACTGGCGCGGCTCGACGACCCCGCCGCGCCGCACAACCCCGACAGCCACGGCGCTCGCGTCTGTCGCACCTTCGGTGTACTCGGTGCCCGCGAACAGGCGCAGCACGGCTTTCCCGCTGTGATCGAGCAGGGCTTGCCGCAACTCCTGGCCAGCCGTCGTGACGGTGCTGGCGAGCAGAACGCTCGGCTCGATGCGCTGCTGGCGATCATGAGTGAGCTGACCGACACCTGTGTGCTGCACCGCGCCGGCCTGGAAGGCCTGACCCGCATGCAGTCAGGCGCCCGCGCCGTGCTCGCTGAAGGGGGGGCCGCCAGCCTCGCCGGCCGCCGTGAGCTGCGCGAGCTGGACCGCGCCATGCTTGCCCTCAACGCTTCGCCGGGCGGCGCTGCCGACCTGCTCGCTGCCACTCTTTTCCTCGACCGCCTGGCGCCTGCCGCGTCGGCGCCGATTGGGAGCAATTGATCATGGAAACCCTGTCTTTCGAATTTCCCGCCGGGCAGCCCGCCCGCGGCAAGGCTCTGGTCGGCGTGGTCGGCTCGGGCGATCTGGAAGTGCTGCTTGAACCCGGCCAGGCCGGCAAGCTGGCGATCCAGGTAGTCACCTCGGTCAATGGCGCCGAGCAACGCTGGAAGTATCTGTTCGAGCGGATGTTCCGCGAGCAGACGCTACCGGCGCTGAACATCGACATCCACGACTTCGGCGCGACACCCGGCGTGGTGCGCCTGCGCCTCGAACAAGGACTGGAGGAGGTTGGCCATGACTGACACCGCACGCCTGCTGCAGTCACGCAGCTTCGTTGAGCTCGGCGCCCGCCAGCGTGCCCGCGCACTTCTGGACGAAGGCAGCTTCCGCGAACTGCTCGGTCCCTTCGACCGCATTACCTCACCCTGGCTGCCGAAGCAGGGCATCGTGACCCAGGCCGACGACGGCGTGGTGGTCGCAAAGGGCACTATCGATGGCCAGCCGGCGGTGGTTGCCGCCATCGAAGGCGCCTTCCAGGGCGGCAGCATGGGCGAGGTCGGCGGCGCGAAGATCGCTGGCGCCCTGGAGCTGGCCGTCGAAGACAACCGCAACGGCATTCCTACCCGCGCCGTGCTGCTGCTGGAAACCGGCGGCGTACGGCTGCAGGAAGCCAACCTGGGCCTGGCCGCCATCGCCGAGATCCAGGCGGCCATCGTCGAGCTGCGCGAGTACCAGCCGGTGGTCGGCATCATCGCCGGCTCGGTCGGCTGCTTCGGCGGCATGGGCATCGCCGCCGGACTGTGCAGCTATCTGATCCTCACCCGCGAAGCGCGCCTGGGCTTGAACGGGCCACAGGTGATCGAGCAGGAGGCCGGTATCGAGGAATACGACTCCGCCAACCGGCCCTTCATCTGGAGCCTGACCGGTGGCGAACAGCGCCATGCCAGCGGCCTGGCGGACAGCTACGTCGCGGACGATACCGATGCGATCCGTGCCGAGCTGCGCAAGCTGTTCGCCCAGGGCAAGCCGGCGCAGCCGCGCAGCCGCCGGCATGCCTGGTTCCTGAAACGCCTGACGGACGCCGATACCCGTGCACAGCTAGACGGTACGGCGGTACGTGCCCTCTACCAAGGAGAAGCCCAATGAGCCGTGGACTGAACTGGTTGCAAGCGCTGTCCGGTGGCCAGACCCTGGCCGGCTATCCCAACTCTGTGAAGGTGGTGGACGCTGAGCTCGATGGCCGCGCCGCACGTTATATCGCCGTGGTGCCGGATGCCGAAAATCCCTTCCCACGCGCGCGCGATGGCGAGGTCGGCCTGCTCGAAGGCTGGAGCCTGGGCAAGGCGGTCGATGAAGTCATCGAAGCCGACCGCGAGAAGCGCGACAAGCGCGTGCTGGTCGCCGTGGTCGACGTGCCGAGCCAGGCTTATGGCCGCCGCGAAGAAGCGCTGGGCATTCATCAGGCCCTGGCTGGGGCGGTGGACGGTTATGCACGCGCCCGTCTGGCCGGGCACCCGGTCGTCGCGCTGCTGGTGGGCAAGGCCATGTCCGGCGCATTCCTCGCCCACGGCTACCAGGCGCAGCGGATCATCGCCTTGCGCGATCCGGGCGTGATGGTGCACGCCATGGGCAAGGCCGCCGCCGCGCGCATCACCCTGCGCAGCGTCGAGGAACTGGAAGCGCTGGCCGAGTCGGTGCCGCCGATGGCCTATGACATCGACAACTACGCGACCCTCGGTCTGCTCTGGGAAACGCTTTCGGTGGATAACATCGAGCAGCCCGGCGGCGATGATCTGCAACGCGTGCGCGACTGCCTGGAGCGTGCCGTCGACGACATCAGTGACAGCACCGACCTGCGCAACCGCCTCGGCGCGGCCAATCGCCAAGCTTCGTCACAGGTGCGCGAGCTGCTGCGCGCGCAGTGGTAGGTCGCGCGATCCCGGGAGGTTGCCGATGAACGACATGCCACGGCCCCATGACCTGCTCTGGGGCCTGACGCCGTCAAAGCTACCTGCAGACGCGCCGGCCTGGGCCCGGCAGGTGCTCGCCGCCGGCCAACCGGTGGTGGTACGCCGGGCGTTCGTCGCGCGTGGTCAGGTTGCGGTTGGCGTGCGCGGCGCCAGCCGCGATCAGCGCTTCGCGACCACCATGGAGCTGAGGCGCGTGGCGCTCAGGGTGCCGCCGGAACAACTGGTCCGGCGGTTGCCGACGGGTGCTTTGCCCGCGTTCAGGGCGCTGACCCTGCTCAAGCCCTTCCTTGATGAACTGAGCCTGGTCTGGGGGGTGACCGGATCGGTGGGCTACCAGTTGGCCTGCGGCGTCACGGCTGTGCGTGTCGACAGCGATCTCGATCTGCTGCTGCGCACGCCGCAGCCGCTGTCCCGCCAGTTGGCCGGCGAGCTTCAACAGCTGCTGGACGATTCGCCCTGTCGCGTAGACCTGCAGCTGGAAACCCCCGCCGGCGGCATCGCACTGCGGGAATGGGCAGGCACCTCGCGCCAGGTTCTGCTCAAGTGCGCCACGGGTGCGCGGCTGATCGAAAATCCCTGGGACCCGGCGGAGCTCGCGGCATGAGCAGTCTGTTCGCCTTTCCCGGCCAGGGTGCGCAGAAGCCCGGCATGCTGCATCGCCTGCCGGACCAGCCGGAGATTGCCGCTGCGTTGGCCGAGGCCAGTGATGTGCTTGGCGAAGATGCCCTGGCGCTGGATTCGAACGAGGCGCTGGCGACCACCCGTGCCGTCCAGCTGTGCCTGCTGATCGCCGGTGTCGGCGGCGCCCGCGTGCTGATGCGCGATGGGCTGCGACCGGATTATGTTGCCGGGCTGTCCATCGGCGCCTACGCGGCGGCGGTGACTGTCGGCGCGCTGGACTACGCCGATGCGCTGCGCCTGGTGGCGCTGCGTGGCGAGCTGATGCAGAACGCCTATCCCCAGGGCTATGGCATGACCGCCATCCTCGGCCTCGAACTCGCTCAGGTCGAGGGCTTGCTGGCGCAGGTCCAGGGCCCGCAGGCGCCGGTGCACCTGGCCAATATCAACGCCGACAACCAGATCGTCATCGCCGGCAGTGACTCCGCCATGGCGGCGGTGGCACAACGGGCCAAGGCCCTCGGGGCATCCTGCGCCAGGCGCCTGGCAGTAAGCGTGCCGTCCCACAGCGCGCTGCTGGATGGGCCTGCGGCACGACTCGCTGAAGCCTTCACCGCGGTCACCCTGCGAGCGCCGCAGCTGCGCTATCTCAGCAGCACCACGGCACGGCCCATCGCCGACCCCGAGCGGCTGCGCGACGACCTGGCCTTCAACATGTGCCGCGTCGTCGACTGGCACGGCACCCTGCGCACGGCCTACGAGCGCGGTGTGCGTCTGCAGATTGAATTGCCGCCGGGCTCGGTCCTGACCGGTCTGGCGCGGCGCGTGTTCGACCAGGGCACGCTGATCGCCTTCGACGGCGCCCGGCTGGATACCCTGGATGTCCTGCTGCGTCGGGAAATGGCTCAAGCCGAGTAGGCATCCTTCCTTTTTCCCAGCCCCCATGTTCCGCCTGTGTAACCCCATTCGATGGCATCGCTCCGCGCTTCTCCGGCGGGGTAGCGGCGGGGTAGCGGCGGGTGAGCACGCTGCCATTCTACGGTTGTCGACTGCTTCAGCTTGAGGGAAGGAGGCCTGTTCAAAGCGCGCCGGATGGGTAGTCAAGCCTTCACTGCTCGATCAGCAGGCAAAAAAAACGGGCTTCCTTGGAAGCCCGTCAAATCGGCCTATGGCCAATGGCCCACCACTCTCACTAGATAGCTTCGCCCATCACGTAGTCAGGCAGGACAGTAGCGATTTGTGGGAACAGGCACAACACGACTATCGCGAGCACCATGACCAGCGCATAGGGCAGCGCGCCCCAGAGTATTTCCCGTGTCGGTACCTGCGGGGCGATGCCGTTGATGACGAACAGGTTCAGGCCCAGCGGCGGGGTGATCAGGCCGATCTCCATGTTGATGGTCAGCACCACGGCGAACCAGTAGGGGTCGAAGCCGGCCTGTACCACGATGGGGAACAGCAGCGGCGCGGACATCACGATCACCGCTACCGGCGGCAGGAACATCCCGGCCACCAGCAGGAACACGTTGATCACGCCCATCAGCACCCAGCGGTTCACTTCCAGGCTAGCAATCGTCTCAGCCAGCGACTGGGTGATGTACAGCGAGGACAGGGCGAAGGCGAACAGCTCGGCGGAGGCCAGGATCATCATGATCATCACGCTCTCGCGCATCCCCGAACCGAAGATGTTGCGGAAGGTGCCCATCTTGAATAGCCGGTAGGCCAGTACCACCACCACCAGCGTGAGCATGGCACCTGCGCCAGCCGCTTCCGAAGGCGTAGCCACGCCACCGTAGAGCACGTAGAGCACGCCGAGGATGATGAACATCAGCGGCAGTATCCGCGGCAGTGCGGCCAGCTTGTCACGCAGGCTGTAGTACACGCCCTCGGTACCGAAGCGGAACCCCTTGCGCCGTGCGTCGATCATCGCCCAGCCCATGAACATCACGGTCAGCATCAGGCCGGGCAGCACGCCGGCGAGAAACAAGCGGCCAATGGAGGTTTCCGTGGCGATGCCGTAGATGATCATGGTCACCGAAGGCGGCAGCAGGATGCCGAGCGTGCCACCAGCGGCGATCGAGCCGGTTGCCACCGAAGAGGGGTAGCCACGGTTGATCATCTCGGGAATGCCGAGCTTGCCGATTGCCGCGCAGGTGGCCGGGCTCGAACCGGTCATGCCGGAGAAGACCGCGCAGGCGCCGATGTTCGACAGCACCAGGCCGCCCGGCACCTTGTACATCCAGCGGTCCAGGGCGCGATAGAGATCGGCGCCGGCAGGCGTGCCGGCGACGATGGCGCCCATCAGTACGAACATCGGAATGGAGACGAAAGCCAGGTTGCCGATGCCGGCGAACATGGTTTCGGCCACCACGCCGATGACTTCCGGGCCCATCGCCAGGAACAGACCGCCCATGGCCGCCAGGCCGAGGGCGAAGGCGATGGGCATCCCGGTCCCCAGGAACAGGAGCAGGGCGCAGATCAGAAGTACACCTGCCAGAGTCGGGCTCATGGTGTTTCTCCCAGGCGCTGATGGCTATGCGGGATGGTTTGGTCGTGCTGCGCTGCAGCAGCTTGCTGGCGCTCGATGGCCAGTTCTGGGCGAATCAATTTCATCAGCTCCACCACGTATTGCAGGCAAAGCAGGCCAAAGCCCACCAGCATGGGCGTTGCGGGAATCCAAAGGGGAATGGCGGCGATGGTCGGGGTGGTCCAGCCACCTTCCCAGGCCTCGTGTACGTAGATGCCGCTGGCCACGCTCATCAGCACGCAGAATGTCAGGCCCAGCACCGCGCCCAGGCACTGCATGCGGCGTCGGTTCGGGGTCGACAGCATTAGCTCGATGACATCGACGCCGACGTGACCCTTCTTCATCAGCACATAGGGCGCGCCAATGAAAATCGCCGCGGTGGCCGCAAATACCACCACCTCTGTCTGCCAGATGGTGGGAGCTCTGAACAAATAACGCATGAGGATCATCTGGCACATCACGACCATGGCGACGATCAGCAGGACAACGGCGCTGACACCACCCAGGCGTGACAGGGCCTCGATGGAGCGAATGAAGTATCTGGACATGGGAACTCCTTGAAACCGGCGCCGTACAGCAACCACGGCGCCTGCTGGAACGCAGTGAAGGCCGCCGGAAGCGGCCGTGGGCGTATCACTGCACGGCGAGTGCCTTGTCCAGGAGTTCCTTGCCGCCTTTCACCTTCTCGGCGAAGTACTGATAGGACGATTCGCGGGCGACCTGCATCCAGGCGTCATGCTGTTCCTTGCTCAGGCTCACCACTTCCACGCCGGCCTTGCTGAAGGTCTCGTTCATGCGCTGTTCGCCTTTGGGGCCTTCCTCGGCAAAGTAGGCCTCGGCTTTCTTGGCGGCGGCCAGCATGGCTTCCTGCTGTTCCGGGGTCAGGCGCTCGAAGCTGCGCTTGGAAATCAGCACCGGTTCGTACATGAACCACAGGGCGTTGTCGCCCGGGGCGGTCAGGCATTTCACCTGCTCGTACAAACGGTAGGAGACGAAGCTGTCATTGGAGGTGTTGGCGGCGTCCAGCACGCCGGTCTGCATGCCGGTGTAGATCTCCGAGGACGGCATCGACGAGATCGAGGCACCGGCGGCGGCCAGCATGTTCTCGAACGCCGGCCCGGCGGCGCGGATCACCTGACCCTTGATGGTCTCCGGGGAAGTAATGCACTGCTCCTTGGAGGCGAACCCACCGGCCAGCCAGGCGTCGGCCAGGATGATGGCGCCGTTCTTTTCCGCCAGAGCATGGATCTCCTTCATGAAGTCGGAGTCGTTCAGGCGCTGGGCATGGTCATAGTTCTTCACCAGGCCGGGCATCAGGGTGGCGGAGAACTGCGGCACACGACCGGAGGCGTAGTCCAGCGGCAGGGCGGTCATGTCGAGCTGGCCGCGGGTCAGCGCGCCCCATTGCTCGTTGGCCTTGTACAGGGAGGAAGCGGGGTAGACCTGGATCTTCAGGCCGACATCGGCGGCGGCGACTTCGCGGGCAATGATCTGCACCATTTCATCGCGGGGATCGCCCTGGTTGCCAGGGAACTGATGGGAAGCGCGCAGGACGGTTTCAGCGAAGCTGGGCATGCTGGCGATCAGCAGAGCAGCCGCAACCGAAGTACGGAGTAGGGTTTTCATTGGAATCTCCTGGATTGACACTTCAGAGGCGCGGTAAGCGGCTCATAGTTATTTTTATTACGTCACAGAGAAGTCTTCTTGTTGTTCGGGCTTCCATACCCGAGTCCCCAGCAGGCTAGCGCGCGCGGGAAGGCGGAACAATTAAGACCCACCCGCCATCGTTACTTAAAACTTAACGATGCTCCAGAGCCCCCACCGCAGAGCCCGAACGGGATCGGTACATGCGGCATTCGGCGACCAGCGCGAGCAGGTTGGGATCACGCTCCTTGGCCTTCAGGAACACCACGCCGATCTGCTGCTGCAGGCGGTACCGGGCCTGCAGCGGGATCAGGCGGATGCGATTCTCGTAGACCGCGGCCACGCGCCCGGGTAGCAGGGCGTAACCGACGCCGGAGCTGACCATGCTGAGCAACGTGAAGATATCGTTGACCTGCATGCCCACGTTCGGCTCGAAACCCGCCTGGCCGAACACCCGCGCGCTGTCGCGGTGGGTGGCGAAGCCCTGGGTGAGGGTGATGAAGGTGGCATCGCGCAGGTCGGCCAGATCCACCTCGGCCTGCTCGGCGAAGGGTGAATCGGTGGGTACGGCGAGAAAGATGTCGTCGGCGAACAGCAACAGCTGCTCGCAGTCGGGGTTGATCAGGCTGTCGTCGAGGGAGATCAGTACGGCATCCAGCTCCATGTTCTTCAGCTTGTAGAGCAGGTCGACGTTGGAGCCGAGGATCAGGTCGATATTGAGCTCGCTGCGGCGCAACTTGAGCCCCATGATCAGCTGCGGCACGGTCTTGACCGTCAGCGAGTAAAGCGCGCCAAGCTTGAAGCGCTCGGCCGAGAAACCGGCCGCTTCGCGGGTCTGGCGTACTGTCTCGACCACGTCCTTGACCAGGTGCTGCGCCCGCTCCTCGAGCACGAAGGCGCTTTCCAGCGGAATCAGGTTGCGCCCCTCGCGCTTGAACAACGGGCAGCGCAGCGCACTTTCCAGCGAGTGGATGGCGCGGTGTACGCTGACGTTGCTGGTGTTCAGCTCGGCGGCCGCCTTGCTCAGGCTGCCACTGCGCATGAAGGCGAGAAACACCTCCAGCTTCTTCAGGGTCAGTTCTTCGTCGATCTGCATAGCGTTCGCTCGAGTCGAGGGCACTCGATTATGACTTAATCGACCCGGTAGTCCGGAAGCCCATCGCGGTTCTGGCCGCCGTCCCCCTATGCTGTGCTGCGAGAATGGACCCGGCGCGACACAGCCTGACGCCGAATGTAAGACAATGACCCACCCCAGCCGCCGAGACGAGCCCCATGCGTGACGAGCAGAACCTGACCCCCGGACTGATGGTGGTGCACGGCAACCGCCTCGAGGAGCTGCGCGAGCTGGCGGTGGCCTGGATGCGTCGTCACCCGTTGGCACCGCTGGAAAACGAAGTGGTGCTGGTGCAGAGCAACGGGATTGCCCAATGGCTCAAGCTGGCGCTGGCCGAGCAGAGCGGCTGCGGCATTGCCGCGGCGATCCAGCTGGAACTGCCGGCGCGTTTCCTCTGGCAGAGCTACCGCGCGGTGCTGGGCAGCGACGAAATTCCCCAGCAGTCGCCGCTGGACAAGGCGCCGCTGACCTGGCGCCTGGTGCGGCTGTTGCCAGCGTTGCTGCAGGAGGAGGCTTTTGCCCCGCTGCGGCGCTTTCTCGCCGACGATGCCGACATGCGCAAGCGCCACCAGCTGGCCGAGCGTCTGGCCGATCTGTTCGACCAGTATCAGGTCTACCGCGCCGACTGGCTGGCGGACTGGGCCGAGGGCCGCGATCAGCTGCGCACCTCGCGTGATGGCGCACGGCCGCTGGACGAATCGGTGCGCTGGCAGCCGGCGCTGTGGCGGGCGCTGCTGGCCGATGTGGGCGCAGAACAACTGGCTGGCAGCCGCGCCGGGGTGCATCCGCGCTTCGTCGAACGCCTGCGTGAACTGGACGCGCGCCCGGCCGGGCTGCCGCGGCGGGTGGTGGTGTTCGGCATCTCCTCGCTGCCGGCCCAGGCGCTGCAGGCGCTGGCGGCCATGGCGCGCTTCACCCAGGTGCTGCTCTGCGTGCACAACCCCTGCCGCCACCACTGGGGCGACATCGTTCCCGACCAGGACCTGCTGCGCCATCAGTACCGCCGCCAACAGCGCAAGGGCGGCATGACGCCGGGACTGTCCGCCGAAGCGCTGCACCAGCATGCCCACCCGCTGCTCGCCGCCTGGGGCAAGCAGGGCCGCGACTACATCAACCTGCTGGATATCTACGACGAGCCGGACCACTACCGCGAGCGCTTCGCCGCCAACGGCCAGCGCATCGATCTGTTCAGCGAAGGCGACACCCGGCACCTGCTGGGCCAGTTGCAGGACGACATTCTCGACCTGCGCCCACTGGCCGAAACCCGTGCACTCTGGCCGCGAGTCGACCCGGCGCAGGACTGCTCGATCCGCTTTCACATCGCCCACAGCGCCCAGCGCGAGGTGGAAATCCTGCATGACCAGTTGCTGGCGCATTTCAGTCGCGACACTGGTCTGCGCCCGCGCGAAGTCATCGTCATGGTGCCGGACATCAACCGCTATGCGCCGCACATCCAGGCGGTGTTCGGCCAGTTCGCCCAGGACGATCCGCGCTACATCCCCTTCACCCTGGCCGACCAGGGCCAACGCGGCCGCGAACCATTGCTGATCGCCCTGGAACACCTGCTCAAGCTGCCGGAAGGGCGCCTGACCGTCACCGACGTGCTCGACCTGCTCGATGTGCCGGCGCTGCGCGCGCGCTTCGGTATCGAGCAGAACGACCTGCCCACCCTCCACCGCTGGATTGAGGGCGCCGGCATCCGCTGGGGCCTGGACGGCGAACGCCGCGCGGCCTTCGGCCTGGCACCGACGCTGGAACAGAACACCTGGCGCTTCGGCCTGCGGCGCATGCTGCTCGGTTACGCGGTGGGCCGTGGCGAGGCCTGCGCCGGGATCGAGCCCTACGACGAAATCGGCGGGCTGGACGCCGCGCTGATCGGCCCGCTGGTGCGCCTGCTGGATGCGCTCGATGGCCTGCATCGGCGGCTCGATCAGGCCACAAGCCCGGCGCAGTGGGGCGAAGTTCTGCGCGACCTGCTGGGTAGCTTCTTCATCGCCTGCGGCGAACGCGACGAGTTGCTGCTGGGCCAGTTGAGCGAGAGCCTGGACGCCTGGCTGGAGCTCTGCGCCGAGGTGGCACTGGAGGAATCACTGCCGCTCACCGTGGTGCGCGAGGCCTGGCTCGGCATGCTCGATCAGGGCCGCCTGAGTCAGCGCTTTCTTACCGGGGCGGTGAACTTCTGCACCCTGATGCCGATGCGCGCGATTCCCTTCCGGCTGGTCTGCCTGCTCGGCATGAATGATGGCGACTACCCGCGCAGCGTGCCGCCAGTGGATTTCGACCTGATGGCCGGCGACTACCGCCCCGGTGACCGCTCACGGCGCGAAGACGACCGCTACCTGCTACTCGAGGCACTGCTGTCCGCCCGTGACCAGCTGTATGTCAGCTGGGTCGGTCGCAGCATCCGCGACAACAGCGAGCGACCGGCCTCGGTGCTGGTCGGCCAGCTGCGCGATCACCTGGCGGCGGGCTGGTCCCTGACGGACAACGGCGATCTGCTCAAGGCACTGACCACTGAACATCCGCTGCAACCCTTCAGCCGCAGCTATTTCGAGGGCGATAAGGCGCTGTTCAGCTACGCCCACGAATGGGCGCGGCTGCACCAGGCTCTCGATCAATCATCCACTGCGGCGGCCCTGCCGGATTTCGAGCCGGACGACGTGCTGAGCCTGGAAAGCCTGATGGGCTTTCTGCGCTACCCGGTGCGGCATTTCTTCACCCAGCGCCTGAAGGTGCATCTGGATGAGGAGGTGCATGAGCAACTCGACGAGGAACCCTTCGGCGTCGACGGGCTGCAGCGCTATGGGTTGCAGCAGGAGCTGCTGGCCAATGCCAGCCTGGCGCTGGATGACGGTGCTGATATCCAGCAGGCGCTGCAGGCCGGCGCTCAGCGGCTGCAACGCAGCGGCCGCCTGCCGCTGGCCGGTTTCGGCGACTGCCTGCGCGATGCCGTGCTGGCGCCGCTGCCGGAGCAGATGCAGCGCTACCAGGCGTTCTGCGAGCTGTGGCCGGAGCGCCTGGTCTCACCTTCCGCGCTGGCCTTCGAACATGCCGGGGTCGAGCTGCAGGGCTGGCTGGGCGGCTTGCGCCGCCGCCCTGGCGAGTCGCAACTGCTGCGCTTGGAGCTGCAACCAGGTGGCCTCAAGCGCGGCGAGAGCTGGAAGTGGCATCGCCTGCTGCGGCCCTGGATCGTACAGGTCACCGCAGCAGCCTGCGGGCTGACGCTGACCACGGTGCTGATAGGCGAGGATGTCAGCGTGCGCTTCGAACCGGTGGAACCGGAGCAGGCACGCAACATTCTGCGCGGCTGGCTGGAAGCCTGGCGCGCCGGGATGAACGCGCCGCTGCCGGTGGCGCTGAACACGGCGATTGCCTGGCTGAGTGCCGAGAACGAGGAAAAAGCCGAGAAGGCCGCTCGCGAGACCTACGAAGGTGGCTACAACCGCATCGGCGAAGTAGCCGGCTGCGCCAGCCTGACCCGGCAGTTCCCCGATCTCGCCAGCCTGCTCGCCGACGGCGATTTCACCGAATGGGCCCACGTGCTCTACCAACCACTGCTCAGCGCCAGATTCGCCGCGCTCAAGGAGCAAGCCCAGGCATGAATGCAGACAATCGTCCCCTGGCGTTGCGCTTTCCGCTGCACGGCAGCCGTCTGATCGAGGCCAGCGCCGGCACCGGCAAGACCTTCACCATCTCCGCGCTCTACCTGCGGCTGGTGCTCGGCCACGGCGGCGAGCAGGCCTTCGTTCGCGAACTGCTGCCGCCGGAAATTCTCGTGGTGACCTTCACCGATGCCGCCACCCGCGAGCTGCGCGACCGCATCCGCGCGCGGCTGGTGGAGGCAGCGCGGGTTTTCCGTGAGGAGGAAGAGGGCGATGACCTGCTGCGCCAGTTGCGCGACGACTTCCCGGCCGAACGCTGGCTGGCCTGCGCTTGCCGCCTGGACATCGCCGCGCAGTGGATGGACGAGGCTGCGGTCTCCACCATCCACGGCTGGTGCCAGCGCATGCTGCGCGAGCACGCCTTCGACAGCGGCAGCCTGTTCACCCTGACCCTGGAAACCGACCACAGCGAACTGCTCGCCCAGGTGACGCGCGACTACTGGCGTCTGCACTGCTACCCGCTGCAGGGTGACGCACTGGCCTGGGTGATGAACCGCTGGGGCCATCCCGACAATCTGCTGCGCAGCGTGCGGCCGCTATTTAGCGAGCGTGCCGCCGTCGCGGAAACCAGCCTGGCGACGCTGCTGGAGCAAGCGCTGCAGGAGCAGGCGAGGGCGCTCAAGGCCCTGAAAGAGGGCTGGTGCGTCTGGGCTGATGAGATCCGCCAGCTGCTCGATCAGGCAGTCGCCGACAAGCTCGTCGACGGCCGCAAGATTCAGGCGCGCTATTACGAAAATTGGTGTGAAAGGCTGCGCCATTGGTCGCTGGGCGATGAGGCCGAGCTGGACCTGGGCACCGGTTTTACCCGGTTGACCCCCGATGGCCTCGCCGAATGCTGGAAGAAGGGCTCGCCGCCGCAGCACCCGGCGCTGGTGGCCATGTGCGAACTGCCCAAGCGGCTGAAAGCGCTGGCCCGCCCCGACGAAGCCGCGCGCCGTCACGCCGCGGCCTGGATCTGCCAGCGCTTCGAGCGGGAAAAGCGCCAGCGCGCGGAGATGGGCTTCGACGACATGCTCACCCGCCTCGACGCGGCGCTGCAGGGCGATAACGGCGAGCGCCTGGCGACGGTGATTCGCGCGCAGTTCCCGGTGGCGCTGATCGACGAATTCCAGGACACCGACCCGCTGCAGTACCGCATCTTCGACCGCATCTACGCCATCGAGGAAAACCGCCCCGACAGTGGTCTGTTCCTGATCGGCGACCCCAAGCAGGCGATCTACGCCTTCCGCGGCGCCGACATCCACACCTACCTGCGCGCCCGGCGGGCGATGACCGGCCGGCTGGACGACCTGGACACCAACTTCCGCTCCAGCCAGCCCATGGTCGACGCGGTCAACCGCCTGTTCCAGCAGGCCGAGGCGCGCAGCGAGGTGCAGGGCGCCTTCCTCTTTCGCGAAGGGGCGGACAATCCCTTACCCTTCTTCAATGTAAAAGCGCGTGGCCGCGCAGAACGTTGGCAGGTGCAAGGGCAGGTACCGCCGGCACTTACCCTCTGGCAACTGCCGAGCACCGAGCCGATTGCTGGAACCTTGTATCGCCGCGAAATGGCAGCCCGCGCCGCCAGCGAGATCGCCCGGCTGCTGGTGCTCGGCCAGCAAGGCCAGGCGGGCTTTGCCAAGGCGGACGCACTCGTCCCACTCAAGCCCAGCGATATCGCCGTGCTGGTGCGCGATGGCGGCGAGGCCCAGGCGATTCGCGACGAACTGGCGCGGCGCGGGGTGCGCAGCGTCTATCTGTCCGACAAGGATTCGGTACTGGCCAGCCAGGAAGCCCATGACCTGCTGCTGTGGCTGCGCGCCTGCGCCGAGCCGGATGTGGACCGCCGTCTGCGCGCGGCGCTGGCCAGCCGTAGCCTGGGCCTGGCGCTGGCCGAGCTGGAGCAGCTCAACCAGAACGAGCGCGTGTGGGAGCGGCGCGTCATGCAGTTCCGCGACTACCACCAGCGCTGGCAACGCCAGGGTGTGCTGCCGATGCTGCGCCAGTTGCTGCACGACTTCGGTCTGCCGCAGCGGCTGATGCAGCGCAGCGACGGCGAACGGGCGCTGACCAACCTGCTGCACCTGGCCGAGCTGCTGCAACAGGCCGCCGCCGAGCTGGATGGCGAGCAGGCGCTGATCCGTCATCTGGCCGCGCTGCTGGCCGGCGAAGGCGCAGCGGCGGAAGAACAGGTGCTGCGTCTGGAAAGCGATGCCGCGCTGGTACGGGTGGTGACCGTCCACAAATCCAAGGGTCTGGAATACCCGCTGGTGTTCCTGCCATTCATCTGCAGCTTCCGCCCGGCGGAAGGCGGTCGCCCGTTGCAGGTGCGGGACGGCGATAGCAGCCGGCTGGTGCTGGAGCCGGATGACGAAGACATCGAACGGGCCGACCACGAGCGCCTCGGCGAAGACCTGCGGCTGCTCTATGTCGCCCTAACCCGCGCCCGCCATGCCTGCTGGCTGGGCATCGCCGACCTGAAGAAGGGCAATGCCAAGGCCTCGACGCTGCACCGCTCGGCGCTGGGCTACCTGCTCGGGGGTGGCCAGCCATTGAGCGCCAGTGGCTTGCTGGGTAGCTGGCTGGAACCGCTGGAGACCTCTGGCGAATGCATCCGGCTGCCGGCGCCCGAGGCGGAGGATGTCCGCTACCGCGAGGCGCCGCTGGAGCAGGCCGAACCGTCCTGGCCGGTGCCGCAGCGGCGCGCCGCCGAGCACTGGTGGATCGCCTCCTACAGCGCCCTGCGCACCGGCGACAGCCTGGACGCGCCGGTCGAGCGCTTCGAGGATGCGGCGCCGGAAAACCCGGCGGCGCAGAAGGCCGCCGACGACGAGCGCGAAAGCGTGCCCGTGGTCGGGCCCGTCGGGCGCGGCGCCAGCCTGCATCAGTTTCCGCGCGGGCCCAACCCCGGCACTTTCCTTCATGGGTTGCTGGAACTGGCCGGGCGCGACGGCTTTGGCCAGGTCGCCCACGAACCGGCGGCGTTGCGCGAACAGATCGCCCGACGCTGCCAGCGACGAGGGCTGGATGCCTGGATCGAACCGCTGAGCGACTGGCTCGGCGAACTGCTGACCACGCCGCTGGCGCTGGGTGACAACCAGCAGGTGGCTCTGGCGGAACTGGCGGTATACCAGCCGGAACTGGAGTTCTGGTTCGAGGCGCAGCGCGTGGACGTGCGCCAGATCGATGCCCTGGTGCAGCGTCACGTACTGCCCGGCGTGCCCCGCCCGGCTTTGTTGCCGGACCGGCTCAACGGCATGTTCAAGGGCTTCATCGACTTGGTGTTCGAGCATCAGGGCCGCTATTACGTGGTGGACTACAAATCCAACTGGCTGGGCGAGGGCGACGCCGCCTACACCGACGAGGCGATGCAGGCCACGGTCGCCAGCCATCGCTACGACCTGCAATACGTGCTCTACCTGCTGGCGCTGCATCGCCAGTTGCAACTGCGCCTGCCCGATTACGACTACGAACGTCACGTGGGTGGCGCGCTCTACCTGTTCCTGCGCGGCAGTCGCGCGCCGGGGCAGGGCATCCATCGGGCGCGACCGCCGCGTGAACTCATCGAGGCGCTGGATGCGCTGTTCAAGGGCCAGATACAGGAGAAGCAGGCATGAGCGAACAATTGTCGTTGCTGGACGAAACGCCCATTCCGGTCGCCGAGCTGGAAGATTCCGCCAGCCTGCTGAAGCTGCTCGATGCCTGGGTCGAACACGGCTGGCTGCGCGCGCTGGACCGTGCCCTGGCCGGCTTCTGCCTGGAGCTCGACCGCGACAGCTCGCCGTTGCTGCTGCTTTCCGCCGCTTTGGTCAGCCACCAGCTGGGCCATGGCCACGTCTGTCTGGATCTGGGCATGACCCTGGCCAGCCCGGATTTCGCCCTGTCGCTACCGCCCGAGGGCGACGAAGGCAGCCGCGCGCGCCTGCCTTCGGAACTGCTCGCCAGTGTCGAACTGGCCGACTGGCGCGACGCCCTGGCCAGCAGCGCACTGGTGGCGGCTGGCAGCGATGGCGCTCTCGAGGCGCCGCTGGTGCTGCATGGCGAGCGTCTTTATTTGCGCCGTTACTGGAACTACGAACGCGCCGTGGCCAGCGCCATCGGCAAGCGCCTCGGCGATAGCCAGGATTTGCCCGCCGACCTGCCCCAGGCACTGCAGCGGCTGTTCCCCGAGCCGCTGGTGATCGACGGCCAGCGCCAGATCGACTGGCAGAAACTCGCTTGCGCCTTGGCTGCGCGCGGCAGCTTCAGCCTGATCACCGGCGGCCCCGGCACCGGCAAGACCACCACCGTGGTGCGCCTGCTGGCACTGTTGCAGGAGCCGGCGCTGGCGGCGGGTCAGCCGCTGCGCATTCGCCTCGCGGCGCCCACCGGCAAGGCGGCGGCGCGGCTGACCGAGTCCATCGGCGGCCAGGTCGCCTCGCTGCCGGTAGCCGAGGCGGTAAAAGCGGAAATCCCCAGTGAAGTCACCACCCTGCACCGTCTGCTGGGCAGCCGCCCGGACAGCCGCCATTTTCGCCATCACGCCGGCAACCCGCTGGCGCTGGACGTGCTGGTGGTGGACGAAGCCTCGATGATCGACCTGGAAATGATGGCCTGCCTGCTCGACGCCCTGCCGCGCCATGCCCGCTTGATTCTGCTCGGCGACAAGGACCAGCTCGCCTCGGTGGAAGCCGGTGGCCTGCTGGGTGACCTCTGCCGCGACGCCGAAGGCGGTTTCTATACCGAACAGACGCGTACCTGGCTGGAAGCCGTGGGTGGCGAGTCGCTGGAAGGCGCCGGCCTGCAACCCGGGGACGGTCGCCAGCCGCTGGCCCAGCGCACCGTGATGCTGCGCCACTCGCGGCGGTTCGGCAGCACTTCGGGCGTCGGCCGCCTGGCCCGGGCCGTCAATGACCGTGCGGCGACCCGAGCCCGCGAGGCGTTCGGCGAAGGTTTCGCCGATCTCAACCTGCTACGCCTGCGCGGCGAGCAGGACGGCGCGCTGGAGCGACTGTTGCTGGATGGTTCTGGTGAAGCCCACGGCTACGCGCATTACCTGCAGAGATTGCACGAGACCCGCCCCGAAGCAGCGTCTCCGGACGATCCCGCCTGGCACACTTGGGCCGCCGGCGTGCTGAAAGCCTTTGACGGTTTCCAGCTGCTCTGTGCCGTGCGCAAGGGTCCCTGGGGCGTGGAAGGCCTCAACCCGCGCATCGCCGCCATGCTCCAGCGCCGCGGCCTGCTCGAAGCGGACAGCGGCTGGTACGAAGGCCGCCCGGTGCTGGTGGTGCGCAACGACTACAGCCTGGGCCTGATGAACGGCGACATCGGCATCGCCCTGCGCCTGCCCGAACCGGCCGAAGAAGCCGACGCCGCTCCGCGGCAGGTGCTGCGCGTGGCCTTCCCACGCAACGACGGCTCGGGTGAACTGCGGTTCATCCTGCCCAGCCGGCTGAATGCGGTGGAAACTGTATTCGCCATGACGGTGCACAAATCCCAGGGCTCGGAATTCGCCCACACCGCGCTGATCCTGCCCGACACCTTGAACCCGGTGATGACCAAGGAGCTGCTCTACACCGGCATTACCCGCGCCCGCCACTGGTTCAGCCTGATCGAAACCCGACCCGGGATTTTCGATGAAGCCGTGCAGCGTCAGGTGGCGAGGAGGAGCGGGTTGATGGATGCGTTGGGCGATGGCGAGTAACGGGCGCTGGAACGCTGTACTTGAGCTAGCCGAACTGCCTGCTTCTATTGCGGGGTAAGCAAGGCCGGAGGCGAAGAAACGACGTTCAGATTTGCGAGGGGGTGAAGGGCATTGTCCTCGTCGAAATGGGGATTTGGCGCTAGATCACGGGACGTCCCCAAGACAGCGTTGGGCATCGATGTTTGGCTCGGCCGCTCGCTAGTTCCGTCGCGGCTGTTAGCTTTTTCAAAAAATGCAAGACAGTTCGCGCTTTCTCTCTTCGAATGAGACCAACGGTCATTGCCCAGTGATGGCACAACACACATCATCGCGCCGTCCGCTTACCGAAACCAAGGATGGTTCCGATGCGCCCTCTGCTTGTTTCCCTCGCTCTATTGCTTTCGCTCGTTGCTGCTTCTGCGCTTGCCCAGGTTCCACCTGCCGCAACGCCTTTGCCGGGGGAGCGCGATCTCATTCGCGATCGCCAGGAGCGGCTGCTTGAAGATCAACGGCGGCGTCTGGAAGAACTCCAGCAACTGCCCGGTCGGGACATGTCCACACCGGAGTCCGTTCCAGAGGACGACCGCTGTTTCGACATACATACCATCAGCCTCAAGGGCGTCACTCTCGTTTCAGCGCAGCAGCAGGCGGAGCTGGTACAGCCCTATGAGGGCAAGTGCCTCGGCGCCCACCAGCTCAACGCGCTGCTGAAGGCCATCACCCAGTTCTATATCGACCGTGGCTACGTCACCTCGCGCGCCTACCTGCCGCAGCAGGATATGGCCGATGGCGAGCTGGAAGTCATGGTCGTGGAAGGGCGCCTGGAGGGTCTCGACCAGTCGGCTGTTGCGAGTGAGCGGGAGCTGGCGATGGCCTTCCCCGGTCGAACGGGAGAGGTAATAGACCTGCGTGAGCTCGAGCAACTGGTCGATCAGCTTAACCGCCTGCCATCACGTCCTGCGCAGCTGGAGCTGCTGCCGGGCGAACAGGTCGGTGGGAGCCGGGTCAGTCTCAAGGGCGACCCGCTCAAACCCTGGCGAATCGGCCTGAGCCGGCACAACAACGGTGAAAAAAGTACCGGCGAGCAGCAGTGGGGTGCCAGTCTCGATTGGGACAGTCCCCTGGGGCTGGCGGACCAGCTTAGGCTATACGGCGGTGGAGATGCTGTGAGCGATGAGTACCGTCACTCCGCCAACCAGGGCCTGTTCTACAGCCTGCCGTATGGCTGGTGGACCTTCAGCTACAGCTACAACCAGAGCTATTACCGCACCCAGGGTGAAGCGTCCGGCTTTCTCTTCGAGATGGACGGCGAGAGCAAAAGTCACCAGTTCACTGCAGAGCGCGTACTGCACCGCGATGCCGTCAGCAAGACCGCGTTCAGTCTGGGTGTTGGCCATCTGCGAACCCGCAACTACATCGAAGACAGCCTGCTGGACGTGTCGAGTCAGCGTCTATCCGAAGTGCAGCTTGGGCTGAATCATGGTCGCCGCGTCGGCTCGGCCTTCGTCAACCTTGATCTCGGCTGGCAGCACGGCACCGGCGCGTTCGATGCCCAGTACCGCGGTGATCCGCGATACGGCGAGCCGGAAGCCCGTTACCACAAATACAGCCTGACACTCAGCGCTTTGCAGCCGTTCCGGCTGTGGGGTGAGTCTTTCAGCTTCGACTCGCTGCTCAACGCGCAGAGAAGCGAAGACGTGCTCTACAGCCCGCAGCGCATCAGCATCGGCGGGCAGGCCTCGGTTCGTGGCTTTAAGGAGCAGTCCTTGACTGGCGATACCGGGGGCTACTGGCGCAATCAGCTGCGCTGGCGCCGGCCCGTTGGCTGGGAGCCGCTGAGGCCCTTTCTGCAGGAATATGGCCTGGCCTACGCCTATGACGTCGGGGTCATCCATGGCGGAAGGTACAACCCTGACCTCCACGGCCGGCTATCCGGTCATGGTATCGAGCTAAGCGCTCGCGGTGCGCATCTGGCGACCTCGGTCACCTTTGCCCGATCGCTGGAGCGTCCTGACGTGATCACTGAGCGCGAGCGCCCGGTGTACTTCCGAGTCGACTTGTTTTTCTGAATTGTTTGCCGCCTGCATGGCGGACCGGGATGAGCGGAGCTTTTCCCTACTACCCACTTGAGTCAAGCAACGCCGGAGCTTAAGACATGGACGTACGCAGCCCACTGTTCCAGAACGTCGCCGCTGTGCTGGTAGGCGTGATGTTCCTCAATCCTATCGTCGGCGCCGCGGCAGACCTGACCGCAGCAGCCGGCAGTGGCGCGACGGTAGACCAGGCGCGCAATGGCGTGCCGGTCGTCAACATCGCCGCACCCAACGGCAGCGGGCTGTCGCACAACAAGTTCAGGGACTACAACGTCGGTCAGAAGGGGTTGATTCTCAACAACGCGACCAATAGCACCCAGGCCACTCAACTGGGCGGCATCATCCTTGGCAACCCGAACCTCAAGGGCAGGGCAGCGGGCCTGATCCTCAACGAGGTCACTGGCGGTAATGCCAGCCGGCTGCAGGGCTATACCGAAGTGGCCGGCAAATCCGCTCATGTCGTGGTGGCCAACCCGCACGGCATCACCTGTGACGGCTGTGGCTTCATCAACACCCCGCGGGTGACCCTGAGCACCGGCACGCCGATGATTGAAAACGGACGACTTGATCGCTTCGACGTCAACGGCGGCAGCATCGCCATCGAAGGCCTCGGGCTCAACGCCAGCAACGTCGACCAGTTCGACCTCATAACCCGCAGCGCGAAGATCAACGCCGAGCTGCACGCCAACAAACTGAACATCATTACCGGCCGAAATGAGGTGAAGGCGAGTGATTTGAGCGTGACGGCCAAAACCCCAGACGGTAGCGATAAGCCCCTGTTGGCGATAGACAGCTCTGCGCTCGGCGGTATGTATGCCGGAGCCATCCGCCTGGTCGGCACCGAAGCGGGCGTGGGAGTGAAACTTGCTGGCGACATGGCGGCCAGTGCGGGGGATATTCAGATTGATGCCAACGGCCAGTTGAGTATTGGCCGTGCGGCCGCCGCCCGGGACATTACCCTGAAGGCTCAGAATATCGAGCTGGAGCAGGCGACTTATGCCGCGCGGGACGCGAGTGTCGATGCCGAAAATCTCACGAACCAGGTGAGCCTTGCCACGGGTGGAGACCTCACTATTACCGCCCGGCAAGTTGTCAACGCGCAGGATGCCATTCTGGAAGCCGGAATCCGCGCCGACGGCAGCGCCAATGCTGCAGCCACACTGACCGTTACCGGCGAGCGCCTGGACAACGCCGGCGATATCGTTGCCCATGGTGCGCTAAACACCGACTTGGAAAGCTTGAGCAACCGCGCCACGGTGCTTGCTACTGGCAAAGCCAGCATCAACGCCGACACCCTGGTTAACCAGGGCGGCACCCTGATTGGCCAGCAGGCCCTGAAAATCACTGGCGACCAGCTGAACAATCGCGCCGGCACTTTGGCGAGCAACGGTGCGCTGGATGTGATTCTGAGCGGCGACCTGGACAACCGCGATGAGGGCATATTGCTGAGCAAAGGCGGAGACCTTAACGTCGCCGCGCAAACCCTGAATAACCAGAACGGCAATGTGCAGGCCGACAACGGCGCACTGACCGTCACTGCCGCCACCCTGAACAACACTGCGGGCAACATCGGCGCTGCCCAAGGCGCGTTGAACCTCGACGCCGCCACTACCCACAACCAGGGTGGCAATCTGCAAGGCAGTACCGTCACGCTGATTGGTCAGACGCTGAACAACGGCGGAAGTGTCATCGCCTCCACTGGGCAGGCACAGCTGACGGTCGATACGTTGAACAATGCCAACGGCACCTTGCTGGCGGCGACTGACCTCAGCGTCACCGCCATCGATCTGAGCAACGACAGCGGCAAGGTCGGAGCCAACGCCGTCGATTTGAATCTCTCCGGCAAATTGAACAACAACAACGGACTGATCGAATCCGCCACCACGTTGGGTGTGACTGCGGAGCAGGCCTCCAACATCAAGGGCAAACTACGGGCGTTGGGCAACAGCAGCCATAGCCAATTCAGCCTGGGCCGTCTGTTCGACAACACCTCGGGGCTTGTCGAAATAGGCAATGCCGCATTCACCCTTGGCGTACCGAGCTTGAAGAACCAAGCTGGTACCGTGCGCCACCTAGGCACCGCTGGCTTCAATATCGGCATGGATAACCTCGGAAGCGCGGGTGGCAGCTTCATGACCAACAGCGCCCTCGCGTTTAACGCGGACGAGTGGACCAATACCAGCCAAATACAGGCCGGTCGGTTGGACCTAGATATCAAGCGCCTGACACAGACCAACACTGGCGCCTTGCTGGCGATCGAAAGTCTTAATCTGGCCGGAACTCGCTGGATCAATGATGGCCGTATCGAGACCGATGGCTCTCTCGAACTAACCCTTGCCGGCAACTACAGTGGAAACGGCGCGTTGCTGGCTCAGGACGACCTGGTCCTGAAGGCTGCGAACATCAGTGTTGGCCAGAATGGCGAGTTACGCAGCGGCGGCTTCGGCACCTTCACAGCCGCCCAAGCGTTCGACAATACCGGCGTTGTCACCAGTACTACCGGCCTTGAACTCAACGCTGCCAGCATGCTGAACCAGGGCACTCTTGGCTCGGCTGAGGGTGTGCGCATTGTCACGCCAAGCCTGAGCAACGTTGGCGGACTGATTTTCAGCGGCGCGAACATGGACCTGTTTGCGAACCAGCTGACCAACCGTGAAGCCGATATCTATAGCCTGGGCAACCTGCTGGTGGCAGCGAATTCGGACGGCGACAAGGCCAGCCGCTTCAGCAATCTATCGGGTACGGTCGAAAGCGCTGGCTGGATGAGCGTGGCAGCGTCTTTACTGGAAAATGCTCGTGAAACCTTCGAGATAAGCAGTCGCAAGATTTCCGCCCGGTTGGTCTATACCGGCTGCGGTGATTGTGGGGGAAGCAAGGAAAGCTCCCACTTCAGGTTGGAGGAAATCGACGTCACTCAAGCGACCAATGTCAGCAGTCAGGCGCAACTGCTGGCAGGGCAAGACATGACGCTGCGCAGCGATACGCTGGACAATCGTTATAGCCTCATCGCGTCCGGCGCAAACATACAGATCGACACAGACGTTCTGCGCAACCAAGGAGCGCAGGCTGGGAAAATCACAACCACACGCAACCTAAGTGCGCATCGTGTCTATCAAAGCAAAGTGCAAGAACGTCGGGTGGAAGCTGACGACTTCACAGATCGGAATTGGATTGGCAGTTCGAGTTACAACCCTGGCGATATTACAAGGGACGTCAACTCGTTTATCTCGAGGCACGTCTACCGAGTCGGTAATCCTGATACTGCGCTTAGTGATTTCGTTGATTTTGGCGCGACGATTCAGGGAGCGGGTAAGGTCACGATTAAGGCAAGAGAACGATTCGACAACAGTGTTATACGTCCAAGCTTTGCATACGTGTCGGGCGGCAATCGAGTTGCCAACACACAGCCGGGCAGCAGCATCGCAACGACCGTAACCTTCAATCCGCAATTACCGCCAGATCTCGCGCAACAAGTGGTAGACCCGCTGACCCTGCCGGGCTTCAGTCTCCCTCAAGGCCAGAATGGGATGTTCCACTTCAATCCCAGTGGCTCGCACAACTACCTGATCGAAACCAACCCGGCCTTCGCCAGCCTGAAGAACTTTCTTAGCTCGGACTACATGCTGGGTCTGCTCGGCTATGACACGGATGCCACGCAGAAGCGCCTTGGCGACGGCTTCTACGAACAGCGCCTGATTCGCGAGGCGATCGTTGACCGCACTGGACAACGCTACCTAGCCAATTTGACCAGCGACGAGGCCATGTTCCGCTACCTGATGGACAACGCCATTGCCAGCAAGGACGCGCTTGGCTTGAGCCTAGGCGTCTCCCTGACTGCCGAACAGGTTGCTGCGCTGACCCATGACATCGTCTGGATGGAAGAGCGCGAAGTCATGGGCGAGAAAGTATTGGTGCCCATGCTCTACCTGGCCCAGGCCGAAGGGCGTCTTGCTCCGGCCGGCGCCTTGATCCAGGGCCAGGATGTCGCCCTGATCGGCGGGTCCAGCCTGAACAACCAGGGCACCCTGCGCGCCAGCCAGAACCTCGATGTTACTGCCGGCAACATCACCAACAGCGGCTTGATGCAGGCCAACGAGCGCCAGCAGCTGCAGGCGCT
>JADGMW010000306.1_pt1 | contig 24840 bp, 24 predicted proteins | sample 8641801 | NCBI WGS metagenome assembly JADGMW01 (sample SAMN16272018, study PRJNA661076) | feces metagenome | isolation source: fecal sample from diarrhoea affected cattle A | host: Bos taurus | place: South Africa: Lokaleng Village, Mahikeng | collected 2019-09
GGGTGGAGACGGCGGATTTTGCCAAATCAGGAAGTCTTTTTCAGAGTTTCCCTAAAGGGTCGGCCTTTTGTTAGTTCAGCGATTCGGATGACATCCGCAAGGCTAAGGTGTGGCAATAGCAGGGCGCTCAAGAAGCGCGCGAGTGCGAAAGCGTTGCCACACGGGACGTTCCACGCAGTAATGGGCCAACCAGGCCAATGCTGCACTCAATAACCAAACAGCCCAGATGGATGGATGCTCAGACCAGCCGGCCAGTTGCAACAACCAGATTACAGGAAAGTGCAGCAAGAAGAGGCCGTAGGATAAGTCCCCCGCCTTGCGTTGCAAGATCTGCCATGGACCACGGAATGGATAGCGCTGCAACAGCATGAGCAATGGCAACCCAATTGTCAGTCCTAGCGCCACTTCTGTGTTGAAAGGTACCCGTACACCCCAGCCAAACAGCCAGATGACATAGAACAGACTGGCCAACCAAAGCAATGCCAGTAGAGCCTTTGCCCAGCGACGTGAGTCTCCCAGCAGGGTTCCTGCCAGGAAGACAAAGCCAACACCTGCCAATAGGCGATAACCAAATACATCTGTGTTGAGCCAGCCCAGCTGGGCGCAGATGAAAACAGATAGACTCAGCAGCGTAGCCAATACTACAAGGCCAGTTCGTCCCAGTATCAAAGGCACTAACAAGTAAAACTGTAGCTCGACGGCCAGGGACCAAGCAGGTGGCACCAGAGTGAAAGTTTCTTGGCCACTATACATATAGTAATTAAGTGGAATAATTAGAAGATTTGCCAGCCAATCATTAAGGCCCGGCTCATCACTGAGGTAATAAGACTGAGCGCCATACCTCCATAGGAATACGGCCAAGACAACGGTTACACCATATAAAGGCAGTATTCGCCAGAAGCGATCCTGATAAAACCAGAGCGCCGCCCCTCGTTCAGGACGTCGCTGCCATAATCGGCATACGACATGGCCAGCCAACATATAAAACACTATGACGGCACTGACACCGGGGTTTATTCCGCCGATGCTGATACCCAAGTGACTGATTAATACGAGACTGGCAAGAAATAGCCGTAGCAGGCCCATTGACCCCTCCAACCTTTAATAGGCCTTTATTTTTGACACTCGTTTTACGAAGAGCGAAAAGTACTATAAGCAAATGCTCGGATCTCAGAAACACCCTTTTGCTGCGACACACTTCGCACTCATTCAACGTATCAACCGATCCAAGCATCCACAAAGTCGGCCGGTTTCAACAACAGCGGTATGCGCCGCTCCCCTTCGACGCGGCCCAGGTAGACAAAGCCAACGATCTGCTCGCTGCTGCTCAGCCCCAGCCCGGCCTTGACCACGGGATCATGGGACAAGTCACCAGAACGCCACATGGCGCCCAGCCCCAGCGCATGGGCAGCCAATATGATGCCGTGAGCGGCGCAACCGGCGGAAAGGATCTGCTCGCTGAGGGGAATTTTTGCATGGGCCTTGGGCGAGGCGATCACCGCCACCAGTAATGGCGCGCGCAGCGGCAAGCCGCGGGCCCGGTCGAGCTGCTCGGGCTTGACTTGCGGCCCTGCGGCAACCGCCTGGGCAAACAGCTCGCCGAGTCGCTGCCGTGCTTCGCCTTCGATGGTCAGGAAACGCCAGGGGTGCAATTGGCCATGGTCCGGCGCGCGCAAGGCGGCCCGAAACAGCAGGTCGCGTTGCGCGGCGTCCGGCGCCGGCTCATACAGACGCGGCACCGAAACACGGTTGAGCAGAAGATCAAGAGCCTCCATCGGGCCACCTCCAAAAAAGATGCAGCGCGTATTCTAGTGCCTTCTGCCGTGCAGTTGTCCGAACTGACAATCGCCCTCGTTAACCGTGCCAAGGCATCACCGGTCCTTGCGCCGTATAACTCGCGCACGTTCCATTGCCGAGACCCGACCATGCCGTCCTACAAAGCGCCGCTGCGCGATACCCGTTTCCTGCTTAACGAGGTGCTGGATTTCCCCAGCCATTACCAAAACCTGATCAATGGCGGCGAGGCCACTCCGGACATCGTGGATGCCATCCTCGAGGAGTGCGCAAAACTCTGCGAGGACGTGATTGCGCCCCTCTACCACAGCGGTGACGAGGAAGGCTGCCATCTACAGGATGGCGAGGTGCGCACGCCCAAAGGCTTCAAGGAAGCGTACGCCGCCTACATTGCCGGCGGCTGGCAGGGACTCTCGCACCCGGTGGAGTACGGTGGCCAGGGCCTGCCGATGAGCCTCGGCGCGCTCAAGCAGGAAATGCTCGGCACCGCCAACTGGCCGTTCGCCATGTACCCGGGGCTGTCGCTGGGGGCGATGAACACCATCATGCAGCACGGCAGCGAGGAACAGAAAAGCACCTTCCTGCCCCCGCTTACCGAAGGCCGCTGGGCCGGCACCATGTGCCTGACCGAGCCGCAATGCGGCACCGATCTGGGGCAGGTGAAAACCCGGGCCGACGTGAATGCCGACGGCAGCTATGCGCTGACCGGCACCAAGATTTTTATCTCCAGTGGCGAACACGACCTCACCGAGAACATCGTGCACATCGTCCTTGCCCGCCTGCCCGACGCCCCCAAGGGCACCCGCGGCATCTCGCTGTTCATCGTACCGAAGTTCCTCGCCAACCCGGACGGCAGCCTCGGTGCGCGTAACGGCGTGACCTGCGGCGCGCTGGAAAAAAAGATGGGCATCAAGGCTTCGTCCACCTGCGTGATGAACTTCGACGCCGCCACCGGCTACCTGATCGGCTTGCCGCACAAAGGGCTGGAATGCATGTTCACCTTCATGAACAGCGCCCGCATCGGCACCGCCATCCAGGGCGTGGCCACCGCAGAGCTGGCTTACCAGGGCGCCCTGGCCTATGCCCGCGAACGTCGTTCCATGCGATCGCTGTCCGGCACCAAGGAGCCGCAGCAGGTCGCCGACAGCCTGATGCACCACGGTGATGTTCGCCGCATGCTGCTCACCCAGAAAGCCATCGCCGAGGGCGGTCGTGCGCTGGTTTACCTCGCTACCCAGTATGCCGACAAGATGATCGAAGGCATGCTCGTCAACGATCAGACTCAGTACGCTCACTGGGACGACAAGCTCGGCTTCCTCACCCCGATACTCAAGGGCTGCCTGACTGAGTTGGGGCTGGAATCGGCCAACCTGGGCATGCAGGTGTTTGGCGGCCACGGCTATATCAAGGAACACGGCATGGAGCAGATTGCCCGCGATGCGCGTATCGCCACGCTCTATGAAGGCACCACCGGCATTCAGGCCCTCGACCTGCTCGGCCGCAAGGTGCTGCTGATGACCCAGGGCAAGGCGGTGCGCGACTTCACCCGCGAGCTGAACACGCTGGCCTGGTCACTGCTCAAGGAAGAACCGCAGATGCGCGGCAAAGCGCTGACCCTGCTCAGGCTCAGTGCCCAATGGAACCTATTGACCCTGCGCATCGCATTGCGCGCGCGCAAGCAGCGCGATCTGGTCAGCACCGCCAGCCATGACTTTTTGATGTACGCCGGCTACGTCGCCCTGGCCTGGTCCTGGCTTCTGCAGGAACGCACCGCCCGGCAAAAGCTGCGCGCCGGTGGCCAGGACTCGCCCGAGTTCTACCGCGCAAAAATAGCCACCAGCGACTTCTATTTTCAGCGGCTGCTGCCCCGCGCCAAAGGACATGCCAGCGCCATGCTCAAGCCCATCGGCTCGATCATGGATCTGCCGGGAGAGCATTTTGCTTTTGAGTAAAGTCATGGTCCAGCACACGTATGCACGGAGCCGTAGCCGTAGCCGTAGCCGTGCCATCCTATGGGCGCGGCATTTTCAGCGTGTTCAATGTTTAAATATTGAGCGCCAGCCCCACCAGCACCGCACACTCCACCAGCTCCAGCAGCGCCCCGGCCGTATCGCCGGTGGTGCCGCCGAGGCGATTCATCAGGCTGCGGCGCACCAGATAGAACACCGCAGCGGCAATCAGGACGGCCAACAGCCCACTCCAGCCGGCCAGCAGCAGGATGCCCAACGCGGTGGCCAGCAGGACTTTCTGCCCGGCATCACGCGGCAGGTGCTCGGCCAATGCCTGCCCCAGCCCACCGGGGCGCACATAGAGCGTATTCAGGAACAACGCCAGCATGGCGGCCCGTCCCAGTAGCGGCGCCAGCAACAGCGCCAGGCCTGAGTCAGCGCTCAGCAGGACCCAAAGCGCGGCAAACTTGAGCAACAGCAGCAGCACCAGGACGACCACGGCAATCGGCCCACTGCGCGGGTCTTTCATGATCGTCAGAGTGCGCTCTCGGTCACTGAAACCGCCCAGCCAGGCATCGGCCGTATCGGCCAGGCCGTCCAGGTGCAGGGCGCCGGTCATGCCCACCCAGAACGTCAACAGCAAGGCAGCCACCAGCAGGTTCGGGCTGCTCTCCAGCAACCAATTGCCGCATACCAGCACCAGCCCGAGCACCAAGCCCACCAGCGGATACCAGAGCAGCGAACGTCCCTGCTCTTCCGGCGAAGGCATACCCGGCAACCGAATCGGCAGGTTGGTGAGAAATTGCAGAGCTATCAGCAAGGGCAACGGAGTCTTCACACGGATGTCCGGTTGATGGCGGAAGGGCCCGAACCTTACACAATGCGCATACGCTCGGTACAGGCTGGGTTACAGTCAGCCTCTATTTCCCAACGCCTCGACGCAAGGACCGCCATGCCCCTCAGCCGCGACCAGGCCCAGCAACGTGCCGACGATATTCAGGCGTTCCGCCGTGAACTGGAGCGTTTGCAGCAGGAGCAGGCCCTGAGCCTGACAGCGCCTCAGCACAGGCAACTCAATGCCCATCACGCTCGACTTCTGGGCGATTATCGGCATGTCTTCGACATCGACCCCAACCAGCACGCCAGGCAACTGTCCCTCGGCATGCGCATCGCCTCGTTGCTCGGCGCCCTGGCACTAGCCGCCAGCGCGCTGTTTCTGTTCCATCAGTTCTGGGGCAATTTCGACACCGCCCTGCAGGTCGGCCTGCTCGTCGGCGCATCCGTGGGCAGCCTGCTGCTGACCTTTGCCATACGCCAGCGCGATGCCTCCGGTTATTTCAGCAAGATGATCGCCCTGCTCGCCCTCGCTTGCCTGGTGCTCAATACAGTGATGCTGGGGCAGATTTTCAATCTCACCCCGAGCGACAACGTCCTGCTGGCCTGGGCCGCCTACGCCCTGTTGCTGGCCTACGCCTGCGAGGCGCGGCTGCTGCTGGCCGCCGGACTGATCTGCCTGCTGGGGTTCATCGCCGCCAAGATTAATGCCTGGAGCGGGTTCTACTGGCTGAACCTGGAATTCCCTGAACACTTTTTCCTCGCTGGCCTGCTCTGCTTTCTGGCGCCCCATTGGCTCCCAAAGGGCCGCTTCGACAGCTTTGCGTCGACCTATCGATTATTCGGCCTGCTGGCGCTGCTCGGGCCGGTTCTCGTGCTGGCCCACTGGGGCGCGGGCAGTCACCTGCCCTGGTCCATCGAGCTGATCGAAGGCGGTTACCAAGTGCTGGGCTTCGCGGGTTCCGCGCTGGCGATCTGGCTCGGCGCCCGGCGCGACTGGCCGGAAGTGGTGAACACCGGCCTGTGCTTCTTCATCATTTTCCTCTTCAGCAAGCTGTTCGACTGGTGGTGGGAGGTGATGCCCAAGTACCTGTTCTTTCTAATGCTGAGCCTGGTGGCGGTGCTGATTCTGTTGATCCTGCGCCGGCTACGGGCGTCCCAGGTCAAGGCTGAGGGAATGCCCAATGACGCGTGAAACCCGACATTACCTGCTGGCCGGCCTGGGGCTGATCCTCGCCATCAACCTGATCGCCCTTGGCGGGGTGGCGTACAACCGCAGCGGAGAAGCGGAAAGCCGACTGCTGCTGAGCGAACGCGAACTGCCACGACTCAACCCACGTTACTCACCCGAAGACACCGCCGTCACCCTGAACCTGACCTGGCACATGGTCCCGCGTGCCGAGGACGACGAGCCCTTTCGTCACGGCCTGAGCGAACGGCAGATGCTTCAGTTGGGCTATGTGAAGCGTCCACCCGAGGCCTGCACGCCCCGCTGCCCGCGCGCTGCCGAACGCGAGGCGCTGGTGGTGCTTGAACTGAATGGACCGATTTATCGGCAGCAACTCGAACGCCACCGGCAACGCCTGACACGCGCAGAACAGGCCGCAGTGTTATTGCCGGAGGATAAATCCCTGCGCCAGCGCGCCGAAGATGCGCGCCACGCCTTGCACCAGGTGGAAACCGGTAGCCGCCTGTACCTGGTCGATGTTGGCCTTGAGCTGGACGTACTACGCCAGCGCTACCCCAACCGCCAGCAATACGCGATCGTGAAAGGGCTGGTCCGCCCCTGGCAGAACGCTGAGAGCGGTCTGAGTGGCAGTGTCTCGTTGCGTAGCGCAAACCAAATCAACCTGCCCCGGAGTTGGCGCTCGAGCTTGCCCGAGCAGATTGAAGACGCAGACCAAGACAAAGCTCGCTACGCCGTCGAAGTCTCCTTCGGCAAACGCCTGGAGCCGTGGGTCAGCGACGTGTCCGCAGGCAGACAATCGCTCCCCCCCGTGGAACGCCACCCGGTGGATCGATAAGCGCGATCCACCTACGTTTCGACAGGATTCAGCCCTCGCGCAACGCCAACCCAGCACCGATCCACAACCGGTGCAGGTCGCCGTGGCCGACTTCCACCTGTAACAACTGCGCCTCCGGCAGGCCGCGGGCGCGGGCCAGCAGCAAGCGCATCACCCCGCCGTGGGTCAGCAACAAAGCGCGCTGCCCGGCCAGTTCCCAGTGCAGGCGCTCCACCGCTCCCAGCACGCGGCTGGCGAAATCGAGCAGCGGCTCGCCGCCTGGCGGTGTAAAGCCGTAGGGGTCGTTCCAAAAGGCACCCAGGGCGTGCTCGTCTTCGAGCATGATCTGCGCCGCGCTGCGCCCTTCCCAGGCGCCGAAATGCAGCTCGCGCAGGTCCGCCTCGATCTGCAATGGCAGACTCGTCTGCTGCGCCAGCTCCTCGGCAAAGGCCCGGCAGCGTTGCAACGGCGAGCTGACCAGCACATCCCAGTCGCCACCGAGCACGGCGGCGCGCAACTGCTGCCAGCCACGCTCGCTGAGCGGCACATCACTGCTGCCAAAAAAGCCGCTGCCCGCGGTGGTTTCACCGTGGCGCAGCAGGTCGAGGCACAGGCTCATGCCAGTTTTCCGGCCACTGCCGCTTCGGCAAAAGTCGCCATCTCGCCGTGCAGAGCGCAGGCCAGACGCAGCAGCGGCAGCGCCACACCGGCGCCACTGCCTTCACCCAGGCGCATGCCCAGTTGCAGCAGTGGCTGGGCATCCAGCGCCGCCAGCAACGGTGCATGGCCCGGCTCCGCGCCACTGTGGGCAAACAACAGCCAGTCGGCCACGCCCGGATTCAGGCGCACGGCAATCAGCGCGGCGGCGGTGCAGATCACCCCGTCCACCAATACGGTGATGCCCTGCTGAGCGCAGCCCAGATAAGCGCCGACCAGAGCAGCAATTTCCAGCCCGCCGAGGCGTTGCAGCCAGTCGTAAGCGTCGCGCTCGCCGGCATGCAGAGCCAGGGCACGCTGAATGGCGTCACGCTTGCGGCGCACGCCGTCGCTGTCCAGACCGGTGCCGGCGCCCACCAATTGTTCCAACTGCACACCCAGCAATGCACAGGCCAGGGCGCTGGCCGCCGTGGTGTTGCCAATGCCCATTTCGCCGCCAATCAACAGCTGGCAGCCTTCAGCCGCCGCACGCACTGCGACGTCGCGGCCTACAGCCAACGCCGCGTCGCACTGCGCCGTCGTCATGGCCGGTCCCTGGGTGAAGTTGGCAGTGCCGGCGGCCACGCCGTGTTCCGCCACGCCCGGCAAATTGGCGGGGGCCACGGTGCCCAGGTTGTGCACTTCCAAGTGGGCATTCTGTTGCCTGGCCAGCACGCTGATAGCAGCGCCGCCGGCCAAGAAGTTCTGCAGCATTTGCACCGTCACCGCCTGCGGATAGGCGGACACACCCTCGGCGACAACACCGTGGTCGCCGGCAAAAATGGCGATCCACACGTTATCGAGCTGCGGTTTTTCGCGTCCCTGCTGGGCCGCCAGGCGCACGGCCAGGGTTTCCAGCAGCCCGAGGGAGCCCGCCGGCTTGGTCAGTTGCGCCTGGCGGGCGCAAGCGGCGGCTTCAGCCGTGGCATCAAGGGGGCGGCAGGGTTGCTGCCACCAGGGTAAATCAGTCACAGGGGGTCTCCTTTGAGCACCATCGGCAATCCGGCGACGGTGAAAACGACACGCTGGCAACGTTCGGCCAGCGCCTGATGCAGCCAGCCGGCCTCATCGACATAACGACGACTCAGCTCACCGAGGGGGACGATGCCCAAACCAGTTTCGTTGCTGACCAGAATGATGCGCCCCGGCAAGTGCGGCAGGGTTTCCAGCAGCGCCTCGCGCTGGGCGGCCAGACGGGCATCGTCCTCCAGCATAAGCAGGTTGGTCAGCCACAGGGTCAGGCAATCCACCAGCAGGCAGCGGTCGGGGCCGGCATTGTCGCGCAGCACACGGGCCAGTTCGAGCGGCTCCTCGATCAGCCCCCACGCGGTGGGGCGACATTCGCGGTGATGGGCAATGCGCGCGCGCATCTCGCCATCCAGCGCCTGGCTGGTGGCGATATAGGTCACCGCCAGGCCGCTGTCGGCGGCCAGTTGCTCGGCCAACCGGCTCTTGCCGGAACGGGCGCCGCCGAGGATCAGTTCATACATGCGGGGGTTCTCGTTCGGTTTTTCAGGTTCAGGCGCTCAATATCGCGCTCAGGCCGCCCATGGTAATCCACCCGCCCAACGCAATAACGCCTCACGGGCAACTGGGTTCACGCGTGCTCGCCCCAGCGGTCAGTGAAGACCAATTCCTCCAGCGGACGTGCCTGGGCCCAACCTTCCTGTACCAACATCGGTTCGGCGTAGAACTCATGCACCGGCCCCAGGCACAGCACCGCCATCGGCTTGCTACCGGCTGGCATGTGCAGCAGTTCGGCCAACGCTGCGGGATCGAACAACGACACCCAGCCCATGCCCAGGCCTTCGGCACGGGCCGCCAGCCAGAGGTTCTGGATGGCGCAGGACAGCGAGGCCAGGTCCATTTCCGGCAAGGTGCGCCGGCCAAAGATATGCCGTTCCCGGCCGTCCATCAGCGCCACCACCAGCAATTCGGCACAATCACGTACCCCTTCAACCTTGAGACGCATGAATTCGCTGCCTCGCTCGCCCAGCGCTTCGGCGGTGCGCAGGCGTTCCGCTTCCACCAGGCCCTGAATCCCCTCACGCAATTCGGGCTTGGTGATGCGGATAAACCGCCAGGGCTGCATCAGACCGACGCTGGGGGCCTGGTGCGCTGCCCGCAGCAGACGTTCAAGCAGCGCCGGCTCGACCGCTCCCCCAGCGAAGTGGCGCATGTCGCGGCGCTCGGCAATGGCGCGGTAAACGCCGGTACGTTGTTCGGAGGGGAAAGCGTGATCAGTCATGGCAGCAACAACTCGGCCGCCGCCCAAAGGAATGGGACGGCAGGTAAATAAGACGTAGGAAGCGGGTCAGTCGACCCCGGAAGCGCTAAGTATGCCCGCGCAAGCGCCCCTCCGGCAGGCCGACATGTTGCAAGACCACAGATGCAGCCAGGTAAAGTGCGGTTTCAACCTTACCGCACAGCCCGAAGCGCCGCCCTGCCGGCCGCAGACGGGCCGGTCACATCCGATGCCATAGCCCTGCCCAATGCGTCTTCCAGACTGATCATTTCGGCATGCAATCGGCAGGTGGCCTGCAGCATGGGCACCGCCAAGGCAGCACCGCTGCCATCGCCCATGCTCAGGTCGAGCTGCAACAGCGGATCGGCTTGCAGGGCCTCCAGCACCAGGCGATGGCCTGGCTCGGCACTCAACTGGGCGAACAGCAACCAGGGCCGGCAGCGCGGGTTCAGCCGCACCGCCAACAAGGCAGCGACGCTGCTGACGAAGCCGTCCACCAGCACCGGTACGCCCTGCTGGGCACACTCCAGATAGGCTCCGACCAACGCGGCAATTTCGAAGCCACCGAGGCTTTGCAGCAGGCCCAGCGGGCTGTCCCGCACCACGGCATGCCGCTCAAGCGCTGCATCGATCACCGTCTGCTTGTGTAGCACGCCAGTTTCGTCCAGCCCACAGCCGGGACCGACCAATAACGTCGCCGGATGACCCAACACCGCGCAGGCCAAGGCGGTGGCCGCCGTGGTGCTGCCCACACCCAGCCCGCCGCCGATAAACAGGTCCTGTCCCACCGCCCGACGGGCGCTCTCGCGCCCGGATGCCAGGGCGATCAGGCATTGCGCTGGGGTCATCGCATCGTCGTGGAGAAAATTCAGTGTGCCGGCGCCGATCTGCAAATGCCGCACCCCTTCAATCGTGCCCACCGGGCCCGCCGTGCCCAGGTCTATCACCTCCAGCGAGGCATTCAACTGACGGGCCAGCACACTCAGTGCCCCGCCTTCCACCGTGCTGCGCAGTAGCACCCCGGTCAGCGATTGCGGCGCAGCCGATATTCCCGCCTCCGCCACGCCGTGATCGGCGATGAACACCGACATGCAGATCTGATCCAGGCGGGGCTTTTCGCGCCCTTGCATGCCGGCCAGACGAATCAGCACCGGCTCCAGTTGGCCCAGCCCACCGGAAGGCTTGAGCGCGCGTTGTTGACGTCGAGTAGCCTTTTGCAGGGCCACGTGATCGAGTGCCTGGCAAGGCTCTTGCCACCAAAACAAATTCATTGGCGGTTCCTTTTTTATTGTTTTTGGCAGATTCGCATAGACCGCTAGTGCCAACGGCGCGAGCCGTTGTGCGTCCCCCTTTGGCTGCAGCCCTGGTCTGTCGCTCCCCAGCGAGGGCTGGCCTAGCGGCCCCATGGCGCTACAGGCGTATCACCCTGCAGCAGGAGCGAGTATAGGGTTTTGATGTGATCGACTGCACGTTGAGCGCAGTGGCAAATTGTCACTTTTTCCCTTCGATAACGACTGAAATAAGACGATGCGAGCGTTATCGGGCACAAGCTCAGCGATTACGCGCCACCTGCCCCTCGTCGAAAATCCGCTTGGCGCCTTGATAGGTGTTTTGCCAATAACGGCTGGACAGGCTGTCCAGCCGCACGGTGCCGCCCGAAGAGGGGGCATGCACGAAGCGTCCTTCGCCAACGTAGATGCCGGCATGGCTGACATTGCTACCGCCGCTGGTCGCAAAGAACACCAGGTCGCCGGGCTGCAGTGCACCGCGTTTGATGCTGGGCGCCCGCAGGGTGCTCAACTGGGCCGTGGTGCGTGGCAACTGGATACCGGCGGCATCGCGATATACGAAGCCGATCAATCCGCTACAGTCGAAACCGCCCGCTGGCGTATTGCCGCCCCAACGGTACGGGGTGCCGACCAGACCGATGGCGCGAAACAGTACGTCGCTGGGAACCGCAGTCGCGGAACGCGGCGTAAACACGATGCTGGTTTGCGGCGCGGGGGATGAACAGGCGCCAAGCAGGCTGACCACTATGAGCAGGGCAATGCGAGCCAAGACAGGCATGGTAGACGTCCCAAAAGTGAAAGCGCCATCACTGTGTAGCGTAAGACGTGCAGGTGCAAGCCTTACGCGCCCTGCCTGTCAGCGCTGAGTCGTCTGCCCTTGGCCGGCAAGCTGCGCCAGATTGAGCGTCGGTACGCTGTCCGTGGTCAGCACGCGCTTGGCCTGCAAGTAACGTGTGCTCCAGTAACCCTGGTCCAGACGATCCACACGCACGCCGCTGCGGCGACTGGCGGAATGGATGAATTGCTGATCACCAATATAGATACCGGCATGGTTAACCCGGCCACCGCGGCCACGGGTGCTGAAGAAAATGATGTCCCCCGGCTGCAGTTCGCCCCGCGTCACACGGGGGGCGTTCAACTGGACCATCTCACGGGTGGTTCGGGGTAGTTTGATCCCGGCCTCCTCATGAAACAAATAGCCAATGAAACCACTGCAGTCGAACCCTGTTTTGGTTGACGTCCCCCCATAGCGGTAAGGGGTGCCGAGCAACTGCTGGCCACGATTGAGAATGCTATCGGCCAGTTGTTCCAATTGCTGGCTTTCCAGCTCAACCAGGCGCGCCTCGATCTGTTGCTCAAACACCTCTATTTGGGCACTCAACGCCTCCAGCGGCGGAGCACCGGGTTCAGTGTGTTGCGAAGGGGTGGAAGCACAACCTGTCAGAAATACAACGAGAGCCAAAGGCACGAAATGTGCGAAGCGTGTGGGCATGGGCACGGCCGTGTCGGTTAAAAAAGTGGCGAAACTATGCCAACCGGTAAATCGATTTTCAAATTCTATCGATCATTCAGTGACCAACGGCGATGACCGAAACTTCTAAGCGCCCCTGAACGGCCCGGATGCCGCAGAGGCGGCGCCGCTCTTGGCGCGGGGGAAAATTGAATCGCTCAAGTTAACGTGGACCCTCGTCAGCGTAGTATCCCGACTCGGCAATGCTGGATAATCACGTCGCAGGAGGCAAAAACCATTCTTTTTAGTTATCGCAGGGAAGTCCGCTGCTCTTAGTGATTCACCGTATAGGCCAGCATCATCGACAGCTGGCACAGCGGCCTGCCGCTTTCTGCCTGCCATTGGTTAAAGGCCGCTTGCACCTGAGCCAGGTCACGAAGACTGGTGGGCACCTTGTCGATGATCTCCTGCGCCTTGAGCGCAGCGACCACATCCTCGGCGGGCACGAAGGTATCTTTGCCGACCATGCGTAAGAAGCGCGGCGCCGACAAACCACCCAGCTGGCTGCCATGCTTGGCCAGATACTTCCACAGGCCGACGATGTCGCTCTGCGGCCAATCAGCAATTAACGCGCCGAAGCTGCCTTTCTCTCTGGCCACATCCAGGATGAACTGCGCATTGCGCGGCACGCTCTTGAGCTTGCCGAAATGGCGAATCAGCCGCGCATCCTGCATCAGCCGCTCCACATGCTCAGCGCTCATCAGCACGACCTTGTTGGGGTCGAAGCCGAAGAATACCTCCTCGAACGCCGGCCACTTGGCATCCACCAGACTGTGTTTGAGCCCGGCGCGAAACACCCGTAAGGCCAGCTGCGACAAATACCGATCATCTGTCATGGTACGCAACGCCTCGGAACTTCTTGGCACTGGCAAGCGTGCCTCCAGCGCCGCCGTCGAGCCGAAACGGTTCAGACAGTATTCGTGAAGCCACTGGTAGTTGCGCATGGGATAAGCCTACGGAAGTCGGTTTGCTACGGGGGGCACAGGGTGCCGTGGCAGCGTGGCAAGTGCAACGTAGTGAGGCTCTTGGCCAGGGCATTCGGCCCATGAGCATCTACAGTGTTCACAGGTGCTTGTTCGTCTCGCTGTGCGTCATGCTTGCCGTTACGGGCGCATGGTAATCTCCGCCACCTTTTCCATTGCCCTGCGCACCCTTATGAGCTTCAGCCAAAGCCTTCTCCTCCTGACCGCCCTGATTCTGTTCAGCGCGTTCTTCTCTCTTGCCGAAATTGCCCTGGCCGCCTCGCGCCCGATCAAACTGCGCCAGATGGCCGACGAGGGCAGCGCCAATGCCCGGCGGGTCATCCATACCCAGGCCAACCCCGGTCATTATTTTACGGTGGTGCAGATCGGCATGAACGCCCTGGCCATTCTCGGCGGGATTGTCGGCGAGGGGTTTCTCAGCCCGCTATTCACCCAGCTGTTGGTGCCGCACATGGCCGCCGCGCAGGCCGCCACCCTGGCGTTCGTAGTGTCCTTTACTCTCACCACCTCATTGTTCATCGTGATTACCGACTTGGTGCCCAAACAGGTCGCCATGGCGATTCCCGAGCAGCTCGCCGTGCGTGTTATTGGCCCGATGCAGATCCTCACCACAGTGCTCAAGCCCGTGGTACTGATCTATTCCTGGCTGGTCAGTGGCCTGATCGCATTGTTCAACCTCCCGCGCAAGCGCGATGACAGCATTACCCCGGACGACATCATGGCAATGACCGAAGCCGGCGCCCAATCCGGCACCCTCGATCGCCACGAGCAGCAGGTCATCGAAAACATCTTCGAACTGGAAACCCGCACGCTGCCCAGCGCCATGACGCACCGCGACGCCATCGCCTATTTTCTGCACGATGACCCCGATACATTGATCCGCTCACGGATCAGCGACGCCCCCCATTCGTCCTACCCGGTCTGTGATGGTGACATCGACCACATCATCGGTTACGTCACCATCAAGGACCTGTTCAGGCGGGTGGTAAACAACCAACCCATCGCACTCAATGATCCGGGCCTGCTACGCAAGCCGCTGGTGGTTCCGGATCGCCTAACCCTGGCGGAAATGCTCAAGCAGTTTCGTCAGGCCGGCGAGACCTTCGCCTTGATCGTCAATGAATACAGCCTGGTAGTCGGCCTGGTCAGCCTCAACGACGTGATGAGCATCGTGATGGGCGACATGGTTTCGCCCTGGTACGAGGAACAGATCGTGCGCCGCGACGCCAATTCCTGGCTGATCGACGGCATTACTCCCATTCAGGATGTGCGCCGGGCGCTAGAGATCGACAGCGTGCCCCACGAAGACGAGTATGAAACCCTCGCCGGCCTGCTGATGACCATGCTGCGCCGCGTACCCAAACGTACCGACAGCGTGACCTGGGGCGGCTACACCTTCGAGGTGATGGATGTGGACAGCTACCGGATCGACCAGGTGATGGCGACACGCATCACGCCGCAGCTGGGCAAGGAAGGCTCTGGGCAGGAGTAAGCCCAGGCGGGCAGCCTTTGGGTGCGGCTTGATTCGCCAAAGGCAACCTAGGGTCTGCGCCGGGGTTGATTTCAAGCCTGCCGCGGTTTTCAGGAATGGATGCAAAAACTTGTAACAATGACTCATAAGCTCAGCAATTGAATTCCTTTACCCTTCTCGACCTTCGTTTCCATTTCGGATTTTATGGACAGTGACAGTAGCAAACCGCCCTCGCCGTGCAGGCCGAGAGCGGCTCAATCTCCAGGCAGTGCCTTTCGGCGCCTAGCCTCTCGCAGCCCTTGCGCTGCATCTCTGGTTAATCGGCTGACGTTTTCGCTGCGACCCCAACGGGTTCGTGGATCGTTCGGCTGTACCCGCTTTCCCATCAAGAGCATGCACTAAATGGAATGGATCGCTGATCCCACCGCCTGGCTGGGTCTGTTGACCCTGATCGTCCTGGAAATCGTTCTGGGCATCGACAACCTGGTCTTCATCGCGATTCTCGCGGACAAACTGCCGCCCGAGCAGCGCGACCGTGCGCGCATGATCGGCTTGAGCCTGGCGATGATCATGCGCCTGGGTCTGCTGGCCAGCATCGCCTGGCTGGTGACTCTGACGCAGCCGCTGTTCAGCGTGTTCGACCATGCCTTCTCCGGTCGTGACCTGATCATGCTGTTCGGCGGCATCTTCCTGCTGTTCAAGGCGACGATGGAGTTGCACGAGCGGCTCGAAGGCCACACTCACCAAGTCTCCGGCAGCAAGGCCTATGCGCGCTTTTGGCCGGTGGTCGCGCAGATCATAGTGCTCGACGCGGTGTTCTCGCTGGACGCGGTGATCACCGCGGTAGGCATGGTCGAGCACCTGCCGGTGATGATGATTGCGGTGGTGGTCTCCATGGGCCTGATGATGGTCGCCAGCAAACCCCTGACCGCCTTCGTCAATGCCCGCCCCACCGTCATCATGCTGTGCCTGGGCTTTTTGATGATGATTGGCTTCAGCCTGACGGCCGAAGGGTTCGGATTCCACATTCCGAAAGGCTATCTGTACGCCGCCATCGGCTTCTCGATCGCCATCGAATTCTTCAATCAGCTGGCCCGCTCGCGGCGCAAGCGCAGCCTGCAGGGCGAGCGCGGGCTGCGCGACCGCACTGCCCATGCAGTGATGCGTCTGCTCGGCGGCAAGGTGGAATTGGATGAAGTGGGCGAGGAGATTGCCGACATGCTCGGCGGTGCCACGGGCGATGGCGTGCCGTTCGATCGACGCGAGCGCGTCATGATCCGCGGTGTGCTGGGTCTGGCGGATCAGTCCATCCAGAAAGCCATGACCGACCGCATGGAGGTTGACCGGATCAATCTCGATGACCCGCTTGAGAAGATTCATCAGGCACTGCTGGATTCCCCTCACTCGCGTCTGCTGGTGTCCCGCGGCAACGCCGCTGACGTACCCTTGGGTTATATCCACAAGAAGGAACTGTTCCGCCAACTGCTCAAAGGCGAGCACGCGGACATTGAAAGCTTGGTACGCACACCCATCAACTTGCCCGACAGCTCATCGGTGCTCAATGCCCTGGAGCAGATGCGCCAGGCCGCCACTCACGTGGCATTCGTGGTCAATGAGTTTGGCGACTTCGAAGGCTTGCTGACGCTGACCGATATCCTCGAAGCCATTGCCGGCGAATTGCCCGATGCCAGCGAAATCGAAGGACCGGATATTGAGCCCGTAGAGGGTGGATACCACGCAAGCGGCGCCGTTAACCTGCTGGTGTTACGTGACCGGCTGGGTTTCAACGCCAAGCCAACGGACGACTACCAGACCCTGTCGGGATTGGCGATGAGTGTGCTGGATCGATTGCCGTTGACCGGTGATCGAATCGAGTACGCCGACTGGCAACTGACTGTGCTTGAGGTCAGGGATCGTCGGGTGACCAAGATGTTTATCCAGCCACAGATGCACGCCTCACGCTAGGCATCGCATCGCGACACGCCCAAAGTCGAAACGGCTCTGGCGTGTCGCGAATGCGCAGCGGGCGCTCACAAGCTCATCAGATCCACGAAGCGCGGCGTGGCAGTCTCGTCGATCTTCAGGCTCTTGAAGTCGAACAGGTTGCGATCCGCCAATTGCGAAGGCACCACGTTCTGCAGGGCGCGGAACATGATTTCGGTACGGCCCGGCGATTGGCGCTCCCAGTCCTGCAGCATGCCCTTGACCACCTGGCGCTGGAGATTTTCCTGCGAGCCGCACAGGTTGCAAGGAATGATCGGGAATTCCTTCATCTTCGAATAGGCTTCGATGTCTGCCTCGTTGCAATAGGCCAGCGGTCGAATCACCACGTTACGGCCGTCGTCGGACAGAAGCTTGGGCGGCATGGCCTTGAGCGTGCCGCCGTAGAACATGTTCAGGAAGAAGGTTTCCAGAATGTCATCGCGATGGTGACCGAGGGCCATCTTGGTCGCGCCGATCTCGTCGGCATAGGTGTACAGCGTACCGCGACGCAAGCGCGAGCACAGCGAGCAGGTGGTCTTGCCTTCCGGGATCTTTTCCTTGACCACCGAGTAAGTGTCTTTCTCGATGATGTGATACTCGACGCCCAGCGCCTTGAGGTATTCGGGCAGCACATGCTCGGGGAAACCCGGTTGTTTCTGGTCCATGTTCACCGCGACGATGTCGAATTTGATCGGCGCGACTTTCTGCAAGTACAGCAAGACGTCAAGCATGGTGTAACTGTCCTTGCCGCCTGACAGGCAGACCATGACCTTGTCGCCGTCTTCGATCATGTTGAAGTCGGTGACGGCTTCCCCGGCCTGACGGCGCAGGCGCTTTTGCAGTTTGTTCTGGTTGACCGAAAGAGTGCCCATGCTGTGTGGAGTCCGGCGAAAATTCTGGAAGCCGCGCATTTTACGCGCAAAGTCGATGCAGCCCCAGCCCCGTTGGGTCATGCCCGGCTGTCTTACGTTGCGCCTGCTGTCCCTGTGCTAGGCTGCCCGCCATGACAACCGACCTCGATCCGGCGCAGGACCTGTGCGAACACTTGCATGTCCTGCTGCGCGAAACGCCCCAGGGCTGCAGCGAATATCAGCTGATACAGATGCTTAAAGCACGCCACAGCACGCACATCCCCCATCTGCCTCTGAAGGATCCGCTGGTGCTGTTTCGCACCCACTTCTTGCTATTCAACGCGCTGTATCGCCTGCGCGACCAATTATGGGCCGCGGCCCGAGGCCACGTGTCGATCAGCCCGCTGTGCGTGCAACTACTGCCGTACCAGGCTGGCAGCCAGGCCCTGAGCGAGGGCGATACGCTGCGCGACTACTACTTGGACATAAGCCATCTGCGCGATACCACCGAGCAAGATGTGGAGCGCCTGCTCTCCAGCTTCTGGACGCGTATGCAGGGCGGCGATGAAAAACGAGCGGCGCTGGAGCTGTTCGAACTGGATCAACACAAGGCGCTCAAGCTGGCTGACATCCGCCTGCGCTATCGCCAACTGGTCAGCCAGCATCATCCGGATCGAGGCGGCAGCACGGAACGCCTGCAATCGATCAATACCGCGATGGACATTCTTCAACGCTATTACTACTAAACCTTATGGATCCATTTGCTCTAAAGCAGCGCCGTTTAACGTAACGGGCCTGCCTATACTCCCAACCAAGGCCGCAGTGGATGGCCTGATAACAAGAGGAGTGGTAGCTATGAGCAATCACGTCTGGGGGTTATTCACCCGTCCCAACCGAGAGTGGCAAGCAATTCGCCGCACTGAACGAGGCGGGCCACTGCAATTCGTGCCAACCCTGATTCTCGCCGCAATTCCCGCCGTTTCCGCCTTCATCGGTACCACCCAGGTCGGCTGGAAACTGGGCTCAGGCACGGCGGTAAAACTCACTGAAAGCAGCGCCCTGCCCCTGACCCTGCTGTCCTATCTGGCCATGCTGGCGGGGGTGGTTGCCATGGGTTATTTCATTCACTGGATGGCGCGCACTTACCACGCCAATCCCAGCCGCAGCCAGTGCATCCGCTTTGCTGCCTTTACCGCCACGCCGCTGTTCATCGGCGGACTCGCCGCGCTCTACCCTAGTCTATGGCTGGGCATGCTGGTCGGTACCGCGGCCATTTCCTACACCGTTTACCTGCTCTATGCAGGACTACCCACTTTCATGGGCATTCACCCCGACGAAGGCTTTCTGTTCTCCAGCTCGGTACTGGCGGTAGGCCTGGTGGTACTGGTAGCCATGATGGCAACCTCGGTAATTATCTGGGGAATGGGCATCGGACCGGAATACATCCGCTAACCCCTGCCCCATCTTCCCTATAATGGCGCGCTCAGGAGATCCGCGCGCCATGCCCGAACTGTTAAATTCCCGCGTCGAGGCCTGTTATCAGCAGGCCGAGGCGTTCTTCAAACGCACCTTTCGCCGTCCTCAAGTGAGTCTGCGCCTGCGCGGACAGAAGGCCGGTGTTGCGCATCTGCAGGAAAACCTGCTGCGTTTCAATGCGCAGTTATACCGCGACAATCGCGAACATTTCCTCAAGCAGACCGTGGCCCATGAAGTCGCCCATCTGGTCGCCCACCAGCTTTTTGGTCCACGAATCAAGCCCCACGGCGAAGAGTGGCAATCGATCATGCGCGGTGTCTATCAATTGCCTGCGGACCGCTGCCATCACTATGACGTGCAGCGGCGGCCAGGCACCCGCTACCTGTATCGCTGCGCATGCCCGGATGGCGAGTTTCCCTTTACCGCCCAGCGTCACACCCTCGTCGGCAAGGGGCGTCGTTATCTATGCAGGCGATGCAAATCAACACTGGTTTTCAGTGGGGAGCGGCGAGTGGCATAACGTCGTGCGCGTGAGCGTCAAGCTCAAGGGGGATAACGCCGCATGGCGGACTGCAGCGGACGGCGAAGCAAAAAGGGTTATCACGCACGTCATGTGATAACCCCCTTGGTAAAATCTTACTGTGCGCGCTCGAAGCAGGCCACACCCGAGGTACCAAAGCGGTTGGCCGTGGTGTATTCGGACATATAGACCAGTTTCCAACCGTCAAACTGAGCGAACACCTTATCCATCTCCTTCTTGGAACGCATATCGACTTCTGCGCAACGCGTTTGCGCATTCGCACCGATACCGGTATCCCACTGGACAGACGAAATGTTCGCAGGAGCGCAACCGGCCAATGCAACGGAAGCCAGGGCGATAACCAACAGTTGTTGTTTCATACATCATTCCTTGTGCGTTAAACCTGAACCAGCATGCTCAGGCGGTGGGCACGCTATCAATTAGCCATTATCGTGTCCAGCGTCCTTAAGACGCATAGCTCACCCCCGCCAGGCCATTACGTTGCCTTGGGCTTCCTGCCTATTGCCGGCACGCCCCCTGCACCCTAACCGAGTATTCGCACTTTCCCGGCGTGATTACGCGCGCCGTCAGCTTGCCCGTAATCAACGGCCTGACTACCATCGCCCACGGGATCAAGGAGCCGAGCCATGCGTGAGCGCACCATTGCCAGCCATTTTGTCCGCGCCGCGTTGCGGGGTGCTGGGCGTCGGGGGCACGATTGCCACGAATTGCTGCGTCAGTCCAACCTGCCGGTGGCAATCGTTGACGAGCCGCGTGCCCGTGTCGCTCCCGAGCACTTCGTCCATCTGATTCAGTTGCTCTGGGAAACGCTGGATGACGAATACCTCGGGCTCGGCGAACAACCCAGCAAGCGCGGCACCTTTGCCATGATGGGGCACGCGATCATTCATTGCCGCACCCTGGAAAAGGCCCTGCAGCGCGGCATGATGTTTTATCGCCTGTTTCCCTGGGCGGCCCAGCTCCACCTACACCGCGACAATGAATGGGCTTATCTGAGTGTCACCACCGATTCGCAATGGGATCCGGAGCATTTCCTGGTCGAAAGCCTGCTGGTGATCTGGCATCGCTTGAGCAGTTGGTTGATTGGCCAGCGCATCCGCCTGGAAGGAACCACCTTTGCCTATCCACAGCCTGCCCACGCCACCGAGTACGATCTGTTGTTTCCCGGTGCACGGCGGTTTGCGGCGGAACATACAGGTTTGCGCTTCCAAGCCCGCTATCTGGACATGCCGCTTCTACAGGATGAGCGCACCCTCAAACAGTTCCTGAAACGTTCTCCCGCAGACCTGCTCGCTCGCCCCGTGGGCGGCCACAGCCTGGCCAGTCGGATCCGCCGCCTGCTGGGGCGCAACTGTACGGACTGGCCGAACCTCGACAGCGTCGCGCGTCAATTGCACTGCAGCCCGCAAACGCTGCGCCGCCGCCTGCGTGAGGAAGGCACCACGTTCCAGGAGTTGAAGGACCATCTGCGCCGTGACCGGGCAATTTATCTATTGAGTCGCGCCGAATTTTCCATCCAGACCATTGCCGAACAACTGGGCTTTTCCGAATCGTCCGCCTTTCACCGTGCCTTTAAAAAATGGACAGACCTGACTCCCGGTGCTTACCGCGCTCTGGAGCGTTAACAGGCCGCTGAATAACGCCATCTGCTATCACAGGGTAGCTTCACAGGGCGTTACGCACCGGCACTTGCACCGTGGCCAGGAATCTCCAGAATGGCGGCCGTCATTCACCTCCGATCGTCGAGAGTGCTCCAGACATGTTTTTCAAGCGCGGCCTCAAGTCACTTATCACCACCTGGCTGGCTGGACTGCTGGCCTTACTGCCACTGGCCTTGACGCTGCTGTTGCTGACCTGGATCGTCAGCCTGCTGAACCGTTTTGCCGGACCCTCGACGCCGCTTGGCCAGCTCTTCGCGACCGTTGGCCATCCGTTTGTGGAAAGTCCGGTGCAGGCTTACCTGATTGGCACCCTGCTACTGATTGCAGCCATCTTTCCCTTGGGCCTGGCGGTGCAACTTGGCCTTAAAGGCCCACTGTCGCGCCTGATCAACGGTATTTTGCGGCGTATCCCGCTCTTGGGCACGTTGTACAGCCTGACCGACCGCTTCGTTGGCCTGCTGGATAAAAAAGAAGGCGCGGATATCGGCGCCATGAGTCCAGTCTGGTGTTTTTTTGGCGGCGATGGCGTTGCAGTGTTGGCGCTGCTGCCCAATCCAGAGCCCATCGAGATCGAAGGGCGCGCCTACCATGCCGTGCTGGTGCCCACCGCGCCAATTCCGGTGGGCGGCGGTCTGCTCTACATCCGTACTGAGTGGGTACGCCCAGCCAATATCGGCATCGAGGCCTTTACCCGCATTTATGTGTCCATGGGATTGACCCCACCGCCCCTCAAACCCGGCAAAAATCTTCCGCAAGCAGTGTTTGACAACAGCGAAGCGCCTCAAGCCTGACGCAGCCTGGGCCTGACCGGCTATTCTGCAGTCTAACGCGGGGAATTGGCCCGCCCAGAACTCGGGCGCACGCAGCCTGTCACTGAGAAAATGTTGGCTGCGGAGGAATGACTTCGATACGCGGCATGTACAACGACGGACGTTTCAGCAACACCGGGACATGCCTTCTAGGCTTAGGCTTCATCCCTAGTCACATGAGTGCCTCGCCATGCGCCCCTTTCTCCCCAGCCTGCTGATTATGTCCAGCAGCCTAGTCCAGGCCGATATCCAGACGCGCGAGATCCCTTATCAAAGCGCCGACGGTACCCAACTGCTTGCTTATTACGCCTATGACGATGCCGCGCAAACGCCACGCCCCGGCGTGCTGGTTGTGCATGAATGGTGGGGGCTGAACGATTACACCAAGCGGCGTGCCCGCGACTTGGCTGCCTTGGGGTATACCGCCTTGGCCATTGATATGTACGGTGAGGGCAAGAATACCCGCCATCCGGCCGATGCCAAGGCGTTCATGCAGGCCGCCGCCGAAAATGCCCAGTCTGGCAAGGCTCGCTTTCTTGCGGGGCTGGAACTGCTCAAGCAACAACCGCAGACAGATGCCTCACGACTGGCGGCCATCGGCTATTGCTTCGGCGGCAAGGTGGTCCTGGACATGGCCCGTCAAGGAGTTCCACTGGCGGGCGTGGTGAGCTTCCATGGCAACCTGTCGCCAGCTGCTCCGGCCAGTCCCGGCAGCATCAAGGCGCGCATCCTGGTCGAACACGGCGAAGCGGACAGCATGGTCGGCCCCGAGCAGGTGAAAGCGTTCAAGGCGGAAATGGATCAGGCCGGCGCCGATTACCGCTTTGTGAGTCTGCCTGGCGCCAAGCATGCCTTCTCCAACCCTGACGCCGATGCCTATCAAGCCCAGGGCCTGGATCTGGCTTATCAAAAGGACGCCGATGAGCGTTCCTGGTCGGACATGCAGGCGTTTTTCAAGGAGCTGTTCGGGGAGTGATCGCTAGCTAGGGCCTGTTCCCGTTCACGCACGGCCGAAACGAGGAAAGACCTAGATCACGCCCACAAAAAAGGGCGACCGAAGTCGCCCTTTTTGGATGAAATCAGAACTTAGTTCTGGTTTTCCATCTGTGCACGGATCAGATCACCAATGGTGGTCGGGCCGGTGCTTTCCACTTCCTGCTTGGTGCGCAGCTCTTTCATCGCGTCCTTTTCGTCTTCGACGTCTTTGGACTTGATGGACAGGCTGATCACGCGGGACTTGCGGTCGATGCTGATGATCTTGGCTTCGACTTCTTCGCCTTCCTTCAGCACGTTGCGGGCGTCTTCAACGCGGTCGCGGCTGATTTCGGAAGCCTTCAGAGTGGCCTCGATGTCGTTGCCCAGATCGATGATGGCGCCCTTAGCGTCAACTTCTTTCACGATGCCACGAACAATGGTGCCCTTCTCATTCATGGAGGCGTAGTTGGAGAACGGATCGTCTTCCAGCTGCTTGATACCCAGGGAGATGCGCTCGCGCTCCGGATCAACAGACAGGATCACGGTGTCCAGCTCGTCGCCCTTCTTGAAGCGACGAACGGCTTCTTCACCAGCTTCGTTCCAGGAAATGTCGGACAGGTGAACCAGACCGTCGATGCCGCCGTCCAGACCAATGAAGATACCGAAATCGGTGATCGACTTGATGGTGCCGGAGATACGGTCGCCCTTGTTGAACTGGCCCGAGAAGTCTTCCCACGGGTTGGACTTGCACTGCTTGATGCCCAGGGAGATACGACGACGCTCTTCGTCGATGTCCAGAACCATGACTTCCACTTCGTCGCCGACCTGAACGACCTTCGACGGGTGGATGTTCTTGTTGGTCCAGTCCATTTCGGACACGTGCACCAGGCCTTCCACGCCCTCTTCCAGCTCGGCGAAGCAGCCGTAGTCGGTGAGGTTGGTGACCTTGGCCATTACGCGGGTGTTTTCCGGGTAACGGGCCTTGATGGCAACCCATGGGTCTTCGCCCAGCTGCTTCAGACCCAGGGAAACGCGGTTGCGCTCGCGGTCGAACTTCAACACCTTGACGTCGATCTCGTCGCCAACGTTGACGATCTCGGACGGGTGCTTAATGCGCTTCCAGGCCATGTCGGTGATGTGCAGCAGGCCGTCTACGCCGCCCAGGTCCACGAATGCGCCGTAATCGGTGAGGTTCTTGACGATACCCTTGACTTGCTGGCCTTCCTGCAGGGATTCCAGCAGGGCTTCGCGCTCGGCGCTGTTCTCGGCTTCCAGCACGCTACGACGGGAAACGACAACGTTGTTGCGCTTCTGGTCGAGCTTGATGACCTTGAACTCGAGTTCTTTGTTTTCCAGGTGGGTGGTGTCGCGCACAGGGCGGACATCGACCAGGGAACCCGGCAGGAACGCGCGGATGCCGTTGACGTCGACAGTGAAGCCACCTTTGACCTTACCGTTGATGACGCCCTTGACCACTTCTTCAGCAGCAAACGCAGCTTCCAGAACGATCCAGCACTCGGCGCGCTTGGCTTTTTCGCGGGACAGCTTGGTTTCACCGAAGCCGTCTTCCACTGCGTCCAGTGCGACGTGAACTTCGTCACCTACCTTGATGGTCAGCTCGCCCTGCTCGTTGTAGAACTGCTCGACCGGGATGACGCCCTCGGACTTGAGGCCAGCATGCACGGTGACCCAGTCACCGTCGATGTCGACCACGATGCCGGTGATGATGGCACCCGGCTGCATGTCGAGGGATTTCAGGCTTTCTTCAAA
>JADGMW010000171.1_pt3 | contig 24800 bp, 23 predicted proteins | sample 8641801 | NCBI WGS metagenome assembly JADGMW01 (sample SAMN16272018, study PRJNA661076) | feces metagenome | isolation source: fecal sample from diarrhoea affected cattle A | host: Bos taurus | place: South Africa: Lokaleng Village, Mahikeng | collected 2019-09
TGGGTGCCTTCACCACCCTCAGCGACGATCTCGTGTCGGAGACCCGATGGCCTCGATTCACCCCCGAAGCGCTCGAGGCGGGGGTGCGCAGCATTCTGTCGTTCCAGCTGTACACCTCGGCCAGCACCGCGGGGGCCTTGAATCTGTTCGCCACATCACCGAACGTCTTCGGCGGCGAATCGATTGCGGTCGGGGAGGCATTCGCGGCGCACGCGGCCATCGCAATCGCAGCCGGACGGGACGAACTGAAGCTGCATTCCGCAGTGTTGAACCGGGACATCATCGGCCAGGCCAAAGGCATGATGATGGAACGATTCGGCATTCCCGCCGACCGTGCGTTCGGCATGCTCATCAAACTTTCGCAGGACACCGGGATTCCGCTCGTCATGCTCTCCCGATGGATCGCCGAAGAGCGCACCGACACTTCGGAACGCGAATTCGGGAGCTAGGGAGCATTACCTGCTCCCTGCGCTACACCGTGGGAGACTATCGAGTATGGACGGGTGGGAACGGGGCGAAGGCGCTCCGGCCGGTTTTCCGACCTCGGCGGAGATCAGCCGACGGATCGGAGTGCTGGCGCGTGAGTTCTTCGTTCCCGAGGATCTCGACAGCACGTTGTATCGGATCGCTGCGTCGGCGGCAGAACTGATCGGTGCGGCCGACGGTATCGGCATTCTCCTCTCGGTCGATCGGGAACAATTTCGATCCACCGCTGCCACCTCGCCTCTGGCCGCGCAGCTCGAGGCAATGCAGATCAAACTGGGCGAAGGCCCGTGCCTCGACGCTGCCAGGTCCGACCCCATCGTCCGGTGCGCGGACTTGCGTACCGAGACGCGATGGCCGGCGTACGCGTCGGCCGCGGTCGACGCGGGAGTCCTCAGCTGCCTCTCGGTGCGCTTGTACACCCACCGCGACGAGGTCGGGACCTTGAATCTCCATTCCCGCGTCGCGGATGCGTTCGATGCCGGGGACGAGGCCCTCGTCGATGCCCTGGCCGCACAAGCTGCCACGGCGATCACGGCTGCCCGTGTTCAGGAACAACTCACCTCGGCTCTCGCAACCAGGGATGTCATCGGCCAGGCCAAGGGCATCATCATGGAGCGCTACGGTATCGACGCGCTGCGTGCCTTCGACATGCTGCGGCGGCTGTCGCAGGACACCAACACTCCTCTTTCCGAGCTTGCGACCCGACTCGTCGACTCGGGGCCCGCCACGGCGTGACCGCGTCGCGGCGGCGTTCCACCCGGATCGTGGGCAGCACCACCTCACCCTCAGGTTTACCCGGGGACACGCCGCGGTATCTGTACTGATACCCGGGGAGGGTGTCCGGCGTTGCTACACGGCGCCGGACACAGCCGGCCGCTACGAGAAGGTGAGGGTGACAATGACGTCTCCGCAGAGATATGTGGTGCTGGTGGGCACGCCGTGCGATGCTGCCGCCCGCGCTCACTGGGACGCGGTGCAGAGTTGGGCGGACGAACACGGGTGGCTGACGACGCGAGACATTCCCGCGGCCGGAGATGTCTGGGGCGCAGTGGCCACCGAGGAGGTCCTCGACGGTATGTGTTCTCCGACGGAGGCGAAGGTGATCTACGACGTCCGCGCGGCAGGAATCCCCTGCGTCAGCGTGCATCGGGCGCCTGCGATGCTCGCGTCCCTGTTCCTGACTGCGGCCGTCCAGCCGGCCTGAGGCGACCGCCGCGCTCGACCTCGGCGGAGGGCAGGTGGGTTCCGTCTGTTCCGGACCGACGTCAGTCCTCGACGACCACACGTAGCTTTTCTAGTGTCGCGTCGGTTGCGTCGGGGAGAGTCATCCCCGCGCCCGGTCCGCTGCGCAGGTAGTCGAGAACCGCCCGATCGAGCCGCTCACCGGGCACCACCGCGGGGATGCCCGGGGGATACGGGGTGATCTGCTCGGCTGCGATACGGCCGGCGGCCTTGTCTGCCGCGACCATTTCCGCACGGCCGAAGAATGCATCTCGCGGCGACATCACCGACTCGAGCTGGATCTCGTCGGGTCCCGGCAGATACATTTTCGGCGGGGGATCGAACGATTCGGCTGCCTGCACCAGCAACTCGAGGGAACGGACCAGACGGTCCGTGGTGTCCTCGTCGTCGGCAATCGAGATCGTTGCGAGGATCCGGCGGTGATCGGTCAATCCCATGTCTATCCGGCAATGTTCGCGGAGCCAGTCGGCGCATTGATAGCCCGAGGCGCCGAGCGCGTCGACGTCGACGAGAATCTGGAGCCGGTCCAGGTCGTGTGAGGCCTGGTCACCGAGCAGGCGGCCTTCGAGGACATCGAGTCCGTCGAGTGCGGCGATCCGGTCCCGCGTGCGACGGGCGAGGTCGAGTGCGCTCCCGAGTAGTTCGGTGCCGTGCTCGACCATCTGCCGTCGCCAGCCGTCCATCGCGGCGTAGATCATCACATTGGGGCTCGTGGTCATGAGCAGATCCGCGCAGGCGGACAGGTGTGCGCCGTCGACCAGGTCTCCCTGCACGTGGTACACCGAACCCTGCTCGAAGCCCGAACCCGTCTTGTGGACGCTCACCACGCACACGTCCGCCCCGGCATCCATGGCCCACGTCGGCAGGTCGTCGTGGAAGGGCAGATGTGCCCCCCACGCCTCGTCGACGATCAGCGGTTTGCCTCGTTCGTGGCATACCGCGGCGATGCCCTCGATGTCCGCGCATGTGCCGTACGGGCTGGGGCTGACGATCAGGGCTCCGGCGGCATCCGGGTATTCCTCCCATGTCTGCCGCACCTGTTCGGGTGAAGGCGGATGGGAGAAGTGCATATCCTCGTCCCACTGCGGGGTGATCCACCGGGGAACGACGCCGCTGAAGATCAATCCCGCAACGACCGATTTGTGGGAATCGCGCCCGAGCAACAAGCCGCCGGGATCGTTTCCCGCCACGGCCATCATCGCGGCCTTGACCGAGAGCGAACTGCCGCAGGTCGAGAAGAAGGCCTGTTCGGCGCCGACTGCTTCGGCCATGAGTTGCTCGGCCCGGGACAGGTACCCGTTGCTGGAGGTTCGGTCGTCGAGACCGCCGGAAGCGAGTACGTCGGCCCGGAACGGATCGATGCCGAGCACCTCTACGACGCGTGAATCAACCCCGCGGCCCTCGCGGTGCGCCGGCGGGGAGAATCCGTAGCGACCAAGTTCGTGGTATTGCGCCAACCCCGTCAGCAGCGGTGTCTCCGACTGGTCCATGACGTCGAGATACCCGGTTATCCCTCCGGCAATCGGCTGACGCTGTTCGGATCCGGAGGGCCCGCAGAACATATGCCGAGCGAGTGGTCGGCGCGGTGGTCGGAGACTGCAGTGCCTGGTAACTTCTTGGTATGACGGCGAGTTACACACAATTCGTCGATGGATCGGTTTCCGGCACCGCTCGCACCTACGGGTGCACGTGGACGGCGACTCGGTCCTGTCATCGGGGGAACTGCATATGGAGGCTCGGCAGTGAAGCATTACGAGGTGGTGATCGTGGGCGCCGGAATCTCCGGTATCGGCGCGGCGGTCCGGTTGAGCCAACAGGGGATCGACGACTTCGTTCTTCTCGAAAAGGGAGACGCTGTCGCGGGTACGTGGCGCGACAACACCTATCCGGGATGTGCCTGCGACGTCCCCTCTGCTCTGTACTCGTACTCGTTTGCACCCAACCGGGACTGGTCCCGTCTCTTTGCCGGGCAGGCGGAGATCCGGCACTACATCGAGCGAGTGGCCGGGGAACACCGCATCTTTCCCCGCGTGCGTTTCGGTACCGAGATGCGTCGCGCCCAGTGGGACGAACAGACCCACCGATGGATCATCGAGACCTCCGCCGGCGTGATCACGGCCGGCGCGCTCATCGCGGCAGCAGGTCCCTGGAACGAACCCCTCGTCCCCGACGTCCCCGGACTCGACACGTTCCCGGGCGAAGTGTTCCATTCCTCGCGGTGGAACCACCGGTACGACATGACCGGAAAGCGCGTGGCGGTGGTCGGCACGGGTGCGTCCGCGGTGCAGTTCATCCCCGAGATCCAGCCGAAGGTCGAAGCCCTGCACGTGTATCAGCGCACGGCCCAGTGGGTGCTGCCCAAGCCGGACTACGCCCTGCGCGCCTTCGAGCGCACCGTACTCCGGCGTGTGCCGGGCGCGCACGACGCTCTCCGGCGCGTCGAGTACGGCATCATGGAGGCGCTCGGACTCGGCTTCCGAAACCCGTGGATCATGAAGGTGATTCAGCAACTCGGCAAGATATGGCTCCGACTTCAGGTGAGCGAACCCCGACTCCGCGAGACGCTGACGCCTCGGTACACGCTGGGTTGTAAACGACTTCTGTTCTCCAACAAGTACTACCGGTCCCTGGCCCGACCCGGCGTCGAGGTTCATCCGACGGCCGTCGCGTCCGTGCGCGGGAACGTCGTGGTCGCGGCGGACGGAAGCGAAACCGCCGTGGACGCGATCATCTTCGGCACCGGCTTCCACATTCTCGACATGCCGGTCGCGAGCCGAATCTTCGACGCGCAGGGCCGTAGCCTCGACGACCACTGGAAGGGCAGTCCGCAAGCATATCTCGGAACCACGGTCGCAGGGTTCCCGAACGCATTCGTTCTGCTCGGCCCGTCGCTCGGCACCGGCCACACCTCGGCATTCACGATTCTCGAAGCGCAGCTCGGTTACGTCCTCCAGGTGCTGACCCGTGCGCGGCAGGAGGGATGGACCCGCGTCGAGCCCCGCCGCGCCGCGCAGGACTCCTTCAACACCCGCGTACAGAAGGCACTCGCCGGCACGGTGTACAACGCCGGAGGCTGCCAGAGTTACTTCTTCGACGTCAACGGCCGTAACAGTTTCAACTGGCCGTGGTCGACCCGGCGGATGCTGAAGGAGCTTGCGGCATTCGACGACACCGCGTTCGACGTGGCGTCGGCTTCTCGTGCGGACGTAGTCACGGCGCCGCCGTCCTGACCAGGGGTCAGGACGGCGGCGTGCTTCGTCAGGGCACGGTGTATTCGGTGGAGCAGTCGTAGTACGTAACGTTCTGCCCGTTGTCTGCGGTGTTGGTGACACCGGTGACGGCCGTGATCCGGCCCGGTTCCGTGTTCTGGACAGGCAACTCGATGATCGTGTCACCAGCGTCGATACGCGCCGTTGCCTCGCCGACGCCGCTGAAACCCGTGTCGAGGTTCGCCCAAACCACATGCGCCCTCTGGGTGTACGGCGCTGCAGACTGCGAATGGGTGTGGAACGTGAAGATCACTTGCCCGGGTGCGGGCGAGGCCACGGTGACGTCACTGCTGTCGAATCGACCGAAGTCGTTGGGGTCGACGTAATCGATGCTGCAGAACGGTGTCTCGACGGGATCCTTCGGCGGGAACAAGTCGACGGAGTTCCACGGGACCGCGTGCGCCACACCCACGCTCAGTGATGCGGCCGCGACGGTGACGAGCGGGGTGACGATCAGGCGGGACAGTTTCCGGTGCATATCTCTCCTCGGACGGTTCGGTGGCGCGACAGGCACGCACGAAATGGCCGGGTGGTGAGAGAATTCTGGCATCGCGATACGTTTCCGGCGCCCGAAAACCTCGAATACGTTGGCGCCGTGTGCGTTCAGCGGACGCTCCGGAACCCCAGGCCCGCTAGGACGGGGTATACACGTCTCGCTATCCCCCTTTCACGTTATACCGCATCGGGCGACCTCATGAGACCCGGATTTTCGGCCCATACTCGCTCGCAGAGTGCTCGGGCGCGCAGCGAGAGGAGCGGGCATGAACTACGTACTGGGTCTAGGTGAGGTCGGGCGGGAACAGGGGGCGCCGGCAGGAGGAAAAGGGGCGAATCTAGGAGAACTCACGAGGGTCGCAGGGACGCGTGTGCCGGACGGCTTCTGCGTCACAGCGGATGCATTCACGCGTGCCATGGACGCCGTTCCGTCATTCGGTGACCTGCTCGATCGACTGTCGCTACTCGACCCGGACGACCGCGACGGGATCCGTGTGGCGAGCGGGACGCTCCGCGACTCCATCGAAGATCACGGCGTTCCGGACGATGTCGCGGGCGCGGTCCTCGCGGCGCTCGGCGGGTTCGGTGGAGATGCCGCCTTCGCGGTCCGGTCCAGTGCCACCGCCGAGGACTTGCCCACGGCGTCTTTCGCCGGACAGCAGGATTCGTACCTCAACGTCTCGGGCCGTGACCAGATCCTTCGGTGCGTAACGCGATGCTGGGCGTCGCTGTTCACCGAGCGGGCCGTCACCTATCGAATGCGGAACGGATTCGACCACCGGCAGGTCCGTATGGCTGTGGTCGTGCAGAAGATGGTGTTCCCGGACGCGGCGGGGGTTATGTTCACCGCCGACCCGGTTACCTCCGATCGCACGGTCGTGTCCGTGGAAGCAGTCTTCGGGCTCGGTGAGGCGCTCGTGTCGGGCTCCGTGAACCCGGACGTCTACAGCGTGCGCGCAGGCGATGTCGTCACCAGGGCGGTTGCCCGGAAACGGCACGCTCTGTGGGCTGCGCCCACCGGGGGAACGCGCGTCCGGGAAGTCGAACCGGAGCGGCGGAACATCCCCGTCCTGTCCGACGCGCAGATCCTTCGTCTCGCGCGTCTGGGGCGGGACATCGAGGCTCATTTCGGCTGCCCCCAGGACATCGAATGGTGTCTGGTGGGCGACGACTTCCGCGTCGTCCAGAGTCGGCCCGTCACCACCCTGTTCCCGCTCCCCGCAGTACGGGACGGAGAAAAACACGTCTACGTGTCGGTCGGACATCAGCAGATGATGACCGACGCCATGAAGCCGTTGGGAATCTCCGTGTGGCAGTTGACGAGTCCGGCACCCATGCGTGATGCGGGAGGACGGTTGTTCGTCGATGTCACCGCTGCGCTGTCCGCACCGGCGACCCGTGCCGCCCTGGTGGAAGGCCTCGGAAGATCCGATCCACTCATCGGGGATGCCTTGCACACCGTTCTCGCCCGCGCGGATCTCGTTGGATCGGGCACCGACGAGCAGCCGGGCGGTCCCGTGCCGGACGCACCCGACCTGCTCGACGCGGACCCGGAGGTCGTCACCGAGTTGATCGCGCACGCGGAGGCCTCTCTGGACGCGTTGCAGCGCGAGATCCGTGGCAGATCCGGGACGGCGTTGCTCGATTTCATCGAAAGCGACATCCAGGAGCTGAGACGGCTGTTGTTCGATCCCCGAAGTCTTCGGGTGATCACCTCCGCGATGGAATCGGCGCGGTGGCTCGGCGCTCATCTCCACGAGTGGCTCGGCGAGAGGAACGCTGCCGACACGCTCGCGCAATCCGTTCCCCGCAACGTCACCTCCGAGATGGGTTTGGCGCTCCTCGACGTCGCGGACGCGATCCGGCCGTACCCGGAGGTGGTGGAGTTCCTTCGGCATGTGGCGCGATCGGGTGGCGACGACGAACGTTTCCGGCGGGAACTGGGTGAGATCCCCGGCGGTCGGCAGGCCGAAGCCGCGATCGACGAGTATCTCGCCGAGTACGGGATGCGCTGTGCCGGCGAGATCGACATCACGAGGCCACGCTGGAGCGAACGGCCGACGGCTCTGGTGCCGGTGATCGTCGGCAACGTCGAGAACTTTGCTCCCGGCGCTGCGAGGCGGCGTTTCGAACACGGCCGGCGTGAGGCGGAAGAAAAGACACGCGAGTTGCTCGGACGCCTACGGACGCTGCCGGACGGGAATCGGAAAGCCGACGAGACCGAACGGATGATCGACCGTCTCCGGACTTTCTCGGGGTACCGGGAGTACCCGAAGTACGCCATGGTCAGCCGTTATTTCGTGTACAAACGAGCACTGTCCGCCGAAGCCGAGCGCCTCGTGCACGCAGGTGTACTCCGCCACCGGGACGACATCTTCTACCTGAGGTTCGAGGAACTGCGCGACATCGTGCGCACGCATCGAGAGTGCGATGCCCTTGTGCGGGAGCGGAAAGACTTGTTCCGCACGTACACGTCTCTCACGCCCCCTCGGGTCTTCACGTCCGACGGGGAGGTCATCGTGGGGGAGTACCGGCGTGAGGACGTCCCCGACGGCGCACTGACCGGCATGCCGGTCTCCGCCGGGGTGGTCGAGGGGAGAGCCCGGGTGGTCGACGACATGGCGAAGGCGGACCTCGAGCCGGGCGACATCCTGGTCACCGCGTATACCGATCCGAGTTGGACCCCATTGTTCGTCTCGATCGGCGGGTTGGTCACCGAGGTGGGCGGACTGATGACCCACGGCGCGGTGGTGGCACGGGAGTACGGCGTGCCGGCCGTGGTGGGCGTGCAGCACGCCACCGGGACGATCCGGGACGGCTCGCTCATTCGCGTGAACGGGACGGACGGCTACGTCGAGATCATGCCCGAGGCAGGCACGGGACGTGACGCACCCCCGGGTCCGTGATCAGTGCGGATAACCCCGGCGCACGGTGCGCGCGAGGATACCGAGCGACGATTTGAGAGTCGCCTCGGAGATCACCGGAAAGATGCCCGCCTCGCGCCACGTCGGGTGGATCTCGGACCAGTCGTAGTACGACGTCACGAGAGAACCGTCGTCGACGGGTTCGATCCGGTAGCCGTAGATGTGCCCGATCTGGGGTCGCACTCTTCCCAGGATGGTCCAGGAGATCTCTCGTTCCGGGACGAAGTCTCTGATCGTGACCGTGACATCGTATTCACCCATCGGAATGTCACCGAGGGCCTCCCGGTCCATGTGAACGACGAATTTATCGCCGGCCGCGGTCACCACCGGGCCCTCCGCGTCCATCAACATGCCGGAACCGTCGATGGCAACGTGCCCCTGGGGGTCGCACAGCACCGCGAAAATCGCTGCGGGATCGGACTTGACGGTCCGCTGTACTTCGATCCGATCGGTCGTCACGCCATGATGGTGCCAGAGATACGGGATCACCGCACGGGAGCGCCGGTTGCTCGCGACGGCCTGCTCCAGCATGTGCGAGGCGCAGGAGGGCGACGACCGTCCGCACCGTACGAGTGCGGTACTGTCCTTTCCGGTGCGCCGGGAAGTCTGGTCGGCAAGGTGATGATCTCACTCTCGAGCCGGAGGACTGTGTGTACCGTCGTGTTGTATCTCCAACCCCGCCTGCCGGGATGCCCGGCGCGTTGACTCCCGTCGTGAATTCTCGGCCCGGCCGATGCTGCCCCGCACGACAGTCGGCCGCGCTGTCTTCCGAGGACGTGTGATGTCGAGCATCTTCTCCGGCCTTCCGTTCCTGTCCCGTGGTTCCTGGGAGGAATCCCGGCGTGTGGCGGACATTCTGCGCAAAGAAACGGTGGGCGGCATCCTGCTGCTCGTCGGGGCGGTCGCCGCGCTCGTCTGGGCGAACACCGCGTGGTCCGACTCCTACCACGCCTTGCGCGAGACCACCGTCGGTCCGTCGGCCCTCCACATGGATTTGTCGTTGGGCACGTGGGCGGCGGACGGGCTGCTCGCGGTTTTCTTCTTCGTCGTCGGTGTGGAACTGAAGCGCGAATTCGTCGAAGGCAGTCTGCGGGATCTGCGCCGCGCCGCGATGCCTGTCACCGCCGCGCTCGGCGGCATGGTGGTCCCCGCGCTGATCTTCGTTGCGATCAACGCGCGCGGCGGTGCGGAGGCGCTCAACGGCTGGGCGGTCCCCACCGCGACCGACATCGCGTTCGCGGTGGCCATCCTCGCTGTGATCGGCGCACACCTGCCGTCGGCGCTGCGGACGTTTCTGCTCACGCTGGCCGTGGTGGACGACCTCCTGGCGGTGACGGTGATCGCCGTGTTCTATACCGACGATGTAAAGCTGCTCTTTCTCGGCGCTGCGTTGCTTCCCCTGCTGGCGTTCGGGTTCGCCCTGCAGCGCGGGGTGAACGCATGGTGGGTGCTGGTGCCCTTGGCTGCTGTCACCTGGTGGCTCGTCCACGAATCCGGGGTGCACGCCACGATTGCCGGCGTCCTGCTCGGGTTCGTGGTTCCGGTGTCACGGATGGTCGACGGTAAGAAGATTCCGGTGGCCGAGCACATCGAACACCGGATTCGCCCGCTGTCCGCCGGAGTCGCGGTACCGGTGTTCGCGTTCTTCGCCGCCGGCGTGACGGTCGGCGGCCTCACGGGGTTGGCCGATGCCCTCACCGATCCCATCTCCATCGGCGTGATTGCGGGCTTGGTCATCGGTAAGGTCGTCGGAATCTTCGGTGTCAGCTACCTGGTGGCGCGCTTCACCCGCGCGCACCTGGACGACGAACTGAGCTGGGTCGATGTGTTCGGTGTCGCGCTGCTCGGCGGTATCGGATTCACGGTGTCGTTGCTGATCGGGGATCTCGCGTACGGCGCGGGGACTCCTGCCGCCGACCACATCAAGGTCGCCGTCCTGTGCGGCTCGCTGCTCAGTGCCTTGTGCGCTTCGTCGGTGCTTGTCGTCCGCAACCGCACCTACCGGAGGATCGTCGCACTGGAGACGGTCGACGACGACGGAGACGGGATCCCCGACGTCTACCAGAAGGGTGAGCGTCATGCCTGAGATCGGGCTCGGCGCGGCGCCGGGAGGCAGAGTTCGGCCGAGCTCGGCGCGGGACACAGTCCCCGACTTCCGCACTGTCCCCGACTTCCGCACTGTCCCCGAGGTGCGCACTGTCCCCGAGGTCCGCACGCGGACACACCGTGATGCTGCATCGTGTACGAGGAGAAGATCGTGAACTGGACCGTATTTGCCGTCTTCGTCGTCGTGTGGGTGTGCGTCGGATTGCTGACGGGTCTATGGATGGCGCGCCGCGGACACGACGGTCGATGGACACTCATCGCGGTGATCCTCGGGCCGTTGTTCGTCCCCATTGCGTACGAGCGAGTCGAACGCAATCCCCGCTCCGTCGACGTGACGTCCGTCGACAGCTGGGGCGCCGACGCCGCGAAGGCGTCCGGACTCCGCGTAATGGTCGGGTACGACGCTTCCGTCGAGGCCGAGCACGCGCTGCACTCGGCGCTGCGCTTGTTCGGGAGCGGCGGCGGAGTTCTCGAGCTGGTCGCGGTCGTGTCCTACGACGACGCCAACGACCCCGACTCGACGATGGTGGACCGGGCGAAGCAGCGTCTGACCGCGGCAGCCTCCGGCGCCGGGACCGTTCCGGTGGGTTACGCGGTTCTTGCAGGTCCGCCCGGAGAGTGCCTGCGCTGGTACGCCGAGAACCACCGTGCAGACGTGCTGGTCGTCGGGAAGCGGGGCCGCGGGATGTCGACCCGGATGCTCGGCAGCGTGGCGGAGTATCTCACGGCGCACTGTCCGGTCCCTGTTCTCGTGGTGGATCCGACGGTTCCGTCGGAAGGGCAGGATTCCGCAGAACCCACTGTGGCCGTTCGGGTGAGCCCACTCGACTCGCCGAGAGAAACCGGAAACCGTTAGCGATCCCATGTTTCCCGCACGCACCGCGACGACGGTCGATCCGGCCACGGTGGTGGGCGCAGCGAACGCCGGGCGGCGTCGGACGACAGCCGGGGGAGCGGTCGCCCGCCTCAGTGAAGTCCGCGCCGCTGAGCCTCGCTCGTGAATTGTCCGAGGGCGGCGCGAGCCTCTTCCTCGGCGACGGTGTCTCCTTCGGAAGCGAAGTGGCGCAGTCTGTTTCGCCAGAAATAGAGGCCTTCTACGATCTCGTCGTCCGAAAGGTCGGCGGGCACCCCGAAGTTCCCCATGCGGTGATTCTCTGCAGGAAGTCGGCCCAGCACAAGGGATGATCGTCGCGCGATCAGGGACCTTCGGACCTGGATATCGTGTCCTTTCTGTGGATCGTGATGATCGTCCGTCGTCACCGCGGGAGCATTGCCGTGCCTCCTGATGGGTCCGGAGGACTACCGGTAGGTCGCGCAGTCCGGTGTCGGCTCGTACCGTTTGAAGTATCGGATTCGATGTCCGCACGACAGGAGGCACACGATGGGAATGCTCAGCAGGGTCATCAAGGGCGGCGTGGCCGTCAAGGCAATCCAGGTGGTCAAGCGCGAAGCGTCCAAACCGGAGAACCAGCGCAAGGCGCGCGAGTTCGCTACCCGGTTACGCGACAAGCGCCGCTCGCGCTGACGTGTGACGGCGGAGGTCCGCAGAAACACTCACCCGTCCCGCCGCGTTCCGGCGACGAATAACTCTCGTACGAGTGACCACGAGGAGAGCGGGCGAGCGATGAAGGAGCTTGATACCGGATTCTTCAGCTGGACTGCCCGGCGGGTGAGCCTCGGTGGGGAACTGCAGGAGGTGCGTCGAGGCGAGCACGTGGACGTTTCCTTGCCCGCAACGACGCGCCCCAGCCATCTCGTCGTCTACCACGACGACGAAGCCGACTACGTCGCGCTCGTCGTCGGAGATGCTGCCGGAAACGAGGACGTCCCGGTCCATGCCGTCCACGAGGAACAACTCCTGCTCGAGGGTGGGCGCAGTACTGCCCCTGTCGAGATCCTCGTCGGGGTACCCGACGGCCGTGATCTGGGCGCGCAACAGAGAGAACTCGACCGTCAGTTGTGCGCAGGCGGGCCGATTCGGTCGATGCTGGAATGTTCGGGGGTGCGGTCGGTGGTCGTGAGTTGGTCCGGGCCGTCGAGGACGTCGGCGTCGCCCTCGCCGGAGTAGGGGTCCGAGTTCGTCGCGCACCCTCGGTCGGCCCGGTGGGCCGGGCGTCCGAACGGGGAGTGGGGATACCCCGAGGGGTATACTGAGAGGCGGCGCCCGCCTGACGCAAAGCGGGCCCGACGCCGGACCGGAAAGGAAACACCCATGACCCTCGCACTCTCGACCACTCTCGCGACCACCTTCGACGACGCACTCGACCGGACTCGAAAAGCATTGTCGGAGCAGGGTTTCGGTGTTCTCACCGAGATCGATATGAAGGCGACGCTCAAGGCCAAGCTCGACGAGGACATCGAAGACTACGTGATTCTCGGCGCGTGCAATCCGCCACTCGCGCATCGCGCCGTGACCACGGACAGGCAGATCGGACTTCTCCTGCCCTGCAATGTCGTGGTGCGTCGGGACCCCGAGAACGACGACGTGATCATCATCGATGCGATGAACCCGCAGATCATGGTGCAGGTGGCCGACACCGAGGGGTTGCGTGAGGTCGCGGAGGACGCCGCCGCCAAACTCGCAGCCGCGATCGACGCACTGCAGAACGACTGATCCACGACCCTGCGTGATCCGGCGGTACTGCTTCTCTCGGGTCTCACGAGCCGCCGCGACCGTTCGCCCGCTTCCGTCGAGCGCCCGCGCCCGCACGGAGGCGGCGCTAGAGTTGAACCGGCCGCCAACACGCTTTCCCGATGGGAAGGACTTTGCTGTGGAGATCGGATTTCTCGGCCTCGGCACGATGGGTACACCGATGGCCCGCAATATGGCACGAGCCGGAAACACCGTCTCCGTCTGGAATCGAAGCCCCGGCAAAGCCGGCGCTGTGGTCGAGTACGGTGCCACGGAAGTCGACTCGCCGGCGGAGGCGTTGCGTGTGCCCATCTCGTGTAGTGCACTCGCCGACGACCACGCATTCGCGGGCACCGTACTGTCTCCCGACTCTCTCGCTGCGATGCCGCCGGGTGCCATCCACGTCAACCTCGCCACGGTGAGCCCCGAAATGGCTACCCACGCTGCGGAGGCGCTGACAGGTATCGGCGTCCGCTACGTGGCCTCCCCGGTCTTCGGGCGCGCGGAAGTTGCGGACGCGGGCAACCTGACGGTGCTCGCCGCGGGTGACTCCTCCGCCGTGGAGGAAGTGGCTCCGCTGCTCGAGGCGATCGGACGCCGGACGTGGCGGATCGGCGAGGACCCCAAGCAGGCCAACATCGTCAAGATTCTCGGCAACTATCTGATCGCCAACGCACTCCAGGCCATGGCCGAGGCGACGACCATCTCGGAGAAGGTGGGCGGATCACCGGAGTTGCTGATGAACATCATGAACGACAGCTTGTTCCCCGGTGCCGTCTACGAGGGCTACGGGCGGATGATCTCTCGTCGCACGTATGAGCCGACCGGATTCGGACTGGCTCTGGGGCTGAAGGATGTGCGTCTCGCACGCGCCCAGGCGCGGGAGGCCGATGTGACACTGCCGTTCGGAAGCGTGCTCGAAGATGTGTTCATCGATGCGCTGGCCCACGGGCAGGCCCGTCAGGACTGGTCCGCGATCACCGAGGCGACCCGGCGCAGGGCCGGTCTGACCGGGGACACCACCGCCTAGGTGCTGTCCGCCGGTTCGTGGGATTCCGGATCGGGTATGCGCCCCATCCGTAGGCATGTGACGATCCCGGCGAGGCCTGCGACAAGGGGAACGAGCAAGGCAACCTGGAGAGCGCGAGGACGGCTGTCCGTGTTGATCCGAACGATCTCGTCTCGAATCACCGGCGGCTGTTCTACGAGCAGTTGTTCGAGTTGTGTGTTGCTCATGACCTGCGCGTCGTCCTCGAGCACGTGCGCGACCTGACGCTGCTCGGCCGGAGGGAGTACGGTGCTCGATTCCGCCATGGACGTGAACGTGAAGGACAGTGTCGCCAGCATCAGAGCACCTGCGAATGCGAGTCCGAACGAGAGTCCGAACGACCCCGACGCGGAGTTGACCCCCGCCGCTTCGCTGATGCGCTCTTCGTCGATCGGTGCGAGTGTGTAGTTGTTGAGCTGGGACACCAGCAAACCCAGGCCGGATCCGGCGATCATCAGGGGAAGTATGAGCCCCCATCCGAATTCGGCTCGCGGCACGATCGGTATCAGCGCGGCGATGCCGATCGTCAACAGCACGAACCCTCCCCGGATGATGCTGCTGGGGCGCCGGTCGCCGGCCTTGTTGCCTGCGAGCAACGCCACCGCGAACATACTGAGAGACAGCGGCGCGAGCGACAGTCCCGCTTGAAGCGCGTTGTATTCGAGCACCATCTGTAGGTAGATGGGCAACGCGATCATCGTCCCGCCCAGGGCGATCTGCTGGAGCATCTGTCCCGTGATTCCAAGCCGGAACATCGTGGAGTGAAACAGATCCGGGTCCAGCAACGTCGTCTTCCCTCGATGTTTGCGGCGCACGAGCCAGCCCGCGAGGCAGACCAGCGAGAGTGCGCCGAGCACGAGGAGCACGCCGACGAACTCGCCGCCTTCCTGCCACACCAGAATCCCCAGTACGACGCCACCCATTCCCACGACGGAGAGGGCGGCGCCGACCAGGTCGATCGTCCGCGGACCGGTGTACGGCACGTCGCGGACGAGTCCGATCCCGCACAACACGATCCCGATGACGACAACCTCGAGGACGAAGCCCACCCGCCACGACAGGAACGTGGTGATGAACCCGCCGAGCAGTGGCCCGACCGCAGCGGCGATCGCGGCGGCCGCCCCGACCAGGGCGTAGACCTTCTTCTGCGCCTTCCCTTCGAAGTTTCCGTGGATGAGCGATTGCATGGCGGGTAACAGCAGCGACGCGCCGATACCGCCCAGGACGGCCCAGAAGACGATGACCGCCGTGAGGGTCTGTGCGAGTGCCATGGCTGTCGCACCGACGGCATAGCCCAGCAGGCCGAGTACGTAGGCCCGCTTCCGTCCGATGAGGTCGCCGATCTTGCTGCCGATCAGGATGAACGCGGCCGAGACCAGTGCCTCGAGCGCGATCGCCGACTGAACACCGCTCACGGTCGTGTCGAGATCGCGAACCACAGACGAGATGGACACGTTCATCAGTGAGGTATCGACGACGAGGACGAACATCGCCATCGCCAGCAGGAGACCCAGCAGCCGCCGAGGAGCCACTACTTCCCCGGACGATTCGCCGGCAGGTGGGTGTTCGCTCATGCGGTGTGCACCGCCGTTCGGTCGGGGTCGCCGGAGCGGCCGGGAAGCCACACCGGTACCCGGTGTGATACCCATCCCGAGATCGAGTTTCCCACGAGCGAGGGCGATGCAGGCAGAGGTCGCGAAGGTTCGTGCGGCCGCTGACCCGCCGTCCGTCTTCTCGTTCGGGCCGGTCACATACCTCGCGGCGGTTACGGTGAGTGCACACTGCGCTGAGGTCAGGAGTCGTCGTGCCCAAGCTGGAGATCAAGAAGACGTCCGAGCTTTCTCGTAAGGAAGCGTCCGAGCGGCTGATCGAACTCGGCCGTGCTCTCGCCGACGGCTCGGAGGTGGAGCTGGGATCGTCCGGTGACTCGGTGACGATGGAGGTCGCCGATCGAGTGCGGTGGGAGCTGGAGATCGAGGTCGACGGCGACGAGATCGAAATCGAAATCGAAATCAGCTGGCGCGACGCTCCGTCCGGCGCATCGGGGGCCGAGGAACAACCGTCGACGGAGCCGGCGAGCCCGTCTCCTGCCCGGCCGGCGCGCCGGGGACGGCCCCGCAAGACCCCGGCAAAATGACCCCGTGGCGCACGCCCGTCCAGCCGGGCCGGTCTACGAGAAGTCGCCGTGGCGGCCTTCTCCGTCGCTGAACCGAGCAGCGCCGTGGGTCGTATCGACCGCGAGAGATTCCATCCCGACCCGGATCTCGAGTGCCATGGCCTCTCGCTCTGTGCGTCCGAACTGGTTGTGAGCCGACCGGCGGTCGTTGCGCATGCAGGTTTGCGGAAAGCGCGTCAGCTCTCGGGCAAGCTGCTCTGCGGCTGCTCGCGCGGTGCCGGGCTCGACCACACGATTGGCCAGGCCGAAACCGAGCGCCTCGTCCGCACCCACCGGCCGGCCGGTCAGAATCATGTCCATGGCCCGGCTCTCGCCGATCAGTCGCGGTAGGCGCACGGTGCCGCCATCGATGAGCGGTACTCCCCAGCGCCGGCAGAACACGCCGAACACGGCGTCCGACGCGGCAACCCGCAGGTCACACCAGATCGCAAGCTCGAGACCACCGGCCACCGCATAGCCCTCGATCGCCGCGATCACCGGTTTCGACATGCTCAGGCGCGTCGGGCCCATCGGGCCGTGACCCTCCACCGCGACGGTGTTGGCTCTCTCTGTACCGATCGATTTCAGATCGGCGCCGGCGCAGAACGTCCCGCCCTCGCCGTACAGGACGGCGACGTCGGTGCCGGGGTCGGTGTCGAACTCTTCGAATGCCCGCGCGAGTTCCGCAGCCATCGCACCGTCGACGGCATTGCGACGACCCGGTTGCGCCATGACCACCGTGGTCACGCGATCCTCGGTCTCGACGCGAATGGACTCGTATCTCGTCATCTTCCCGCTCCGCTCCCCGTCATCGCTCCCAGTGTGAAGGGGAGTGCGGCAGAGCCGGGGCAATACTCAGTATCGACCGGGGCATGTCACTCGCTCCGGGGCGAGTGTGCCGGGGGATCGACGACAGCGTCCAGAGCGGAACCCGCCGGTTCGGGGAGTCGGGCTTCGAGTAGGAGGCCACCGATGCCGACCGCGATACACACGGCGCTGACGACCATCAACGCAGGATCGGCCCGGCCGGTGAGGGCATCGCCGAGCAACACGACACCGACGGTGCCGGGAAGGATGCCGACCATCGTGGCGAGGGTGTACGGCACGAATCGCACCGACGACACCGCGCAACAGCAGTTGACGACAAAAAACGGTGCAGCCGCGATCAATCTCAGGGACCCGACAGCGAGCCAGCCACGGCGAGCCAGACGCAGATCGACCGCTTTGGCGGCGGGGTGCGTCAGATGCGCCTCGACGACGGTGCGTCCCACCGCGCGCAGCAGAAGAAACGCCAGAATCGCGCTTGCGGTCGTTGCGGCGACCGACACCGCGATTCCGGTCACGCTCCCGAAGAGCACACCGGCGCTGAGCGTGAACACCGTTCGCGGCACGGGAGCGATCGTCACCAGGGTGTGGACCGCAAAGAACGTGAGGATCAGCGTGGGGCCGTTCACCGACTGGGACCACTCCCGAATCTGTCCTACGGAGGGGAGCGGAACCAGCAGCGCCACGGCGATCAGGCCGGCGAGCAAGAGGAGGAGACCGAGGATCCTGCGGTCTCCGATAATCCTCGTCACGGGGTCTGAGCGTACCCGCGGGGCGCGGTACTTCCGGAGGTGCCGCGACCGGCGTGCCCGATCACACACTGCGGACCACATTTATCGATCGTTAGAGAATCTGTGGGAATCCCCACAGTGAGTGTCCAGAGTGTGCGGCTAGCATCACAGCGACAAAGGTTTAACCTTTTCGGGATCATCCGCCTCCGGCCCACAACGCCGCCGAACAGATCCTGCATGCCGCAGTAGGAGGAATCGCACGTGTCATTAGCTGCAGAAGCCGAGGACGCCGCGCGCGCATATGCGCAGTGGCAGGACGCGGTCGCGGGAGTGCTCGCGAAGTCTCGGCGTGTCGACCCGGCAGAACTCGGCCCCGAGCCGCAGCGACTGCTCGAGACCACGACGTACGACGGTGTCACCGTGAACCCCCTCTACGGCATCCGCGACGAACGTCCCGAAGTCCCGTTGCCCGGTGAGTTCCCGTTCGTACGCGGAGGTTCCTCCACCCGCGACGTCACCACCGGTTGGCTGGTGTCCGCGCAGTTCGGCGGCGCCGCGGCGGCGACCGGTTACGGCACCGCCACCAAGGTCAACGAGCGCATCCTCAACGGCCTCGAAAACGGCGTCGGTGCACTGTGGCTGCGTGTCGGCGGCACCGACCTTCCCGTCGAGTCTCTCGGCGCAGCCCTCGAGAACGTACTGCTCGACCTCGCGCCGGTGACACTCGACGCCCGGGCCGAGACCGTTGCTGCCACCGCAGCGCTGTACGCGGTCGTCGATTCCCGCAGCGACCTCGCCGACCCGGATGCCGTACGCCTCTTTCTCGGCGCCGCGCCGCTGACCAGCGAATTCTCGGGCCGCGCGGACACCACCGTGCCGGAAGCGGTCGAACTCGCGGTCGTGGCGGCAGAGCGCACCGGCACGGTTCGGGCCCTCACCGTCGACGGCACCGCATTCCATGACGCCGGTGCCTCGGACGCCGAGGAACTCGCCGCCTCGGTCGCCGCCGGTCTCGCGTACGTTCGCGAACTGATCACCGCCGGACTCTCGCCGGAGCAGGCGCTCGGACAGATCGAGTTCCGCCTGGCTGCGACGGACGATCAGTTCCAGACCATCGCGAAGTTCCGCGCGGGCCGGCAAGTGTGGGCACGTATCGCCCAGGTGGTCGGCGCACCGGAAGCCGGCAACGCTCCCCAGCACGCAGTCACCTCGGCCGCGATGATGGCCCAGCGCGACCCCTGGGTGAACATGCTGCGCACCACCCTCGCCGCATTCGGCGCGGGCATCGGCGGTGCCGACGCCGTGACCGTGCTGCCGTTCGATGCCGCTTTGCCGACGGGCGCGCTCGGCGTGTCCGAAGGGTTCGCCGCACGCATCGCCCGCAACACCCAGTTGCTGCTCCTCGAGGAATCCAACCTCGGCCGCGTTCTCGACCCCGCCGCCGGATCCTGGTACGTCGAGGAACTCACCGCGCAGATCGCCGCCAAGGCCTGGGAGTTCTTCCAGGAGATCGAAGCTGCCGGTGGATACCGCGCCGCCCTCGAGTCGGGGCTGGTCGCCGAACGCATCGCCGCGACCCGTGCGCACAGGGAAGACGACATCGCGCATCGCAGGACCGCGCTCACCGGCATCAACGAGTTCCCCAATCTCGCCGAGGCCCCGCTCCCCGCCGGAGCCGCGGACGCCGGCACGTTCGCCGCGCGCTATGCGGCGCCGTTCGAGGCGCTGCGTGACCGCTCGGACGTCTACCTCGCCGCACACGGCGCCCGGCCGAAGGTGCTGCTCGCACCGCTCGGACCCGTCGCAGAACACAACGGCCGCAGCACTTTCGCCGCGAACCTGATGGCATCGGGCGGCATCGAGACCGTCAACCCGGGTCCGCTCGATCTCACGGGCGATGCCGTCGCCGCCGCCGTCAGCGGCTCCGGCGCGAGTATCGCGATCCTCTGCGGCACCGATGCCCGGTACGGCCAGGAAGCCGCGACCGCCACCGCCGCGCTGCGCGCCGCGGGAATCACGACCGTGCTGCTCGCCGGACCGGAGAAAGCCGTCGGCGATGTGCAGGGCGAGAGCCGTCCCGACGGCTTCCTCACCGCCCGTATCGACGCGGTTGCCGCGCTGACCGACCTGCTCGACACCCTGGGAGCGTAAGTGAGTATCGAACACGAGATCGGCAGCTTCGCCGACATCCCGCTGACCGACCCGGCGGCGCCGGTGCCGTCCGCTCCCACTCCGGAGCAGGCCGACGCGCTCACCGAATCCGTCGCCACCGCCAACCTGTACACCAAGGACCAAGTGGTGTGGTCCACCCCCGAGGGGATCGACGTCAAGCCGGTCTACACCCGGGCGGACCGCGACGCGATCGTCGCCGAGGGCTACCCCCTCGACAGCTACCCGGGGATCGCGCCCTTCGTGCGCGGCCCCTACCCGACGATGTACGTCAACCAGCCGTGGACCATCCGCCAGTACGCCGGATTCTCCACCGCCGCGGAGTCCAACGCCTTCTACCGCCGCAATCTCGCGGCCGGGCAGAAGGGCCTGTCGGTCGCCTTCGACCTCGCGACCCACCGCGGCTACGACTCCGACCATCCGCGCGTCCAGGGCGATGTCGGTATGGCCGGTGTCGCGATCGACTCGATCCTCGACATGCGGCAACTCTTCGACGGCATCGATCTGTCCCAGGTGTCCGTGTCGATGACGATGAACGGCGCGGTGCTGCCGATTCTCGCGCTGTACGTCGTCGCCGCGGAAGAGCAGGGCGTCAAGCCCGAACAACTCGCCGGAACCATTCAGAACGACATTCTGAAAGAGTTCATGGTCCGCAACACCTACATCTATCCGCCGAAGCCGTCGATGCGGATCATCTCCGACATCTTCTCGTACACCAGCGCGAAGATGCCGAAGTTCAACTCCATCTCGATCTCCGGCTACCACATCCAGGAGGCCGGAGCGACGGCCGATCTGGAGCTGGCGTACACCCTCGCCGACGGTGTGGAGTACATCCGTGCCGGCCTGGACGCAGGCATGGCCATCGACAAGTTCGCACCGCGGCTGTCGTTCTTCTGGGCGATCGGAATGAACTTCTTCATGGAGGTGGCCAAGCTCCGCGCCGGCCGGCTCCTGTGGGCCGAACTGGTCGAGAAGTTCGAACCGAAGTCCGCCAAGTCGCTGTCGCTGCGCACCCACTCGCAGACCTCGGGGTGGTCGCTGACCGCGCAGGACGTGTTCAACAACGTCACGCGTACCTGCGTCGAGGCGATGGCTGCGACACAGGGTCACACCCAGTCGCTGCACACCAACGCGCTGGACGAGGCGATCGCGTTGCCGACCGACTTCTCCGCCCGTATCGCCCGCAACACGCAGCTGTTGTTGCAGCAGGAGTCGGGCACCACCCGGCCCATCGATCCGTGGGGTGGCTCGCACTACGTCGAATGGCTCACCCACGAGCTCGCCAACCGGGCCCGCGCGCACATCGCCGAGGTCGAGGAAGCCGGCGGAATGGCACAGGCCATCTCCGAAGGCATCCCGAAGTTGCGCATCGAGGAAGCTGCCGCGCGCACCCAGGCCCGTATCGACTCCGGGCGCCAGCCGCTGATCGGCGTCAACAAGTATGTTCCCGACGAGGTGGACACCATCGAGGTGCTCAAGGTCGAGAACTCCAAGGTGCGCGCCGAGCAGATCGCGAAGCTCGAGCGGCTTCGCAGTGACCGCGATGAGGCGGCAACGCAGGCCGCGCTCGCCGAGCTGACCCGCGCCGCCGCGTCCACCGAGGGTGGCATGGAGAACAACCTGCTGGCCCTCGCGATCGACGCGGCACGCGCGAAAGCGACTGTCGGAGAGATCTCCGACGCCCTCGAGAAGGTCTACGGGCGGCACCAGGCCGAGATCCGCACGATCAGCGGGGTGTACCGCGACGAGGCCGGAAAGGCGACCAACATCACCACGGCAACGGAACTCGTCGAGAAGTTCGCTGAAGAGGAGGGCCGCCGGCCCCGCATCCTCGTCGCGAAGATGGGGCAGGACGGCCACGACCGCGGACAGAAGGTGATCTCCACCGCGTTCGCCGACCTCGGCTTCGATGTGGATGTCGGACCGCTGTTCCAGACGCCCGAAGAGGTCGCCCAGCAGGCGGCCGACAACGACGTGCACGTCATCGGTGTGTCGTCGTTGGCCGCGGGTCACCTCACTCTCGTTCCTGCTCTCAAGCAGGCACTGGCCGAGGTGGGCCGCGAGGACATCATGATCGTGGTGGGCGGCGTCATTCCGCCCGGGGATTTCGACGAGCTCTACCAGGCAGGTGCCGCGGCGATCTTCCCGCCCGGAACCGTGATCGCCGACGCGGCCGCCGGCCTGCTCACGAAGCTGGCAGCCCAGCTCGGCCACCACGTCCAGGGATAGACCGGACATGGGCAGACCTCCGGTCGATACCGACGCTCTCGCCGACGCGGTGCTCGCGGGACAGCGAGCCGCCGTGGCGAAGGCGATCACCCTGGTCGAGTCCACCCGCAACGACCATCGGGAGCAGGCGCAGCAGTTGCTGTTGCGCCTGCTCCCGGAGGCGGGCGGGGCGATCCGGGTCGGCATCACCGGCGTTCCCGGTGTCGGCAAATCGACGTTCATCGACAACCTCGGCATGTACCTGCTGGGCAAGGGTCACCGCGTGGCGGTCCTGGCGGTCGACCCGTCGTCGACCCGCACCGGCGGATCGATTCTCGGTGACAAGACCCGCATGGCCAGATTGTCGGTGGAACGCGATGCCTTCATCCGGCCGTCGCCGACCGCCGGAACACTCGGCGGTGTCGCGAAGGCCACCCGCGAAACCATGGTGCTGCTCGAGGCGGCCGGATTCGACGTGATTCTCGTCGAAACCGTCGGTGTCGGGCAGTCCGAGGTGACGGTCGCGAACATGGTGGACTGCTTCACCTTCCTGACACTCGCGCGCACCGGCGACCAGTTGCAGGGCATCAAGAAGGGCGTGCTCGAACTGGCCGATCTCGTTGCCGTCAACAAGGCCGACGGCAAGTTCGAGCGCGACGCCCGCGTCGCCGCCCGGGAACTCGCCGGGGCCATGCGGCTCGTGCACCCGCACGACGCGTTGTGGAAACCCCCGGTCATCACGATGAGCGGGCTCGAAGGCAGCGGCCTGGACACGTTCTGGGACACCGTCCTCGAGCACCGTCGCGTGCTTACCGAGGCGGGCCGATTCGAAGAGAACCGGCGTCGTCAGCAGATCGACTGGACCTGGACGATGGTGCACGACCAGCTGCTGCGGCGTCTCGAATCCGCACCGCGGGTCAAGGCGATCCGGGGCGAGGTCGAGGCGGCGGTGCAAGACGGATCGCTCACCGCGGCTCTGGCGGCGCAACGAATTCTCGATGCGTTCGACGGTGTGGGCGAACAAGAGTCTGCCGGCGCTACGGCTACGAACGTCGGCAGCGCGGTGTCCACGGGTGACGGCGGCGAGCGGTGAACCGCACTGCGGCCGCTACCGCCGCATTCGTCGCGTTCGCGGCCGTCGCAGTGGCGCACCTCGTCGCCCAGCTGGTGGACCCTGATTCCTTCGTGACCGAGTCCACTCAGTGGCTGCTCATGCCGCTGCTCGCGCTCGGAGTGGCCGCCCGGACCGCGCGTCCCCGGGATCGGCTGGTGACACTGACGCTTCTCGCGCTGGTGTTTTCGTGGCTCGGCGACGCAGCCCCGGACCTGTTCGACGGCGACACAGCATTCCTCGTGCTGATCGGGTTCTTCCTGTGTGCCCAGATCACGTATATCGCCGCGTTCCTGCCCTACCGCCACCGCAGCGTGATCCGCACGAACCGGTGGCTTCTCGCGCCGTACGCCGCGGCAGTGGTGATTCTGATCGCGGTGTGTGCGCCGGGCGCCGGGGCTCTCGTCGTCGCGGTGACGATCTACGGAGCGTGCATCGCCACGATGGCGGTTCTCGCGACGGGCGTGTCCCGGACCGTCGCGTGGGGCGCGGTCGTCTTCGTGGTCTCGGATTCGCTGATCGCGCTGAACGCCTTCGTCGACGGGTTCTCCCTGCCCGCCACCGGTTTCTGGATCATGATCACCTATATCTGCGCGCAAGCTCTCATCGCACGCGGTGTCCTCACCAGGAACGCGGAAGCAGAGGCTGACGTCCGCGTCAGTCCGCTTTCTTGACCTCGATCTTCTTCGCGGACGAGTCGGTGTCGCCGATACCGACGGACACGGTCAGAATTCCTTGGGCGTACGAGGCGTCGATGTCGTCCTCCTTGGCTCCGCGCGGGAGGGTGACGCTGCGCCGGTAGGAACCGTAGGTGAACTCGGAGTGGCCGTTGTCCGATTTCTTGTCGGTGCGCTCGGCCGAGATCTCGAGCCGCCCGTCGTTCACCTGCACGTTGATGTCCTTGTCGGGATCGAGACCGGGCATTTCGGCGCGCACGATGTAGCGGCCGTCTGCCAGTTCGTCCTCGACGCGAATGATGTTGTTGCCGAGAGTCGGGCGGAACCCGCCGATCGAATCGAAGAAGTCGGACAGTTCCGGAAACGGGTTCCAGGCGCGGCGTGCGGGAACAGTGGACATGAGATCTCCCTCGAGGTGAAATGCCGGTTTCGTGTCCGGCCGAGTGCGGACAATCCACGCGAATGCACCGATTGTCCTTGTCGGGCAATCGAATTCGGTCGCGCTCTGGCTTCAAGGTAGTGCACCGTGTGTGGCCTCGTGGCGGGTATCGGGCGATCGGTGCGCAGGGGCGTGCCGATCGCGCAGTCACCCGCTTCGCTGCGACCGGGTCGTCCACTCTGCGGCGACGTGTCGGGCGTCCTCGTGTCGCGCTGGGTCGGTGACGATGACGAGGTGGTGGTCGTGGTCGCTGTACTGGACGAGAATATTGATCGCTTCGTCC